>R19__coassemble_343_pt1 | contig 22748 bp, 22 predicted proteins | sample R19__metabat2_low_PE_020 | metagenome-assembled genome bin R19 | reverse complement strand
TCCTACATGAGGGGGTCTTTTGTCTATTGTCCGATTTTACTGGTTCGGTCCAGAAGGCAGGTCTTTTTTGGTTGTTTCAGGTCAGGTCGAAGACGACGGAGCCGCCGTTCCATTCCTGCAGAGCCACTTCCAATTGGAAGGCATGTTCGTCGGTAATGGTCTCCTGTTCCGGGTAGACTTCGACGAAGAAGGAACCGTCCGATTCGCGGATGGTATACAGCTGGCCGTAGCCGTCCTGCAGCTGGTTCGGGTAAACCGAAATGTGCCTGCCGTCGGCATACGCATACTTTTCAAGGTAGGCCTTGTCCGGAAGTTTCGTCTTCAAGTCGAAGGTCAGCCGGTAGTGGTCTTTGGCCAGTTCCACGTTCACGTTTTCCACCGCGATGGACACGCCGTCCGCTTCATAGGTTTCCCCGGCCGGGACTTCTTCGATCACATCGTAGACATAGGTCCCGACGCCGGTGATCTCCTTGTTGTCCTGACATGCGCCGAGGCACATCGCCAGCACACAGGCCAGCAGCATCGCGGCAGCAAATTTACCAAACCGTTTCATTACGAATGACGGTCCTTGATGACCGCGAACGCCTCATCGGCGATCTCGATGGTCTCCTTGATGTCCTCGTCGGACAGGGAGGCGTTGATGAAGTGGTTGTGGTGGTTCGTAAAGAAGATGCCGCGCTTGACACATTCAGCGATCCACTCCTGGTGGAGCATGAGAGTCGGGTCATCGGCAATGCGCAGGTAGAACAGCGACGGGATGCCGGTGACGTGCAGGTCGTACTCATACTTCTTGGCGGTCTCGATGAGGCCGTCCTTCAGCTTGGTGCCCTGGTCGATGAGCAGCTGCGGGCAGTTGAGACGTTTCATCTTCTCAATACACGCGATACCGGCCGCGAAGGGCACGGCGCTCATCCAGTAGGAACCGGTGAACGCGAGCGAGCTCATGGCGTTCATCATGTGTTTCTTGCCGCAGATGGCAGAGACGTTGTAACCGTTGGCCAGAGCCTTGCAGAAGCAGATAAGGTCCGCCTCGAAGCCGAAGTAGTGGTCAGAACCCGCAAGGTCCATACGGAAGCCGGCGCGAACGTCATCGACGATCAGAACGGTGCCGGTATTGTCGCAGAGTTTGCGGACTTTCGCCCAGAAATCTTTGGCCGGGAAAATGTTATCCGCGAAGTTGCCGTGCATGTACGGCTGAGCAATGACCGCGGCGATCTCGTCCTTGTTGTCCTCAAACGCCTGGGCAAGCTGATCGTAGTCGTTCCAGTCGACATAGATGTTGTTCACGACGTCCTCCGGGATAATGCCGGAGTAGTCGATCTTCTGGGTCCACGGGGAGACGCCGTGGTAATAGCCCTTGAAGAAGACGATCTTTTTGCGATGCGTGTGCGCGCGGGCACACATGACGGCACCGGAGGTGGCGTCGTTGCCGTTCTTGGCGAAGAATGCCCAGTCCGCGCAGGCGACGGTGTCGACCAGCAGGTCGGCAAAGTCGATCATGATGGGGTTCGGCAGGGTCGTGCAGTCGGAGATGGCGCGCTGTTTCGCGGCGGCCTCATCGACGTCCGGGTCATTGTACCCGAGGACGTTCGGGCCGTAGGCGCACATGTAGTCGATGAACCGGTTGCCGTCGAGGTCCCACAGGTAGCTTCCCTGCGCTTTCTGCGAATAGAGCGGGAACGCTTCGATCGGGATGTAGCAGCCCTCAGCGGGGCCCTGGTGCCCGTAAATACCGGAGGGGATGACTTCGCAGGCGTGTTCGAACGCCGCGCGGCTTTTCGGATATTCATAGATTTTATGCATGTCCTTACCTCCTTAACCCAGATACAGGGCGACCCTGTCGAGAATACGGTTGACGTTGTCGACGTCGGCGACCATGCCGCCGACCCGGACCTTGCCCTGACCGACCGCAGCCATCGAATTGATGTTGCCGTCAAACAGGTCCCGTGCAACCTTCATATCGTCGAAGATCATGTAGGCGGTGTAGTTGTCGCCGGGGTCATCGTGACAGGCGGTCAGTTTGTGGTTCCTGCACCGGATGGAGGCAGAAGGTCCGCCGCCGATTCCGAGTTTTGTATTGCCGTCTTTGATATAGCTGGCGGAAGCCTTCCCCACTTCGTCCTCATTGCCGACCTGGGCCAGCGCTTCCACGATGAGATGGAACATGAGGACGGTGCTCTTGTTGAAGAAAGTCTCGTCTTTCAGCGCAGCCGGTTCGGGCTGAAGATAGTTCGTCAGGATATCCGTCAGTTTCGTGAACTGGTTCAGCAGGAACGGGATCTTCGTAAAGCCCTTTGACGGAATGGGTGTGGTCGTACCGTCGATGAGTCCGTTGAATTTCGCACAGCTGCTGAAGGGCAGCTTGACGTCGCAGTTCGCGATGCCGTCTTCAAACGTGCATTTGCCGTCTTTGAAAACCAGCGTCCCCTGAGGGCCGTCCTTGACATCGAAACCGATGGAAACGTTCTTGCCTTTGATCAGTTTTGCCGCCTCATCATCCATTTCACAGAGCCGCGGGATGGAGCCGAGGATCGCGCGCAGGTTGAGACACGCTAAGGTTCTGTCATCCATAGAAATACCTCCCAATCAATTTGCTTTCAGGGGCAGCCAGTGGAACGCCCCGTAAATGTCGGTCAGACGATAGCTGAAGACACAGCCGTCGTTATCTACTTTCAGAGAGTACACGGAAAGTCCTTTGCTGCCGACCGTGAAGGCATTGCCAAGGTTGTATTCATCCTTGACGGAGCCGTCTTCGGAATAATGGTCGCAGAGCAGCTGGATGGTGTCACCCGCGGAAATGGTCAGAAGGCCTTTGGCCTCGGTATCCACTTCGTAGACGCGTTCCGCGCCGAGGACGGTGTCGTTCCCGGTCTCCTCGTTGAATTCCACGATGATGTTGACACGGTCGCCGTTCAGCATGGCCGGAATGTATTTGGTGGTGATGTACTTGCCGTCGCCGTCTTCATCGACGTCCGAGACGGGGTACATCGCCGCAAAGTGCCCGTCGAGGGTGATCCAGTTGCCGGTCCACTCGTCGATGAGGTCCCCGTCATCGTTGAACTTGCCGGTGTTGTCAAGGCCGAGGTCCAGCCAGCCGCCGTTGTTCTCATCCGGCACGAAGACGTTGACTTCCGCCGCTTTGATCTCCGCCCACTGGGCGTCGGTCAGTTCGAGGACGTCGTGTCCGCCCTTCTGGACCGTCTTGAAATCGGCGTCCGGCGTCAAAGCACGGTTGGAGAGCGTGCTCGCTGCGGCACGGATCATTTCATCGGTCATCCAGGAGCGGTAATTGCTGCCGAACAGGGACTGGTAGTCGGACGCGCCGTAGTTGTAACCACCGGTCGTGTAATACCCGGAGTTCCCGCTCTGGTTCGAACCGAGGATCTGGTAGAAATCACTCGGAGTGTAAGAGCCGCCGTACTGGCTGTAAGAGCCGCCCGTCTGGCCGTAGGAACTGCTGTACTGCCCGCCGGTCAGAATGTCGATGAGGGACTGCCCATAGCTGTTGGAAGCGATCTGTCCGGAGGACTCGAGGGTCGCGTACTGTTTGACGGAGCCCGTGAAGGCCTCGTCCATCCCGATGTCCTCATAGATCTTGTTCATGGTATTCACATACCGGAGCGAGCTGTTCGGGAAATAGAGCGACAGGCCGTAGGCGTCGGAAACGCCCTGGACGCGGTTATATTTGACCGCCTCTTTGATGGCATCGGCCAGTGTGTTGGCTTCATCGCTGCCAAGCTTCAGGCAGAAGTCGACGAGGTCGACCTGGTCCAGCATACTGGTCTGGGAGAATTCCTTCGCGGAGTTTCTGGCTGTGGCGACGTCCTGATAGTGGTCGGACGTCAGCGTTTCAGTCAGGTCCGTACCGAACGCTGTCAGTGCCGGTGTGACCGTTCCCTTCAGTTCGGCGAGGTCGACCAGAGACAGGGTCGTCTGGTTGCCGTAGCTGTAATAGTAATAGCTGGAGGATGTCGAGGACTTCGACGTAAAGTCATCGAGGATCCGTTTGCCGAGTTCCAGCGTGGATGTGGACGTGTTCGTGTTAAGGTCGGACAGCCAGTTCGTGTAGTACCAGCCGGTGCCCGGTTCCGATTCTTCGGAAGCGATGAGATAGTCCGCGTATGGTTCGAGCGCGATGGCATTCTCGAGCGTTGCCATCAGGCAGGCGTCAAAACCGACAAAGTCGAATTTCACGCCGCCGGCTTTCAGTGCCTTGGCGATTTCCGCGGTATCCATGGTGTTCCGGGAATCATTTTCATCGTGGCCAAAGCCCTGGACACTGCCGGAACCATGGTCCCACAGGATGAGCATGTAACGGTCCGCAGGCGCTTTCTTCGCCGCGTACTGGATGAACGAGCTCAGCGTCTCGGGCTCTGCCATGGAGGTCCGCTTCAGGGAATCCAGTTTCTGGAGTCCTCGGCTCGTGGCCTGCCAACGCTCAATGTAGCGGGAGCTCATAACGTTGTTCTTCCAGCTTTTGGCGCCGCCGGTCTCAATGATGACATTCAGGTTTTCATTGTCGAGGCCCGCGTGCAGGATCTCGTTGAGGTCCGCCGTTGCCATACCGTTCTCGGACTCGAGGTCCGAACCGATGATGTACAGCATGAGCGTGACCTTGTCCTGCCCGCTCCCCTTCAGTTTCGTGTATTTCGCCCGGGCCGCGTCGGCCACCGACGCGTCCACGGCGGAATCATCGGTGTTCGTGTAGGACGTGTTCGTGCTGTATGGGGTGTAGCTGTAGTTCGTATAGGGCGATTCGACCGTCGAATTCCCTCCGAATCCGAGCAACCCGCCGATCAGCGCAACGATCAGGGTAAATACGGTACCGAGAATACCCATGCCGCCGCGGGACATACCGGGACGGTTTCCGCCGCCTCCGGTGCCGCCTCCGAAACCGCCGCCGACCGGGCCGCCGGACGATACGTGTCCGGACCCGCCGCCGACGTGTTCGACACGGCTGTGCGGTCTTCCTGCTGGCATAAAAACGCCTCCCTTGAATTCTCTAAATAAAATACTTTAGTTAGATAATACCATAAAATGGCAGGAAGAAAAAACCCTTCCTTTTCGAAGCGATTTATGGCATGCTAAATTCAGACTCTGAACGAGGGAGTGCATCGACATGAAAAAGATCCTGCTGATCGCCACCGGCGGCACCATTGCCTCCCGGCATACCGGGGACGGATTGTCCCCGCAGATACAAGACCGGGAACTTCTGTCTTATGTCCCGGAAGCCGAAACGCTCTGTCACATCGACGTGCAGGGACCCTTCAGCCTTGACAGCACCAATGTCCGCCGGGAACACTGGCTGGAAATGGCGCGTATCGTGGAAGAACATTACGATGATTACGACGGGTTTGTCATCTGCCACGGCACAGACACCATGGCCTATACCGCGGCAGCCCTTTCCTATCTGATCCAGAACAACAAAAAACCGGTCGTCATCACCGGCGCACAGAGGCCCATCGACCTCTCCATTACCGATGCCCGCGCCAACCTTCTCGACAGCATCCGCTTCGCCTGCGATGACCGGGCCCACGGTGTGACCATTGTCTTCGGCGGCAGCGCCATCGCCGGGACCCGAGCCAAGAAGGAGCGGACGAAAAGCTTCAACGCCTTTTCCAGCATCAACTTTCCCGCCATCGCGGTCATCCAGGACCGGGGCATCGTTTTTTACATTGACGATAAAGAACTGGTCTCGGAGCCGGTCCGGTTTTCCCATGAAATGGATGACAACATCTTCCTGTACAAACTGATCCCGGGCAGCCGGGGGCAGGTGCTGGACGCCCTGTTCGAAGAATATGACGCGGTCATCATCGAATCGTTTGGCGTCGGCGGCATCCCCTCTTATGGAGACGACCATTTCCGGCAGGCTATCGAACGGTACATCGCCGCAGGAAAGCTCGTCATCATGGCCACGCAGGTCACGCACGAAGGGAGCGATATGTCGGTCTATCGAGTGGGGCAGCTGGTCAAGAACGCCTATCGCCTCCCGGAATCCTATGACATGACGCTGGAGTCTACGATTGCGAAGACCATGTGGATCCTCGGGCAGACAAAAGACCCGGACGAATTCCGGGACCTCTTCTACCGGACCGTCAACCATGACATGCTCTTCTCCCCGCAATAACAGGGACCCCCGAACGACAACGCGTTCGGGGGTTGTTTTTCTCCCCGAACTGTAGTACGATTTACCTGCCCTGGGGGAGTTCATAAAATGGACTGAGATGACGGTGTACACCGGAAGACCCCAAAACCTGATCAGGGTAATGCCTGCGTAGGAAAGGAAGGAAATACTTATGGCATCCAAAAAACAATTCGACATCACCAACCGTACGTTCCAAATGGTCTTCAGCGCCGTCATGGTCGGCCTTGCAACGGTCCTCAGCGTCATTCCGGTCGTGCAGTTACCCTTCGGCGGCAGCGTGACGCTGTTCAGCCAGGTCCCGATCATTGCCGTCAGCTGGATCCTCGGCATCCCCTGGGGGCTTGCCTCCGGTCTTGCATACGCTGTCCTGCAGATCTTTGTCGGCGGCATCGGCAACTTCAGTTATGTCCAGGGCATGCTGGCCTACATCATTCTGGTGTTTGCGGACTACCTGGTCCCCTTCACCTGTCTCGGCTTCGGCGGCCTGTTCAAGCGGCTCATCCGGAACGAATACGCGGCAGCCGTAAGCGGTGCGCTGCTCGTCTCCCTCATCCGCTTCATCAGCCACTTCGTCAGCGGCTGCACCATCTGGACCGAATACGCGCCGGACACCGTCTGGAGCGCCGTCTTCGCCTACTCCGCGGCCTACAACGCGTCCTACATGGTACCGGAAGCCATCATCACTGCCATCGGCATCTGCGCCGTCGTCGCCATCTGGAACCGCCTGAACAAAGAACAGGAAAACCAGGCCTGATCGAATGGAAACAAAGACCCCGAACCGTTTGGTTCGGGGTCTTTTTGTCATTTTGGTTTTGTTTCCCGCCTTTACGAAATCACGACCGCCTGCCGGCCGAGGAGTTTGTATTTGTCATTGAAGGCGGAGCGGCTGAAGGTTTTGGTCTTCGCGCCATACGGGTCTGCAAGGTAAACATTCTTATCGTCAAAGCCCACCAGAAGACAGACATGAGTGCCGCGGGGGTAGGAGAACAGTTTGGGACCTTCCGGTGTCTCGATGTACCAGGAATTCACGGTCGACGGGGTCTGCAGGTTGTAGGTCGACCAGACCATGACCGGTTTTCCCGCCGCCACATCGTCCAGCAGTTCGCCCAGGTACGCTCCGGTCACATTGTCGGCTTTCTGCTTTCCGAACTGTTTTTGGATGACCGAGTTCATGGACTTCGTCAGGACCGGAGCGAAAGCGCCGTAACCCGGGTTCTTCGACGTGTAAGTCGCCCGCGGATCGCCCACGAACTTCTCCGTGATCTTCGGCCCGTAGCGTTTGCCGTTGACCACTCGGATGTTTTCCGCCGGAATGGCCGCGATCATCTTCTTCAGTGTGATGTCGTAACCGTAGTATTTCAGCATCATGGTGGCGGACGCCGCTTCACAGCCGGTGGGATAGTTGGGCAGCTGATTGACGAGCGTCACCTTGAGCGATACACCGGTCACCTTTCCCTTCTGAACGGTAAAAGACACCTTTCCCTGCGTCACCGTACCGGTCTTCGAAAAGTCGACTTTCCCGTTCTTACAGTACCAGCGTCCGTACTCATTGGAGTAAGCGCCCGTAGCGTTAAAGTCCACTTTGCCTTTGACGACACGCCACCAGCCGTATTCGTTTTTGGCGACTCCGGTGTACTTGAAGTTGACTTTACCGTCTTCTACTTTCCACCAGCCGTACTCGTTTTTATAGATGCCGTTGGCCTTGAAGTCGACTTTGCCCTTGACGATACGCCACCAGCCATAGTTATTTTTCGCAATACCGGTGTAGCCAAAATCGACCTTGCCGTTTTTGACATACCACCAGCCATATTCGTTTTGATAGACGCCGATCGCGTTGGGCTTGACCGCACCGTTTTCGACGCGCCACCAGCCGGAGACGCCGTTATATGTCGTTTTGGCAATGCCGGTATAATCCGATGCGAAATCCGGTTTCGTATTTTCGGCAACAGTCACCGGCTCCGTCGCGGTCTCTTCTTCCACCGGTTCGGTTTTCGACGTTTCCTGCGGGACAGTCGTCGAAGCTGTCGTTTCCGACTCAGAGGGCTCCTTAGCGTCAGTCTCCGGTGCCGTCGTCTCTTCCGCTTCTGTCACAACTGCCGTTGTGGCGGTCTCTTCCTCCGCCGGTTCCTCCGCGAACGCCGGCAGGCAGGACACGACCAGGGTCAGCACGCAGAACAGGGCGGTCAGTACCATCCGGCAGGAATATCGTTTCTTCGTATGCATAGGGTCTCCTTCGAAACATGATTGCTCCTATTATAGCGGATAAACACGAAATTGTCTTTCGCCTTTGTGCGGAAAACAATAAAAACCGGGCTGTGGTCTGCAGATTACTCCGCTTCCAGGAACCAGGACAGGCCGGCAATGCAGGCCATCAGGTGTTCCGCCACCTGTTCCGGAGGATTGCGGCTCTCCGCCGGTTCGGAGATCCATTCCCGCAAGACGTTCTTCAAACCGCCCGCGGTGAAGTAGTAAGAATACCGTGACAGGTCCGTCGTTTCCTGAAGCGTTTCAGGGATATCCGGCTGGACCGGGCGGCCGACAAATTCATAAAGAAGTTCATCGCTCGACTTGTCCAGATAGTGAAGCAAATCGTTTTTGGAGAGAAGTTCGAGGAAATCCATGTGGTGTTCCCAAAACGTAAAGTATGCCGTAAACCCGGAGCGGATCGTCATAGGTCCCGCCTCCTGCATAAGACCTGCCATGTCTGCAAACGTGAGCGCAACGTACTGCTGCAGCACTTCATCCTTGCTGTCGAAATGACGGTAGTAAGTTTTACGGTCATACCCTGCCCGGGATGCCAGTTCGCTGATCGTAATGTCTGAATACGGTTTTTCCTTCATCAGGCCGACCAGCGCTTCCATGAAGTCTTTTTCCGCGCGAGTAATGGATTCCTGCATGTTTGTCTCCTTTTTCATGACTGTGCAATTCTGCATATTCTTTCCCGGCCGGGCCATTCTGCTTTGCCACATTTCCGCCGTGCCTGGGACATTTTAACGGGCAGACCTTGCCCCCAATATTTTATTTATTATATCGTGAGAGCGAGGATGCCACAAGTGTGGCATCTATTTCAATGACAGGAGGAACATCCTTTGAAAAAGAAACTGACTTCCCTGCTCTTGAGCCTTGGACTGACACTCGCCATGCTTTGCAGCCTTGCGGTCCCAAGCTTTGCGGCAGGCGATCTGTACGCCGGCGGGTCCGGCACAAAAGCAGACCCGTGGCACATCAAAACCGTAGAACAATTACAGAATGTCAAAGAGAATCTGGACGGGAACTTTGTTCTGGACAATGATCTGGATCTCTCTTCCGTTGCCAACTGGGAACCGCTCGGAGGCTACGCTGAGCTCGGAGAAACCGAATTCACCGGAACATTCAATGGAAAGAATCATCAGATCTCGAACCTGACCATCGCCAGTGTCAAACTCATCGGCGGCGGACTCTTCGGGTTCATTTCCGATGGCGGAATCGTCAAGAACCTGAAACTCCGGGACTTCAATATCAAAGGATGCATGTTCGCCGGCTGTCTGGCAGCAATGGCGGAAGGTGACGGTTACGTCAAGAACATCACCCTGACCGGCAACAACAATATCTCCGGCATCATGTACATTGGCGGCATTCTCGGTGCTGCCGAATGCCGTGCGGTCAAGAACCTGACGGCAACTGCCAACGTTTCCATGCAGGGCGTCCCGGTCCTCTCGCAGGCAGCCGGTGTCGTCATCGGTGCGGTCGAAGGACCGAGCCTCATCAACTGCCACGCCAAAGGTGGTACGGTCAACGTCAATGGCTCCGCCACCGTAAAGAGTTCCGGAGCGGTCGGCGCTATGGCCGGACTCGCGTCGGAGTCGAAAGAGGTTCGGAACTGCTCCGCGGAAAATGTCACCGTGACCGTCCGGCGTTGCTCCATGGTCGGCGGCCTTCTGGGCCACGCGGGAACCACGAAGGGCATCGAAAATGTTTCGAAACGCACGAAGATCTCCGGTTGCACCGTGAAAAACGTAAAAATCAAAGCAGATTCGAACTGTTCCCGGATCGGCGGCCTGCTGGGTTCGGGCTACTACCGTCCCCTGTTCCAGTCCGAAGTCAACGAACCCGCCGCGTACTATGTGACGAACTGCTCTGTGAACGCACGCATCTCGACGGCCGGCAACACGGATGAGATGCTCATCGGCGCCGTCGCAGGATACGCCGGTCACAATTCCGCTGTCGCAAACACGAAAGCAAACGTCAAACTCAACGGCGCAAAGATGACCAAACTCATCGGCGCCACCATTGACGAGGTCCCCGCGGACCAGTTGTGGTAACACCCGAACATTGAAAAACCCCGAACCATTCGGTTCGGGGTTTTTTAGAATCTTTATTCGGCGCCGAGGGCAGCCATCGTAATGTAGTTGTACGGCTGGTTGAAGTGCGGCAGGAAGAAGATATCGAGCAGTTTCAGTTTGTCGATGGTAATGCCTTCCTGAATGGCCAGCGAGAACATGTGGTTCAGAGACGACATGTCATACGTGGAGGCGCACTGCATGCCGAGGATACGGCGCGAGGACTTCTCGTAGACGATGCGGATCTTGACCTTCTCGTTCTCTTCGATGAAGCCCGGCTTCTGATAGTCTTCAAAGTCCGTGGCAAGAGCCTCGATGCCGAACTTCTCGGCCTTCGCAAGCGTAATGCCGGTGGATACGAGTTTGAAGCCGAAGATGCAGATGCCGTTGGAGCCCTGGACACCGGCCGACTCAAGGGGCGTGCCGCAGGCGTTGTGGGCCGCGACGATGCCGGAGCGGACCGCGTTCGTGGCAAGGGCGATGTAATTCGTATCCTTGATGGCGTTGTCATAGACCGTGGCGCAGTCCCCCACCGCGAAGACGTCGGGGTCGGAGGTCTGCTGGTTCTTATTGACCAGGTACGCGCCGTTGCGGAACAGTTCCAGGCGGTCTTTGCCCAGCGCGTTGTTCGGACGGAACCCGATGGCCAGGATGACCATGTCGGTCGCAAACTCTTCTTCGGAAGTCCTGATGCCAGTGACTTTCGTATCGCCCAGAATGGCTTCGACGCCCTGGCCGAACTTGCAGTCGATGCCGTGTTCTTTCATGTTGTCCGCCATGAGTGCGGAGAACTCCGCGTCATAGTAGCCGGCAAGGCAGGTCGGTGCGATGTCGACCATGGCAACTTCTTTTCCGTGGCGTTTGAAGGCTTCCGCCAGTTCGACGCCGATATAGCCCGCGCCGACGACCGTAATGTGCTTCAAGTCCGGGTTCGCGTCCAGCTTATCGATGACGACCTGGGCGTCCTGATACAGCTTGACCTGCTGGACGTTCTCAAGGTCCTTACCGGGCAGGTTCGGGATGATGGGCAGCGAGCCCGTCGAGAGGATGAGTTTATCATAGCTCTCCGTACCCGAAGCGCCGGGAGAATCCGCCGTCGCGCGCTCGGACGGCGCGTAAGTGACCGTCTTGTTCTCGAAGTCGATGTCCGTGACTTCCGTACAGACAAGGACTTTCGCTCCGGCCGCGCCCAGTTTTTCCGGACTCGAATAGAACAGCGACTCGGGGGCTCCGACCGTCTGGTTGCCGATCCACATCGCCATACCGCAGCCGAGGAAACTCGTGTTGGTATTGGCCTCGATGACGACGACTTCGTTCCCCGGATAGTTCTCGAGGATGGTGTTGACCGCGGCGGTACCGGCGTGGTTTCCGCCGACAACGATGATCTTGCTCATTGGAATCACCTCTCGTAAAGGATGCAATCGGGTTTGCTTGTCAAAACATTGACAAGTTCTTTCACCTTCAGCATACCATAGGCCGGCAAACCTCCACAATTGTCAGCTCCGACAAAAAAAGACCTCCCGTTTTGGGAGGTCTGATAAGTGATGGAAAAGTCCCGGTCGGGCAGTTATCTCTTGGAGAACTGCGGAGCGCGGCGGGCGCCTTTGAGACCGTATTTCTTTCTTTCCTTCATTCTCGGGTCTCTGGTAAGGAAACCGGCTTTTTTGAGGGCGGGACGAAGGGTCTCGTCATACTCAAGGAGAGCTCTGGAAAGGCCGTGACGGATGGCACCGGCCTGGCCGGAAACGCCACCGCCCTGAACGCGGCAGACGATGTCGAACTTTTCGGTGAGGCCGAGCAGCTCGAGCGGCTGACGGACGATGACCTTCAGGGTCTCGAGACCGAAGTAATCGTCGATGTCTCTTTCGTTGATGGTGATCTTACCGGTACCCGGATAGACGCGAACGCGGGCAACGGAGCTTTTTCTACGGCCGGTGCCGTAATAGAAATTACTTTCGTACATTGAGTTACCCTCCCTTAAAATTCACGTGCTTCGGGCTTCTGAGCCTCATGCTTGTGCTCAGGACCGGCATAGACATGCAGACGGGTCAGAGCTTTGCGGCCAAGGGTGTTGTCCGGGAGCATGCCCTTGACAGCCTTCTTGACGACGAACTCCGGCTTCTCTGCCATGAGTTTCTTGTATTTGACTTCCTTCATGTTACCGATGTAACCGGTATGATGGTAGTAAGTCTTCTGTTCGAGTTTCTTACCGGTCAGGACAACCTTGTCGGCGTTGATGACGACGACGAAGTCGCCGGTGTCGACATGAGGAGTGAAGATCGGTTTATGTTTGCCGCGGAGAAGAGTAGCGGCTTCGGTCGCAAGAGCACCGAGGGTCTTGCCTTCTGCGTCAAGCAGATACCATTTACGCTCAACTTCGTTGGCTTTCGGCATATAAGTTGACATACCTGTTCCTCCAAATAGATTTTTGTTGCTCGGATATAATAACACCGCCCGAAAGGCGAGTCAACAGAAAATTTCGCAGATTTCAATTTAGAATATTGGAATCTTTGTTTTTCTCTCTTTTTCTCGCTTTTTCGAGCAGTTTCCTAATGCGCGATTTTCGACTTTTTTGGCGATTTACACGTACTTATGATCCAGGATCACGCGGATGCTGTAGTCCGGGAAGGCGTCTTCGGCCAGGTGTTTCAAGTCCTTCCGAAGCTTCTGTTCATCTTTGATGACTTCGACGGGCACGTCGATCTCGAAGACCAGTTTGTCTTTTGACTCCTGTTCGACGATGCGGATATCCTGTAACTCAAATTCCGGAAGGACCGGACGGAACAGGTCGTCCAGCTGCGTGCGGATCTTATTATCCCGCTCCCGGTCTTCCATCACAGGGTCCATGTGGATGACCGCTTTGCACCCGAGTTCCTTCCGGAGCTGATGCTCCGCGAAGTCCGCTTCATCGTGGGCCTCAGCGAGGCTCAGGTTTTCCGGGACCTGGATATGCAGGGAAACATAGCGGATACCGTGGCCGTAGTCATGCACCATAATGTCATGCACGCCGAGGACATGCGGTTCCCGGGAAACGATTTCCCGAACCTGCTCCACGAATTCCGGGTCCGGGCGGCCGCCCAGCAGCGGAGACACAGTCTCTTTCAGGCTGTTGATGCCCATGACGATGACAAAGACACCGACGATAAAGCCGCCGTAGGCGTCCACATTAAGGGTCGTAAAACGGGAAACGGCCATCGCCAGAATGACGACCAGTGTCACAAAGACGTCGGCAATACTGTCGACCGCCACCGCTTTCAGTGTCGGCGAATCCAAAAGCCTTCCATAATGCTTGTTGTACCAGTACATATACAGCTTCAGCAGGACGGAGCCGCCGAGAACCAGAAAGCTCAGCAGACTCGGGTCGACCGGGTCCGGATGGATCATCTTCCCGATGGATTCTTTGATAATCTCTACGCCGATGACCAGAACCAGCACCGCGACCACGACGCCGGCGACATATTCCGTGCGGCCGTGTCCGAACGGGTGGTCCTCATCCGCGCGTTTTCCGGCGGAGCGGAAGCCCCACAGGGTCACAATGGAGGACGCGGCGTCCGACAGGTTGTTGATACCGTCCGCCACAATGGCGACGGACCCGGCGAGCCAGCCGGCGATGAGTTTTGCCAGGGACTGCAGAATATTCAGGCAAATGCCCATAATACCGCATAAGGTACCATAACCCCGCCGGACAGCGGGGTCATGCGTATCGGTATAGTTGGGAACGGTCTGTTTTGCCAGAAGCTTGATCATGCCTTATGCCATTTCACGCCCTGCGGCGTGTCTTCGAGGATGATGCCGCGGGCTTTGAGGTCGTCGCGGATCTTGTCCGCCGTGGCAAAGTCGCGGTTCTTACGGGCTTCGGTGCGCTCTTCGATAAGGCGCTCCACTTCTTCTTCCAGGCTCTCTTCCCCGGCACCTTTGCGCTCATAGAGCAGGCCGAGGACGCCGGTGAGTTCCGCGAACAGGTCCGCCGAGAACTGCAGCAGGTCTTTGGACGCACCGTCGGTCAGCACTTTCGTATTGATGTCCCGGACGAGTTCAAAGATTGCGGCCAGCGCGTCCGCCGTGTTCATGTCGTCATCCATGGCGGCGATGAACTTCTCGCGGTGCGCGGCGAGTTCCTCTTGCAGAGCGGCGTCGCCTTCAGCAGTCTCCGCAGTAGCATTGGACAGCGCGAAGGCCAGGTTGTCCCGGCAGTTGTAGAGGCGGTCCAGGGAATTGACACACTGCTCGATGATGTCGAGCGAATAGTTGATGGGCATTCTGTAATGGGAGGAGATCATCAGATAACGGATGAACTCATACCCGTATTTCTCAGCCACTTCGCGGACCATGAAGAAGTTGCCCTTGGACTTGGACATTTTCTCGTTGTCCACGTTGATGAAGCCGTTGTGCATCCAGTAGTTCGCGAACGTCTTGTCGTTGCAGCACTCGGACTGCGCGATCTCGTTCTCGTGGTGCGGGAAGATGAGGTCCTTGCCGCCGCAGTGGATGTCGATAGTCTCGCCGAGATAGCGGCGGTTCATCGCCGAACACTCAATATGCCAGCCCGGACGGCCGTGGCCCCAGGGGCTCTCCCAGTAGGGCTCGCCGGGCTTCGCGGCTTTCCAGAGCGCGAAGTCCATGGGCTCTTTTTTCAGCTCGCCGATGTTGATGCGGGCGCCGGCCTGCAGTTCATCGAGGGGCTGGTGGGACAGCTTGCCGTAGCCTTTGGAGGATGACGTGGTAAAGTACACATCGCCGTTCTCCACGACATAGGCGTGACCTTTGTCGATGAGAGTCTGGATGATATCGATGATCTCATCCATGACCTCGGTGGCGCGGGGATGGATGTCCGCGCGGCGGACGTTCAGGCCGTCGGCGTCTTTCCAGTATTCTTCAATATATTTTTCGGAAACGGTCTTGTAGTCCGTCCCCTCTTCGTTGGCGCGGTTGATGATCTTGTCATCGATGTCCGTGAAGTTCTGTACGAACGTGACTTTGTAGCCGCGGTACTCGAGGTAACGGCGGAAGACGTCGAACACGCAGAGAGGGCGCGCGTTGCCGATATGGATGTAGTTATACACGGTGGGTCCGCAGCAGTAGATCTTCAGTTCCCCGGGGACCTGGGGCACGAGTTCTTCCTTCTGACGGGTAAGCGTGTTGAATACTTGCATGGTTTTTACTCCTTATTTGGAAAAATCGATAACTTTCGCGCCCTGGATCACATAGGTGATACCGGAGATGGCCGTGACGATGGCGGTCGTCCACAGAAGGACACTCGACAGCGTGTGCAGCGGGAAGTTCGCAGACAGGACGCCAAAGTCCAGCTGCAGAGAGAGCAGCAGGAAGATGAGACCGGTAAACAGCATCATGCTGAAGGTCTTCACTTTGCCCCACATGTTGGCGGGAATGACCACGCCCTGGGAGGCCGCGACCAGGCGGATGGAACTGACGCCGAATTCCCGGAACAGGATGATGAACAGGATCCAGATGTTACAGTACCCGTTCGAGATGAGTGCCAGGTACACGGTGGTGGTCAGCATTTTGTCCGCCAGCGGGTCCGCGAATTTGCCGAAGTTCGTAATAAGATTCCGGCTGCGGGCAATCTTCCCGTCAAAGAAGTCGGTCATGCCGGCGACGAAATAGAGAAGCGTCGCGACAAGATAATGTCCCGGGAAGGCCACCATGTAAGCGACCAGCACGAAGGGCGTCAGGATAATGCGCGACACCGTCAATGCATTTGGTAAGTTCATATAGGTTCCTCCTGCTCCTGTCCGGCTGCCTTAAAGGGCCTTGCCGGTCAGGTCGTATTCATCCATTCCGAGAATGGTCACATCAACAAAGGTTCCTGGTGTCAGGTCCCCGCGGTACGTAAAGAGCACCTGTCCGTCGATGTCCGGCACCTGACCGTAGAAGCGGCCGTACCAGGTGTCGGTTTCGGTATGATATCCGTCGACCATGACTTTCATTGTCCTGCCGAGGTATTTCTTGTTGTTTTCCAGCACGATGTCGTGCTGCAGCTGCATGATGAGGTCCTGACGGTGAAGTTTGACGTCTTCATCCAGCTGATCCTCCCGCTCGGCGGCCGCCGTCCCCTCTTCCGGGGAGAAGGCAAAGCATCCGAGGTTGTCGAACTTCATGTCACGGACAAATTCCGCCAGTTCCTCAAACTGTTCCTCGGTCTCGCCGGGGAAGCCCGTCATGACCGTCGTGCGCAGCACGATGTCCGGCACCTTTTCCCGGATGTGCTTCATGAGGTTCGAGAACGTTTCCCGGTCCCCCGGGCGATGCATGCCCCGCAGCACCGTCTTGTCCGCATGCTGCAGCGGGATGTCCAGGTAATGGCAGACTTTCGGGTTCGTCGCCATGACGTCCAGGAGTTCATCGTTGATCCGTTCCGGATAGGTGTACAGGAAGCGGATCCATTCGATGCCCTCCACTTCAGAGACCGCGGTCAGCAGTTCCGGCAGTTTGATCTCCTTGTAGAGGTCCCGGCCATAAAGCGAGGTATCCTGTGAAATAAGGACGACTTCTTTGACGCCCTGCGCCGCCAGGACCTTTGCCTCGTCGACAATGTCTTCGATGCTCCGGGAACGGAATTTCCCGCGAATCTCCGGAATGGCGCAGAAGGCGCAGTTGTTGGAACAGCCGTCGCCGATCTTCAGGTAGGCCCAGTAGTCCGGGGTGGTCAGGATGCGACCGCCGGTCAGCGGCAGCAGTTCCTTGTCATCGAAGGCTTCTACCAGTTCGCCGCCGAGACACTCGTCCACGATCTGCACGATGTTCGCGTTCCTGCCGATGCCGACGACCGCGTCGACTTCCGGCATCTCTTTGCGGATCTCTTCCCGGTAGCGTTCGGACAGACAGCCCGTGACAATGATCTTCTGTATATCGCCCCAGGACTTGTAGTCCGCCATTTCCAGGATGGTTTCAATGGCTTCCACCTTTGCCGCTTCAATGAAGCCGCAGGTGTTGACGATGACGGCGTCACACCCTTCGATGTCCCCGGAAATGGTAAACCCGGCCCGTGCCAGCTTGTCCAGCATGAGCTCGGCGTCCACCTGGTTTTTGGGACACCCGAGGGAGATCATCCCGACTGTCTTTGCCATTCTTTCACCACTTTGCCTTTTTAGTTGCATTATATTATATAACAAAAGAGGCTGCTTTGGAACAGCCTCTTTTTCTCTTATTGATTTTCTGTGACCGATGCGATCGTGTGGTCATCGGCCATATCCACGAGCCGGTCGGCCAGCGTGTGGGCCAGTTCGTCGTTGTGGGTGGAAATGACCAGCGTCTTCCCCGCCGCCTTCAGCTGTAAGAGGAACTGTACGAGCCATTCCTGTGTCTTCCGGTCCAGGCCCGCCAGCGGTTCGTCGAGCACCAGCGCTTCCGGATTCATGGACAGGATGCAGGCCAGAGCAACTTTCCGCTTCTCGCCGCCGCTTAAGTGGTACGGCGCCCGCTCCCGCAGGTGTTCGATGTCCAAAAGCGCGATCATGTCTTCCGTCCGCTGTGTGATCTCTTCTTCCGACAGGCCCATCTGCCGGGGACCGAAGGCGATTTCTTCCTCCACGTTGCTGCAGAACAGCTGTACATCGGAATTCTGGAACACATAGCCCACCCGCTGGTGGAACTGCTTGGCAAAACGGGTATCTTTCAGCGCTTTTTCGGAGATCTCATCGCCGTCGAACCAATACGTCCCTTCTTCTGCGAAGACCAGGCCGTTCAAAAGCTTCATGAGCGTCGACTTTCCGCAGCCGTTCCCGCCGCGGAACACGACGCACTCGCCCCGGTCAATATCCAGGGTGATATAGCGAAGGGCAATGTGCCCGTCATATGCAAAACAAACGTTGTTCAGTGAAAACAGTGGTGTCATGGGTCGTCCTTCCTCATGCCAGTGCAATGGTGTGCTGCGTGTAAACAAAAAATGCGGTCATGCCGAGCAGGAAAAGAAGTGTGACCGCGTCTTTCCAGGTGACGGCATGGCTGCGGGTCTTCACATATTCCCCTTCAAACCCCCGGCAGGTCATGGCGCCGTACATTTCATCTGCCATCTCCCGGGACTTTAAAAATGTGACGCCGAGCACGCCGGAGAGAGACTTTCCTTTTTCCTTGTTTTTCCCGACCGAGCGCAGCCGCAGCGCCGACAGCATGTCGACGCACACATCGCCGAGCATGACGATATATTTCAGAGTAATGTCCAGCGTAAAGATGAACAGGTCCGGCACATGAAACGCTTTCAGGCTTTCCGTGATTTTATTGAACGGCAGAGTCTGCGACACCAGGTGGAGCAATGCCACGGAGACGAAGACTTTCACCGACACCGTCAGCATGGTGCGGGGAGAACCTGTTAAGGCGGCCGGCAGCAGGATGAGCATGGAAAGCGCCATGGCAGAAAGCGACGTCTTCACACTGCGGGCCAGTGCTTTGTTGCAGAGGAACAGGGACGCGATGAGCGTTTCCGCCAGGACCACATAAGTGAAGATCATGTTCTTTGAGACGGCCATCAGCAGGATGAGCAGCAGGACCGTGAAGATCATGCCGGCGGGGCTGGCCCATTTCAGGCCGGTGCCGGAGGTCTCGCGGATCTTGGAAAGAACACCAAGAACGGACAGCGTAGACTTCGTCAGGAAGCCGTCCGAGTCTTTGGACGCGGAATATCCTTCCGGAGCGGTCATCCACTCCGGGAGGGTTGTTGTTTCGATTCGTCTGGGAGCCTCCATGAAGACCCCTCCTTACATATGGGTATGGAATTCCGGTTCGTTTTCTCCGTGCCCGAAATCGGTCTTGTTTTTCATGCCGGCGCCAATGACACGGAAAAAGATAATGGAAAACGTTGCGCCGATAATGGCGGACAGGATGTAGGCAAACCAGTCGGGCAGCCCGCCCATCGTGTAGTCCGGGAACAGGACGGAGAGTTCAAACCCGTTCTGCAGTCCCTGCGGTGTGTAACCGAGGACCGAACCCGCGGTGACAACTTCGGAAATTTCATCGCTGCCCCATTCGCCCCAGGCAGTGCCTTCGGCCAGCAGTCCGAGCGGGACTGCCAGAACCAGCGCGCCGAGAAGCAGATAGGCCGGCAAATACTTCTTGTTGACCGCTTTTTCGGTTTCCGCGTGAATGAACCCAGGCATGGTCTTGCGCACAAATGCGTAGATCGCGACCGTATAGATGACTTCCGCCAGGCCGGCAACGGTCAGGTGACCGAACATCATGGCCGGAATAGAGACTGTCAGGCCATACGGACAGTAGAGTGCCTGCCCGGCGGCGTCATGGAACAGGTAGGGCTGTATGCCGAACTCAATGGCCGCGCAAAGGGCCGCGGCATTGATACCCACATAGGCGCCGACCCCTGCGGCGATGTACTTGCCCGAAGGTCCTTTGATCCATTTGTTGACAAGGTGGAACACCGCGTGGCCGGTATACGGCAGCACGAACGCCATGTTGAAACAGTTCGCGCCGAACGCGAGGACACCTCCATCGCCAAAAAGCAAAGCCTGCAGCAGCAACGCGATGGTCACGGCAATGCAGGCGGCGTCCGGTCCTAAGAGCAGGGCGATCAGCGTGCCTCCCACCGCGTGGCCGGTCGTCCCTCCGGGAATGGGGATATTGAACATCATCCCGAGGAACGAGAATGCCGCGCCAATACCGAGCAGGGGCATTTTGTCCTTCGGGACTTGCGTCTTGACTTTTTTGATGGCATGAGCCCAGATGGGCACCATGACGGCCGACATAACGCCGCAGGTCGCAGGGCTCAGGTAGTTTTCGGGGATATGCATACAGTTCCTCCCAATGAACAGTGTGCTTTACGGTTCCTATCTTACCGCCCGGCGAATCGTCCCCACAAGCCCCCGAGGGGGATAGAAGTTGACAATCGTTCCGTGCGGGCATTACAATTGTATCCAACTAATATTAGAGGGAGGCCCCTCCATGAAAAACCTCATTGAAGAGAGCATCAACGGTATTATCGACGACATCGTTGCGGACTATGACAACGGCCGCTGGGTGGACAAGCTGGACGTATACGCACAGCCGGACACCGACACCATTGTGGACATCATCCAGAAGCTGTTCCGCGTCGTGTACCCGGGGTATTATATCGACCGCACGTACAAGACGTTCAGCATGCGGACGACCATCGCCACCACGACCGAGGACATCGCCTACCGCCTGTGCAAACAGGTGGCGCTGGCCCTGCGGTTTGACGAAGCTTATGCCGACGCGGACGAAGACACGGTCGAAGAACGGGCGCAGGAAGTGACGGTCACGTTCCTGAAGGCGCTGCCCCGCATCCGGGAATATCTGGACACGGACATCCAGGCGCTGTTCGACGGTGACCCCGCCTCCCAGAGCGCCGACGAGATCATCATCGCCTACCCCGGCCTCTACGCCATCTCCGTATACCGCTTCGCCCATGAGTTCTATACGATGAACGTGCCCATCATCCCGCGCGTCATGACGGAACACGCCCATTCCCTGACCGGTATCGACATCAACCCCGGCGCCACCATCGGCAAGTATTTCTTCATTGACCACGGTACCGGTATCGTCGTCGGCGAAACCACCATCATCGGGGACCACGTCAAACTGTATCAGGGCGTCACGCTCGGTGCGCTTTCCCTGAAGGAAGGCCGGAGCCTCATGGACGTCCGCCGTCACCCGACCATTGAAGACAACGTCACCATTTACTCGAACGCCTCTATTCTCGGCGGCGAGACCGTCATCGGCGCGAACAGCGTTGTCGGCGGTAACGTCTTCCTCACCCGCTCCATTCCGGCCGGCACCAAAGTGTACGCGAAGAGCCAGGAGCTCCACTTCGACACCGGGTCCAAAACCCCCATCGAAGTCCGGGATGTCCAGCAGGACTCCGATTCGCAGGATTACATTATTTAACAGGAGGCAGGTCTCATGAAAAACGTACTTCTTGTCATCGACATGCAGAACGACTTCATCGACGGCGCCCTCGGCACGAAAGAAGCCCAGACCATCGTCGGCAGCGTCATCACCCGTGTCCGCAGCTATACGGAGGACCCAGACGGGCTGGTCTTTGCCACCCGCGACACCCACGCGCCGGACTACCTGCAGACGCAGGAGGGCCGGAACCTGCCGGTGGAACACTGCATCGAAGGGACCTATGGCTGGCAGATCTGTACGGACCTTGCGGACTTTATTCCGGAGGACCGCATTTTCAATAAACCAACCTTTGGCTCCACGGAACTTGCCGCCGCCATGAAGGACCTGTATGAAGCGGAAGGCGGCAATGTGACTTTCGAGATTGCCGGTCTCTGCACGGACATCTGTGTCGTTTCCAACGCGCTGCTTCTGAAAGCAACGCTTCCGGAAGCGCGTATTACCCTCGACCCCACCTGCTGCGCCGGTGTCACGCCGGAAAAACATGAGGCGGCGCTCGAGACCATGCGTTCCTGCCAGATCGAGATCTTATAATGAAAACGATATAAAAAGACCGTGCTCTGCGCGGTCTTTTTTGTCGTCCAAAAAAATTTTTGAAAAAACATCAAAAAGGGGTTGCAAAATTAAATTGTGTGCAATATAATGAAGTCGTCAAGAAGAATTGTACACAACTTAATTCGCCATGAAACGCATTGGAAGGAGGCATTTTCATGGATTGGAAAGAAGCAAAACTCGGTATGAAAGAAAAAGCAGTCAAAGTCGCTATGGAAGGAGCATCTCTCATGAGTAACAATAAACAGCAGACCATCGCCATTTGCCAGGGCATCGTCACCGGTGCCGCCGCGCAGTCTATGACCCATCGCCTCATGGCTCGTGTTTTCGAAGGCCAGGGCTTTACGAAACTTGCTGAAAAATATGCCTCGCATGCCGCGGAAGAAGCTGAATCCGTCGAAAAGTTCGCGGACCGTATCCTGGATCTTGGCGGAACCGTCAAGCAGGAAGCGCAGAAGGCCATCGACCTCCCCACCGACATTGAAGACTTCCTGAAACTGGACCTCAAGACCTCCGAAGACGGACTTGCCCAGCTGGCCGGCGTCATGGAAGCAGGCTTCCTGGATGTCACGACCGCGGAACTCATGAAGGACTACATCATCGACGAGGAAGAAGACATGAACTGGACGTCCTCTCAGCTCGACCTCATCGGCATGATCGGCAAACAGAACTACCTGTCCCATCAGCTGTAAACCATCAACATATACTCTCCCCTTTTCTCCCAAATTCAAATTATCTCTCCAATATTACACTCCAAATTTTCTCTCTCAAAAAAGGCCGCCCCTCCCTGGACCGAACCAGTAAAATCGGACAATAGACAAAAGACCCCCTCATGTAGGACA
>R19__coassemble_340_pt1 | contig 22843 bp, 26 predicted proteins | sample R19__metabat2_low_PE_020 | metagenome-assembled genome bin R19 | reverse complement strand
GATAAAGGCCTGCATGGCCATAGTGATCAGCTCGGAGGCCCCGTTCCCGGTGTAGATATCGTTGATCGTCACATTGGGGATCTTCTTGAGCTGGCAGTACTGCATGATCGCTTTCCGCGCCGAGAAAATCCCCTTGGAGTCGGAATACCCCTGCGCGTCGCGCAGGTTGTGGATCATGTCATGAATGATCTCATCCGGCGCGTTGAACTTGAACGGCGCGGGGTTTCCGATGTTGAGGCGGATGATGTCCACGCCGTTGTCCCGCAGGCGATTCGCCTCGTCCAGGACCGGACCGCGTACGTCATAGAGAACGCCTTCCAGTTTTTCAGACTTTTCGAAGTCACGTTTTGCCTTTCGGGCCGGTGCTGGCGTTGTGTCCCCTTCCTGTCCGAGGACCCATTCCGGAGCCACTCCGAAGGCCGCAGCGATTTTCCCCGCAGTGTTCTTCGATGGCTCATTGCGTCCGTTGACATACTGTGAAACGGAGCCCTTAGTCAGGCCGGTCTTTTCGGCAAAGACCTGCTGGCTCCCGTCACATTGTTCATTGATGAGTTGTAAAATGCGTTCCTGTGTCGACGCCATCTCATCGCCTCCGAATCAAAGTTTAAACTTAAAGTATTTTCTAAACTATACTACCAATGTTTAAACTTTTCAATAGAAAACGCCCCGAAAGTTTAAACTTTCGGGGCATGCAGGTTTAATTTTAAACTTATTTTGTGCCGAAGATACGGTCGCCGGCATCGCCGAGACCCGGAACGATGTACGCGTCCGCGTTCAGTTTTTCGTCGAGCGCGGCGCAAATGATATCCACATCCGGGTGCGCTTCCTGCAGCGCGTTCAGGCCTTCGGGGGCCGCGACGATGCAGACGAACTTGACGGATTTCGGGTTATACGTCTTGATCTGGTTGATCGCGTCAATGGCGGAACCGCCGGTCGCGAGCATGGGGTCCAGAACGAATACGTCTCTTTCGGGGATGTCATCCGGCAGTTTGCAGTAATACGGGACCGGCTCATGGGTCTCTTCGTTGCGGTACATGCCGATGTGTCCGACCTTGGCCGAGGGGACCAGGTTCAGGATGCCGTCGACCATGCCGAGTCCGGCGCGCAGAATGGGAACGATGCACATTTTGCGGCCTGCCAGTTCCTGAGCTTCACAGGGGCCAATGGGTGTTTCGATCATCTTGGCCTGCAGCGGCAGGTCCCGGGTGGCTTCATAGCATTCCAGCATGGCGATCTCGGAAACAAGGGCGCGGAACTCGTTCGTGCCGGTGCTCTTATCTCTCAGGATAGAGAGTTTGTGCTGAATGAGCGGGTGTTTCATAACGGTTACGGTTGCCATAATAGTCCTCCTTATTTCTCAAGCGCCATGACTTTGTCGACGCGTCTCTGATGTCTTCCGCCTTCGAATTCATTGTCGAGGAACGCGTCCACGAGTTCGATGGCAAGCCCCGGGCCCACGACGCGGCCGCCGAAGCAGAGCACATTCGCGTCGTTGTGCAGACGGGTATATTTCGCGGAGAAGGTGTCGGAACAGCAGGCCGCGCGGATGCCGTGGATCTTGTTGGCCGCAAGAGACATACCAATGCCGGTGCCGCAGATGAGGAACGCGCGCTCCGCTTCCCCGTCGACGACCGCTTTGCAGACGACTTCCGCGATGTCCGAATAGTCGATGGACTCCGGCGTGTAGCAGCCATAGTCCTTGTACTCCACGCCCCGTTCCTCGAGGTGCTTCATGACTTCCTGTTTGAGTTCGTACCCGCCGTGGTCACAGCCGATCGCGATCATAATGCATTCTCCTTTTTCTTTTTCAACTCCCGCTCAGCCTGAGGCGCTCTCAGGTAAACAGGCAATATTTCATCCGATAAGACCGGCGCAAAGCCGGCGTCAAGTTTAGCCGCGGCGCAGGCCGCAACGCCCACCGCGTTCTGATAGCGGAGCTGTTCCGGCGCAAGAGTAACGTTCGGAAGCACCGTTTTCGCGGCTTCAAAGGCCAGTTCCGCGCCGTCCCCCGCAAAGAGGACCGGACGGTCATACGCTTTGCAGCGCTCCAGAAGGTCCGCAATGGGAAGCGCATCGTCATCCATTTGGCGATGCACCCCTTCCCCGTCGAGGGTAAAGAGCGCGGTGTATACCTGATTCCGCCGGGCGTCCATGCAGGGACACACGAGGACGGGTTCCAGTCCGGGCAACCCCCGGAAGTTATACGCGATGGACTCCAGCGTGGAGACCGGCACGCAGCGGGGCTCCTCTGAAAAGTCGAGGCCTTTCAGGGCCGCGACCCCAATGCGTACACCGGTAAAGGAACCGGGTCCCGCGTTGATGGCAAAACATTCGATATCCTGCAGGGACAGCTGCGCGTTCTTCAATGCGCTGTCCGCCATGGGGACCAGCGTCTGACTGTGGGTCAGTCCGGTGTTGGTATAGGCATAGCTTAAGACCTTCCCCGCCTCCGTTACGGCAACACTGGCCGGTTTGGCGGTGCAGTCAATCGCCAAGATCTTCATACTGTGGTTCTCCTGTCACCCGGATGGTGCGCTCATGGTCGTTCTCCCCGCGGAAGAACTCAACCCGGACGGCATCGTCCGGCAGCGCGTTCTCGATGTTCTCACTCCATTCGACCGCAAGGACATACCCCTGGTCGATGTAGTCGTAAAACCCGGTGGAGTCGAGCTCGTCCCAGGTGGAAATGCGGTACATGTCAAAGTGCGCGAGCGGCGGCTGCCCGCCATAGTCGTGCACGAGGGCAAAAGTGGGGCTCGTCACGGTCTCCGGACACGAAAGACCCCTGGCAAGGCCCCTCGTGAAGACGGTCTTCCCCATGCCCATATCGCCAAAAAAAGCAACGACCGTACCGGGACGTAACCGTGCTGCCAGCCGTTCACCGAGCTGTTCGGTCTCTGTCGGACCCGCACTCACGTATTCCCGCACGCCGCTGCCTCCTTTTAGGTAAGAAGTTTCTTCGCAAACATTCTATCGGTAATCTTGAAAAAATGCAACACTGCTCTTATAATGAATCTACTGTATTTTACGAACACGACCCCTTTTGAGGTGTATATATGGGAAACATCAAAGACTATTTGTCTTACTTTTGGAAGAGCACCGACAAGCTCCTGCTGTTCCTGTGTCTGCTGGCGTCGTCCTTCGGCATCCTGCTGGTCACCAGCGCCACATGGCACACGATGAGCGAAGGCGCAGCGCTTCCGAGAGATACTTACACCATGATCGTTGCCGTGGTGCTCGGTCTGGTCATCGCCCTGCTCATATCGCTGGTGGACATCGACATCTGGTGCCGCATGTGGTACATATGGGCCGCCTTAGGCGTTTTGCTGATGATCATCGTCATGATCTTCGGCGTCGCGCCCAGCGCCCGCGCCGACGCCCGCACCTGGCTGAACCTTGGTATCTTCTACTTCCAGCCCTCCGAGCTGGTCAAAGTCTTCTTTATTACAACGTTTGCCGTTCACCTGGACTCCGTCCGGGAAGAACTCAACAAGCTGAAAAACGTTCTCCTGCTGGTCGGACACGCGCTCATCCCCTTTGTGCTGGTCGTCGTCTCCGGCGACGCCGGTTCGGCACTGGTGTTCCTGCTCATCGCCTTTATCATGATGTTCATTGCGGGACTCCGCTGGCAGTACATCGTCGGCGTTCTGGCGCTCTCCGCAGCCGCGGTACCTCTTCTGTGGTATCAGCTCTCCGACTTCCAGAAACAGCGGTTCTGGGTCATCGTAGACCCCGATAAGTATCCCGCTACCGCCTACCAGCAGAACCTCGGCCTGTCCGCTCTGTCCAACGGCGGCATCCTTGGCAAAGGGCTCTTCAAAGGCGCCTATACCCAGAGCGGCGCGGTCCCGGAAAGTGAGAACGACTTCATCTTCACCGTCATCGGCGAGGAACTCGGCATCCTGGGCTGTACCGCGGCCCTGGCGCTCATCGGCGTCATTATCTTCCGCATCGTGAAAGACGGCAGAGAAGCCATCATGGGCCCCGCCCAGTACATCGGCTTCGGCGTTGCCACCATGATCGGCATCCAGACCTTCATCAACGTCGCCATGGTCCTGCGCATCGGCCCCGTCATCGGCATCACGCTGCCCTTCTTCTCGGCCGGCGGTTCCGCGACCCTTTGTCTTTACATTGCCCTCGGGCTCATCTTCAGTATTTACCGTTCGGTCTATAACCAGACCCGCGAAACGAGCTTCCGGCTCATCGGCGTCCGTTCCCCCTTCGACGACACCTTCCACGACAGCGCGTCGTACAAGGAACATGTCAAAGACCGTTCCTCCAACAGCCGTTCCAAACGGGAAATGGAAGTGCAGCGCGGCCGCCTGACGAAAGGTTCCGCGAAGGAACAGAAGGCGAAAAAGAAAAACGCGCAGCGGATCGAAAAAGAGCGAGCGAAAGCCAAAAAGAAAGCCGCGAAGAAACAGAGGAATGCTCCTCCCCCACAGAGGCAGCACAGCGCCACCTACGAAAAACGGCATAAAAATGACTAAAAAGTCAGGACCCGCCAAAACGGCGGGTCCTGTTTTTTATTTGCGGATCTCTTTGTCCGGGTCGAAATCCCGGCCGAGGATGGCTTTGGTCTCTTCGACCGGCAGCGGAGCGTCCTCCGGGAACACGTATTCAACTTTGGTGATTTCCCCGGACATGGGGACGTTTTCATCGCCAAACGGGACCAGGACCTTGTCGCCCTTCCCCAGCGAGTTGTCGTTTGTAATGTAGTAGTAGGAACGGTTCAGCGAAGGGATGCGGACCGTGCAGTAAATGAGTTCGCCCGCCTTCGCGCCCTTCAGGTAGACGGACGGCGTGATCATGCTGATGAACATGGTGGACAGCTGGAGCCGGTGGCCGATGACGCCCATGAACTGGGGCCAGTTGTCCGGCAGGCAGGTGCGGTTATAATGCCACACGTACTGTTCCGTGGAGCCGTCGTGGTAGCCGACCCGAACGTCCAGTTTGGGCGGCGGTTCATTGTTCGCCTCGTCCAGCATGAGGTGCGGCGCCTCCACAAAGTACCGGTCGAACATGTCAAGACCAATGGACACCTCGTTCATATTGCGGTATTCGGTCTGCACGTAGGTCTCATCATTGAAGCTGCGGCGATAAATGAGCTTCTGGGACCGACGGTCCAGCGACATGACCTCCGTGTATTCCGCCGGCCCGAACTGGGTATCCTCCACAGCGGTATAGGTCATATAAAGGTTCTCAATGAGTTCCGGGTCAATGAACTCCGCCTCCGGCGCCAGTTCGTCGACCAGCAGAAGCAGTTCGTCCCAGCCGGGCGGATAGGCGCCCTGCCCGGAGGAATGCACTTCCTCCCGCCCCTCTTCCTTGTAGCGGAGCGTCCATACGACGTCCTCCGGCTGTTCGGAGGTATAATGCCGCTCCAGTTTGGACAGGTTCAACCGGGCGATGCGCATGAGCCATTCCGTGCTCATCGGGTACGGTGCGTTTTTGTCTCTCCACAGGTCCGGCATTCCGCCGTAAAGGCGAGCCGAATGATAGACCTCCCCGTTTTTTACCGTAACGTTGAGCTCCGAATGGACGCCGCCTCTGGTTACGTCAAAAAACATGGATTCCAGCATGTCGATCACCTCTCTTTTCCAGAATATCATACAAAAAAGGGGCTGCGTCCCGCAACCCCTTCTGTTGTGCTTTTAATAAGCTGTTCAGGCAGCTTTCCCGCCTTCGACGTCATAGGTGGCACCGTTGAAAATGATTTTGCCGTTATAGCTGAAATCGACATAACCATTCTCGATGAACCAGGTGCCAAGGTCATTCTTGGCCATACCGGTAAAGTCAGTGGCAACCGTGCCGTCCGCTTTGACCAGCGCCCATTTGCCGTCCGCAGCCTTCTTGACTTCGGCGCCGTCCGGGATGGTGACCGTGGCAGAAGTGGTGGTGGCAGAAGCGGTCGTGGCTTCAGCCGTGGTCTCTTCCTCTTCCGCGACCGTCGTTTCTTCCGCGACTGTCGTGGTCAGTGTAGAAGTGTCGACGACTTCGGTCTTTTCTTTCTGACCGTAGATAACACCGAGCACCAGAAGAAGCACGATGACGATACCAATGATGATGGCGGATTTTACTTCCTTACTAAGTCCATTCATATTGACTCTCCTTTGCATTGCAGGACCATGGCTGTCAGTCCTGTTCTGAAAGCTATTATAAAATATATTTTTGTTAATTTCAATGAAAGCTTTCGGTTATCGCAATGATATGTTAGAGAATGCTAACCTTATTTCCCCTTCTTGTCCTTCAGCAGCGGTTTGATCGCCTTATAGAGTTCACTTGCCTTTTTGTTGTCCTGGCTCGGGAACTCACGGACCAGGGCGTTGTTGATGCCCTGCTTGGTCTTGTACTTCAGGATAATCCTGGTCACTTTGTCGGCGGTCTGTTTGTCGCCGAGCAGCGCGCGGATGTCTCTGGTCAGCTGATCTTCCACTTTGGCTTCATCGCGGCCCTCGAGGTTCGAGACCAGAGAGACACTGATGCCGCGGTCCTGCCAGAACTGACAGGCGCTCTTGAAGCCCTTGTCCTGAGAGACGACGAAATAGTTGTGCTTCGGTGACAGGGCGATGAGATAGCCAAGGTACGTGACGAGCTGGAAGTCCAGCGCGTTCGCCTTCCCGGTCTTCACTTCGGTCAGGTTGAAATGGGCCTTGCAGGCGTTGATCTTCCGGTGCATGCTGAACGTCAGAGTGTTAGCGTTCTCGCTGTAGAACAGGTAGACCACGTCGTCATTTCGCAGGGTCTCAATACCTTTGAGACCGGCAAGTTTGACGTTTTCATAATCGATGAGATAAGTATTCAGAAAAGTTCCTCCTTAGAGCTTCCCGTACTGGTACTTGCAGTTGAGTTCAAAGAGCATTTCATAAAAACCCTCTTCCGGCAGCAGTCCTTCCGCCTTCTGGTCCATGGCTTCCTTGAGCTCCCCGAGTTTGCCGCAGCTGTAATAAAACTCGTTTTTGTCGGCAAACACGCCGGGGTTCGCGTGCATGGCGATGGCCGCATAGACATTCATCGGGTTCGTAGCGCCGGGCAGATGAACGATTTCCGCCAGACGCATGTCCCCGATCGGAGATTCCACGACATTTTCCTCGTGGACCTTTTCCCAGACCCGCAGTTCCCGGCGCACATCCATGAGCGCTTTTCCCTGCAGGTTCTGTCCCTTCCAGTTGCCCGGTTTGTATTTCTTATAGTCTTCCATGTCGAGGCCGATGGTCCAGACGTTATTCGACGTCGAGGCCTCCGCCAGCAGGGAATAATTCGTGGACAGCAGTTTGTCACGCAGGTCGGGGTTCTGCAGGAACTTCTGACGAAGGCCCCAGCGCATGACTTCCCGGCGGATCTCCGGCCAGAGTTCCACGGAAGTTTGGTTTTCCTCGTCCATGCGGCGGCGCAGACGCCGGGCCCGGCGGGGCTCGGAGTGCAGGACGGCCTCTTCGGTCTTTTCGTCCTTGCAGACCCGGGCTTTTATATAGCCAAGGTACTGTTCCGCGTTTTCAAAGGAGGTGTCCAGATATGTGAAGGGAGACGGATACAGGTTTGAGAGGTACCCGTTCTCTTCTTCGGGCTTATGGAAAAATGTGATGCGTTCTTCGACCATTTCATTACTCCTTACAAGTCTCTCCAGTTGTCCGGGAGCAGGACGCCGCCCTCTGCCCCGCGGACCGGCGGTTTGTCCAGCACGGCGCTCGGGAAGATCAAAAGCAGCTGTTTCAGCATACCGATGATCTTTCCCTGGTCCTGCGGGAACGGTCCGTCCAGCGGAAACGGATTCGAAGGGTGGAGTCCGTAAAAATAGGTGTTGGTCAGTTTGAGCTGCGACAGCATGTCGATCTGTTCGAGGACCAGCTGCCGGTAGGTGTTCTCATGAAAATCGCCGCCGTGCATCCGGTCATAAAGACCGCTGCCGGGGTACGAATACAGAGACGTCGTAAAGAACAGGAAGGGCTGCGTCGCGTTGAGCAGGTCCGCGTTCGCCTTCGCCAGTTCTTCATATTCGCCGCCGCCGAGAGCACCCATGATCAGGTTGATGGAAAACTGCATGCCGGCTTCGTTCAGCTTGCCGAGCTGTTCGTAGACATCGGCCGAGGTATAACCTTTTTCAAACATGTCGAGGACCGGATCCATTGCCGACTCGACGCCGATGTTCACCTGGTTGATGCCAAGGGCCCGAAGGCGTTTCAGGTCGTCGACCGACTTGTGGAAAAAGTTCGGCAGATGCGCAAAACAGCTGATGGTCTCGCACTCCGGAAAATAAAAGCGGACGCGTGCCGCAATATCCGCGAGGCGATCCACACTCAGGCAGAAGGGGTCGGCGTTGACGAGGAAGATCCGCGGCAGAGACGCATATTTCGTGCGCAGTTCCAGCAGGTCTTCTTCGATCTCTTCCATGGGACTGACCCGGAACGGAACGGTCCGGTACATGGAACAGAAACTGCATTTGTTGTAACTGCAGCCGTCCGTGACCTGCAGCAGAGGGGTATCGCCCTCATAGGCAGGCCGGAAGACCGGCGGTGTGTAATGCATACGTTTCCCCCTTTCCAAAAACCTTACAGAAAAATTATAAATGGTGTACAATCCATTTTCAACTTGAATTCGCCCCTTTGCGGATATATACTGAGGATAACTTAGGAAAGTGAGGATTTTGTCCATGGCACTGATCGACAAACTGTTCCCCCAGAAAACACCGGAGGAACTGACCCGGGAAGACAAACTGCAGCAGCTCATCGCCGAAGGAAATGAGTACATGCGCGCCCATAAAACCGACAATTACGCGGTCCTCATGCAGAAGGAAGCCGAGATCGAAGCGGAATGCAAGAAATACCACGGCTACTTCTATAAAGAGCCCGACGTGCAGCTCATTCTGAAAGAGCGAGCGGAAATGTATTCGATGGAAGAAGGCACCCGCTATTCCGTCGACAAGAAAGGAAACCGCATCCTGAACTATCAGGGCGACTGACCAAAAAGAAAAGTCCTTTGCGTAAAGCAAAGGACTTTTTTGTTTTTACAGGACCATGTGTTTCGGAATGCCGCCGACCGTGTGCTTCGACAGGGAGCCGAGCACCAGCGGGTGGGCATATTCCCGGAACTCGTTCGACACGTAGGTGCCATTGCGGGTGATCCACTCCAGCGGGATCTTCTTTTCGACATTGGCGATGTCGTGGATATCGTGGATACCGTAGTCCGCGACATAGGGCGCGCGTTTCAGGACTTCGATGGTGATCATCTTCCCCGTCTCGCCCCGCATGGCCGCTTCACAGCCGACATAACCGACGTTGTACGCTTCGTCGATATCGACACGGGACGCGAGGTGTGTGGCGCAGCGCTGCAGGATGGAGAATTCGATGGTACGGGTCTTGTATCCAATGTTCTCCGCGATCATATTCGTCAGGACTTTGCCCGCGCCGGACAGCTGACGGTGGCCGAACGCGTCGACGAAGGCGGCGTCATTACCGAGTTCGCAGACCAGCGTGCCGTCTTTCAGCCGGATGCCTTCGGAAATGGCGATGACGACGGACTTCTTGATGGTGGACAGGTCTTTGACCTTGTGGATGAACGCGTCCGGGTCAAAAGCGACTTCCGGCAGGTAGATGAGGTCCGGGCCGTCACAGTCCGGGTCATCGGCCAGCATGGAGGCGGCGGTCAGCCAGCCGGCGTTCCGTCCCATGATCTCGACGACGCAGAGTTTCGGTTCCGAGGCACCGAAGGACTCGTTGTCCCGGATGATCTCTTTCATGGTCGTGGCGATGAACTTGGACGCGGAGCCGAAGCCCGGCGTATGGTCCGTCACAGGCAGGTCGTTATCGATGGTCTTCGGGATACCGATGAATTTCTGGTCTTTCCCGTGGGCCGCCGCGTAGTCGGACAGCTGTTTGATGGTGTCCATCGAGTCATTGCCGCCGATGTACAGGAAGTATTCGATGTCGTACTTCTCCATGAGAAGGAACATCTTCTCATAGACTTCTTCATTGCCTTCGATCTCCGGCAGTTTGTAACGGCAGGAGCCGAGGAACGCGGACGGGGTCCTCTTCAGGAGCGACAGTTCATAAAGGTCCGCGAAATACAGGTCGAGGTCAATAACGTCGTCATTGAGAAAACCCTCGATGCCGTGATGCATACCGTACACCTTTTTGATGCCGTGGTCTTTTGCCGCGCGGATGGCGCCGGCAAGGCTCGAGTTGATGACTGCGGTCGGGCCGCCGGATTGGCCAATGATCACATTTCCCATAATAGTTGTTTCCTTTGCTGTTACCGTGGATTATTCGTCGTCGTACTGGATGTCGGTCTTTTTACCGGACATGGGCATTTCGGAGATCTGGATGTCTTCGCGTTTGATCTTGCCGTTGCTGACCTTCGCAGCGGTACCGCTGCCCGTGGATGCCGTCGAAGCCGAAGCGGTCGAGGAAGTCGAAGTACCGGTCTCCAGGCCGACTTCTTCCTTGACGTTCTTGATGGCCTGTTCTTTCAGGACTTCCACAACGTCCAGATCCTGGCCAAGTTTCTTGGCGATCTCCGCCGGAGAGTTGCCCTCTTTCAGGAGAGAAAGCATTTTATTGACGTCTACTTCGTCCTTGAGGTCGTTGGCGGTGTCCTGAACGATCTCCTGGGCAAGACGTTTGAGGTCGATGTTCTGAAGGTTATCAAACAGTGACATATTGGTGTCTCCTTTCTTAGGTATGTAATATCTACAAATTCAGTTTACACTACACTTCCGGAAAAAGCAAAACCGAATGCATACAACGAGAAAAGACCCACCTTGCGGCAGGTCTTTTGCTCTACAAACACACAAACAAAAATCAGAAAGGAGAGAAAATTCATTGGAAATCCGATGACTTCCTCCTAATGACATACATATTGTATCATGAGCGGTCAATCTACACAAGTTACAGGAATATTACAAAGTATCAGACCGGTTTGTCGCTTTTCGCGTAGGTTTTGAGGGAGAAAAACGCGACGATGGTCAGCACGATCGTGAAGACGAGGTTGGCGATGAGCAGGTTTTCGTTCTCGGTCGACAGGGAAAAATCATAGAACCCGTGGATAAGGACCGGGATCAGCAGGCTCAGGCAGTTGAAGAACGCCCGCTTCCGGAAGTTCCCTTCCCTTTGTGCGGACTTCGCGAGACCAACGTAGTGGCCCATGTAAACGCCGCAGATGGTATGGATGGGAATGAGCCTTCCCAGGGCGACTTCCGGGCCTTCCACAATGATATAGGAGATGTTCTCCGCGCAGGCGAAGCCCAGCGCCGCCGCGGCGCAGTAGACGACCGCGTCGAACTGGTAATTGAATTCCTCGCTTTTATACGTCAGACCGACGCCGACCAGACGTTTCGACAGCTCTTCCGAAAACGCCACGACCACGAAATACATGAGGATCAGGTAGGCATACGACGTCTCCTCGAACCCCAGGCTGAGCAGAAGCGTATCGCCCGCGAGTTCCAGAAACATGGCGGGAATGACCGAAAAGAGACCAAGGCAGAACAGCCGGAGGATCATCTTCGGCGGTTCCCGTTCGATCCGGTCGAGATAGTAAATATAGATGAGCAGCCCCAGAGGCGGCAGCAGTCCGAACAGCAGCAGATAGGACATGGAACATTTCCTTTCTTTCTTCCTGTAAAAGTATCATAACCCTTTTTTGAAATATCGACAAGGTAAAATGGATATGATAAAATGCTGAAGGAACAAGGAGGAATCAGACTGTATGAAACGAAATGTGAAATATAAGATCCTCATCGCCGCCGTTTTGCTCGTGTTACTGGCAGTCATCATCGCTGCCTTTTTCATGGGCCGCAGCGGCAACGGAGGCATCCAGAGCGCCTATGACTACAGCGTTACCCGGACCACCACGCAGGTGACGGCGGAAAAGACCAAAAAGGCGGATGCCAAAAAGACCGACACCAAGGCGACCACGAAAAAGACAACGCTCGCTTCCGGTAAGAAGACGGTCACCATTCCCGGCGTTTACGCGGGCGTCCTCTCCAAATATCAGGAAGCGCTGAACGGAAAGTGGGGCGTCCAGGCTCTGCGCAGAGCGGGACTCAGCACGCTTCTCCCCGAGCTCTATGAAGGCAAACCGCTGGAAAACATCGGCTTCCTCGTCGAAGACTTCAACGGCGACGGAGACGATGACCTCATCATCGGCGTCATGGACGGCTACAAGCATTACCCCTACGCGGTCCTCGACTACTACACGCTGGACAACAACGGAGACCTCTATAACCTCTTCCAGTCTCAGCCGAAGGACTATTACGCCGCATGCACGAAGGCCCGGTTCCTGGAAAAAGCCACGGACGGAAACAACTATACGGCCTGGTATCTGTACGGCCTCAACTCCAACGGCATGGCCATGACCTTCAAGGAAGGACTGCTGCGCGACCGGATCGCCAACGCGGAGAAACCCTGGTATCAGGCATCCGACCTCGACGGAGATACCTCCAACGACAAACACGTCAAGAACAATGTCGGTACGGCCCGCCAGAAACAGCTCGACAACGCGCGTATCCAGCTGAAGTACATTTCCTTCGCGAAATTCGCCACCGCCAAACCGGCAAAATAACATCCACATGGAAAAGCGGCAGGTCGGACCCTGCCGCTTTTTTAAAGGAGTATTCCAATGGATCTTTCCAAAATGACGACCAGCACGGGCTATCGTTACGAGAAGTCTCTGTTTGAAAACGCGGTCCGGCAGTATCCAACCCTCGAGCGGCTGGCCCGCCTCGGCACCTTCGGGATCCCGGGGCTTGCCCACACGAGCGTCGACGAAGGCCTCTGCGAGTGTATGACCCCGCAAGGCATTTGTGTCGCGGGACCCTATGTGCTCATAACCGCCTATTGCAACATCCGCAAATACCGCGAGGAACTGGAAAAGCATGCCGACAAGGGCAGCAATCCGGAAAAGCTGCAGGCAGCCAAAGACCATAAACAGCACCGCTCGGTTCTCTATGTCATCGACAAGGAACGCATGGAGCACATCGCCACGCTGACTCTCCCCGACTGCAACCACGTTGGCGGCGTCTCTTACGACGGCACCTATGTCTGGGTCGCGAAGGACACCGACCGGAAGATGAGCGCCATCCTCTTCTCGGAGGTGGAGCGATGTGTACAGTACGGGCAGAAAAAGGTCCGGTATCTTACGACCGACAAATGCAAATGCAACGCGGTCTTTACGACGACCTACGGCGGCCGCACCTGGGTCGGAAATTCCTATTCGAAGAAGACCGGCACGCTGGTCGCGTTTCGGGTGAAAAGCTTTCTCGGCATCCCCTTCATCAAACGGGAGGGCGAGATCGAACTGCCGGTCCTGGCGCAGGGCGCTTTACTGGCCGATGTCGAAGACAAAACAGTATTGCTGATCTCCGTCTCCGGCGGGCGGGTGAACCCGTCAAAGGTCTACCGCTATGAAGTGGATATGAATAAAGTCACACCCGGCAGTGTCCTGAAACTGTCGGACTGCAAAGACCTCGGCGTTCTGGAACTGCCTCCCATGATGGAGGAACTGGCCCTGGACCCGGAGACCGGGAACGTCTACACGCAGTTCGAGTCGGCGTCGAGCCCCTACAGCGCGGTGGAAGGAAACCCGTGCAAGGCCATCGTCGACCGGGTCTGTGTCTCAAAACTGGAGGACTGGATCAATGAAGCTTAAATTCCAATGGCTCGTCAGCCTGCTGCTGACCGTCATCTTCGCGTGCTCCGCTTTCGCGGGCTGCGCGCAGACCAACACCGGCGCCTCCCCTGCCGGCACGACCAAAGCCGGGCAGACAGCCGTCAAAACCGAGAAGGCGTCCATATCCAAAGACGGGACTTACACGTCGAAAGAGGACGTCGCTTTGTACCTGTACACCTACGGTGAGCTGCCGAAAAACTATATCACCAAGAATGAGGCCCGCGCACTCGGCTGGGACGGCGGCTCTCTGGAGCCCTACGCCCCGGGCAAGAGCATCGGCGGCGACTACTTCGGGAACTACGAAGGGAACCTGCCGAAGAAAAAGGGACGAACATACCATGAGTGCGACATCGACACGGCGGGTAAACGCTCCCGCGGCGCGAAACGCATCATCTGGTCGACGGACGGACTCATTTATTACACACCCGACCACTATGAGACTTTTGAACTGTTATACGGAGAGGAGTAAGTACCATGGCAGCGAACAGCATCTTCATCGACCTGTCCCGGGTCACGACGACCGAAGAACTTCATAAAGCGTTGCAGGAAGGCTTCTCCTTCCCCGACTATTACGGAGGGAACCTGGACGCCCTGCACGACTGTCTGACGGACATCGCGGAGCCGACGGACGTCACCTTCGCCGGCTACAAGGCCGCCAAAAAGGCCCTGAAGACCGATTTCTACCGTTTTCGGGAAGTCGTCGAAGACAGCGCCTTTGAAAATAATAACCTTTATATCTACTGGCGCAGACGAAAATAAACGTAAAAGAAAAGACCGACATCTTTCGATGACGGTCTTTTTTTTTGTCATGTTACGCAAGATAGGTTTCGAAGAAGTTCTGGAGCTTGTCGAACGGGATATAGTTGTTGTCGCCGCCGTCATAAAGGTCGGTGTGGGACGCACCCGGAACAATGACGAGTTCTTTGTTGTCCCCTTTCAGCTTTTTGAAGGCATCCTCGCCCATATAGCGGGAATGCGCTTTTTCGCCATGCAGAATCATAACGGCATTTTGGATCTCATCCGCGTATTCCAGGAACTTGAAATTCATGAACGGGATATTGGAGGTCGTGTTCCATCCGTCGGTGGAGTTCCCGGAGCGTTCATGATAACCGCGCTCAGTCTTGTAATAATCGTAATAATCCTTGACAAAGTAAGGCGCATCGTCCGGAAGCGGATCGACGACACCGCCTGCCCGTGTGTAAAAACCGTTCTTATAGTCTTCGGTCCGCTGGGCGCTGAATGCCTCACGCATCGCCTGGCGTTCCTCCGCGGAGTCATTCGCGTCGAAATAACCTTTGGCACCGATACGGGTCATGTCATACATAGTGGATCCGACCGTCGCCTTGATACGGGTGTCGGATGCCGCCGCGTTCAGAGCAATGCCGCCCCAGCCGCAGATACCGATGATGCCGATACGGTCCGGGTCCACGTTATCCTGAACGGACAGGAAGTCGACCGCAGCGGAAAAGTCCTCCGTGTTGATGTCGGGAGAAGCCACACGTCTCGGCATGCCGCCGGATTCACCGGTGAAGGACGGGTCAAACGCAATGGCTAGGAAGCCGCGGGCTGCCATTTCCTGCGCATACAGGCCGGCGCTCTGTTCCTTGACCGCGCCGAACGGGCCGGACACCGCGATCGCGGGAAGTTTGCCCTCCGCGTCTTTCGGGGTATACATGTCCGCTGCCAGCGTGATTCCATAGCGATTGACGAATGTGACCTTCTGATGATCGACTTTATCATTTTTCGGGAAGACCTTGTCCCACTCCTGCGTAAGAGTCAGTTCTTCCGGTTTTGCAAATTCGGTTGTCATAACGGTTTCCTCCTTGCTTTCTACGTCCGTTTTGGTTTCCGTTTTCTGTGTACTGCAGGCGGCCAGGAAAAAAGTCATGACCAGCAGCAAGGCGATTGTGAGTCTGGAACGGTTCATTCTGTGACCTCCTTCACATCCCATTCTGGAATCTGTGGGTCAGATAGTCGATGCAATCAAGTCTGTCCTGACCGCAGTGGATCTCTTCCAGAAGAGTTTTGCGATGCTGAGCCAGCAGTTGCTCCAAGGTATTCCAGTCGCTTTTCGCGAAACACTCACAGCACTGTAAGCGAAGTTCTCCGCGAACACCTCCGTCTTCCAGTGCCTGTTCAAAAACAGCTCGCCGGTCCATCGCATTCGCCATACTCTTCCCTCCTTGCAGTTCCAGTATAAAGTGCGCCGCGATGAATTACCAATACTTATTATTCATGTACTGATATTCTAAATAGTTATAATTCATGGTATGATAACCTGAGAGAAAAAAGGAGGTCCTGCCATGGAGATCCGCACCTTGCGTTATTTTTTGGAGATCGCACGAGAGGGCAATATGACCCGGGCGGCCGAACGGCTGCATGTCAGTCAGCCGGCCCTGTCCAAACAGATGAAAGAATTAGAGAATGAGCTGGGCCGAAAGTTGTTCGAGCGCCATAGCAGCAGCCTGTCTCTGACATCAGAAGGCCTGCTGCTTCGAAAGCACGCGGAAGACATCCTCCGCATCGTCGATAAAACCGAAGAGGAATTCCGGACGATGGACGAAGTCACCGGCGGCGATATCTACATCGGCTGCGCGGAATCTTATCTCATCCGGTATCTCGCAGAAGCGATCCGACGATTCAAAGACCGCTACCCCAACTTCCGGTTCCACCTGTTCAGCGGCACGACCGAGCAGGTCGCCGAACGGCTGGAACAGGGACAGCTGGACCTCGCCTTCATCGTTGAACCGCCGGACCTCTCCCGTTACAACTACCTGGAAGTGCCCGGGACGGACCGCTGGGGCGTCATTCTGAGAGACGATTGCCCCCTTGCGGAAACCAAGGCCGTCACCTTTGAAGATCTGGAACCCTTCCCGGTCATGGTCTCGGACCAATCCCTGAAAGCCGATCTCACCCGCTGGTGCGGTGAGAAAGTCGATCGATTGGATCTCGCCGGGACCCTGACCTTGTCCTATAATGGTTCCATCTTCGTTCGTGAGGGTCTGGGCGTCATGCTGACGTTTGAGCACCTGATCGATACCAGCGCCGAAAGCGGTCTCATTTTTCGTCCGCTCTCTCCCGTACTGGAAAACAAAATGTATCTGATCTGGAAAAAATATCAGGTCTTCTCCCCGATCGCGGAAAAGTTCCTGCAGTTCCTGACCGAAGAATCCACATAAAAAAAGACTGCTCGCATGAGCAGCCTTTCTTTTTATCGAATCAATAATACAGAGAGGTCGTTGACATTCGTCCCGGTGGGACCGGTCATGATCAACCCGCCGGTCTTCTGCAGCGCGTAATAGGCGTTGTTGTTGTCGAGTTCGGCCTGCGCCTCTTCCCGGGTGAAGTCAGCGCCGACCGTATGCCCGTCCGCATAACCTCCGGCAGCGTCTGTGGGGCCGTCTGTGCCGTCCGAGCCGACGGAGAAGATACAGACGTCTTCCAGTCCTTCAATGCCCAGAGCGGCGCTGAGGGCAATTTCCTGGTTGCGTCCGCCTTTCCCGGTGCCTTTCAGGTGTACCACGGTCTCCCCTCCGGCAATATAAGCCAGCGGGTGGTCCACGTCCTGCTGTGTCCGGGCGATGGACGCGAGATACTCCCCGGCTTCTCTGGCCTCACTGCAGAGTTCTTCGGTCAGGACGCGCGGCTCATATCCGAGTTCCGCGGAGGTTGCCGCGGCGGCCCGGACCAGTTCGTGGACATTGCCCGCGATGACAGCGGTCACATTGTCGAGTTCCTTCGGCGTCTCCTGCTGCAGGCAGGACATGGCCGTATCGCTCAGTTTCAGGCCGTACTTCTGTACGATGGAAAGAGCCTTTTCACAGGTACTCGAGTCCGACCAGGCAGGACCGGAGGCGATCATGTCGAGCGGATCGCCGAGCACATCGCTCAGAACGATCGAGTAAACCGATGCCGGCCGGCAGGCCAGCGCGAATTTCCCGCCCTTGACGGCGGAGACCCGTTTGCGGATCGTGTTCATCTCTTTGATGTCCGCGCCGCAGGCGAGCAACTGGTTCGTCAGGTCCTGCAGTTCCTCCGGGGAGATCAGCGGGATTTCAAACAGGGCGCTCCCGCCGCCGGAGAGCAGGAACAGGACCGTATCCTGTTCCGACAGACCTTCGACCAGGTCCATCGCCGCAGCCGTCCCGAGGAAGGAGTTCACGTCCGGGACCGGGTGACCGGCCTCGTAGATCTCAAAACCGGCGACCGGGCCTTTGCTGTGGCCGTATTTGGTGATGATGATGCCGGTGTCGATGGCGTCCCCAAGGACCTCCGCGGCAGCCTCCGCCATGGTCCAGGCCGCTTTTCCGGCGGCCACCAGCACAAGACGTCCTTCACCGAACGATTTACCGATCAGGGCTCTTTTCACGGCAGCGTCCGGAAGGACAGCCTCGATGGATTTTTGGATGATCACATCCGCGTCTTCCCGCAGTGTCGACATGACAGACGCCTCCTTTTAAGCGTAATGATACCGGGTCCGGTTATGGGCCAGCAGATAGGCGGAGAGACAGATCGCGATGGCGTCTGCCACAACAATAGCCATCCAGACACCGTTCAGGCCGAAGAAGATCGGCAGGATGACCACACAGCTCATTTCCAGAAGGACCGTTCTGGTAAAGGAGATGAGCGCGGAGATTTTCCCGTTGTTGAGGGCAGTAAAGAAATCCGACGCAAAAATATTGAATCCGGACAGCAGGAAGGCCAGCGAATAGATGCGGAACGCGTGTTCCGTCAAAGCCTTCAGGTCCGCGTCGTACCCGACAAAGATACCGGACAGCGGGCCCGCCAGAAGCTGGGACAGCACGACCATCGAGACCGCCGAGACCCCGATAATGGACAGGCCTTTTCGGAAGAGGTTCTTCAGTTCGTCCCAGTTCTCCGCGCCGTAATGGAAGGAGACGATGGGAGCGGTACCCATGGAATACCCGATAAAGATCGCCACAAAGAAGAACGCGACATACTGGATGACACCGTAAGCGGCGACTCCGTCTTCCCCGATAATGCGCATGAGCTGCCAGTTGTACAGCATGTTGATGACCGACATGGAAATGTTGGTCACGAACTCGGACAGACCGTTCCAGCAGGTCTGCCGGATGGCGGCGCCGTCCCAGCGGGTCTTCCCCAGCTGGTAAAGGCTCGTATTCGGGAATATAAAATAGAACAGAGGAATGAGACCGCCGACACATTCACTGAGCATGGTCGCCCAGGCGGCGCCGGCCACGCCCCAGTGGAACGGGCCCATAAAGAGGTAGTCGAGTCCCATATTGGTGATGCCGGCCGCAACAGACACCCAGAGGCTCATCCGCGGGCGTTCCGCCGCCACGAGGAAAGTCTGGAACATGTTCTGCAGCATGAACGGCGCGGTGCCGATCAGCATGATGCGGCCATACGTCACGCAGTACGGGAGCATGGCTTCGGATGCGCCGAGCAGACGGCAGATCGGTGTCACGGTCAGCTCCCCGAGCGCTGTCAGCAGAATGCCGACCCCGATGCCGGTATAGACCAGCAGAGAGAAGGTGCGATTGGCCAGTTCCTTGTCCCCGGTCCCCATCTGATAAGAAACCAGAGCGGTACCGCCGACGCCGAGGATGAATCCGACACCGCCGAGGATCATGATAAAGGGCCATACGAGGTTGATCGACGCGAAGGCGGTCGAACCGGTAAAGTTCGAGACGAAAATTCCGTCGATGACGCCGTAGAAGCTCGTAAAGACCATCATGACGATGGAGGGCAGCGCGAACCGCAGCAGCCGCTTCAGCGTGAAATGGTCCGATAATTGAATGGTCAAAAATAGACTCTCCTCTGAAGTGATTTCCAGAGGAGAGTATAAATGATTTTTATACGATTGTCTATACGTCGAGCTCGGTGACAACTTTCGGATATTCTCTCGTTTCATCCGGCTCGTGGAGCGGTTCCCAGACCTGGGCGAAGAACGGGTCGACTTTGGCGCGTTGACCATAGTTCCAGCTCTTGCGCTCGCACTCGGGGCACCAGTGGCCTCCTTCGAGAACAAGACGCGGAGAGGCGTCGAAGGTATGGCCGAAGGCACACTTGAAAGTCAGTTTCGTCTTCCAGTCGCCTTTCTTCATGGCTTCAGACAGGAGTTCGCCTCCGCGGAATTCCGCGGCGCCTTTCATATCGGCAAGGTCCAGTTCGCTTTCGGGTTTGGTCTCATCATAACCGTGGTCCAGATGGATGACCTTGTCCCAGTCGGTGAACGCTTCCATGTCACTGAATTTTTCGGGGATCGCTTCCCAGGCTTTCCGGCTGCCCCAGTAGGCATCGATATGGTCTTCCTCATTGTGCTCGATCCAGTAACGCGGACCGCGGGGTTTATTGAGGTTCTTCTTGAAGGTCGACTGGATGATGGTCCCCATCAGTTTCTGTCCGCCGGGCAGTTTATTGACGAACTTCGCGAAGCCCTGGATCGATTTGACGTTTTCCAGAAACGCGTCCGTATACCACTGCATGCTGTCATTCTGGAAATGCAGATAGTTCTCCAGTTTGTCGGAGTCCTCATAATAGTGGCCGTGGAAGTTCCGGGTCGCGTAATCCTTCGGATTGATCAGAGTATCCAGCTGCGTAAAGCCGAGTTCCGCGTACATCGTCTCATACATTTCACGCGTGCTCGTGCGGCAGGGCGCGCCGCCGCCGATGTTGTAGATGTGGCCCCAGAAGCTTTCATCCAGCGTACCGTCGGCATCAAAGGCGGAGAGATTGCGCATCAGTTTACCGCTGTCCCGGTCGGAGACGTACTCCAGCACGTTGTAAATGCAGTTGTGGAACTGGATGGGGTCGTCGATGCTGGCCATCGCCTTGCCGATGATACCGGTCTGACGCAGGCTGACCCAGTATTTGAGGTCCGCTTCAATGACATAGCGTTCCGCCGCGACTTTGGAGACGGCATAATAGTCGAACATGGACGGTTTGATCGGATCGCCCACACGGCCCCAGTGGATGGGAGGCATGCGGTCGCCGGTCTCGGCGACAGTGCCGATGTAAACGAACTTGTAATCATCCGCTCTGCTCTGCTCTTTGATAGCTTCAATGATGTTGCGGGTAGATCCGTAGTTGTTCTGCATGGCCTTTTTCGGCTGCTCATCGGCCCACGGGGAAACGAATGCGGCGATGTGCAGACACATGTCGGACAACTCGACGCATTTCGCGACGTCCGCTTTGTTCATGAGGTCACCGAAGATGACGGTAAGGCCTTTCCGGCCGACGTATTCGTCAAAGAGGCCGTGGTTTTTTTCACTGTCACGGACGAGAATGACCAGTTCATATTTGGAGCCGAGGTCCGGAAGCATCTGCTTGAAGCTCTCCTGCCCCATTCCGCCGCCGGCGCCGGTCATGAATACACGTAACATATTATTCTCCTTTCATGGCGACGATCTCGCCGGCTTTTCCGTCGAGGATGTCCATCGAAAGTTTGACGGAATCCATAATAGCCCCGTCAATGTCATCGGGTTCCACGCCAAGGAAATCGCTTCCCAGCGCTTTGTCGATATACAGATAACCGCACTGGATGGTCGTGAACTTGGTCAGTTTCAGACCGCCGTCGATGCCTCTCTTCTTGTAATCCAGTTCCGTCGGGATGCACCCGAGCGTGTAGACGATATCCGGGATCTGGATGACTTTGCGGTTCGGCATACCCAGTGCCTTGTGAACCACACTCAGCCACTGTTTCCAGCTGTAGTTGTAGTAGCCGATCGGATAGCAGTGTCCGCCCTTATTGCGCTCCACGGCGCCGGCGATGGCCTGCCCCACCTGTTTGACGGTGACCATCGTGGAACCGCCCTTCGGCCACATGGTGGCACCCGGCGTACTGCGTACGGTCTCCACCACGAAGACCCAGACGGGTTTGCGGCCGGGCTGCGTGCCGAAGATGTACGGAAGTTCGAGGACCGCGACGTCAAAATCGTCGTCGGCAAAGCTCATCGCCACATCTTCCTGGTCGCGGCGGCTGCGGATGTACGGGTGGATCTCAGAAAGCTTTTCCTGCGGCCAGATTTTGTCCGCGAAGGAGAAATAAGAGCCGAGGATGACCGCGTGTTTGACGCCGCACTCTTTGCAGAGGGTCAGAAGACGTCTCACCGGGTCAATATTGTATTTCTTGTAAAGATCATAAATAGGAGCCGGTCCCTCGACGCGCTCATCGACGCCGGCGGCAAAGACGAACGCGTCCATGCCGTTCAGATATGCCTTGATCTCGTCATCGGACATTTCGAGATAGTTGCCGTATTCGATCTTCATCTCCGGCGGCAGGACCGCGCCGGCCGGCAGCGGCGGTAGCGCGATGGACGTGACTTCGTGTCCTCTGTCGATAAGTTCTTTGGCACCCTGAGAACCGAGCAGGCCGGTTCCTCCGATCATGAATACTTTCATTGTTGTTTCCTCCTTAAATGACTTGAAATCGTTGGTTCCTTCTGCTATCATCATATCGACACGATGTCGATATTACAATCAGCAGTTTATTTCAAAATGTCGCGTCATCGACACTTCTCTTTGATGTGTCGAAAGCCTGACGTTTTCTGAACATTTGAGGAGCAAATAATGGAACAAAAAGAATCCCGCCGCGTGCAAATGACAAAGCGCCTTTTGAAAACCGCGCTGATCGAGCTCATGCAGGAGAAACCCTTTGAGCAGATCACCATCAAGGAACTCTGTGAACAGGCGGACCTCAACCGCACGACCTTCTATCTCCACTACGATGACCAGCGCGGAGTCCTGCAGGATATCGAAAAAGAGACCATGGAGAAGACCGTCGAATTCATGAAGAATGTCAGTCCGGATGCGGACACCGTGGACATGGTCGCGGCTTACCTGTCCTATGTCAAGGAGAACGCTCAGGTGTTCCAAACCCTTCTGCTGCGCTACGATTCCAAGCCCTTCCGTCAGGAATTCGTGCTCTACACGCTGGACCGCATCCGCGGAAACCTCCCCTATTACGGCGACCCGGAACATGAACGGTATGTCCTCACCTTCCTCATGGAAGGCAGCAACCACATCGTCATGGAGTGGATCCGGCAGGGCTTCGACCTGCCCGCCCGAGAAGTGGCGACCCTGATCTACAAGCTGTGCGACAGCGTAAGGGACATCGCAAAAGAATAAAAAAAGACCGGCACCCTTTGGACCGAACCAGTAAAATCGGACAATAGACAAAAGACCCCCTCATGTAGGA
>R19__coassemble_324_pt1 | contig 23551 bp, 26 predicted proteins | sample R19__metabat2_low_PE_020 | metagenome-assembled genome bin R19 | reverse complement strand
AAAATTCAAGATGCTTAGCCCAATTTCCGCCGGTTGTCAGCAGAACCCTCCCCCCCCTTGACAACCCGGTGATCTGCTTTCACCGGCAAATTCCAGTTTCCCGGGGCTGTTGAAATCTTCATATTTCTAATATAATAGCAATAGAAGCACATCGCCGGGGGAGGAAGGACTATGAAGTTTTCCAGAGAGACAAAGAAAAAGATCAAAAAGCTGTACAAGGGCCGGGACCATATGGAACTGACCATTGGTGTCTGGCATGACGGGGAGTCCGAAGTCGTGCACTGGGGGCCGGACCACAAAGTCGTGGACGGGCCGGACCTTACGTACCCGGTGGGGTCTATTTGCAAACCCGTGACTACGGCACTGCTGGCAAAGTATGTGTCGGAAGGGAAGCTGGACCTGGACGCGCCCATTTCGGAGTACATTGACGGGCTGTCAAAGAGGAAGTACTACCCATCCCTGCGGAAACTGGCGACGCACCACTCCGGGTTTACGTCGGAGCCGTACACGCTGCTGGAGACTCTGCCGTACTTTATTCATATGAACGAAGAGGGCGGCCTGTTCCACACGAACCCGTACAACGGTGTGCCGACGGAAGAAGAGTTCCTGGACATTCTGAAGAAGGCGAAACTCAAAGACAAGAAGTACAAGTATTCCTACTCCAATATTGGCATGAGCATTGTCGGATACATTGTCGGGCAGGTGTCCGGCAAGGGATTCTGGGACGGCCTGACGGAGTACATTCAGGACGACCTGGGGCTTTCGAACACATTCCTTGGGAATGTGGACCTGACCGGCTATGACAAGAAGGGCAACCCGTGTCCCTGCTGGCACTGGGACTACGGTGATATCATCGCCCCGGCCGGCGCGCTGAACGCGACCATTCCGGACCTGCTGGAATTCGGGCGCCTGCAACTGTCCGGCGAACTGCCTTATCTTTCGATGTGCCACGAAGTGCAGGCTTCCGGCGAGAAGGGGCGGAACATTGGCCTTGCCTGGCAGAAGGAAGCGGACGCGCCTGTCGACTGGCACACCGGTTCCGCCGGCGCCTTCAGCTGCTGGCTCGGCGTGAACTTCGATACGAACACGGTCGTCGCCGTCGGCACGAACTACGGATTGGTAGATGCCGAAGGCATTGGCCTGTCGATCATCAAGTAAACCGACCTTGTCAGAAAGGATATTCATTATGAGCAAAACATTAGTCGCGTATTTCAGCGCGGAGAGCGGACGGACCAAGACGCTGGCCGAGAAGATGGCCACGGCGGTCGGTGCGGACCTCGTGGAGATCGTGCCGAAAAAACCGTATTCGAAAGCGGACCTCAACTACAGCAACCCGATGTCACGGTGCAACCGCGAACAGTTTGCGAAAAAGGATGTGCCGGTCGCCACGGTCGTGGAGAACATGGACGAGTACGACACCGTCCTGCTCGGTTTCCCGATCTGGTACTACAACGCGCCCATGGTCATCAAGACCTTCGTGAAGGGCTATGACTTCACGGGCAAGAAACTGTGCCTGTTCGCAACGTCGGGCGGCTCGGACGTCGGCAAGACCGCCGAGAAGCTGCAGCCGTACCTGAACGACGGCGCCGTCATTTCCGGCGCAAAGTTATTCAATGGTGCTGTTTCCGAAGCCGACCTGAAAGCATGGGTGGAGAGCCTTTGATTTTATGGCAAAGAATATCAAAGACATGCTCCGCAGCTACGAGCGGAACCGCTACGCGTTCTCCGAATTCCTCGGCCTCGCGGAGCAGGACGACCTGCTGCGGGAATTACGCGAATACCCCGGCGTGCCGTATGAGACGTACGGCGGCGTCGAAGGGGCAGAACGGGTCCTGCTGCGGGTCGGGTCGCCGGAGACGCTCGGGTATGACGAACCGTGGCCCATCGCCCTTCTGGAAGTGCGCCCGAAAAACGCGAAGTTTTCGGACGAGCTGACCCACCGGGACTTCCTCGGCTCCCTCATGAACCTGGGGCTGGAACGGGACCGGCTGGGGGACATCTACATCGCGGACAACGTGGGTTACGTCTTCTGCCTGGAAGCGAACGCCTCGTACATTGTGGAACAGCTGGACCGCGTGAAGCACACGTCCGTCGAGTGCCGCGTGGTGGACGAACTGCCGGACATCCCGGCCCTCGACCCGACCGAGGTGCAGGTCCAGTGCGCGTCTCTCCGCGCGGACCTCGTGGTCGCCAGGGTGTACAACCTGTCCCGGGGCGCCGCGGCGGAACTGTTTACCCAGGGGCGCGTCTTCGTGAACGGCCGCCTGGCGGAACACGGCAGCTTGGAGCTGCAGTTCGGCGATGTGGTCAGCGTGCGCGGCCACGGGCGATTCACCCTCACCGAGACCCGCGGCCTTTCCCGCAAAGGCAAACACAACCTGATCATCCTGAAATACTGACCGGAGGTGCGGTATGTCCGAGTATGAGAAAATGGTAGCCGGGGAGCTGTATGACCCCGGCGATGAAGAGATCATGGCAGAGCAGACGCCTCTGGTGGATAAACTGCATGCCTTCAACGAACTGCTGCCTTCCGACCACAAAGCGAAGGAAGCCTACATGAAAGAGGTTTTCGCGGAGTGCGGGGAGAACTGCTACCTGGAACAGCCGTTCTATGCCAACTGGGGCGGGGCGCATGTCCACTTTGGGAACGGCGTCTACGCCAACTTCAACCTGACCTGCGTGGACGACGGCCACATTTATGTCGGCGATAAAGTCCTGTTTGGCCCGAATGTGACCGTGGCAACCGCCGCCCACCCGACGGACCCGGTTCTGCGCGCCAAAGGGCTGCAGTTCAACAAGGACGTCCACATTGGAAACAACGTATGGGTCGGTGCCGGAGCCGTTATTGTGCCCGGCGTCACCATTGGAGACAACAGCGTCATTGGCGCGGGCAGCGTCGTGACCAAAGACATTCCGGCCGATGTGGTCGCCGTCGGCAACCCCTGCCGTGTATTGAGAAAGCTGGTAGAAGAAGTATGAAGAACAAACAGGAAGCCTTTGGCTGGTGTTTCATCGGCACCGGGACGCTGGCGAAGCAGGTGGCGTCGCAGATCAGCAAATCCGGCCGCCACAAAGTGGTGTCCGTTTATACCCGCCGGGTGGAGTTCGGTGAGACGTTTACGAAGAAACACGGCGGCTACTACTATGCCACGCCGGAAGACGCCATGACGGCGCCGGGCGTGGACGCGGTGTATGTCGTCACCACCCATGACAGCCACTACGAATACGCGAAGAAGGCTCTCGAGTGCGGCAAGCCGGTGCTCGTGGAAAAACCCTTTACCATGACCGCGGACCAGGCGAAAGAACTGGCGGCGCTGGCGAAGGAGAAGGGGTTGTACATCGCCGAAGCCATGTGGACGTGGTACGGCCCGGTGGCCAACCAGATCAAGGAATGGGTGGACTCCGGCGCGTACGGCGAGCTGAAGAAAGTGCACATCGCCTACTGCATGAACTCCAAGGGCTATGCGGACCGCGTGACCAACCCCGCGAAGGCGGGCGGCGCGCTGCTGGACGTCGGCGTATACCCGGTGACCTACCTGTACCGCCTGTTCGGCAAACCGGAGAGCATTACCTGTAAGGGCAAAATGAAGAACGGGGTGGACCTGGCGGACGACATCACCATGGACTTTGGCGATGGACGTGTCGTCAACTTCCGCGCCTCCGTCGACGACTTCAAGGGCTTCGAGACGCTGGAACTTGTCGGCACGAAGGCCCGCACGAAACTGCTCCTGTGGCACATGGCGGGGAAGGCAAAACTCAAAGTAAAGCACGGGAAGGACCGGACGGTCAAAGGATCCGGTAACTACCTGAATGAATTCGACATCGTAGCCAATGAGATCAGACTCGGCTACACCGAAAGCCGCTTCGTGCCGCTGCAGTGTACCGTGGACGTCATGGAACTCCTGGACGAATGCCGGGCGCAGATGAACCTGGTATACCCGTTCGAGCAATAAAAGATAGAACCGCAAAAAGGTCTCCTGCGAGGGGACCTTTTTCGTTTTTGTTTTGGCTATACTGAGGGCGAACCAAGACAAAAGGAGGTCTTTTACAATGACAGAACTGGTTTTTATCTTAGACAGAAGCGGGTCCATGGCAGGCATGGAGTCTGACACCATCGGCGGCTTCAACGCCCTCATTGAAAAGCAGAAGAAGCAGGAGGGCGAGGCCTTCGTCTCCACGGTCCTGTTCGACACGGACATGACCGTCATCCACGACCGCGTTCCTCTGGACAAAGTCAAACCCCTGACTGACAAAGACTATTTTGTCGGCGGCTGCACGGCCCTGCTGGACGCCGTGGGCGGCGCCATCCACCACATCGGCAACATCCACAAGTACGCGCGCCGCGAAGACGTGCCGGAGAAAACGCTCTTTGTCATTACGACGGACGGCTATGAGAACGCGAGCTGCGAGTACACCTACGACCGTGTGAAACGGATGATCGAGCACGAGCAGACAAAGTACGGCTGGGAATTCCTGTTCCTCGGCGCAAACATTGACGCGGCGAAGGAAGCGGCGCGCATCGGTATTGACCGGCACCACGCCTCGAACTACCACTGCGACGAAGTCGGTATGGCGATGAACTACGCCAGCGTCGACCGGGCGGTATCCAGTGTCCGGATGGGTGCCCCTCTGATGGATGACTGGAAAGAAGAGGTCGAAAAGGATTATAATAGCCGTAGATAAGAAAGACTTTACGAAAGGCGGGACAACATGCCCTTTGAAATTGTCCGAAACGACATTACCAAAATGGATGTCGACGCCATTGTCAATACCGCGAACCCTCGCCCCGTGATCGGGGCGGGGGCTGACGCCGCCATCCATACGGCGGCAGGCCCGGAGCTGCTCGAAGCACGCAAAGCCATCGGAGACATTGCGGTCGGCACCGCGGCGGTGACGCCGGCCTTTGACCTGAACGCGCGCTACGTCATCCACACCGTCGGACCGGTGTGGGAAGGCGGGGACTGCGGCGAGGCAGAAGCCCTTGCCTCCTGCTACCGCAGCGCTTTGGCAAAGGCTGTGGAACTATCGTGCGAGTCCATCGCCTTTCCGCTCATTTCGACGGGCACCTACGGCTTCCCGAAGGACCTGGCACTGCAGATCGCCATCCGGGAATTCACGGAGTTCCTGATGGAGCACGACATGCTCATTTACCAGGTGGTCTTCAGCAGAGAGGCCTTCCGGCTGTCCGAGGGACTGTTCGCCTCCGTCCAGAGTTTTATCGATGACAACTACATCGACGAACAGCGGGAAGCGCAGGAAGAGTTCTTCGAAGGGAACTATGAAAAGTCCGCCCGGCAGGCGCAGCGGGAAGAGCGCTTCCACCTGAACGCCTTCCGGCCGAAGGAGAACGCGCTGTACGAGCCCGACGAGGCGATGTTCGACACCATGGAGGTCGGTGCGCTGCCGCCTCTGATGGCGCCGTCTATGGGCTCGGCGCCCGCGGGGTCAGCACCCGCCGCAAAGCCCCGGGACCTGGGTGACATCCTCAAAGATCTGGACGCCGGGTTCGCCGAGACTCTGCTGAAACTCATCGACGCGACGGGGGAGAAGGACTCCACCATTTACAAGAAAGCCAACGTCACGAAGCAGACGTTCAACAAGATCAAGAACAACCCGGGCTACAATACGTCCCGCCAGACCGCTGTCGCTTTCGCGCTGGCACTGGAACTGGACCAGGAGGAGACGGACGACCTGCTCCGCCGCGCCGGTTTCGCGCTGGGCTACAGCTCGAAATTCGACCTCATCATCCGCTGGGCCATCGAGAACCGGGAGTACAACGTCATCAAAGTGAACTGCGTGCTTGCGAGCTATGACCAGAGCCTTCTCGGCGCAGCGTAAATAAGCATTACACTTTTGGGAAGGAATGCATGTAATGAACATATTGATCCTGGTGGGAAGCCCGAACAAACAGGGTTCGACGAACATCCTGGTGCGGGAATTCGCCCGCGGCGCGAAGGAAGCCGGCCGCGTGCTCGGCTACGGCTGCGGCAGCACCGGCATGACGAACCGCTCCCGCTATCCGCAGGAAGCGTATGAACTGGGGAAGGGTCTGTAAAAGATTGAGAAAAGACCAGCCTGTACAGGCTGGTCTTTTCTTTTTTGTGCCGTGAGCACACGAATAAGTCGCGTCTTTTTGATAAAATATGTAAAGAGTTTTTATTCCTTACAGATGTAAAATATACTATAATCAAAGTCAAGAATTAATGCATTCAGGAGCAGTTACCAATGAACAAAGTTCTACTTCACAATGATGATCCTCTCGAAAAAGTTGGTTTGCCGACCAGAGGTCTTAACGCTCTTCTCGCGATGGGTGTGAATACTGTAGAAGACTGGCTTCTTATTGACGATTCGACGTTATTTACTGAATCACAGCTTGCCTGGGGGACATTCCGGGTGTTGTTGGCAATGAAATACGATATCCTCACTGACTCGGGAGAGTATTCTCTGACAGACAATCATTTTTCTCCAGATTTGATTTTCTGGGATGGAAAGTGCTGGTATGATCTTCCCTTTGCTAAGCTGGAGTGTTTTGGAAAGCTGGAAAAACGTCTGTATGAAAGCGGTTATTTCATGCTCTCAGATGTTATCGATTTTACCGAACTTTCGATTTTGCCGGATGTTGACGTTACGACTACTTTGCGTAATCAACTTATCAAACTGTTAGAAAGTGGTGAAATCGAACAGGAGTTGATCCCCTTTGAAGGCGAAGTGGATATGACCGATTATCAGGCGGAACTGCTATGCCCGGTTGTGCTGAAAGTGCTGGATGAGTCCGGTCCTTTCGGTGTGGAGCGCGATCGATTGATCGCTCAACTGCCTGACGAATATACTGAAAGTCCTGTTGCGGAAACTTCTGTCGATCTGTTGTTGCAAACAGGAGAAGTCGTGAAAGAAAACGGACTACTAAGACACTGTCACCGCCCTTTGCGGGACACGCTGGAAGAGCATGCAGGAGACCGCATTTTTGATGTGATAGAACAACGGTTAAAGGGGAGAACGCTGGAAGAAATCGGGCAGGAAATGGCCATTTCAAGAGAGCGGGTGCGCCAAATCGAAAAAAAGGCTCATGAAAAACTGCCAGATGTCGATGAGCGACGATACCTTTCCCTTTTGAACGATTATGATTTTTCCGAAGAGGCGTTCTGTGAAATCATGGAGGAACCACCTTCGATATATCGTTTCCTGGAACAGGAAAGGGACATGAAGACGGATAAAAAATCGGTTGATGATTTTCTGGAAGATGAACATTATCCGGTCTTTATTCGAGAGAAAGCAAGTCAATATCTGTATCGAAACTATGTCCTGGTTGACGGAGCGCGTTTACCCGCAAACAGACCCTCGTTAGTGCGTTATGCGGTTCGGAAATATTGTGAAAACCAAATATCTTTTGATGAGTTAAAAAGGCATTATGCTGAAATGATCGATCAGATCAATCGCGAAAACGGAACTGAATTGGAAAGTGAACTGAATCGGACCGTGGAAGCGAGCTTGAGCACAAAGGCGAAGTATAATCTTTGGATGCCAAAAAAGATGATCCGATATTATGACTTTGATGCTTGGGATTATACAGAATTGGTCGAGTTTCTGGACATATCAAGATATCGGGACAAGGAAATCACAACCCAAAAATTGTTTTTGGAGTTTCCGACACTCATGCAGAAATATGACATCCGGGATCACTATGAACTCCACGTGGTGATGAAGAAAATCTGGAACGAATACGGTGACTGCTCTGTTGAATTCGGACGCAACCCAACTTTGAAAATCGGGAACTGTGACAGAGACGCTCAGGTAAAACAATTGCTGTTCCAGCTGGCTCCGATCTCTGTTGATGAATATTGTGCAGCATATGAAGAACTCTATGGGGCAAGTGCAGCTACCGTACAGGGCTCCTATCTGGATTGTTTGGACTTATACTTCCACGACAAAATGTTTACGATTGATGCAGACGTGTTTACGGCAGATCAATTTGACCTGATGAAAAAGGCTCTGGATCAGGATTACTACACCATGTCTGATGTCGAGTCGATCTTCCATGAGTTGTTCCCGGCGGCTTCCAACGAGAAAATCAATAGTTATAATTTAAAGTCGCTTGGGTTCCGGGTCTTTCACGGGCATATCGTCTCAAGCCGCTATGATTCTTTCAAAGACTATGTGAGAACGCTGTTGACGGCTTCTGACTATCTTGACGAAACTTCTTTGCCGAAATCACTTAGAACGAACGGCGATTACCTTGCGACACTTTACGAGTTGATGCATCAGGGTGAACTGTTTGAATATGAAAAGGATCAATTTGTCCTCAAAAATGCTCTCGAGGAGCTGGGGGTCTCGAAAGAGAAAATCGATGCTTTTCGCAAAACGGTGAAAGAGTATGTCCCGGATGGCATGTTTTTTACAATAAAGTCTCTTGAAAAATCAGGTTTTCATGAGAGAATCGAAGGCTGTCCTTTTGGCGATTGGTTTTACGCATCGCTGCTTGCTGAAGAAAAAGAAGTATATACCGCGATTCATGTCGGCTATTCCAGACTATTCCGCCGAGGAACGGAACGATTCGGCTACAAAGAATTTTTGCGATGGATTTTGAGCGTTGAACAAAATATTTCTTTGGATGGCTTGACGAGTTTATTGGAGGAGGATTACGGCTTACGCATCCGTAAGGATAAACTTCTGTATGTTATTCAGGATGCCGGCCTGTTTTATGACAAGGTCACAAAACGAGTGTCCTATTTATGATATTGTGCAATTTCTTTGACATTAGTAAAATGGGTTCGTAAAGCAAAAATATCCATAGAAAGGGGCTCCAAAATGGGCTTGAGTGATTTTATCAAAACTCAATTCTTAGATGTTATCGAGTTTGTCGATGAGAGTCCGAACAAACTTCTTGTTTCTAAATTTGAACGTAAATATGTGACGAAGTCCGGCATCGGGTCGAACGAGATTCGTCAAGGTGCCCAGGTCGTTGTACGCAATGGGCAGGCCGCTGTTTTTGTCAGTCAGGGACAAATCGCTGATATCTTTCTTCCGGGAAGATATACTTTGGAAACAGGCAACCTTCCGATTCTTTCGGATTTGGGAGCACTTCCTTCTTTGCTTATTTCCCCAATCAAGGCGGATCTTTACTTCGTCAATACGACACAATTCCTGAATAATAGATGGGGGACGAAAAGCCCCGTTATTCTGCGGGACGAAGACCTGGGCATGGTTCGGGTCATGTCATTCGGTAATTTTTCCTTCTTGGTTGAAGATGTCCGTCTGTTCATGACCGAGATCTTTGGCGCCCGTAAATTGAATATGACTTATGATATTGTTCAATTTCTGAATGCATTCGTCGCCGAGGCAGTCGCGGAAGCCATTCCGAAAATGGATATCCCTGTTCTGGAACTGGCCGCAAACATCCGGGCGCTCTCAGAGAATGTTACAAAGACGGTCAACGAAAAAGCAAAGAGCCTTGGCATAACGATCACAAAAGTCGTTGTTGAAAGCATCAACCTTCCGGAAGAAGTGGAAAAATTGATCGACGAGCAGTCGGGCATTGGCATGGCAAAGCAGGACATGCAGTCTTATATGCAGTTCCAGACGGCTCGGGCGATGCGTGACGCTGCGAAACAGGAAGGCGGTCTTGCAGGCCTTGGTGCCGGTGTGGCACTTGGCAATCAAATGGTCGGGGCAATCAATGACGTCGAGTCCACGGAGAAAAAAGAGGATCCGGTCGAACAATTGAAAAAATATAAAGAGTTGCTTGACGCCGGCATCCTGGATGAAGAAGAGTTCGAATCATTAAAAGAACGTCTTTTGGGCGTTTGAAAGAATCTTTGCGATAAAGGAGAGTAACAAGCATGAAATGCGATGCCTGCGGTGCACCGATCGAGAATGGCGTCTGTACCTATTGCGGCAAGAAATTTCCTCTGAACGAAGCTGCGCAACAAACCAGTCCTACGGAAGATTCCGAAACAACTACGTTCAAAGCAACGATAAGATTTGAAGAATCCGATACGGAACCCCAAAAGAAAAAACGCTCTTTCAAGCAGTCTGTTATATCATTCATCTTGGTTTTTTTTATTCTTTCCTGCATTGTCTCGTTATTTGATGGAGACGATAAGAAAGATTCGGTAAATGAAACGTCACAGAGCCCTTTGGTCGTGACGATGAAGAATGCCGATGGTACCGAACAGAAGGGAGATATTCTCATTCAGTTTACGGATGGAGATGTCCGGTACACAGCAGTAGATGATTGGTTTTTCGGTGGCGTCCTGGAAACCGATTGCCGCTACGGACTGATCGTCAATCAGGAAAAGAGCCCGATTGTCGGTGTTTTTGCGAATCGTAACGGGTTGGAGAGAAACGTCCGTCTTCTGAAAGCCGGTAACGGTTACTATAAAATACCAACATCGGACACGGAATATTATTCCGCCGATGTTGTTGCGAAAACAATGACAGAGGAATACGAGATGAACGATTATTCGGATGAAGGACGGGCAATCAGGGAAGCAATTGATACAACGATTGGAGAAGAGTATCGCGGACCCGATTACAAAGTTGAGATCCTGGGAACTCAAAAGCGGCCCCAGGTCAATGTGGTGGTCGAAAAGAAATCCTTTGATCAAAAAGAATATAAGGCATTAACAAAAGCACTTGCCGAAGCGCTGAAAGAATTGGACATGGATGTCAGCTACATGATCATTCTGTTCCAAACAGATAACAGTACCCTTGCAGCAGCCGCGACAGTCGATAATGTATCTGAGTTTTCAGATGCGAAAGATATCAACTGGACTACGTATTAAAGCACCTTTGAAAAGAGGCTTTTCCGAAAGCCTCTTTTTTGCTATAATGGAAGCGAACAAATGTTTATTTTAAATAAAAACGAGGACTGTTATGTCGAAGAAACAAGAAGAGGTCATGGTGCGCTCCAGTGCAGCAGAATACCTGACTTATGTGGCGTCCACCGGCAATGGGGGCGAGACCATGGAAATCCGCTATGAAGACGAGAATGTCTGGCTGACACAGAAGATGATGGCGGAACTGTATGGGGTGGCTCTGCCAACAATTAATGAGCATGTCAAAAAGATTTATGATGATGGCGAATTGAAAAAAGATGCAACTATTCGGAAATTCCGAATTGTTCAAACAGAAGGCTCACGGCAAGTCTCTAGAGAAGTACAGCACTACAATCTGCAAATGATTACGGCGGTTGGCTTCAAGGTAAACAACAACCGTGCCGTGCAGTTCCGGAAGTGGGCGGGGCAAATCGTCAAAGACTACACCATTCAGGGATGGGTCATGGACAAGGACCGCCTGTTTGAGAGCGACTTCGACCGTTTTTTGCAATTGGAAATGAATTTAGAGTGATTTGAAAAACTCCACCATCCTCAACAGATGGTGGAGTTGCTTTAGAAAAGAGTTTCTATGGTACGGATGCATTTGCCGGAGTAATCCGGCTCAAATTCGTCTTCAAACTCGCTGATCGGTGCGTAGGTATCAATCAAATTTGTTCCTCGCTCAATAATGAAACTTTCTGAGAACCAAATAGATTTTTCGATTGACAACTGAGAATTGTCGAAATTGAAGATGATGCCACGGGTAACGAAGTTGTCGTATTCCTGTTCATCGCCAAAGAACTCCTGCTGATTCTCCTGTATCAGATCGATTGAACGAATGGTTTCATTGATAGGAACTCGAATCGTTTTGTCTGGATCGTATTCAACTGGAGGTTCATTGATGATCGACCAAACAGCTACATCTTCCAAAGACCCGTACCAATCCAGTACTTCGATGGAAGAGCGAAGGTAAATGGGATCTGAATCGGCGGCTTTGATTTCAATATAATTGAATACAGTCGGAGTATAAAGGAGAGGCTCATGGATAATATATTCAAGATTCCGGCCTACCATCTTGTTCAGGCGTTCTTTTTCATGTGGCTTTAGGCGAATGTCGATTTTCTTCATCGCTCATCCCTCCTCATAAAATGGATTTTTTGACGTTTTATTGCTCCTGCGTCGCTACTATGATCAATATTGATTTCTACAGCAGGTGTTCCGTCTGAATGAGAGACTTCCCGATATACAATAATTCCTCCATCCGGTAAGGTTGCTTTGAGTTTAAGAGATGCATTTTCTGACGGGAGCTGTTCCACGACTGCCCCTTTGGATAATTGATTAAAAAAATCTTTTGCAGTTTTTATAGGGTCGGAAGAAAAGATGCGTCTGACACGGTTGTTACTTTTGCTGGCTCTTTCGCCGAAATAACCCTCTTTGACGGGGAATGAGTTTTGCATCAGAGAGGCATTGATACGAATAGATCTGTAGCTATTGTGTTCACCTCTGTCACAGGTGCCCATTAGACTTCACCGCCTTTCGGATGAGTCAGTTCGAACTGACTCGGAAAGCGGTGAATTTCAACGAGATCCTGAAATTGGCCGAAGACACTTTCCGGAGTGTGTCCATGAACCAAAATGATTTTGGGCTCCAACTCATCGAGCATAGCTGCGAGGCCTTTGCAAAACATCTCTTTCTGAGCATTGCTTCTTATGCAACCGTGCGTACTTACTGCTACCATTTTACCTTTGGGTACCCCCAGAAAGCAATATTCAAAGCTGGACTCATCGCTCCAGCGAATGTTAGGGATGACACGAATGCCGTTTTTTTGGAGATAAAATCCGACCGCGCGATTCATATAGGTATTTGTTTCCTGCAGACATTGCGATTGGCCAACCATCAGTGTACAGTCCGGGGTAACGACGCTTTCAAATGTTTTGAGGCGTTCCAGATATCGAGTCGTATTTGTCAGAATTGGAGAGAAGACTTTGTCGTGCTCGTAAAAATCCAAGCAGGCATGTTTCCCATGCTCTTTTGATATCTTGCTGAAGGGAATCATTTCTTTTGGAATCGGTGGATCTGGGAGATCCATGAGTGTGGGAATGCCAGGTTTGCCGACGAACGATGCTCCTTCTACAAGGTGATTCTGAAAGCCATCATCATAAAGTGTTTTGCGCATGCGATTTCCTCCTTTCGCGCAAAATCTTACTGTTATCATTGTCTCGCAGAAGGTAATGGCAAACAATTCTCTGGAGGTCTGAAAGCGTGACCGCTTCAAAGTATCTTTGCTGGAGTAATGAAACTTTGACGTATATGAAAGGGAATGCTACAATTAAATAAATATTAGTCAGGTAGAACATTTATATTAACTATATGGTCGAATCGCGGGGGAGCAAAATGAATTATCCAAATAACGGAATCTCAATTGGAAAGAATATTCGAGAGGTGCGGGAACGTAAAAATTGGTCCCAGAAAGATCTCGAGAGAAAAAGCGGAATCGTCAATACGCAAATCAGTGCTTATGAGACAGGAAAGAAGGAGCCAACGTTACATACGTTGGCAACTCTTGCGAGTGCTTTGGGAGTGACGATGGATGAATTGTACTGGGGCGATGTGAATGAGGCGTTTATTAATTCTGCTCCAGACAAAGGAAGGCAAATCGTCAATAGTCTCTATAAACTTCGGGAACTGGGCGTAGTGAGTATGAATATTAAGTCTAACGGGTTAGACTTAAAGAAACATTGGACCCCAATTCAGAGATTTATGGAATCTCTGAATGAGTTTGATTATGTCAGAGATACTTATTCTGATCCAGATTCGTATCTGGCGATGCTTAAAGATTCTATCTCACTACAAATAAATCAAGAGATTGATATGCGTGAAAAAACCAAGGGGAAGGTTCCGGTTGCTAAGGCGACAAACAATTATTAATTATGACTATACGAAACACAACAACAAACAACCTGGAACAGGTCATGGCAATCTACGCCTATGCCAGAGAACAGATGGCGGCGGCCGGGAACCCGCAGTGGGGGACGGACCGCCCGTCGGAGGAGACCATCCGGGAAGACATTGCCGCCGGCAACAGTTACGTGCTGGAGGAGGGCGGCGAGGTCGTCGGCGTCTTTACGCTGGTGCTCGGCGAGGAGCCGACCTACGCCGTCATCGAGGACGGCGCCTGGCTGAATGATGAGCCCTACGGGACACTGCACCGTATCGCCTCAAATGGGAAGGCACGAGGCGTCATGCAGACGGCGCTGGAGTTCTGCGAGAGCAAATCGCCCAACATGCGCGTGGACACCCACGAGAAGAACCTGGCGATGCAGCACTGCCTCGACAAGCGCGGCTATGTCCGCTGCGGCCGCATCTATGTGGAGGACGGCAGCCCGCGCATCGCCTACCAAAGAAAAAAAGACTGACTCGAAAAGAGCCAGTCTTTTTACTTTTTGTTTACTTGGATGCCAGGTCGAAGGGCAGCTGATCGAGAATGTCCTTGTCCTTGTCGATGCCGGGGTAGACTTCGACAAGCTTCAGTCCGTTCGGGGTCAGGCGGAAGACGCCGCGCTCGGTGACGTACAGGACCTTCTGGCCGTTCTGGATGGCACGCTTTGCGGAGAAGCTGATGCTCCGGACCTTGTCGACGAACTTCGGGATGGAACCTTCCTGTTCGATGGTGACGGTGCCCTTGTTGTAGCCCACCTTCAGGCCCTTCGTGTTGAAGGTCATGCAGAAGATGACGGTTGGCGTGTTGGACGCGATGTTGCAGAACCCGCCGATGCCCGCGTAAGCGCCGGGGCCGCGATGGGCGTTGACGTTGCCTTCTTTATCGACTTCGTAGGCGCCCATGAAGCAGATGTCCAGGCCGCCGTTGTCGTAGAGGTCGAACTGGTTGGCCATGTCGTAGACGGAGGCCGCTCCGATCATGGCGCCGAAGGCCTCGCCGGAGACCGGGAAGCCGCCGATGCCGCCGGACTCGACCGTCAGGGTGATCTTGTCGAGGATGCCGGTCTTTCGCGCGTAGCGGGAGACCGCTTCCGGAAGGCCGATACCGATGTTGACGATGTCATCGACCCGCAGTTCCTTGCAGGCGCGTCGGCCGATGATGCTGGCGGCCGTGTTGTCCCGGGTGGACTTGGTGGACGCCTGGTCGATCTTGTCGTTCCAGTCCGACCAGTCTTTGTAGGGGATCTCGAAACTGCCGGTCAGGGCGACGTAAGCGTCCGGGCGTTCCTCCGGGTCGCAGACGACGATGGCGTCGACGAGACAGCCGGGGATAACGGCGTTTCGGGGACGGGACGGTACATCCGCCAGGCGATCGACCTGAACGATGACTTTACCGTTGTTGGACTTGACGGCCTGACAAATGGAGAGGGCGTCGCCCGAGGTGTACTGGTCGTCAAAGGTGATGTTGCCCTTGCGGTCCGCCGAGGTGCCCTTGATGAGGGCGACGGTCAGTTTGGGCAGCTTGTAGTAGAGGAACTCTTCGCCTTCCACTTCGACGACGCTGACAAAGGAGTCGTCGATGGACAGCTGGTTGATGCCGGGACCCTCGTTGCGCGGGTCGACGAAGACGTCGAGGCCGACTTTGGACAGCGCGCCCGGCAGGCCGCTGGCCTGCGCGCGGATGGCGTGTGAGATGCACCCGAGGGGCAGGTTATAGGCTTCGAACCGGTCCTGCAGGACCAGTTTCTTCGTGGACAGCATGGCGCCGAAATGGCCGCAGATGATGCGATCGACCGCGCCGGCTTTGATGTACCCTTCCGCGCACCGGTCCTCGTCCCAGACGCCGAAGCCGGCGCTGGAGACCATGGTCAGGTGCGAAGGGGATTGCATTTTCTGGTAACGGCGGTAGATCGCCTCATGGAGCTCCACGGGGCTCTCGATACCGACAAAGGAATTGACGCAGATGCAGTCTCCGTCCCGGATGAGGCGGATGGCTTCATCGGCTGTCATGATCTCATACATTTTCTCCCGGTCCCTTCTAAATGGTTTGGGGTCATTGGCTTATAATAGTATCATAAGTTTTCGCAAAATGCTATAATGAATACGATAAAGTTACTATAAGGAGGCGGTACCATGACCGACATGCAAAAGCTGCTGGAAAGCATTACCCTCAACACCCACGCCAGTGTGCGCATTGAATGGGACGGGGAAGTGTACTATGTGGACCCGTACCAGATCGCCGACGAACCCCACGACGCCGGGTTCATCCTGCTGACCCATGACCATTTCGACCATTTTGAGCCGGCCTCCATGGAAAAACTGATGAGCGAATACACGCTCATCGTGTGCCCGGAGAGCATGCAGGACGCCGTTATGGAAGCGTTCCCGGAAGCGGACCTCCTGACCGTCGTGCCCGGCGAATTCTATGAAGACGGCCCGCTGGAAGTGGACACCGTGCCTGCCTATAACGTGGACAAGGACTTCCACCCGGAGGAGAACGGCTGGGTCGGTTACATTTTCCATTTAGGCGATTTTCGGGTGTATGTCGCGGGCGACACCGATGACACGGACGAGGCCCGGGACGTCTCCGCAGATGTGGCTCTCGTACCCATCGGCGGCACCTATACCATGAGCCCGGAAGAGGCTGCCGAACTCATTAACGAGATGGCCCCGGAAGTCGTCATCCCGTACCACTACGGCAGCGTCGCCGGTTCTCCGGATGACGCGGACAAGTTCGCGGCGCTGGTGGATGCCGGAACACAGGTGGTCATCAAACTGTAAAGGGGAATCGTTTTGGCAGGCAGAGCATTTCCGGAAATCAAAAAACATTTGGGGCTCGGGTTCATGCGCCTGCCGATGAAGGGCAGCAAGGTGGACCGGGAGCAGACCAATGAGATGGTGGACGCGTTCATCGCCGCAGGGTTCAACTACTTTGACACGGCCCACGGCTACCACAACGGCGACAGCGAGCTGGCGATCCGTGACTGTGTCACCTCCCGCTATCCGCGGGATGCCTATGTCCTGACGGACAAGCTGACCGACAATTACTTCAAAAAACAGGAGGACATCCGTCCGTTCTTTGAAAACCAGCTGGAGTGGTGCGGGGTGGACTATTTCGATTTCTACCTCATGCACGCGCAGGACGCGACCCTGTTTGAAAAATACAAGCGGTGCCGCGCCTATGAGACCTGCCTTCAGCTGAAGGAGGAGGGGAAGATCCGCCACTTCGGTATTTCCTTCCACGACCGGGCGGACGTGCTGGACCGCATTCTGACCGAGTACCCGCAGGTGGAGATCGTGCAGATCCAGTTCAATTACCTGGACTATGCCAACGCGTCGGTGCAGAGCAAAGAGGTTTATGAGGTCTGTCGGAAACACGGCAAGCCGGTCCTCGTCATGGAACCGGTCAAGGGCGGAACCCTCGTGAACCTTCCGGAAGAGGCAGACAAGGTGCTGAAGGACCTGCATGGCGGGTCCAACGCCAGTTATGCCATCCGCTTCGCCGCCAGTTTCGACGGCATGGAAGTGGTCCTGTCCGGCATGAGCGATCTGTCCCAGCTGGAAGACAACATGAGTTACATGAAGGACTTCCGACCGCTTTCCGAGACCGAACGAGCCGCGGTTCAAAAGGTCACTGACATTTTCGGTTCTCTGGAAATGATTCCCTGCACCGCCTGCCGGTACTGCATCGAGGAGAGCACCTGTCCGCAGAGCATCCTTATCCCGAACCTGTTCGCGGTCATGAACCAGAAGCAGGTCTTCCACGGCTGGAACCAGGACTTCTATTATGGTCAGCTGACCACAGAAAATGGGAAAGCCTCCGACTGCATCCAATGCGGCCTCTGCGAATCCGTCTGCCCGCAGCACCTGCCTATCCGCGACCTGCTGGTCGACGTGGCAAAAGAATTTGAACAGTAAAAACTTTATAGAATATTTCAAATCGCCTGTAGATTTTACAGGCGATTTGTTTTATAATTCATTTTAGCGGTTGAACACTTTAAATCGCTAAAACATAATGAAATGAAAAGGTGCAATGAAATGATGAAATTCAAACCGGATGCCAGGCGGCTGTGGATGGTGCTGCTGGCATTCATGATGTCTCTCTGTTTGCTGACGTGCAGCCTTACGGCAACCGCGAAAACACTGAGCCCGGCGGAACAGGCGAATCTTACTAACAAACATTCCATCGGGTTGGAAGGCGTTTCCAATGCCCGTGACCTTGGCGGTTATGTGACCCGAGACGGCAGGACTGTGCCTATCCGCGACCTGCTGGTCGACGTGGCAAAAGAATTTGAACAGTAAAAACTTTATAGAATATTTCAAATCGCCTGTAGATTTTACAGGCGATTTGTTTTATAATTCATTTTAGCGGTTGAACACTTTAAATCGCTAAAACATAATGAAATGAAAAGGTGCAATGAAATGATGAAATTCAAACCGGATGCCAGGCGGCTGTGGATGGTGCTGCTGGCATTCATGATGTCTCTCTGTTTGCTGACGTGCAGCCTTACGGCAACCGCGAAAACACTGAGCCCGGCGGAACAGGCGAATCTTACTAACAAACATTCCATCGGGTTGGAAGGCGTTTCCAATGCCCGTGACCTTGGCGGTTATGTGACCCGAGACGGCAGGACTGTGCAGTGGGGGAAACTGCTTCGGTCCGCGAACCTGAGCGAGGCCACAGACACGGATCTTGCCCGGCTTTCAAAAACCTACCATGTCTGCAAAGTCATCGATTTTCGAAGCGACTTTGAGCAACTGACAAAACAGGACCGGGAGGTGCCCGGCGCGAAAGCTGTGAACCTTCCCGTGCTCGGCAATATGTTTTCGGGGGAGAATTCTTCTCTTACCTCCGGCTCTGTGTCCATCGGTCTCGACGATCTCATCGCCATGGCGGAAAACGGTTGGGTGGATACCCAGCTCAAAAACACCAATAAGAATCTCGTGACCTCCGACGCTGCCCGGTCTGCTTATTCTCAGTTCTTCCGGGAAGTGCTTGAGACGAAAGGCGGAACTGTCCTGTGGCATTGCTCGCAGGGGAAAGACCGCGCGGGGTTTGCTTCGGCACTCATGCTTTCGGCACTGGGGGTCGACCGCGATGTTATCTACGCGGACTATCTGTTGACCAATGACTATACCGCAGAAAAGCAACAGGAAATTTACGATTTGGTTTATGGCCTTACCAGAGATAAGACCATCGCCAAACGAGCCTCCCTCTATGAGGGCGTGAAAAAAGCCTGGCTGAAAACCGCCTTCGACCTGATCGATGAGCAGTACGGCTCCACGGAGGCTTTCCTGAATAAGGCGCTCGGCCTCTCGGCGAGCGATTTGCAAACGCTACAGAACTACTATCTTTCCTGATAAAAAAACCGACGCATTTGCGCCGGTTTTTCATTTGCCAAACTGGAATTTGCCGGTCCATCGCCACAGCCCAAACCGACAAATTCAAATTAATAAAAAAGAGACCCCGCGGGGTCTCTTTTTGGGTTTGTTTAATGTAGTTGGTCTAAAATCTTTTTGAAGTCGTCGGTGTAAATGTCGGCGAGCTGTTTTAAGGTCTCCGGGTCCGGTTCGTTGTCGTCCTTCATGGCGATGACCGGGAAGCCGGCCGACTTTGCGGTGCGGACCGCGTAGAGGGAGTCCTCGAAGACGACGGTCTCCTCTTTCGGTGTGCCCAGGACTTTGCAGGCGTTTTCAAAAGACTTCGGGTTGTCCTTGGCATTGTCGTAGTCCGAACCGCCAAGGATGATGTCGAAGTATTTGTTGCAGCGCAGCCGGATGAGAGCGCTGCGGACAAGGATTCGGTCATTGGCGGTCAGAATGACCATTTTGACACCCTGCCGGTCCAGCTCCTCCAGGAGCTCCCGGGCGCCGGGCTTGAGCGGAACGACGAAGATGTAGAAGGGGACCGCCATGAGCCCCAGATGCAGAATGATCCGGCTTCCGGTCCGTTTAGAGTTCGCAAAATAGTTCTCTTTGAGATAATCGCCGATCTGCGCGGCATTCATGGTCTTCAGGGTCTGATAAAGGCCCTTCTCCGGTTTCCGGCCGTTCAGCCAGAGATAGATGGGCGTTACCGTTGTCCAAACCCACAGGGAGTTCGTCACGGTGCCGTCGATGTCGAAAATTGCTCCGCTGATCTTCATGTCATTTCTCCTGTTCTTGTGCCAGTCACTGGAACCAGTATACCATATGTTGTGACAAATCGCCCATAAACATTTATTGACAAATAGGGCGATGCTTTTATAATATTTAAGAAGTAAAATAACGTGACCGGGAAAGGAGTACGGACCGTTATTAGCGCCAGGACCGTAATTGGTTGACGAGGCCGGCAGTGATCGAAAGACTCGGCGGGTGCTGCCGCGGCTCACGGTGAGCCGACATGACTGAGGTAAAAAGCAGAATCAACACTGTAACAGAGCTCGGTCTGACACCGGAACAAAACAACAAACTCTTCTGACTAGTGAAGGAGAATTTATGTATACCATCAACGATTTATATGATCTTGACCACACCCTGGCCAAGGATTACCTCGCGCAGTTCACGTATCCGTGGGAAGCGCTGAAGGGTATCAAGGACTTCATTCTGGAACTCGGCCCCACCCTGGGCGATGAGTACGAGGAAGTCCAGGAACATGTCTGGGTCCACAAGACCGCGACCGTGTTCCCGTCCGCTTATCTTGGCGCGCCCTGCATCATCGGGCCGGAAACGGAAGTCCGCCACTGCGCGTTCATCCGCGGCTCGGCTCTGGTCGGCGCGAACTGTGTCGTCGGCAACTCCTGCGAGCTGAAGAACGTCATCCTGTTCGACCATGTCCAGACCCCGCACTACAACTATGTGGGCGACTCCATTCTGGGGTACTATTCCCACACCGGCGCCGGCGCCATCACGTCGAACGTCAAGTCCGACAAACAGCTGGTCGTCGTCCACAACGGCGATGAGCACATCGAGACCGGCATCAAAAAGTTTGGCGCCATGCTCGGCGACTATGTCGAAGTCGGCTGTAACAGCGTTCTGAACCCCGGCACCGTCATCGGCCGCCATTCCAATGTTTACCCCACGTCCTGCGTCCGCGGTGTTGTTCCGGAGAACAGCATCCACAAGAACGACGGGACCATCGTGAAAAAATATTAAGGAGAAACTGACATGAGAGTCGTTATTCAGGACAACTACGAAAAAATGAGCCTTTGGGCCGCGCATTACATCGCAGACAAAATCAACAACCATAAAGAAGACAGACCGTTTGTCCTTGGACTTCCGACCGGTTCTTCTCCGATCGGCGTGTACCAGGAACTGGTCCGCATGAACAAAGCCGGCGAAGTTTCCTTCGCGAATGTGGTCACCTTCAACATGGACGAATACCTCGGCCTGCCGAAGGACCATGACCAGAGCTACTGGTACTTCATGCATGACAACTTCTTCGACCACCTCGTCGACATGAAGCCGGAGAACATCAACATCCTCAACGGCATGTGCGATGACCCGGTCGCGGAGTGCGCTGCTTACGAAGAGAAGATCGCCTCCTACGGCGGCATCGACCTGTTCATGGGCGGTATCGGCGTGGACGGACACATCGCGTTCAACGAACCGTACACCTCTCTGACGTCCCGCACGGGCGTTCGGGACCTGACCACGGACACCCGTATCGTCAACTCCCGTTTCTTCGACAACGACCCCGAGAAAGTTCCGGCCCAGGCCCTTTCCGTCGGCGTCGGCACCGTCACGGACTCCAAGGAAGTCCTCATCCTCATCAACGGACACAACAAGGCGATGGCTCTTGCGAAGACCGTCGAGGGCGGCGTGTCCTCCAAGTGGACCTGCTCCGCGCTCCAGATGCACAACGGCGCCATCATCGCGTGCGATGAACCCGCCTGCGGCGAACTGACTGTGGACACCTACAAATACTTCCTGGACATTGAAAAGAAGGAAAGACTGTAATGGGAAAATACTTTGGGACCGACGGCTTCCGCGGCGAAGCCAACAACGGTCTGAACTATGAACATGCCATCCAGATCGGCCGTTTCCTTGGCTGGTACTATGGCGCCCGCCTGAACAAAAAAGCGAAAGTCGTCATCGGCAAGGACACCCGCCGCTCGAGCTACATGTTCGAGTACGCGCTGTGCACGGGCCTCATGGCTTCCGGCGCCGACGCTTACATTATGCACGTCACGACGACCCCGTCCGTGTCGTACATTACCCGCACGGACAAGTTCGACTGCGGTATCATGATCTCCGCGTCGCACAACCCGTACTACGACAACGGCATCAAGATCGTCAACGGCAACGGCGAGAAGATGGACGAGGAAACACTCCTTCTCATCGAAGACTACATTGACGGCAAGTCCGAAGTGCCGGTGGCCTCCAAGGACGAGATCGGCCGCACGGTCGACTATGTCGCGGGCCGCAACCGTTATATCGGCTACCTTGTGTCGCTGGCGAAGTACAGCTTCAAGGACGTGAAGGTCGGACTGGACGTCGCCAACGGCGCGGCGTGGTCCATCGCCAAAGCGGTCTTTGACGCGCTGGGCGCGCAGACCTATGTCATGAACAACAACCCGGACGGGTACAACATCAATACGGACTGCGGCTCGACCCACATTGAGCACCTGCAGAAGTTCGTAGTGGACAACGGGCTGGACGTCGGCTTCGCGTATGACGGAGACGCCGACCGCTGCCTATGCGTGGATGAGAAGGGCAACGTCGTCACCGGCGACCACATTATCTACATTTACGGCCTGTACCTGAAAGAGCAGGACAAGCTCATCAACAACAAGGTCGTTACCACCGTCATGAGCAACTTCGGCCTCTATAAGGCGCTCGACAAGGTCGGCATCGAATACGAGCAGACCAAGGTCGGCGACAAGTACGTCTATGAGAACATGGTCGAAAACGGCCACCGCGTCGGCGGCGAGCAGTCCGGCCACATCATCTTCACGAAGTACGCCACCACCGGCGACGGCATCCTGACTTCCCTCAAGATGATGGAAGTCATGCTGGCGAAGGAAAAACCGCTCAGCGAGCTGGCGGCTCCCGTGGAATTCTATCCGCAGGTCTTAAAGAACGTCCGCGTCCACAGCAAACCGGACGCGCAGAATGACCCGGACGTCCAGGCCGCTGTCGCGAAAGTCGGCGAAGAGCTGGGCGCCACCGGCCGCATCCTGGTCCGCGAAAGCGGCACGGAGCCGGTCATCCGCGTCATGGTCGAGGCCCCCTCGGAGGAAATCTGCGAGAAGTACGTGGACGGCGTCATCGACGTCATTCGCGAAAAAGGGCACATCGCCGAATAAGAAAAAGAATAAAAAAACCGGAGAGCGCTGGCTCTCCGGTTTTTGTTATTCAGTATATATGGCGATGGATTCTGAAGCGAACTGTGCGGTGCCCGGTCCTCCGGCTTTGTCGATGTTCTCTGTGAACTCGCCGCCCGCGGCATACATTTGCCCGAGGCCGGACAGGATCTCCGGCGTGCAGTGGTAGAAGTGCTCGGTGATATACGTCTGCAGTTTCTGCACCTGCGCCTGCGCGGCAGGGGAGGAGGATGCCTCACCCGCGCGGAGCAGATCGCCAAACTCTTTAAAAAGCCCCATGAATTCTTCCGCAAAGGTTTCTTCCGCGCCAGGCTGCCATGTTTGCTGCTTTTCTTCGTATTCTTGAAACGCTTCCGTACCTTGGTACAGTTCTTTTGCCTGTTTTGTGTAATCCTTCATGCCATTCCCTCATTTCCTTTTTCTCATTGTACCATAAACTGGAATTTGTTGGTGAGCTCCGGGGTTGACAGCGGGGCCCTGAGCGTGTGGTTT
>R19__coassemble_308_pt1 | contig 24317 bp, 21 predicted proteins | sample R19__metabat2_low_PE_020 | metagenome-assembled genome bin R19 | reverse complement strand
GCGAAGCCCCCTTTACTTGCCTGGAGCACTGTGGCACACATGCGATAGCACGACCGGTCAATCGCCACAGCCCAACCCGACAAATTCAAATTCGCTGCTCGAGCCTGCGGTTCGAGTCCCCAATAAAGCAAAAAGAAAGAGACCCCAAAAGGGGTCTCTTTCTTTCTGGTGGTCGATGGGGGACTCGAACCCTCGACCTCCCGCATGTGAGGCGGGCGCTCTAACCAGCTGAGCTAATCAACCAGAAGCACAACATAGTTTACATGAAAAGACCCTCGATTTCAAGAGGAATGTGCTATAATGGGGAAAACTTTAGGACAGGGAGGGAAGAACCGTGCAGAAGATCCAGGGCTACATGCGCAGCGCCATGGAACAGTACTCCATGGTCGAAGACGGCGATAAGATTGCGGTTGGTGTGTCCGGCGGCAAAGACTCGGTCGCCCTTCTTTACTGCCTTGCGCAGATGCGCCGCTATTACCCGAAACAGTTTGAGGTCATCGGCATCACGCTGGACCTCGGCTTCAACGGGGAAGAAGCCGACTACTCCGCCATTGAGGCGATGTGCCGGGACCTGGACGTCGAATACATCATCGACCGCACCAATATCGGCCATGTCGTGTTCGACACCCGGGAGGAGAAGAACCCGTGCAGCCTCTGCGCGAACCTGCGCCGCGGCCGCCTGCATACGGTCGCCAAAGAGCACGGCTGTAACAAGCTGGCCCTCGGCCACCACCGGGACGACGTCGTGAACACGTTTTATATGAACCTTCTGGACCTCGGTACTATCGACTGCTTCAAACCGGTCACCTACCTGTCCCGGAAGGACCTGACCATGATCCGGCCGCTCATCTTCGCGCCGGAACAGGAGATCCGAAACGCGGTGGAACGGGCCGGACTGCCAATCGTTAAAAACCCCTGTTCCATCGACCATATGACGGAGCGCGCCCGGGTCGATGAACTCGTAAAGGAACTGGAAGCGCAGTATCCGGGTCTTTCACAGAAAACCATCGGCGCTCTGCAGAAGGGGCACATCGCCGGATGGTAAAATTTCCAAGAAATTCCTTGTGGAGTCTGCCCATTGAGGCAGGCTCTTTTTATATGTTAAAATAACAATGATATTGCGCCCGAATCCGGGCAAAGTCATGCTTTGTAAGGAGTGAAACGGTATGACCAAAACCACCATCTGGGTCACCGGCGCGGAGGGCCGCCTCGGAAACGCGCTCGTTCAGCTGCTGTCCCAGGACCTGAACAATAAAGTCATCGGAACGGACAAAGATGTCGACGTCACCGACATGGAGGCCGTGGAAGCTGCCATGGACGTCTACAAGCCGAACGTCATCGTGAACTGCGCTTCGATCTCCGACCCGAAGGAATGCGAAAGGGACATGGTCGAGGCATTCAAAGTCAATGCCCTCGGCGCGCGGAACCTTGCCATGGCGGCGGAGCGCGTCAGCGCAAAGATCATCCAGATGTCCACGGACGACGTGTTCCTCGGCAAGACCAGCGCGCGGCTGACGGAATTCGATATCCCGACGCCGAACACCGTTTACGGACGTTCCAAGCTGGCTGGGGAGAATTTTGTCCGGGAACTCAACCCGAAACATCTCATCATCCGCTCCTCGTGGGTCTACGGGACCGGCAAGAACGATTTTCTGACCTATGTTCTGGAAAAAGGTAAGGCAGGGGAGTCGTTCGAAGTCCCCATGGATGTCATCAGTACTCCCACCAGCGCGCTGACGCTGGCCCGATTTGTGGAGACCATGATTCCCCGCTCGGAGTATGGCATCTTCCACGCTTCCTGTGAAGGGTCCATCTCGCGGCGTTCGTTCGCGCAGGAGATCCTGAAGGGCTTTGGCTACGATGAACGTCTTGCGGAAGGCGTCTTCGCCAGAGACAAGGCAAAATCCACCCTGCTCGAAAACCTTATGCTCAAGATGACCGGTATTTGCGAAATGCCTTACTGGAGAGACGATCTTGACGCATACATCGCCCGCCATAAGGAGGTGTAACGGATGGCAGAAGAGAAAGTATTGGCTCAGGAACTTCCGGAAGCCGAAACACCGGCACCGGAAAATCCGGAATCGAAAGTCAAAAAGAAACGAGAGAAGAAGCCGAAGGGTGAACGGAAAAAGCTCGGTCTGACCTCGCAGATCTTCATCGGCCTCATCGCCGGTCTGATCGTCGGTATCATCTTCAACCTGTGGATCCCGACGAGCTACGTCCGCGACACCATTTTTGTCGAAGGCATCTTCTACGTCATCGGCCAGGGCTTTATCCGGCTGATGAAAATGCTGGTTGTCCCGCTGGTATTCTGCTCCCTGGTCACCGGTTCCTCCTCCATCGGAGACACCAAAACGCTGGGAAAAGTCGGCGGTAAGACCATCCTGTTCTACCTTTGCACGACGGCGCTGGCCGTTACGGTCGCCATCAGTGTTGCGCTGCTCGTCCGCCCCGGCATCGGGCTCGACATGTCGTCCATCGCCGGCAGCGAAGTCACCGTGGCCGAAAGCACGTCCGCGGTCGACACCATTCTGAACATTATTCCGGAGAACCCCTTTGCCTCTCTGGCGCAGGGCACCATGCTGCAGGTCATCCTGTTCGCGCTGCTCGTGGGAATTCTCCTTGCCAAGATGAAAGAGCGCGGCTCGGTCATCGCGAACTTCCTGACGCAGGCCAATGACCTGATGATGGAAATGACGAACCTTGTCATGCGGTTCGCACCCTACGGCGTCTTCTGCATGATCGCCCGCACGTTCGCGAACCTCGGCTTCGATGCCTTCGTTCCGCTGCTCAAGTACATGGGCTCTGTTACCGGCGGTCTGCTCATCCAGGCCTGCGTGGTCTACATGATCCTGCTCTTTGTCTTTACGCGGCTCAACCCGCTGCGCTTCCTGAAGAAGTTCTTCCCGGTCATCGCTTTCGCGTTCTCGACCTCCACGTCCAACGCGACCATCCCCATGAACATCGATACGCTCGAAGAGAAGATCGGTGTCGACCGGAAAGTCTCTTCCTTCACCATTCCGCTGGGTGCCACCATCAACATGGACGGTACCTCCATCATGCAGGGTGTCGCGGTCGTCTTCGCGGCACAGGCTTACGGCATCCATCTCGGCATCGGCGGCTACCTGACCGTCATTGCCACGGCAACACTGGCCTCCATCGGTACCGCGGGTATCCCGTCGGTCGGTCTGGTCACGCTGTCCATGGTCTTTGCCTCGGTCGGCATCCCGGTCGAAGCCATTGCCCTCATCATGGGTGTTGACCGTATCCTCGACATGATGCGCACGGCCGTCAATATTACCGGTGACGCCGTGGTCACCACCATTGTCGCCAACTCGAACAAAGCCCTCGACAAGAGCGTTTTCAATGCGAAGGAGGCGAAGGAAAGTGTTCCGGAACTCACTCTGTAAGAAAACCGTCGGGCTTGCCCTTCTTCTGGCGATGTGCCTCTGCGTGTTAGCCGGCTGCTCGCCGGCGGCCGACACGGAGGAGGAGACAACGGCCACTACCGTGAAGGTCAATACGTCCTATGTTCAGGAACTGAAGGAGCGCGGAAAACTCGTCGTCGGCGTCAAGACCGACGTTCCCGAACTCTCGTACTATGACGAGGAGACAGGGGAGTGGTCCGGCCTGGAAGTCGAACTGGCCTACAACATCGGCTGTGAACTGTTCGGGGTGAACCGCGATGAACTCGGCGACAAGGTCGAACTCGTCGGCGTGACGGTCGCGAACCGCGAAGAGAAGCTTCGCGACGGCGACATCGACCTCATGCTGGCCACCTACACCATTACCGAAGAGCGCGCGAAGGAGTTTGCGCTGTCCGACAGCTACTACATGAGTTATGTCGGGCTTATGGTACGGTACACGCCCGAGGATTCCAACTCGCTCGGTTCGGACAATATCAAGTCGCTCGCGGACCTGGACGGTAAGATCGTCGGCGTGGCCAAGAATTCTACGACCCGTAACGACATGACGAATTATATCAGCACCGCCAACCAGATGAAAGTTTCCCCGCAGTTTGCCTCCTACGGCTCCTATGATGCGCTCTACAAGGCGCTGAAGCGGGGTGACATCGACGTCATTGCCGTCGACGTCAGCATCCTGCAGGGCTATGACGACGCCTACACGAAGATCCTGCCCGACCGGTTCGCCGGCCAGCACTACGGTGCCGCGGTCCTGCCGCAGAACGCGCAGCTGCTGGATGTCGTCAACAAAGTCATTGGCGGCTGAGCCGAACTGTGATACACTACAAATGCTGTTTTAATCATATCCGTAACAATTAGAAAGGACGAATCGCCTTATGGAAGATCGTACCATGACCATTACTCCCGATATCCAGTATATCGGCGTCAACGACCACGACATCGACCTGTTCGAAGGACAGTACGGCGTTCCTTACGGAATGGCGTACAACTCCTATGTCATTTTTGACGAGAAGATCGCTGTCCTTGACACCGTCGACAAACATTTCACCGACGAGTGGATGGGCAACCTGAAAAAAGCCCTCGACGGGAAGAAACCCGACTATCTGATCATCCATCACATGGAATGTGACCACACCGGCAGCATTGCCGCATTTGTCAAAGAATTCCCGGAGACCACGCTGGTCGCTACCGCGAAAGCGTTCACCATGCTGCAGCGGTTCCATCCCGAATTCACCCATACGGACGATCAGAAGATCGCGGTCAAGGAAGGGGACAAGCTTTCCCTCGGTAAACATGAGCTGACCTTTATCATGGCCCCCATGGTCCACTGGCCGGAAGTCATGTTCAGCTATGACGCCTGTGACAAGGTCCTGTTCTCCGCAGATGCCTTCGGCTCCTTCGGCGCGAACGATCTCATGCCGCAGGACGATGACGAGGAAGACGGCGTCAAGTTCCCGGAGAAATACTGCCTCCGCGAAGCCAGACGGTACTACATCGGCATCGTCGGCAAATACGGTCCTCAGGTCCAGGCGGTCCTGAAGAAGGCTGCCAACCTGGATATCGAGATGATCTGTGCCCTGCACGGCTGCATCAAGAAAGGCGACTTGTCCGAGTATCTCGAGGACTATGACATCTGGTCCTCCTACGGCGTGGACGACGAAGGTGTCCTCATCTGCTACACGACTGTTTACAACCATACGGAAAAAGCGGCCTTCAAGCTGAAGGAAAAACTGGAAGCGAAGGGCCAGGAGGTCCGTATTTATGACCTTGCCCGCTGCGAAATGTCCGAGGCGGTCGCCGACGCGTTCAACTACGGCAAAGTCGTTCTGGCCACCACCACTTATAATGCGGACATCTTCCCGTTCATGAAAACCTACATCGACTGGCTCAAGGAACGCAACTTCCAGAACCGTAAAATCGGTTTCATCGAGAACGGTTCCTGGGCTCCGGCCGCGGCCCGCATCATGAAAGGTCTGCTGGACGGGACCAAGAATACGTTCTGCGAGAACGTTGTTACGCTGCCGTCCATTATGACTGCGGAATCCGAAGCACAGATGGACGCGCTGGTCGAAGAACTTCTTTCGGACTGATCCTATGGCAGAAGAACAAGCGGTCCTGACCGGAAAAGAAAAGGTCAAGGCCTTTCTCGAAAAGAAGGACATTGAGATCTCTCTGAAGCGCTACGGCATTGATGCGCTAGGCGCCATGGCGCAGGGTCTGTTCTGTACGCTGCTCATCGGCACGATCCTGACTACACTCGGGACCCAGTTCCACCTGGGCTTTCTGACAAAAACTCTGGCTACGGTCGGGGGAGTGGACTACAGTGCCGCCTCCATCCCGTCCGCTATGGCAGGCCCTGCCATGGCGGCGGCCATCGGCTACGCACTGAAATCGCCGCCGCTGGTCCTGTTTTCGCTGATTGCCGTCGGCTTTGCCGCCAACACACTGGGCGGCGCAGGAGGTCCTCTGGCCGTCCTCATCGTGGCGATCCTTGCGGCGGAATGCGGGAAGCTCGTCTCCAAGGAGACGAAGATCGACATCCTGGTGACACCTCTTGTGACCATCGGGGTCGGTATCGCGCTGGCCGCCTGGTGGGCGCCCGGACTCGGCGCTGCCGCCATGAAGGTCGGCGAACTCATCATGTGGGCGACGAACCTGCAGCCGTTCCTCATGGGCATCCTGGTCGCCGTCCTCGTCGGTATGGCGCTGACGCTGCCGATCTCTTCGGCCGCCATCTGCGCGGCGCTGGGCCTGACCGGCCTGGCCGGCGGCGCGGCCGTTGCCGGGTGCTGTGCCCAGATGGTCGGTTTTGCCGTCATGTCCTTCCCGGAGAACCGCTGGGGCGGTATCATCTCTCAGGGAATCGGGACGTCCATGCTACAGATGGGGAACATCGTCAAGAACCCGCGCATCTGGATCGCGCCCATTCTGACCTCCGCCATCACGGGGCCCATCGCCACCTGTGTATTCCATCTCGAAATGAACGGAACGCCGGTGTCCTCCGGTATGGGCACCTGCGGACTGGTCGGCCAGATCGGCGTTTATTCCGGCTGGGTGAACGATATTGCCTCCGGGACCAAAGCGGCCATTACCGCAATGGACTGGACCGGCCTTTTACTGGTCTCTATCGTCCTGCCGGCGGTCCTCTGTCCGCTGATCAATCTGGTTTTGAAACGGATCGGATGGGTCAAAGAGGGGGACATGAAACTCGATTAAATAGGTTATATATAATATAAAAGCGGCCTTCGGTTTTTCGGGGGCCGCTATTGTTGTGCCAAAATTACGCTCAAATTTTTGTGCAAAGTGTATGTTTCCACATAGTTTTCCGCCATTTTGCCGTGAAAATCCTCTAAAAATTACAAATTAGTGCAGGTTGGGGGTTGCTTTTTTCTTCAAAAATCTATAAAATGTAACACGTTGTAACTCTTTTGTAATTTTCCAAGGAGGAAACATGAACAGTAAACCCCTGAGCAAGAGCAAGATCCTTTCTGTGATCATTACCTTCGTTCTTCTGATCGGCCTTTCCATCGGCGTCGTCAACATGACGTCCACCGATTCCAAGGCAACCTGCTCTTCCGGTATCATGAACAATGGCCTCAACGGCATCCATATCAATATCAACGCCGCTCCGTACACGACTCTGGCCCAGACGACCAGCGTCGCTTATCAGAGAGGCGGCTGCGCCTGGTTCGCGTCTTCCCGTGCCAAAGAGCTGACGGGCAAGAACATCGTCATCCACGGTCCTTCGAACTGGCTCAGCTACGCTTACGCGAATTACGGGTTCACCAAGGGCAGCACACCGCGTGCGAAGTCTCTGGCGATCTACCCGAACCATATGTTCGTGGTCGAGCAGATCAACGGCTCGACGGCCACCATCAGTGAGGGTGCCACTCCCATGTCTGACCCCGCCCACGGCTACTGCATCATCCGGACTCTTCCGGTTTCTTCCCTTGCAGGCCTGTACGGCGGCATCCGCGGTTATGTTTACCTCGGCGTCGGCGGCGGCTCCGGCTCCTCTTCGAGCGGCTCTTCCAGCTCGGCTTCCGGCTACTACATGGTCGCTGCCAGCGGAAGCAACCTCAACATGCGTTCGCAGCCGAACGCCTCTTCCGACATCGTCGGTAAGATCCCGGACGGCACCCAGATCTATGTTTCCAGTGTCAGCGACAACTGGGGCAAGGTCACCTACAACGGCGTGACCGGCTGGGTCTCCCTCGACTGGGCAACCAAGAAGTAAAATCCGCTCTGCGGACACACAATTTTCATACTCCATAAAACGGTCCGAAGGAATTCCTTCGGACCGTTTTTGGGTTGCAATCTCCGGTGAATCGCGTTATAGTAATCAAAAGTTCCTGTATAGAAAGAGAGGGGATCTTGTGAGCAGAAAAAACGAACCGGACCGCCGGCACGGTTACTATGCCAGCGCATACTCCAAAGATTATGGCAAAGACCGGTATAAGCGCAGCCGGATCCGGAAACGGAAATCGCACTGGAAAGAGATCCTTCTCATCCTGCTCGCGCTGATCGTTCTGGCAGCCGGTGTGTTCGGGCTGGTCAAACTCATCCAGCACCGCCACGCGCAGAACCAGAATGCCGGCCTCAACACGACGGTCGCTACAGCGGAAAAGACCGTGGAGAACCAGGGTACGGCCCGGGTCCTGACCGAGGAAGAAGCCGACATGATCCGCAACAGCGAGCGCTATAAAAAAGTCATGGCCAATAAGGACCAGTACCCGGCCTATCTCATCGACGACCTTGAGATGAACCCCGAGATCCTCGACTTCATGGTCGATTATCCGACCGCACAGAAAGTCGGACACGGCGGACTGACCGCGGCGGAAAAGAAATCGTCTCATCCGCTGTTCGTCCAGTGGGACAAACGCTGGGGTTATTCGACCTATGGCGAAGACTGTATGGCGGTCTCTGCCTGCGGCCCGACGGCCCTTGCCATGGTGGCTTACGGCCTGACCCGGGACACCTCCATTGACCCGTACGCGGTCGCGCAGTACGCCATGGAGAGCGGTTACTATGTCAACGGTGTCGGTACTGCCTGGGCTCTCATGAGTGAAGGCGCCGAACACTACGGTCTGGTTTCCACCTCTTCGTATAACTACACGGAAGAGCAGCTGAAGGAAGCGCTCGACAAGGGCGGCATGGTCATCCTGTCCGTCGGCAAGGGCGATTTTACCGTCCACAGCGGTCACTTCATCGTGCTCTACGGCTACAAGAACGGCAAGTTCCAGCTGAACGACCCGTTCAGCTACACCAACAGCAGCAAGCTCTGGGATTACGAGACGCTGCAGAAACAGACGAAGAACATGTGGATCTTCTACAAGGCGGGCTCCGATGCCGCGGCCGCGGTCACTACGACCACGACGACCACAACGGCGGCCCCCACCACGACCACCAGTTATTCGACGACCACCGCTTACACGACTGCTTATACAACGACCACCTATCGCACGACTTACGCGACAACGGCGCTGGCCACCGAATAAACCAAATAAAAACGCCTGCCATTCGGCAGGCGTTTCTTTATGCGGTTGTCAGGCTTCGACCGGCTGTTCTTCCTGTTTGCGGGTCTTCTTCCAAATGTATTCCGGAAGCACGAACGTGTCTTTGAACATGGCGTAATTCTCCTGATAGACTTCGTCCTTGCCCTTCTTGACCTCGTTGAGGTACTGGTGGGCTTCTCTGGAGTTCTCGCGGGTCTGGATGACCGTGACCGCAACGTTGGAGCAGTGGTCGGACACACGGGAACAGAACGTGACGTAGTCGTCGAGGATGATACCATTGTCACCGCGGGCATCGCCATAGCGGAGACGGTCGATGTGCCGGTTCTTGATGGTTTCGGTCAGGTCGTCGATGACCTGCTCTAAGGGTTCGACTTTGGCGGCCAGCGCCAGGTCATCCCTCTCGAAGCAGTCGACCGTGATCTTCAGGATCTGACGGATCGCCGAATTGAGGACTTTGATCTCGTTGGACGCGGTCTCAGAGAATTTGACATTCCGCTCGACCACGTGCCTGGCGTTGTTGACCATGTTTACGCCGTAGTCGCCGATCCGCTCGAATTCACGGATACAGTAAAGGATCTCGTTGACCTGTCCATTCAAGCTGTCAGTGAGCTCTCTGGCAGACAATTTGATGAGGACCGAGTTGAGTTCGTCTTCCAGAATGTCGAGGTTCTTTTCGCACTTATTGATCTTATCCATTTTCTCTTCGCTGTATTCTTCGAACGCGGAGAGGGACATGGTGAAGGAGTCGTAGGCAAGGTGTGCCATTTCGATGGTGTTCTCACGGCACTGGTTGACCACGATGCCGGGGGAGTTGAACAGGCGTTCGTCGATGAGGACGCGCGGACGTTCTTCCTCGGCCGCACCCTTCTTGCCGCGGACGATCTTTTTGACCAGCGTGACGATCACCTTGTTGAAGGGCAGGAGGATGAGGACCATCGCGATATTGTAGATGGAGTGGACTGCCGCGATGGCGACCGGGTTGATGATCTGGCTGAACAGCGGGACATCCGTCAGCTCTCGAATAATAAAGAACGGGATGAACGCGATGATGGCGCCGATGACCTTGATGGCAATGTGGATGCCGGATACGCGCTTGGCGTCCGTGGAAATGCCGATGGAACTCAGAAGGGCGGTCATACAGGTGCCGATGTTGAGACCCATGATGAGCGGAATGGCCGCGCCGTAGGTGATGGTGCCGGTCATGGAGAGCGCCTGCAGGATACCGATGGAGGCGTCGGAGCTCTGGATGATACCGGTGAAGACGGCGCCGATGAGGAGACCGAGAATGGGGTTGTCGAACGCGGTCAGAAGGCTCGTGAACTGCTCGCTTTCCGCCAGCGGAGAGACGGTCTGGGACATAAGTGTCATGCCGTACATGAGGACGGCAAAGCCGCACAGGATGGCACCGATGTCTTTCTTCTTCTGCTGCTTGGCTTCCATAATGAGCCCGACGCCGATGAGGGCAACGACAGGGGAGAAGTTCTGCGGTTTCAGCAGAGACATGAAGATGTTGTCGGACTGGATGCCGGACAGGGACAGGATCCAGGCGGTGAGCGTCGTGCCGATGTCTGCGCCCATAATGACACCGACGGTGTTCGCCAGTTCCATGATGCCGGAGTTGACGAGACCGACGAGGGTGACGGTCGTGGTCGACGAGGACTGGATGGCGATGGTGATGGCGGCGCCGAGCGCAAGGCTCTTCCATATGTTGGACGTCAGCTTCTGAAGGATGACTTCCAGTTTGCCGCCGGCCACTTTCTCCAGGTTCGAGGACATGATGTTCATGCCGAACAGGAAGAAGGCAAGACCGCCGATGAGGGTCAAAATCGAGAAGATATCCATAAATGTATGACTCTCCTTATAAATAAAAAATCCACTAACAATTTTAACGGAAAAAGTCTTTAAAATCAATACAATCTTATAAACAATTCTATTTTTTTATTTTCCCGTGAAAAAGGGCGAAATGGCACTTGATATATCGCCGAAGCATATGCTAAAATATTTACAAATTGTTACCAATCGAGATTACATTTTGTAATCTTTTCTTTTGTATAGAGCCCAGAAGTGTAGAGGAGCCATCGGAATGAAAAAGAAGATCGTCTCCGTTCTGGCTGCCATTGTCATGGTCATGACACTGGCGGTAAGCGCTGTTTTCAGTACCCCGAACGCTACGGCATTGGCGCCGTCCGGCATCATGAACAACGGCCTGAACGGTATTTATATCGATATCAATCGCGCACCGTATACAACCCTTGCGGAAACCACGAGCTATGCGTACCGCCGCGGCGGCTGTGCCTGGTTCGCTTCCGCCCGTGCCCGTGAACTGACCGGAAAGAACATTTCCATCCACGGGCCGTCCAACTGGTGGAATACCTACTACGCGAACTACGGCTTCACGAAAGGCTATACACCGCGCGCCAAGTGCTTCGCGATCTACACGAACCACATGTTGGTCGTGGAACGGATCGACGGCAACGTCATCACCGTTTCTGAGGGCGCAACACCGCAGTCCGACGCGGACCACGGTTACTGCATCATCTATACGACCACGCGTGACAAGCTCGAAGGCAACAACGGCGGCGCGTTCGTCGGCTACATTTACCTCGGCGTCGGTTCTGAGTGCAACACCGCCGGTACCACGACCCGAACCAATTTCTGGGATCGGTTCCGTACCACGACAACTACGACTACCCGCACGACTACCCGGACAACGACCCGCACTACCACCCAGAGCGGTACCCTGCCGAGCGGCAGCACGACCGGCAGCGTGACCACAACGACGGCTCCCGGCAGCAGCGACAACTACACCACCGGCTACTATGTCGTCAACACCGGTTCGTCGAACCTGAACATCCGGAGCGCCCCCGGCGATGACAACGCCATCCTCGGCCGCATCCCGGGCAACACGAGAGTGTATGTCAGCCAGGTCAACGGCAACTGGGGCCGAGTCACCTATGAAGGCGCCACCGGCTGGATCAGCCTTGACTGGTGCGTCAAGCAGTAATACAAATCAAAACCCCCGATCTCAGGATCGGGGGTTTTTTTTGCTTTTTCTCAGCGGTACAGGGACTCAAGGTCTGCCTGCCATTTCATGTAAATGGTTTTGTTGTAGCTGTCGGGAATGTCCTGGACGAGATTGTACGCCTCCTGCATTTTGTTCAGCGTGGCACGCAGATCATTGACGACGTCAGGTTTTTTGACACCCATGCCGAAGAACCCGCGTCCTTTGGAGACGATGCTCGGAACTGAGCCGGACAGGAGCTCGGAGAGGAAGTCTCCGTCAATGATCTCGGACTCGAAGAGGAACTGCAGCTCCTCCGCGTCCGCCGACAGGAACCAGTCCCGGAAGACGTCCGCCGCGACTTCTTTGGCGATGTACTCCCGGCAGAAGCGGACCTGGTAGACGTAGAGATCGTCCGTTTCGCAGCTGTCGTTGACCGCGAGGACTTCGGCAAGGATACGGGCGGCGTCCATGGTGTCCGACAAAGCGGGCGTCAGGAGCGGAATGGTCATATAAGGGGTGGCGCCCAGGAGAACGTAACCCGGGACGACCATTTTGGTCATATACTGCCGGTCCGGTACCAGACATTCTACGGTCGGTTTGTCGGCGGGGTCCCCGATAATGGGATTGTCCGGGCGAAGCGCGTCGACGGTGGCGGTCACATCATCTTCCGTGACGCCGCCGGCTTTGGCAACGAGCACATCGGCGCAGTAATCCCGAACATCGGAAATACACCAGGCAAGGCATTCCGCGCTGCCGGCCCGCAGGTAGAACTTGTTGGTCTGCCGCGGCATGGGCGCACCGTCGCCCCACTCATAGAATCCGCGGGAAATGCGGAACATGGCCTTTTCGTCCGGGGTGGGGGAAATGCCGTAGAATTTCGGGAGCTGCTGACGAAGCTGCGACAGAGGTCCGGTACAGTCGATGACCAGGTTCGCGGAGGCGTGACCTCCGTCAGCGGTGACGCCGGACACGTGGCCGCTGTCGACCAGGAGTTCCGTGACCTCGCACTCGAAATGGAACGTCGCGTTCTTTTCGGCAACGGACAGCAGGTATTCGGTCAGTTTCTTCCGGTCGACGAGCACTTCGCCGGAGTCTTCCGGCCCGTAGGCGACCGCGCCGTTTTCGATGCCGGGCGCAAAGACGGCCCAGTTTTTCTTTTTGCGGTAGCAGTCGGCCGGCGGGAGGTCCAGCTCCAGCCGGTCGAACACGGAAAGATCGAAGTTCTCGACCCAGTTCGTGCCGATATCGTCCCGGCTTCTTCTATCAAAAAGCGTGACATCCCAGCCCGCTCTTCCGAGCAGGATGGCGGCGGTCAGACCGCCGAGATTCGATCCGATGATGATAACTTTTTTCATACGAGCTCTCGACTTTCGTTTTATTAAATAATAATTATACATAAATAAAAGACGTTTGTAAATTCATGGACGAAAAAGCGGCTGGGCGGTATAATCGAATCAGAAGATTTTTGCATAACTGCATAGAGAGGAGGCGGAAGCATGAATCCATTCGTGGAACTCATGACGCAACGCCGCAGTATCCGCCGATATAAGCCGGATATGATCCGCAACGCGGAACTCGACCAGGTCCTGTACGCCGGTCTGTATGCCGCCAGCGGCATGGGCCGTCAGCCCTGTTATTTTGTAGCAGTCCGGGACCCCGAGACCCGCAACCTTTTATCCAGCATGAACGCCCGTATCCTTGGTCAACCGGATACCGACCCGTTTTACGGCGCTCCGGTCGTGGTCGTCGTCTTCGCGGACACGACATCGCCGACGTACCTGTATGACGGCAGCCTGGCACTCGGCAACATGATGAATGCCGCCCACGCGGTTGGGCTCGGCAGCTGCTGGATCCACCGCGCGAAAGAAGAATTCGAAACGGCGACCGGCAAAGTGCTTCTCAAAGAGTGGGGCCTTCCGGAAACCGTCGAGGGCATCGGACATCTGATCCTGGGCTATCCTGCGGACGAAGAACTTCCGAAGGCCGCGCCCCGCAAGGAAGACCAGGTCGTTTTCCTCATGGAAAAGAAGCAGTTCCCGGCGCTCATTACGTTCGTCACGGAGGACAGTGTCCTTATGGAAGGGACCGCGACCAATAAAGACGATGCCATCCGGGAGGCGGGGCAGATCCTCGTGGACCTCAAATGTGTCGGACCGGAGTACATCGACTCCATGATCCAGCGGGACAACGACTTCTCCACCTACCTCGGCAACGGCGTGGCCATTGCCCACGGCACCGTATGGGGCCGGACCCGCATCCGCAAGACCGGCATCGCGCTGGTCCGCTACCCGAACGGCATCGCGTTCGGCGATGAGACCGCGACGCTCGTGTTTGCCGCCGCCGGCGTCGGCGACGACCACATGGACCTCGTACAGCAGATCTGTGTCGCCGCGCAGAACGAGACGGTCGTGAATACCCTGAAAACGGCCGAAACCTTCGAGGAACTTCGCAACAGCCTGAAGAATCTGGCAATGTATAAATGATACAAATCGAAAAATGTGTCTCAACATTTCAAAAAGATGGCCCTGACCGATTGAAATCGGTCAGGGCTTTTAGTAAACTGTCTTTTGGAATCAAACTGTGAAGGAGTATCGGTATGAGAGATCCTGTCAAAATCATTGAACTGAAAAAATCGATCCTCGAAGACAACGACGCCGACGCGGAAGTCCTGCGCGGCACGCTGAAAGAGGACAAATTGCTTTATATCAACATCATGTCTTCTCCCGGTTCGGGAAAGACCACGACCCTCAGCGCCGTCATCAATCGCCTGAAAGATGAGATGCGGATCGGGGTCATGGAGGCCGACATCGACTCCGACGTGGACGCGAAGACCATCGCGGACCTCGGCGTCAAGTCTATCCAGCTCCACACCGGCGGCATGTGCCACCTGGACGCGGAAATGTCCCGCCAGGGCATGCGCGAACTTGGCGTGGACGACCTGGACGTCGTCTTCCTGGAGAACGTCGGCAACCTTGTGTGCCCGGCCGAATTCGATACCGGCTCCGCGGAAAACGTGGTCATCCTGTCCGTCCCGGAAGGGGATGACAAACCGCTGAAATACCCGCTGGTCTTCACCAAATGCAATGTCGTGCTGGTCAACAAGATCGACGCTCTGCCGGTCTTTGACTTCAGCCTGGACAATATTCGTGAATATGTGGCCCGTCTCAACCCGGACGCGGTGGTCTACCCGATCTCTGCCAAAACCGGCGAAGGGGTCGATGCGTTCTGCGACTGGGTCCGTGCCCGTGTCAAAGAGCAGCAGGCGTAAAGGAGGAACATTATCATGGCTGAATTCCGAGTCATCAACGTCAATGTCGGCGTTTTCGACAAAAACGACCGTGTCGCCGACGCGAACCGCGCCAAACTGCGCGCCCAGAAAACCTTTATGCTGAACGTCATGGCTTCTCCCGGCGCGGGGAAGACCACGACGCTGCTCGCCACCATCGCGGCGCTGAAAGACAAATATAAGATCGGCGTCATGGAAGCCGACATCGACGCGACCGTCGACGCCGAGACCATGGCCAACGCCGGCGTACGCTCCATCCAGGTCCATACCGGCGGCGAATGCGCCATGGACGCGGAAATGACCCGCCAGGCTCTGGAAGAGTTCCCGACGGAAGACCTCGATCTTCTGTTCCTCGAGAACATCGGAAACCTGGTCTGCCCGGCCGAGACCGACACCGGCGCTTCCAAAAACATCGAGATCCTGTCCGTCCCGGAAGGTGACGATAAACCGCTGAAATACCCGCTCATGTTTGAGGTCTGCCATGCCGTCCTCATCAACAAAATCGATACGACGGACTATTTCCCGTTCGACTTCGACGCTGTCGAGGAGCGGATCCACAACCTGAACCCCGACTGCAAGATCTTCTTCGTGTCCGCGCGGACCGGCGAAGGCATGCAGGAGTGGATCGACTGGCTCGATTCCGAGGTCGCCGCCTGGAACGCCTGAACTGAATTCACCGACAGGAGGAGAACCATGCTGGGAAACGTAAAAACGAAAGCGCATACGACCCCGGAAGAGACCGTGCTGGAGCGGGAAAACCGTAAAGTCGCCCTTCGCGTGGCGGAAGAAGCGATCGTGCTGCTGAAGAACGACGGCGCCCTTCCTTTACAGAAGGGAAATATCGCCCTTTACGGCGCGGGCGCCACGAAAACCATTTTCGGCGGCTCCGGCAGCGGAGAAGTGAACGCCCGCCGCTATGTGAATGTGCTGGAAGGCTTTGAGGCCGCCGGCTTTACGGTCACGACCAAACGCTGGCTGAATGACTATGAAGCGGACTTCAAGGCCAAGCAGGAGGCTTTCTTTGAGGAAATGAGGAAAGGGTTCCTCAGTATCCGCAGCGGGGCCGACGCCAACAATATCCTTGGCAAAAGCTTCATTTATCCGGCCGGCCGCGCCGTGACGGAAAAAGATGTCGCGGACAGCAGCACAGACACCTGTGTCTATGTCCTGTCCCGCCAGTCCGGCGAAGGTTCCGATCGCAAACCGGAAGAATTCGTGTTCCTGCCGGAAGAAGTGGCCATGGTCCGCTTCTGCGCCGAGCACTATAAGAACATGGTCCTTGTCATCAACGTCGGCAGTTCCATGGACCTTTCCAATGTGGAGAACATCGACGGCATCGGCGCCATCGTTTACATGTGCCAGCTCGGGGAAGAGAGCGGCACGGCGCTGGCCAATGTCCTTTCCGGCAAGGTGAGCCCGTCCGGCCACCTGACGGACACCTGGGTCAAATCCTATGACCAGGTCCCGTACGGAGAAAATACAGTTTCCTCGGCCCCGATGAATTGGAGCAGGAATACACCGAAGGCATTTATGTCGGCTACCGGTACTATCAGACCGCAGGCATTGAACCGCGCTATCCGTTCGGCTACGGCCTCAGCTACACCGAATTCGAATACACCTGCGGCACTCCGGAGGTCTTCGGCTCCCAGGTCACGCTGCGCGTCGGTGTCCGAAACACCGGCGATACATATGGCGGCAAAGCCGTGGTGCAGGGGTACCTGTCCCTGCCCTCGAAGCAGTATGCGGCGCCGTTCCAGCAGCTCGTCGCCTTCGCGAAATCGCCCGTTCTGAAACCGGGGGAGAGCGCGGAAGTCACCCTTCATCTTGACCTGCGGAACGAAGCCTGCTATGACGAGGCCCAGGAAGCGTATTTCCTCGAAGCCGGCGACTATGTCCTTCGGGTGGGCGATTCGTCCGCGGCGGCAAAACCGGTTGCCGTGCTCGAACTTCCCGAAACGGTTCTCGTGGAAAACGCCAAACACATTGACGGGGAACGGAAGGTCTCGGAATTGAAACTGGACGTTCCGGCCGAAAAGGTTCCGGAAGAACTGCCCCGCGTCGCGCTGCGGCCCGCTTCCATCCGCACTTCGCATCACGACTTCGGACCGAAAAAAGCAGAATGGAACCACTATTTTGAATACCTTGCCAGCCTGACCCCGGAAGCGGCCATTGACCTGCTCCTCGGCATGGGCATGCATTTCTTCGCGTTCAAGGGCAGCTTTGTCGTGCCCGGCAACGCCGCGAACACGACGACCAAAATGATGAACGCCCTGCAGGTGCCGAGCGTTTCTCTGGCGGACGGCCCTGCGGGTCTGCGGATCCTCGAAGAGTCTGTCCAGTACCCGACGGGCAAGGTCAAGCCGCTGAAGAATGCCATCTCCATTTTTGACTATCTTCCGGAAAAGGCCTCTAAACTGCTGCTCGGCAACCCGAAACTCGGAAAGATGCTGTACCAGTACGCCACCGCGTTCCCGGTCGGAACGGCGGTCGCGCAGACCTGGAACGTCGCGCTCGCCGAACAGTTCGGCGCCGCGGTCTCGGAGGAAATGTCCGAATACGGTGTCACCTTCTGGCTGGCGCCCGGTATGAACATCCACCGCAACCCGCTCTGCGGACGCAATTTTGAATATTACAGCGAAGACCCCATGATGACCGGCGCCATGGCGGCGGCGGTCTGCCGCGGCGTTGCCACGCACCCCGGCAACTATGTGACCATCAAGCACTTCGCCGCCAACAACCAGGAATTCCAGCGCAACAGAAGCTCGAGCAATGTCTCCGAGCGCGCTTTCCGGGAAATCTACCTGCGCCCGTTCAAGACGGCCGTCAAAGAGGGCGGCGCCAAAGCGGTCATGACCAGTTACAACCGTGTCAACGGTATTTACAATGTGGAGAACAAATCGCTCCTCGAAGACTACCTGCGTGAAGAGTGCGGTTTTGACGGTGTCGTCATGACGGACTGGACGTCGACCGGCCCCGGACTTGCCAGCCCGGTCAAGGCCATCAAAGCGGGCAACGATCTGCTGATGCCCGGCATGATCACCGACCGTATCCCGCTTCGCATGGCGCTCCGGAAAGGCGAGCTGACGAAGGAAGATATCTACCATTGCGCGATCCGCATCATCAAAGTAATTGTGGAAAGCGAGCAGGGAGAGCAGGTGCGCAAGGAGTGGAGACGCAGCCACGGAGTTGTTCGAACAAAATGACTTTTTTTGCTCTCTACTTCATTGACAAACGCTTTGCGCGTGCAGTATAGTTAGTTTGTAAGCGGAGTGCCGACCGGCATTCCAAAACGGTATTTTGACTAAGGAGGAATTTGCATGGCCCAGCATACCGGCGGAGCAAAAATGAGCAAAGTCGAAAAGAAAATCGAAAAAGAAGCACCCCACGGTGTCACTCATCACGGTCATTCAGGAGGAGCAAAAATGTCTGAAGTAGAGAAGAAAATCGAAAAGAGCAAAGAGCCGAAGAAAACCTGGAAGAACCTGTTTGGTCTTCTGAGCGTCATGGTCCTTGCCGTTGCCCTGTGCCTTTCCATGGTAGCCTGCGGCGGCAGCACTCAGGACATCCCGACCTACACCACCACGCAGCTGGCTCAGAAATATGAGACCGATGATCCGACCGACCTCAAAGGCATGAAGATGTATGTTGTCGGCGAGATCTATGAGTCCGAAGACAACCTTCTCACCAAAGACTATTTCACCCTTGTTCCGATCGATTCTGACGGCGACGGCTACGGCGTCACCTTCAAGATGATGGACGCTTCCAAGAAAGCCCGCAAGGCTGTCAAGAAGGCCGACATGACCGACGCCATCACCGTCCTCGGTACGGTGACCAAGGTCACGAAATCCGGTTATGTCTTTGAAGTGGACGAAATCGTTGAGATCGTCGACTGATACGACTGACATCTGAATAACACCCAAAAAGAGCCCTGAAAAAGGGCTCTTTTCTTTTGTGGTTTTTGACCAAAAAACAGTCTGGTCTGTGGTAGACCACAATTGGTTTTTCAGGCTTGTCAGAGGGTAAAAAGTGTGATAATATTACTGTGTCATGAAAGGAGCAAATTTCGGTTCGCTCCGCATGCGTGTCATATTTCTCATCTATTGTATTAGGAGGAAGCACAAACATGTTATTCCAGATCTATGGTGCATTCTCTGCCTACAAGCTGCTTGGCTGGCTCATGGTCTTCTGTGGCCTGGTCATCCTCAATGAGATCGGTCGTCGCACCAAGTTCGGTGGCTTACTTATCTTTGTCGCCATCCCGCTTGCCCTCACCGTTTATTTCATTGCTATTTATGCTGCAGCTGCCAAAGGCGCAGAATGGGCACTCAACAACCCGACCTATGTTCACATGAACAGCTGGTTCCACTATGCGAAGCTCTATGCCGCTGACTGCGGATGCATCGGTTTCATGATGCTGAAGTATAAATGGGGCATTGGCGCCAAAGAGTGGTTTAAGCCGTTCCCGTTCATCATCGTTGCTATCAACATCCTGATCGCTGTCGCTTCTGACTTCGAATCCGCTATCAAGGGCGCTATGTCCGTCGATGGCTGGTGGCTGTCTTCCGAAGGCGTTTGGCTGTATGGCGGCTGGTGGAACGTTCTCAACGGCATCGCCGGTATCCTCAACATCCTCTGCATGACCGGTTGGTGGGGCATCTACTCCTCCAAAGGCCGTCAGGATATGCTGTGGCCCGACATGACGTGGCTCTTCATCGTCGCATATGACCTGTGGAACTTCGAATACACTTACAACAACCTGCCGACGCATTCCTGGTATTGCGGTCTTGCTCTTCTTCTTGCTCCGACCTTCGCGAACGCGCTGTGGAACAAGGGTGGCTGGATCCAGAACCGTGCGAATACTCTGGCTATCTGGTGCATGTTCGCCCAGGTCGTCCCGGCATTCCAGGATTACTCCAAGTTCTCCGTTCTGCCGAGCCTCTACGGCGACACCTACGATGCCATTGGCTACATGGATGCCAGCATCCGTCCGATCACTGCTCACCCGCAGGCTCAGGGCGTCGTTGCTATCGCAGCCCTCGTTGCCAACGTCCTTGTCCTTGGCCTGATCGTCAAACGCTCCATCGAGCTCAAGAGAAACCCGTACAAGAACGAAATCTGGATGGGTACCAAGGACTACGAGGAAGCTATGGCTCGTGCCGAGTAAGATTGATTTCTTATTGAGATTTAAGAGATTTGAGAGAATCGCAGAAATATGATGCGTATCGAATGATATGATACTGGTGCTCCGGAGTTTCTCCGGAGCACTTTTCATAACCCTGGAAAGGAGACAGCCATGGATCAGCTGACTTTTGCCGGGACCACGGTGAATGTCGTGCGCTCAAAGCGCCGCAGTATGGGACTGGAGATCAAACCGGACGGAACGGTTCTGCTGCGCCTTCCGAAACGCGTCTCCGACCGGGAGGCGATGGACTTCCTGCGTTCCCGGGAAACCTGGCTGCGCCGCCATCTGGAAACCGTACGGCAGCGGGAGGCGGAGCTGGAACACATCGCCCCTTTGACCGAAGAAGAACGGACGGCTCTGACCAAAGCTGCAAAAACGCACCTATCCGAGCGCTGTGCGTATTTTGCGCCGTTGGTGGGGGTCGACTACGGGCGCGTCACCATCCGCGCACAAAAGACCCGCTGGGGCAGTTGCAGCGCCAAAGGAAACCTCAACTTCAACTGCCTTCTGATGCTGGCGCCGCCGGAGGTGCAGGACTATGTCGTGGTACATGAACTGTGCCACCGAAAGCAGATGAACCACAGCCCCGCCTTCTGGGCGGAGGTGGCCCGGGTGCTGCCGGGCTATAAAATACAGGAGCGCTGGCTCAAAGAAAACGGCCCGGCATTGCAGCGGCGCATTGGAAACTGACGCGCCGCGTGGTATACTGAGAACAAGAAAACAGGGAAGGGGAGCTTGCCATGGCAGGAATGGAACCGAAAGGATTGTCCCGGGAGAAACTGGAGGACGGCAATGTGCTGCTGTTCTTAAAAGAACGCTTTCAGGACGATATGAATGAGGACAACCTCGTCGAGCTCATGCAGGTCCTGCGGGACTCGACCGTGCTCGTGGGCGTTCAGGTCATGATGTCCGCAGCCGACCAGGAGCGGATGCGTCTTTATGAGGAGAATATGAAATTCGTCGCGGAGAACGACGTGCAGGTCATCCCGTTTACAACGTCCATTGAGGATGAGAATTATATGTTCATTTTCTCGCAGGCGGAGCAGATCCCCGTCGAGTTTTCCGATCAGGTGAATATTATGCGGGCGCCCTGGGCGAAGGTCTACGAATATTTTTCGTCCGACCCGTCCATCGAAGGCATCGTGCTGGACCCGTTTACCGAAAACCTCGAACTGCCGGCGGAGCTCATTGAGGCGATCAGCCGGATGAAGTCCCGATTCCCGGACGAATATTAGATAAAATAATAAGACCCGGAAGGTTTTCCTTCCGGGTCTTTTCTGTTTTGTTGCGGGATCAATAGCAGTCTTTGACGCCCTTGTAGTTCGGGTCCATCGTCATCAGCCAGGCGAAGCTGACGGCGGGATAATGGACGTTGACGAGTTTCATGAGGTTCATGATGAGGGTGACAGCCATGTCGGGGTCGGTGATCAGGAGACCCGCGACCAGCTTGACAACGGTGTTGACGAACGCGGTGAGTTCGACCGGGTTCAGGCTGTTGAATCCCGCTTCATTCATGGATTCGCGGACCAGGTCCCCGACGACTGTGTTGAAGCCGTAGGTCGGGTCATAGGGGTTTGCGGCGGCCCGCTGCAGGCGCGCTTCCATGGACTCTTCCTGCAGGTTGCCCTGAAGGACTTCGATGAAATTCTCGAGGTCCGTCTCGGCACCGGTGGTCAGGCTCTTGGCTTCGATGAGGTACATGATGGTGCGGAACCCGTTCTGGTATTCGTTGACGAAGTTGTCACGGCTGCCGACGAGGTTGATGGACAGGATGTTGACCAGTTTCTTCTCGAACTCAGGAAGGGTCATGGTGCTGGCGGTGTCTTCGGCAATGATGCCGTCCGCCAGGTCGAACTTGTACATCTGGAAGCTGTCTGCGGTGTAGTCGCCGCAGCATTCATGGGCGGACTGGGCATAGAACAGGTTTTCCATGGCCTTCTGTTTCTTCGCGTAACCCGTGGTGTTGGTGGAGCAGGGGTAGTTCCAGGTGCGGCCGTAATGACCGAAACCGTACTCTTCCATGGCGACCAGCGGAACGATGTCGTTCGGGTTGACGAAGCTCCAGATGTTGTTGTACTTCGCGGCGTGGATGCCGTCCGCAAGGATGGCGCCCTTCGGCGGTTCGAAGTTGATGGCGAACAGGTCTTTCGGTCCAACTTTGACGCCGGTGCCGTTCAGCGCGCCGTCGTCGATGGCGCCGGCGACCAGATTGCCGACCGCGCCACCGCGGCTGTAGCCGCTGAGCCAGATCTTGACATGGCCCTTGATGTTATTGTCGGCGATGTACTGTTTCAGGAAGTCGAGGACCTTATCCTTGTTGAGGGCAAAGTCCGCGTGCTGGCCGTGGCGGCCGAGCGTGAAGTTGCCGGCCCATTCGGCGTCGTAGCGGGCGCCGCGGAATCCGAGACCGATGAGGGTATAGTCTTTCCCTGCAACTTTCTTGCTGGCAACGGCAAATCCGAGGGAGTCCGCGGTGGGCTCGGTCTTGAACTCGCTGTTGGCCTTGTAGTTCTTGAAGCCGAGCGTCTTGAAGAACGCTTTCAGATTCTGATCGCTGTTCTTCCAGCTGGTGGCGTCAATGGAACCCATGCCGGCAAGTGCCAGACAGAAGGAGGCGCTGGCAAGGCTCATGTTCGGGGAGGCGGCGGTGGGGTCAAGGGTAAAATAGTCATCGGTGTAGTAGACGACACTCTTGACATCGCCTTCATCGCCTGAGCCAGGGTTATGTTTGAAGGTGTAGCGTTTGGCGTTCGAAAACGTCTTCGTGCTGTACGGGCTGGTGGCAGAGGAACTGACACCGGCAGCCGCGAGGCAGAAGAGCATGCTCATGGCAAGCAGGACTGCCAGAACTTTCCGGAACTGTTTCATTTCGGCTTCTCCTTTTTGTAAAGTTTTTAGTCAAGTAGTATTTTCTCACTTTAAAATAGAAAAATCAATAAACAGTGCTATAATATTGTCCCGAGAGGAGGGGTACCCAATGTCTTATGCCATATCGAATATCCCCTTTGCCAAACTGATCAACACCCGCGACCTCGGCGGCATGCCGGCGGCCGGCGGAAAACATATCCGCCGGAAGGCATTCCTGCGGGCAGCGTCTTTGTATCAGCTGGTCCCTTCTGACGGCGAAGCGCTGCGGGAGGACTACTGTGTTGCCTGGGACATCGACCTGCGCATCCCGAATGAACTGACCCGGCAGCCGGACACGCCGATCGACGGCGTGGAATACCGGCATTACCAGCTGCGGGAAGACATCATGGACAACTTTCAGCGGGAAAAGGGGGAGACCATCGGAAAAATGGTGGACCGCATGCCCTCCATGCCCCAGATGTACCTGAACATGGTCACGAAAGACAATTCGCTGGAGGCCCTTCGCAACATTTTCCGGCTGTTTTTCGAGGAAGTCGTCCCCGGGGAGAAAGCGGCCCTCTTCCACTGCTCGGAAGGGAAGGACCGGACCGGTATCGTGGCTGCGCTCCTGGAGGACCTCGTCGGCGTCCCGCGGGACCTCATCTTTGAAGACTATATGCTCAGCAACGAAGCTTTTGAGAAACGAAACGGATGGTACTACCGCTTCACCCGCCTCATCTTCGGCAAGAAACGCGCGGATTCCTTCCGCAATACCTACCAGGCGGCGGAGTTCATGCTGGAAGACCTGTTTACTTATCTGGAAGACGAATACGGCGGTACAGAGGGGTTCTTCCGCGAAGCCCTCGGTTTCACACAGACGGAGATCGACGCGTTTCGAAAAAAGGTGCTGGAATAATCAAAACACGATGAAATACCGAAGGATGATTCCTTAAATATATAACTTTGAATTTGCCGGTGTTTGCTGTGGCGATTGACTTGTTGTGCTATCGCGTGGCTGCCACAGTGCTCCGGGCAAGTAAAGGGTGTTTCGGAAGGA
>R19__coassemble_264_pt1 | contig 27279 bp, 25 predicted proteins | sample R19__metabat2_low_PE_020 | metagenome-assembled genome bin R19 | reverse complement strand
TGGTGCCGGCGACGATCTTGCCGGTCTCATCCAGAATGACTGCTTTCGTGTAGGTAGAGCCTACATCGCAGCCGCCAAAATATTTCATAGTATCTTGCTCGCTTTCTAATACTTACCAGAGTTTCTCGTCGTCGAGGACTTCGAGGGTCGGGTCGACCGGCTCTTCCATGAGAACGGTTCTCATGTAGCGGTTGACGTCGTCACGGATGTTCTGTTTCGGGATGACACGCGGATCCATAAGGTCATGGTTGACCCAGACCAGCTTGATGCCGTTCTCACGGGCGCGTTCCTCAAAGAGACCGTGCATGCCGTCGAGGGCCTTGCAGGAGATGTGCTCCCAGAGGATGACCATGTCGGCGTTGTAGTATTCGCAGAAACGCCACAGGTCGTCGAGAAGGACTTCGTAGCCGCCGTGGGTACGGTTTCTCATGATCATTTCCTGATACAGTTTGCCGAGGTCGTAGATGGCCTGTTCGGGGTCATCTTCGGAGAGCTGATCAAAGTAGACCAGGCTCAGCATGTCGACCAGGGGCAGGATGCCCCAGCAGTTCTGCAGCCACGGCAGGAAGTCCGTGTAGTACTGCGCCTGGACGCCCCAGATAATGGCGCGGTGGCGGTACTCGGGAACGATCATTTCCTTGCGGGCGAAGGACTCCTGAGCAAGTTTCGTGATCTTCTTGTCCGCTTCAAGGAATTCCGGGACACGGCCGGCGATGGCCATGTACGTGGTCTCGGCATAAAGAGCGAGGTTCGCGCCGATGACCTGCGGATAGTCCGTACGGGACATTTCCATCCAGCTGTAGCGGAGACGGTTTTCTTCGTTGTAACGTTTGATGTTCTCGAAGTACGCGTCCCAGTTCCATTTGGCGCCGGTGCTGTCTTCAATGAACTTGATGGCGTTGCGGATCTCCTGTGCGGCGTATTCCTGAACGCCTTCCTCCGTATGACGGAGCGGAGCGGCGATCTGGAAGACCGGGATACCGGCGGACTCATAGCGGCGGGCCATGATGCCGTTGCCCATGAGGGAGCCGTCGCAGGTGGTGTTACACTGGATGGCACAGGCGCCAAAGAGCGGGAAGTCATCCAGAACAGCGGTACCGGCTTCTGCGGCGGGCATCGGGCAGACGTCGCCGGGGACGCCCATTTCCTGGATGGCGTCGAGGTAACCGGTCACGGCGTCGCCCTGCAGCAGGACGGCGACATAGACGGCGGCCGTCTCCCAGGAAATACCTTTGAGATCCGGGAAACCGTCCATGATAGCGAACATCTCGTTTTCGTCGAGGACGACGATTTTCTTGGAGAGTTCCTCATCGTTGCCGCAGTAACGGTCCGCTTTGAACGCGGTGTCCAGAAGTTTCGCGACGTCTTCGGCAACAAGGTCATATTCCGCGTGGGCGATCTTCAGGTGGTTGCCCCGAAGACCCACAGTGTGTTTGTCGATCATTGCCGGGACCGAAATATAGTTCAGCATCCAGCGATAGCGGAGGAAGCCTTTCAGGAAGTGGGGCCTCACCAGATATTTTGCCAGCATGGCCATGATCTTCAGCCAGCAGGTATAATCGTAAAATGTATCTTCGACGCCTCGCCATTCACGGCGTTTTTTGACTTTTCCACCGGTGTAGAAATCGCCAAGGCGTTCACTGCCGATTGCTTTTCCCATGCTTATTTCCCTCCCAGCTTCTTGATTTCAACACTTTCAACGAATGCCTGGACACGGGTCCGCAGCTGTCCGGAGATACCGACGGCGTAGGGGCGGTCGATGGTCAGGACCGGATAGTTGTATTTTTCCCGCATGTCAAAGGCGCCGGTGGCGCGTTCATAAGCCCAGGGATCGCAGAACTTCATCTGCTCGAAAATAATACCGTCTGCCCCGTATTCTTTGGCGACTTCGGCGATATACTCTTTTCTGCCGTGGACCTTTTCCAGGTTCATCTGACGCGGGCACTGGCTGTTGACCATGTAATGGCGGCAAATCTGACGAAGGACGTCTTCCTCGTCGTTGAGTTCGATCTCTTTGCGTCCCGGAAGCGAACCGTAGCAGAAACGGTCGGCGACGACCAGCGCGCCGGCGTCTTCGATGAGTTTGACGAGGTCGATATCGTCGACTTCGGAGCCGACCAGAGCCACACGGACACGGTACGGCGGTTTCTCATCGGGTTCACGGGTCTTCAGTTCTTCGAGCGTCTCCTCGAGGTACGGGATGAGGAGATCTTTCGGGCACACATAAGTGCACATGCAGATGACGTGGAACTCATAACCGGTGATGCGCGGGTTCTCTTCCTTACGGAAGTCGCCGATCTCGTTGATAAGGCGGCAGAGCTTGTTGTAACGCTCGACGGCGCGGCGAAGCGCATCGTCCGAAATGTCGCAGCCGAAGTTCTCATGCAGCGGCTCCAGGATCTTGGAGCGGCTTTCGGAGGTAAGCAGGTTCAGCGCGTTGTCATCGCATTTCATGGGGACTTCGAGATATTTGTAGAAGAAGCCCTCTTTATCGATGGTGTTCAGAAGCTCCATGTTCTCCACACAGCGGTTGATCATGGTGCAGCCGTCCGGTACGAGCAGGCAGTCCAGATGATTGAAGCCGCCTTCGAGTGCGCGCTCCAGAATGGCTCTGGAATATTCGCACAGGAAACTCGTCAGGTAGTACGTTGCCATCTCAAAGCCGCCGGTACGCGGAGCTCTCAGACGGGAAGAGAATACCCCGTCCAGTTCCATGAGCACTTCCGGTGTCTGATAACAAATGTTACCAATGCACTTCTTCCCCTCTGCCTGAGCCTTCTGGATGAGCTCGTTGTTCGCTTCCTCCAGCAGGGACTCAAAGTAGATGAGGTGTTTCAAGTCTTTCATAAATAACCTCCCTTATATATCTTCCCAAACTTTATAATAAGCCAAATTTTAACAGGGCCTCTTTCGCGCCCTGTACGATCCTGGTATCGTCGGACAGTTCATAAACACTGTCCCCGTCCATATCGGACAGCGCCATGTCGTGGTCGTCGGGGATGACCGCCAGCAGTTCGAGGTCCCCCGTATCCAGTGTCGCGGCTCTAGACATATCCGGCATCCGGTTGACGATGAGCCCCGCCTTGTCGAACATGACCAGCTCCTTCGCGACGTCGTGGATGGTCTGGACGACCTGCAGGCCTTTGCGGCTGGCGTCAGAGACCAGCAGCAGATGGGTCACCTTTTCCATGACCCGGCGATTGACCTGCTCAATGCCCGCCTCGCCGTCGATGACGACATAGTCGAAGTGCTCCGAGATCATGGAGATGACTTCTTTCAGGTAGGCGTTGACCTTACAATAACAGCCGGCGCTCTCCGGCCGTCCGATCGCCAGGAAGGAGACATTTCCCATTTCGACCATGGCGTTGAACATCTGGTATTTCGCTTCGCCCAGAAGTTCCACGGCCGCTTTGGTGTCCCCGCTCTCGGCAGTGTTCACGAACGATTTACGGATATCGTCGACTGTAGACACGACTTCAGCGCCGAGCGCAGTGGCAAGGCCTACTGCGGGATCGGCGTCGATCGCAAGTATTTTTTTGTCCGGGTAGGCTTCCGAAAGAAGCCTGACCGTGATCGCAGATAACGATGTTTTGCCCACGCCACCTTTGCCGACTAAGGCAACGATGACCGTGTTCTCTCCCAGATTGCTCATAGAATCGCCGAACGGGTCACCCGTTCGCTCCTTCCCAAACGATTCCATTTTCTCCCAAAACAGTCACTAAAGCTCTGGTTACACCAGAAACTCTTACTTAAATTGTATCGTTTTTAACAATATAATTCAACCGTTTACCAATTATTTATTTACTTTTTACAATTGCAAAGAAAAGGGTATAATAGAGGGCAGAAAGGTGGTTAGAAAATGAAGTACGACAACAGCTGGTACAAAGACCTCGTCGTCTATCAGATCTGGTGCCGGTCCTTTAAGGACGGCAACGGTGACGGCATCGGCGATTTATGGGGCGTCTATGAAGAGCTCGATTATATCCAGAGCCTCGGCTGCAACGCCATCTGGTTCTCCCCCATCTACCCGTCGCCGCAGGCCGACTACGGCTACGACATCGCGGACTACTATGACATCAACCCCGAATACGGCGACCTTGACCTGTTCAAGAAGATCCTGAAGGAAGCCCATTCCCGCGGGATGAAGGTCTTCATGGACCTAGTTGTCAACCATTCCTCCGACGAGTGTGAATGGTTCAAAGAGGCCTGCAAATCGAAGGACAACCCCTACCACGATTACTACATCTGGCGGGACCCGAAATACGACAAGAACGGCAACCGGAGGCCCCCGAACAACTGGATCTCCCTGTTCGAGGGCGGCGCCTGGAAATATGTCGAATCCGTCGACCAGTACTACCTGCACGTATTTGCGGAGAAACAGCCGGACCTCAACCACGACAACCCGAAAGTCCGGGAAGAAGTGAAGAACGTCATGCGCTTCTGGCTCGACATGGGCGTCGACGGCTTCCGGGAAGACGTCATCACCTTCATCTCCAAACGCGAAGGTCTGCCGAACGGTTTCCCGCTGCCCATCGCCGCCGGCATCGAGCACTATAACAAGGGCCCGAACCTTATGAAATATCTCAAGGAGTACCGCGCGGTCGCCGACGAGTACGACTGCATCCAGGTCGCGGAGTCTCCCATGACCGGTGCCAAAGACGCAAGAAAGTTCATCATGGGCAAAAACAAGGTCTTCGACATGATGATCACGTTTGACCATATGAACGCGGACTGCTTCATGACGGACACCATCCACCTGCCCTTCTCCCTGCGCCGTCTGAAGAAGGCGTTCTCCTCCTGGCAGGAGAACCTGAACGGCTGCGCCTGGAACTGCCTGTACATCGAGAACCATGACCACCCGCGTGTCATTTCCCGCTACGGTTCCGAAAAGTACTGGAAGGAAAGCGGCAAGGCACTCGCCACCATGGCCTACCTGCATCAGGGCACGCCCTTCGTCTACCAGGGACAGGAACTCGGCATGCTGAACAACCACTTAAAGCACCTCGAGGACTTCAAGGACGTCGTCACGTTCAACAACGCGAAGCTCTTCAAGAAGTTCGGCTTCACCGACCGCTTCTACCTGAAGGTCGCGAACCTCACGAGCCGTGAGAACGCCCGTACGCCTGTCCAGTGGAGCAAGAAGAAAAACGCCGGCTTTACCACAGGCACGCCCTGGTTCAAGGTCAATGAGAACTATAAGACCATCAACCGGGATACCGAGCTGAAAGACCCCGACTCCATTCTGAACTATTACAAGAAGCTCTTCGCGGTCCGCAAGGCGAACCCAGTCCTCGTCTACGGTGATTACAAGCAATACGATAAGAAGAGTAAGAAGCTCTACGTCTATACGAGAGAGCTCGACGGCGTGAAAGCACTTGTCGTCACCTCCTTCTCATCGCACAAGGAGACCTTCCATGCGCCGAAGGGGTTCAACCTGAACAAGGGCGATCTCGTCCTCTGCAACTACCAAGACGCGAAAGACTCGAAGGACAAGTGCAAACTCCGCCCGTATGAGACCCGCGTTTATCTGTGGAAGTAAAGGAAAATCACGAAAATAATCGTTGCATTTTCGGGCGTTCCATGCTATTATATTTGCCTGTACAAACAAGAAGGAGGTGCGCTACATGCCGAATATCAAGTCTGCCAAGAAACGTGTTCTCGTTAACAACACGAAGGCTCAGAGAAACAAATCGACCAAGTCTGCTCTGAAGACCGCCATCAAAAAGGCAAACATCGCCATCGAGACCAACGCTGCGGACAAAGACGAGCTTGTCAAGGCTGCTTGCAAGAAGATCGACCAGGCTGCCGCCAAAGGCATTCTTCACAAGAACAACGCTGCCCGCAAAAAGTCGGCTCTCATGCTGAAAGCGAATGCGGCTGAATAAGCGCAGCTCTTATCGTAGCAATATAAAAGACCTCAGGAAATCTCCTGAGGTCTTTTTTTGTTGTGTTATGGAAGGCAAATTCTTTCTTCGTAAGCGAAATCAGGCGTTTCCAAGTGAGCGCGCTGTGTCCGAGTGCGCGAACCAGAGGGCTGTGGGCTTCGGCGTCTTTCGCTGGAGAAGAAAGGAATTTGCCTGACTTATGCCTGCTCAAAGAATCCGATCTCTTTGAGCAGGAACTGCTGACCGCCGAGGACCTTCTTGTTACGGGAGCCGCATTTCGGGCATTTTCCTTCGTTGGCCATGATGTTGTACATCGCGTTGCAGTCGAGGCAGAGCCCTTCTCCGCGGGGGCGAATCATCTTGAGCTCGCAATCGGAAAAGATGGGACGGTTCTCGGTGACGATATCGAAATACTTCGTGAAGAATTCCGGCAGGTAACCGGAAAGTTCACCGACCTCCAGCGTGATATACGCGATTTTATCGATCCCATTGTCAATGGCGGTCTGTTCCGCCAGATCGACGGCCCGTTGTAAAACACTGATTTCATGCATGGAGGTGGCTTCCTTTCAATCGTAAAATTATGCGCGGATCTTCTTGATAGCCAGACGTTTGGCCTTCTTGACCTCTTCCTTGATGACCTTCGGCAGAAGATCTTCATACTTGACGCCCCAGGTGACCTGGTCATCCGGCAGCTTGCTGAGGTGGATGGCGTCGAACTTGCAGCGGGTGGTGCAGAGACCGCAGCCGATGCAGATGCGTTCGTCGACCAGCGCGGCGCCGCAGGACAGACAGCGGGCCGTCTCGGCTTTGACCTGCTCTTCCGTGAACGTCAGGCGCTCATCGGAGAACGTCTTGACCTTTTCGGGATCTTTGCCCGGGATGTTCCGCAGGCCGCGGTCGTAGCTGGCGATGACCATATTGTCCTTGTCGATGTAATGGTAGTTGTCTCTGCGGATACGGCCGAGAGTCAGGCTGTGGCCCTTCCAGACATAGCGGTGGACCGATTCCGCGCCTTCCTTACCGGCAGCGATCGCGTAGATGGCAAAGCTCGGGCCGGTGTAGACGTCGCCGCCGACGAAGATGTCGGGTTCCGCCGTCTGATAGGTCCAGGAGTCCGCTTTCGCGGTCTGGTTGCGGTTGAGCTCGACCTTGGTGCCGTCGAGGAGTCCGCCCCACTGGATGGACTGACCGATCGCCGCCAGGACGAAGTCCGCGTCTAAAGTCATTGTATCATTTTCATCATAGGACGGCGAGAATTTTCCTTCCGCGTTGAAAACAGAAGTGCATCTCTTGAAGACGACCTGTTTGACTTTGCCGCCTTCCGCGATGAATTCTTTCGGTCCCCATCCGCATTCCACGGTGATGCCTTCTTCTTCGGCTTCGAGGACTTCGTCGTCCGCAGCGGGCATTTCATCGCGCTGCTCAAGGCAGAGCATGGTGACTTTCTTCGCGCCGTAGCGGACTGCCGTACGGGCCACGTCGACCGCGACGTTACCGCCGCCGACGACCACGACTTCGCCGGACAGTTTCGGGATGCGTTCAAACGCGACGTCTCTGAGGAAATCGATGCCGGACAGGACGCCTTCCGCGTCTTCCCCGTCCACGCCGAGTTTCCGGCCGCCCTGTGCGCCGATGGCCACATAGAAGCCCTTGTAGCCTTCGTCACGCAGCTGCTGGATGGTGACATCTTTGCCGACTTCGACACCGCACTTGATCTCGACGCCGAGTTCACGGACGACGTCGATTTCCGCTTCCACGACCTTTTTGTCGAGGCGGAAGTTCGGCATACCAAAAGCCATCATGCCGCCGGGGACCGCTTCTTTTTCAAAGACGGTGACGTCGTGTCCCCAGACCGCCAGATAGTAAGCGGCAGACAGGCCGGCGGGGCCGGAGCCGATGACGGCAACTTTATGGCCCTCGTCGAATCTCTTCTTCGGGACAAAGCGGGTCTCTTTCGCAAGGTCGAGGTCCGCGACGAATTTCTTGACTTCGTCGATGGCGACCGGCTGATCGACATCGCCTCGGGTACAGACCTGTTCGCAGAACCGTGCGCAGACGCGTCCGCACATGGCCGGGAACGGGTTCTCTTTTTTGATGAGTTCGAGAGCTTCGTCATACTTGCCCTCGTTGGCCTTCTTCAGGTAACCCTGAACGGCGATGTGCGCCGGGCAGTTGGTCTTGCAGGGCGCGGTGCCGGTCTCGGGGACGACATTGTCTCTGCCGCCTTCGAGCCATTCCGGACCCCACCAGTGTTTCGGATGCAGGTACAGGGAATCCTGGTTGATCTTCGGGGTCGCGATCTCCACCGGATGGATCTGGCAGAGCTTCTGTCCAAGTTTGACCGCGTTCTGCGGGCAGACCTCAACGCACTGGCCGCAGGCGACGCAGTTGTTCGGGTCGACGCTGGCGCGGAAGTTGGAAGAGGACAGGTTCGGCGAAGCCGTATACCAGGCCGTGCGAAGCGCCATGCAGGTATCCCACGGGCAGTTGCAGATGAACAGGGAAAAGTCCGGGCCGTTGACGTTCGACAGCTGGTGGACATATCCGAGTTCCTCAGCACGTCTGAGTTTCTCTTCGGCTTCCTCACGGGTCAGGCGGCGGGCCTTGCCCATCCGGATGCAGCTCTCGGCGTAATTACCGAGGTTGATGCACCATTCGCCTTCCAGATCCGCGGTGCCTTCATCGCACATGACGCGCAGTTTCCGGCATTCACAGGGGGCGACGCCGATGGAGTCGCCGGCCCAGTCGAGCCAGTGGGAAACCTCTTCCCAGTCGACCTTCCGGGTCTCATCCTTGATGGCCTCTTCGACCGGGATGGTACGCATCAGGGCGACGCCGTCGTAACCGAGACCGGTGATCTTTTTCTGCAGGTCCAGAACGTAGTTGAGGAATGCCGGCGCGGTCTCCGGATAGCGGTCCGTCCGCTCCCGCGTCATAACGGTGGATTCCATGGAACCGGGAGCGAAAACCGGCAGGACGACCTTGTCCTCCTCTCCGGGCGCATTGCAGTACTCCAAAAGACCTATGTAGCACAGGTCATAGACCATCTGCGCGGTGTCTTCGATACTCATCCCCTCGACTTTCGCCAGCTCCGGGATCGTATACTCATAACGGTGCTTCATCTTCAGCGCGAAGTCGATCTGCGGATCGGACAGCTGACGGTTGAAGAAGATGTATTCCCAGGAATCGGTTCCCGGCAGCGGGTTCAGATAATTGATGTGCGTGACGAGTTTGAGAAGGTTTTTCCGGGGTGCCTGCCCGGCGGTCTCGCGGTTATAATCCTCAAGACATCTCAGCTCGCCTTCGGTAAACGTATGCGGTGTACGTAACATAAAATACCTCCCTTGTCACAAAATATCATAAGTGTGCCATGTCAATTTTATACTAACAATAACATAGAGATTGTGAAAGGTCTGGCGATGTGACACCGTTGACAAAGTGTCTCAAAATGTTACAATCACATTAAAGTATCTCATAATTGCAAATCGCTGCAAAAGGGAGTTCGTCATTATGCCAGAAAGAACACGTTTACAAATACTCCACGCGTTTGACCGCCTCGTCGAACGGGTCGGTTTTGACAAGATCACGATCCGCATGCTGGTCGCGGAGGCCGGTGTTTCCCGCGCCACGTTCTACCGCTATTTCACGGACAAATATGATGTCATGAATTACAACTACAAACAGATGGTGGATACGGCTTTTACTCCCGACCGCATCAACACGCTGGAAGACCTCTTCCTCATCTTCTATCAGATGGGCCGTACCTACTGGCAGCCGCTTGTACGCATGTTCGACTCCACCGGGACCAATTCGCTCTCCCACTTCATCGCGGATTACAGCTATGAGGCCGTGAAGCGCGTTCTGGAGGAAAACCGCAGTCAGCCCCTCACCGAGGAGGAAAAACTGAAAATGCGGGTCTTCTGCGGTGGTTGCAGCTACATGTATGAGGACTGGATCCGGGGCAAATATGAAATGACCCCGGAAGACGCCGCGCACGCCCTGTACATGGCCGTGCCCGAAGAGTTCCGGGGCTATTTGTGGAATAAGGATCAAACTTAACGGACCGCCCGGTCCAGGTCGACCTCTCCGGCAATGCCGGGGACCGTCCCGCGCTTGCTGTATTGCCAGTAGTCATAAGACCCGGCATAAGCAGGCGTGTTTTTTTGTGTGTATTCGGCAAGCCAGATCTGAACGCCGGCCGCTTCCAGCGCTTCCGCTTCAAGGGCGGATTCCAGGTACCATTTGTTGGCGTAAACACCCGGCGTATACCCTTTTTCGGCGATGCGCGCGCAGAAGGCCAGCGCGACGGCAGTTCGCTCGTCCCTGCTCAGCCCGTCGGCCCGGCCCCGTCCGTTCGTTCCGGTATCTTCGATATCCAGGAAGACAGGAAGTTCCAGCGCCGCGCCATTGACCCGTCGAAGGACGAAGTCGGCTTCTTCGACCGCCTCTTCTTCTGTGACGGCCTGGGAGTAAAAATAGACGCCGCGGTCGATATGGTGGAACCAGGCGGCCCGCATGTTGTGCTTGAAGCGGGCGTCTTTGTAAAGGTCGCCGTTTCCGTAGGACCGCCCGCCGGCGCGGAGGACCGCAAAGGCAACGCCGTTCTCCGCCACATCGTCCCAGGCGACCTTCCCGTTGTGGGAAGACACGTCGATGCCGAAATCATTTCCGGGGTTGTCCTCCCGGAGGAACGGGATGGTGATCAGCACGACAAGAAAGACGGCCAGCAGAAGCTGCCCGCCGCCTTTGATCAGACTCTTATTCTGTTTCCAGAATCTTTTGACGGAACGTTTCACTTTGTTCCATCGTGTCTTGTTTGCCATTATTTGATGTTCTCCGGGTACACGCCGTTGTCGACCAGTTCACGGAACGCGGCCTTGACCGGCGGGATATCCTCATGATACGTCATGCCGAACCACTTGTCGGCAGTCGGCAGGACTGCGCAGTCGGCTTTGCCGGCCGCCAGCAGATCGCCGATGAAGACCGGAATCAGGAATTCGGCTTTCAGGTCCCCTTCCGGAACGCCCTTCAGGAAATCGATGAAACCGTCTTCGAGCAGGTCGATGAAGTCGGAGGGCAGCGCCCACATGTTCATGGATGCCGGGGTGTCATCGTCGTAGAAGTGCAGGCCCTCTTCGGTCTCGACCGCAGCTTTCCCGTCGATGTTCTGAATGTTCGATGTCTCGACGATACCGGTGAGGAAGCCGTCCGTCTCCTCACAGACGCCGCGGGTCACGGTGCCGTTTTCGGAGAGGGTGTTCTTCAGCTGGAAGCCGGCCATGGCCAGATGGCTGACGCCGTTTTCCGTGACGGCCTTGCCGGAGGCCAGGTACTCATGCAGGCGGACGAACGCCTCTTTTCCATAGTAGTCGTCGGCATTGATGATGGCGAACGGTTCGTTCACGATGCCGCGGCAGGCAAGGATACACTGACCGGTGCCCCAGGGTTTGGTGCGGCCTTCCGGCAGCGTGAAGCCCTCCGGCAGGTCCTCGAGTTCCTGATAGGCGTAAGCCACTTCGATCTTCTCCGCAGTTCGATCGCCGATGACCTCTTTGAAGTCCGCGTCCAGGTCCTTGCGGATGACGAAGACGATGCGGTCAAAGCCCGCCTCAATCGCGTCATGGATGGAATAATCGATGATGAGTTCCCCGCTGGGGCCGACCGATTCCATCTGCTTGATACCCTGCCCGAAACGGCTGCCGATGCCGGCGGCCATGATGACGAGACTGGTTTTCATTGCTTTCTCCTTTTTGATCTCTTCGGAAACTTTCGCCAGAGCAGCCTGCTCCGCGAGTTTCGCTTCTTTTTTCTTTTTCTTCTGCTTTTTGATGGTCTTTTCATAGCGGGAGACCGCTTCTTCAATGGGACCGTCGTAAATGACTTCACCCTTCTTGATATAAATGCCGCGGTCACAGAACTGCTTGGCGGTCGTCGCGTTATGCGTGACGAGCAGCAGGGTGATATTGTCATCCGCCATGAGCTGACGGACTTTTTCCAGACATTTTTCCTTGAAGTTCTTATCGCCGACCGAAAGGGCTTCGTCGACGATGAGGATCTCGGGGTGGACGTTCGCGTTGATGGCAAAGCCGAGGCGGGCTTTCATACCGCTGGAGTACGAGCGGACCGGCTGGTCGATGTACTCCCCGATGTCCGCGAACTCGACGATGTCATCTTCGAGTTCGGCGACTTCTTCCTTCGAAAGGCCCAGTGTCGTGCCGCGCAGGTAGATGTTCTCCCGCCCGGTCATTTCCGCTTCGAACCCGGCCGTCAGTTCAAGCAGGGCTGAAACGCGCCCGTTGACCGTGATCTCCCCTTCCGTTGGGAAGCACACGCCGGTGATCATTTTGAGGACGGTCGATTTGCCGGCGCCGTTGCTGCCGACCAGGGCGACCGCTTCACCGGGCATGATGGAAAAACTCATGTTTTTGACGGCGTCTTTCGTTTTGATATCGATGTTCTTGAAAAAGATGCTCGCGAGTTTCTGCCGGTTGCTGGCATAAAGTTTATAGCGTTTGCTGACGTTTTTGAATTCAATGATTGGTTCCATAAAAGCCCTCCTTACAGTACGTCCGGCATGTCTTTCCGAAGCTTCTTGTAGGACCAGAGCGCCAGAAGGAACATGATCAGCAGTTCTCCGAGGAAGACGAGTGTCCAGATGGGGCGTTCCCAGAACCAGCCGGTGCTCATGAAGGCGTCCCGGAAGCCGGAGACCAGGTACGCGATCGGGTTCAGCTTCAGGATGATCGCGAGGGTCGGGTGGCCGTCCGCCAGGGTGTCGATATCGAAAAAGATACCGGACAGCCACAGCAGGGAGAACACCAGGGACTTGACGAGGTTCAGGAAGTCCTGGGAAATGGCGGCGATGGGCGCCGCGAAGAGCGACCAGGACGTGAAGAACGCGAAGGACAGGAACATATACAGGAAGATCTGCAGGTTCTGCAGGGTCGGCATGTGGCCGAAGACCAGACACAGAATATAGACGACCACCAGCAGCACACTGTTGACGAACAGGTTCGACAGACTGACAAAGGTCGGGATGGTTGAGACCGGGTAATGGATTTTTGTGATGAGATACCGGTACTTGCGCATGGACTCCGTCCCGCGGTGGAGCATGTCATTGACATAGAACCAGGGCACCATGCCGAAGATGAGCCACAGGAAGTACGGGTACCCGTCATGGGGTTTGCCCGCGCGCAGCCCGAGGGACATGGCAAACCAGTAAATGAAGATGGTGATGACCGGCCGGATGATGGCCCAGGACCAGCCGAGTGCCGAGGCGCGATACGTACGCACCAGGTCCGACCGGGCCATTTTGACCGTCTGTTCCATGTATTCCTTGTGTTCGTGGAGTATTTCCGTTAACACGCTCATAAGGACCTCCGAGGGGTTTCTTATATAATAATCAGGGATATTTTACCACTAGCGGACAATTATGACAAACACTGCTTTAAATGCTGCCCCACAGTTTTGTACTAGTACAGTCAAAAAACGTGTCTCTGGTTTGGGCAGTTTCCACAAGATTGAAAATAATCGCAAAAAAACTTGTTTTTTTAAGAAATCTTTAAGGTTCTCCTATTATCATGTAGTCAATCCAAAGGGAACCAGTCACTCCCTTTAATGGATTAGGGTTTATCCACACCCTACTCACTTTTTCATTTCATTTTCTCCTATTTAAGGCAGCCCGGATGTTCCCCCATCCGGGCTGAACCCTTTTTAAGGATAAAAAAAGAGAGCCATACGGCTCTCGTTTTTTATTGTTTGAAATAGTCGAGAAACGGCTGTACCGGCCGGATGATGGCCCAGGACCAGCCGAGTGCCGAGGCGCGATACGTACGCACCAGGTCCGACCGGGCCATTTTGACCGTCTGTTCCATGTATTCCTTGTGTTCGTGGAGTATTTCCGTTAACACGCTCATAAGGACCTCCGAGGGGTTTCTTATATAATAATCAGGGATATTTTACCACTAGCGGACAATTATGACAAACACTGCTTTAAATGCTGCCCCACAGTTTTGTACTAGTACAGTCAAAAAACGTGTCTCTGGTTTGGGCAGTTTCCACAAGATTGAAAATAATCGCAAAAAAACTTGTTTTTTTAAGAAATCTTTAAGGTTCTCCTATTATCATGTAGTCAATCCAAAGGGAACCAGTCACTCCCTTTAATGGATTAGGGTTTATCCACACCCTACTCACTTTTTCATTTCATTTTCTCCTATTTAAGGCAGCCCGGATGTTCCCCCATCCGGGCTGAACCCTTTTTAAGGATAAAAAAAGAGAGCCATACGGCTCTCGTTTTTTATTGTTTGAAATAGTCGAGAAACGGCTGTACGTCCGTGCGTCCGATTTTCGAACGGCCTCTTCCGGCTGCCGCAGCCGCTGCGTAATAAGCAGCCGGGTTTGCCAGGTACAGCTTCGCGCTGAGCGAGACCTTCGGGTCTTCGGCAGAGGCGAGCTTCTTCATGTGCTCCCGCATGCCGGCGGCTTTGCCGAACTGCAGCGCATCGCCCATGGAAAAGGCGAGACAGGCCTGCCACATGACGGACCACCAGATGCGCGGCAGTACGAAGTCCTCATACATCGGCGCAAACCCCGGCGCGTAATATTTCAAATACGGGATAAGACCTTCGAGCAGGGAGACGCAGGTCACACGATCGAGTTTGAACGTTGCGACGGCAGAGCCTTCCTGGATCAGATAGTAGTAAAGACGGTCCGGACAGCGCCGGATGTGTTCCGCGCGGGCCACTGCTCTGAACAGGTAGTCATAGTCCTCGTAATAGGCATACCCTTCCGTAAAGCGGAAGTCGTGTTCCTTCACGAAGGCCGTCGACAGGAACATATTGTAGACGCCGAATTTCGTGGCGTCCGAGCCGATGAGTTTCAGCATGTCCTCCGCCGTGACCGGAACGCTCCCCGAATAAGGGCCGTTGTCCGGAAACGGACCGGCTGCACCGACCCGCTCCGACTGGAAGAACAGAAGGTCGAACGTACCGTCCCGCACCAGCGCTTCCTCCAGAATAGCGGTGTATTCCGGGACTACGCGGTCATCCACGTCCACAAAGGAGAGGTACTCTCCCCGGACATGCGTAAGGCCGGCGTTGCGGGCCGCGGAGACCCCTTTGGGCTCCAGTTCCACGACCGTGACGGGAAAGTCCTCGGAGCGCGCGTAGGAACGCAGCAGGGACACGGACGAGTCTTCCGAGCCGTCATCGACAAAAATGAGTTCAAAATTCTGCGCGCGCTGTGCCCGGAAGCAGTCGATCATATGACCGATATACGCTTCGCCATTGTAGACCGGAATGACAACGGACAGCAGAGGCGATTTGACAGATTCCATGAGCGCTCCTTCTCAGCGGCCGGCTTTCAGACGGGCAAACAGTTTCGTGTTGCCGGATTTGACATAGGAGATGACCATGCTCTCGGCAAACGTCAGCAGCGTGCTGCGCAGCCGGATCGGGATGAGCATGACCTTCATATACTTCGAGCCGGGCTCCGCCCCCTTGACCGCGGCCTTTGCCCGCGGGCTCGTGATGTAACCGCGGATGAGTTTCAGCTTTTCCGGGACCGGCAGGGTGCAGTTCTTGTTCGTCAGGTTCTCTACACAACCGATGAGCCGTTCGATGTACCGGCGGTCCAGGAATTCCTGCACGGCCGGGGACGAAACGTTCCAGTACGCGTAGAGGTCCTTCATCCAGCCGTCTTCCTCTTCCCGCTTCTCATACATGTCGGAGCGGTAACGGGCCGTCTCGGACTCCTCACGCTTGCGGATGAAGTGATAATAGCACTGCTCCGTGACCGCGACCTTTTCAATGTCGCGGACCACGCTCAGGTTGAACGGGAAGTCGTCCCAGAAAGTCTGGGGGAAATAAAGCCGGTTGTCTTTGATATAGTCTGCCCGGAACAGTTTGTTCCAGGGAGTGTACAGCAGGTTCCGGTCAAACAGCTCGTGGGCGTGTTCCCGGAACTCCCGCTGCGTCGCGAAGACCCGGGACGGGACCTTCTGCGTCTGGGTGAATTTCTCGGTGTCCGAGTAGAACGTATCGATGTAAAAGCCTGCGACGACCAGTTCCGACCCGTTCTCTTCGGCGATCCGCACCATGTCTTCGAGCATGGTCGGTTCCGCCCAGTCGTCGGCGTCGCAGAAATAGAGGTACTCGCCGGCCGCCTGATCGATGGCCACATTGCGGGCGCTCGGCGCGCCGCCGTTCTCTTTATGGATCACGCGGATACGCGCGTCCTTCGCGGCATAGGCGTCGCACACATCGCCGCTGCGGTCTTTGGAACCGTCATCGACACAGAACAGTTCCCAGTCCGAAAGGGACTGGGCCTGAATGCTTTCGATGGCTCCGCCGACGTAATCCTCGACGCCGTAGACCGGCATGATCACACTGACTTTCGGTGCCATAGAGTCCTCCGTATGTCTGTTTTAATAGAGTTCTGTCGCGGCCAGTTTCAGCGCCGCGGCAATGGTGTCGTCCATATCATAATAGCGGTACTCGGCCAGCCGTCCGCCAAAGAGGACGCCTTCGTCCGCCGCAAGTGCCGCGTACTGCTGATAGAGTTCCGAATTCCGCGCGTCGTTGACGGGATAATAGGGCTCCATGCCCTCTTCCCACGCCGTCGGATACTCTTTTGTCACGACGGTCTTCGGCTGTGTTCCGAAGTTGAAGTGTTTGTGTTCAATGACGCGGGTATACGGCGTTTCGCGGTCCGTATAGTTGACGACGGCGACGCCCTGATAGTTTTCCTCGTCGAGGACTTCGGTCTCAAACTTCAGGCTGCGGTATTCGAGCTTGCCGAGCTGGTAACCGAAGTAGGCGTCGATGGGGCCGGTATAGACACAGTTGTCCGCCATGCCGAGCCACTTTTCCTTGTCGTCGAGGAAGTTCGTGTTCAGCAGGACGTCCGCGCCGTCGAGCATACGCTCGACCATGACGGTATAGCCTTCACAGGGAATGCCCTGGTAACGGTCGTTGAAATAGTTGTTGTCGTACGTAAACCGGACCGGCAGACGTTTGATGATGAACGCCGGCAGTTCCGTGCAGTCCCGGCCCCACTGTTTTTCCGTGTAGCCTTTGACGAGCTTGGTGTAAATGGTCCGTCCGACCAGGCTGATGGCCTGTTCTTCCAGGTTCTGCGGCTCGCCGGTGATCTCCGCGCGCTCGCGGTCAATGGCCTCCATGGCCTCCTTCGGCGTGGAGATGCCGAACATCTTGGAAAACGTGTTCATGTTGAAGGGCATGTTGTACATTTCGCCCTTGTAGTTGGCCACGGGAGAATTGACGAAGTTGTTCCACTCCGCGAAACGGTCCACATAGCTCCAGATGTTCTTGTCGGAGGTGTGGAAAATGTGCGCGCCGTACTTGTGGACGTCGATGTCTTCGACTTTTTCCGTGTAAATGTTGCCGGCGATGTGGTCTCTCTTTTCCAGGACCAGGACCGTAAAGCCCGCCTTCACCGCTTCATGGGCAAAGGTGGCTCCGTAAAGGCCGCTGCCGACGACGAGATAATCATAGTGGTTTCTCATAACTGCACTCCGGTTTGTTTATTTATTGGCCTGCTTTTCCGCTTTGCGGGCCGCTTTTTCCTCTTTGTCGAGTTCTCCCCCGATGCGGATGACGATCTTGAAATCGTTGTTGCAGTAGGGGCAGTGGATGTCTTTCGGACCTTTTCTGCGCTTGACCCGCAGGACTTTCCGGCAGGCCGGGCACTTCTTATAGACATGCGTGTGCCGGTCTTTCCAGCGCATGGCGTTCAGCTTGTGCTGACGGACGATCGCGTTCGCGGCGTCCGAAAAGATCGCGTTCTCCTTCTGCCGTTTCGGAAGGTTCCGGGACAGCGCCCGGAACAGGAACAAGATCAGCAGTAAAAACGCGAATACCAGCGGCAGGTAGCTGTCAAACGCAAATGCGAAGATGAGACAGATGACGTCTGCCGCAATGATGATGTAATTCCACAGGTCGAGGCCGTTGCGGCCCGCGAGCAGTGCATTCCATTTTTCTTTCAAAGTCTTTGACTCCTTTGTCAGACGAATTCCACGATATAAGTGCCGTCGGAAGTTTCCATGGACATACTGCTGGAGCTTCCGCCCGCGTACGGGTCGAGCGTGTAGTACTCGCCGTTCTGGGTATTCTGGCTCGGGTATTCGTTATAGTTACTGTAGTAGTAATAGCCGGTCCCGCAGGTGTTGAACAGAATGCTGCAGAGGCCCAGGATGATCTGGATGCCGAAGAACCAGGCCAGGAAGCGGAAGCAGCCGAATCCGCTCGAACGGCGGACGGTCCGGTTGGTGTTCCGGTTGCGGTTACCGTACGGAGAATACGGGCCGTAATAGGTCTGCCGCTGCTGTTGCTGGTACTGTTGCTGCTGTTGCTGCTGTTGCTGCTGACGGCGGGCCTGTTCGGCGGCGGCCGTGTACCATTTCCAGAAGTCGTTCACGGGGTCCTGCCCCGCGCCGGTGCCGCTGCCATAGGTGTACGGGCCGTACGTTCCGTTCCCGTAGGGCGAGCCCGTATATTGGGGCTGTGTATCGCCGTTGCGGATGCGGTCGTAAGCCTCGTTGATCTCGCTCATTTTCTGCGCGGCAGTCTCATCTCCCGGATTCAGGTCCGGGTGATATTTTTTGGCGAGTTCGCGATATGCCCTTGTGATCTCCTCTTCGCTGGCGTTTCGGGAAACGCCGAGGACCTCATAAGGATCTCTCATGGAGGGTCTCACCCTTCCTTTCGTAAAAATAGTCCTGTCGGACTACTATTATAATATTAATAGCACTTTAAAGAAAGCTAAAAATCCCGGCACAGGGCCGGGATTTTGATTTTGCTCGTTTTCAGGGCGCCGGTCAGACTCGGCCGTTGCCCCAGCTGATGACATAAATCGTTACGTTGCGTCTGCCCCACTGGCGGCACTGGGCGTTCGTATCCATGTACAGGTCGACCAGGGTGCCGGAGCCGTTTGTCACGAACCCGCCGGTATCGGCCGCCGTACAGTATCCGTAGACCGTCCCGTCATCGGCGACGATGTACAGTTTGGAACCATAAGGGATCTGCTTCGGGTTGACCGCGACAAGGCCGCGCCGGGCCGCCGCGCCGGAAGCCGTCGTGCCGCCGCCCGTGTAGGCCGTGGCCGGGCCGTGGAACGTCTTGACGTAGCTGGTCGGTTTCCCGCCGACCGTCACGGAGCCGCTCGTGGTCTTGGTGCCTTTGACGACGACTTTGTCGACCGCTCTGCGCTGGACGGTCTCATCGATTTTCGCGGAAGAGACGACTTTGCCGTCCACGATCTTGTCTTCATAGGTTACGATCTTGACGCCGTTCTGTCCCTGGCGGGCCACGCGGGTCGTGCCTTCCGCCAGCACACCGGAAGTCTTCGTCTGGGTGCCGTACTTCAGGACCTTTTCAACTTTGCGGGTCTCGTAGGAGACGCGCTTGACCTTGATGACACTGCCCGGGTGAAGGGTCTTGTTCAGCGCCGGTTTGACGACGTCATATTCCCCGAGGGTCACGTCCATCCGCTTCAGAACGTCTTTGACCGTGCCCGCGGCGTAATCCACATCCTGTTTGACGCCGTCCACGATCAGCTGGATCGTGTAACTGCGCAGAACGTCGATCTTCATATTCTTTCGGAGAAGCGTTTCCGGATCGTAGTTCGTCGCGTCGGCGCCTTCGAGGGTGACGCCCGCTTTTTCCAGCGCGTCCGCCACCATGCCGGCGGCCATGACTCGTTTCAGCTTTTTGCCGTCTTCATAAATGGTGACCGGCACCGCGCGGTATACGATCAGGGCATTTCCGTCTTCGATCGTTTTGCCGATCCGGAACGAAGAGGTATCGATCTTATCGTCCTCGCCGACGGTGACGTCGGCCTGCTCCACGATAGCGGAAGGGTTTCTGGCCGAGGTCGTGACCGGGATGATCTGACCGTCTGCGAAGACGTTCAGCGTGTAGGTGGTGGTGGCATACCCTGCCAGCATCGCACCGCATGCCGCGATCAGCAGAAGGACCGCGACTACCCGGCCCGTGAGCGAAGCCACGAACGTTCGGCCGTTCTGGTAAGACATCCTCGATCCCCTTCCTAAAGACGTTTTCTCCATTCTCAAACCGTTTTATACATTAACGAAGCGCAGTTTATCAACAATTTGAAATAAAGTCAAATTTGTTTGAAATCTATTTTTGTTCATTTTGCACAAAACGTACGGCTCGTTTTTCCAAAATGTTTCGCATTCAATGTTTCACGCGTTTTGATTTCGCAAAATCTTTGTGCAAATTCCAAAAATCGCCCAAATCCCCTGATTTTCCCGATTTTTTGGGGTATTTCGGCCAAAAGTGGAATTGTCAAACTGTGAAAAAGCCACAAAAAATGTCCTGTGGAGGATCCCACAGGACATGAAACATTCGATTTATTTTTTTCCGAGTTCCAGGGAACGGTCATACGCCGCCTGCAGCGCTTTCTCCACGATACCGTCGAGGTCGGACTCCCACAGAGACTTCACACCTTCAATGGTCGTGCCGCCGGGGCTGCATACGGCAATGCGCAGGTCCTCAAGGCTCTGGTCGGACTGTTCCGACAGGAGCGCGGAACCGCGGCAGGTGGCTTTGGCCAGCACCTCCGCCGTCTCTCTGGGAAGGCCGAGCTTCTCCCCTGCCTTTGCCATGGCGTCGATATACATATAGACATACGCGGGACCGCAGCCGGAAATGGACATGCCGGCGTCGATCAGCTCTTCCCGCTCCAGCGGTACCAGGATACCGGCCGCCGCGAAGTCCTGACAGAACTGTTCAAAGACGATGTCCGGGACCAGTTCATTGCGGACGACGAGGACGACGCCGTTTCCGATGGAGACCGGCGTGTTCGGCATGATGCGGATCATCGGAAGGTGGCCGCCGGCCAGTTCCTGTACCGTTTCCATGCTGGTGCCGGCCGCCATGGTGACGATGGTCATACCGTCGTTGCTGCCGAATTCGTCCCGCAGCTGCGGCAGGACGTCCGGAAGCACCTGCGGTTTGATGGCGAGCACCACGTAATCTGCCGTGGAGGCAATGGTCTCGTTGTCGCTCTTTTTCACGCCCAGCGAATCGCACAGGGCGGCGACCCGCTCTTCGGACGGGTCGGAGACCGCGACGTTTGCCGGAGCCTCATGTTTGACGAGCGCGCGGATGAGGGCAGAGCCCATGTTCCCGGCGCCGATAAAGCCGTATGTCATACTCATGGTCTGGTTTCTCCTGTTTCCTTATTCGCGAATGGTACCGTCGCCGCGGACGATGTACTTCCACGTGGTCAGCTCCTCGAGACCCATGGGGCCGCGGGCATGGAGTTTCTGGGTGGAGATACCCATTTCACAGCCGAGGCCGAATTCGCCCCCGTCGGTGAACCGGGTGGAAGCGTTGACGTAAACCGCCGCGCTGTCGACCCGTTTGATAAACTGTTCCGCGTTGCGCTCGGAGCCGGTAACGATGGCTTCGCTGTGTCCCGTGGAATGTTCGGCGATGTGCCGGATGGCTTCGTCCACGTTTTCCACGATTTTCACAGAAAGGATGTAATCGTTGTATTCGGTATCGAAATCCATGGGGCCGGCCGGTGTGCCGGGGATGATCCGGAGGGCCTCCTCATCCAGCCGGAGTTCGACCGGGACGAGCCCGTCCTTCTCCCGCTGATCGACCAGACGGGTCTTCAGCTGAGGCAGGAATTCCTCCGCAATATCTTTATGCACAAGAAGGACTTCCTCCGCATTGCAGACGGAAGGCCGCTGGGTCTTCGCGTTGTTGACGATATTCAGCGCTTTCGGCAGGTCCGCGCAGTTGTCGACATAAACATGGCAGATCCCGCTTCCGGTCTGGATGCACGGGACTTTCGCATTTTCCGTGACCCGTTTGATGAGACCGGCGCCGCCGCGGGGAATGAGCAGGTCCACGAGACCGACCGCGGTCATGAGTTCATTGGCGCTGTCATGGGTCAGATCGGACACGAGACCGACGGCATCCGTCGGAATGCCGCATTTGGAGAGCGCTTCCTTCATGGCGTTTACGATTGCGAAGGAGGAGCGGTAACTCTCTTTCCCGCCGCGGAGTACGCAGGCGTTTCCGCTCTTGAAGGCCAGCGCGAACGCGTCCGAAGTCACGTTCGGACGGCTCTCATAAATGATGGCAACGACGCCGAGCGGCGCGCGCACCTGCCGGATAGACATTCCGCTCGGATGGGTATAGTCGCGCACGACGGTCCCGACCGGGTCGGGCAGGTCGATGAGGGCCCGCACGCCGTCCGCCATGCCGCGGATGCGGTCTTCGGTCAGTTTGAGCCGGTCCAGCATGACGTCCGGAATGGTCCCGGTGGCGGCGGCAATATCCTCGTCATTGGCGGCAAGGATGTCTTCCGTATGGGCCTCCAGGCTGTCGGCGATGAGCCGCAGCGCGTCGTTTTTCTGTTCCGTCGAAAGCGCCGCTACTTCTTTCGCGGCCACCTTCGCGTCTTTACACAATTGGATGGTCGAGCTGTCAGCCATGTGCTGTGCCTCCCTTTAATGACTTAAGAAACGGGTCCCGGTGAACGGTTTGTCTTCGACCACGTTGTAAATGGTCTCCGGGAACTGTCCGTTGATGATGACGGTCGTAACACCCGCTTCTGTGGCGATTTGTGCCGCGGAGAGCTTGGTGCTCATGCCGCCGGTCCCCTGTTTGGTGCCGCTACCGCCGCCGAGTTCCATGAGTTCGGGCGTGATCTCCTCCACTTCGGGAATGAGCGACGCGTTCGGGTCGACCCGGGGGTCTGCTGTATAAAGACCGTCGGTATCGGTCAGGATGATCAGGAGGTCCGCGTTCACCGTCTTCGCCACGATGGCACCGAGGGTGTCATTGTCACCGATGCGGATCTCTTCGACCGAAACGGTATCGTTCTCGTTGATGATGGGCAGTGTCTTCATGTCGATCAGGCGATGGATCGTATTGCTGAAGTTCTGGAAACGACTCTCGTTCTGGACGTCATCGCCGGTGATGAGGAGCTGCGCCACGACGTGGTTGTATTCACTGAAGAGCTTATCGTAGATATACATGAGCTCGCACTGTCCGACGGCTGCTGCCGCCTGTTTTCCGGGGATATCGTCCGGTTTCTCGGAAAGGGACAGTTTTCCGACGCCCATGCCAATGGCGCCGGAGGAAACGAGCAGAACATCGTTCCCGGCGTTTTTCAGGTCGGAGAGCACCTTGCAGAGGTCCTCCACCCTTCGGATATTCAGGTTGCCGGTACTGTGCGCCAGTGTTGTCGTACCGACTTTCACGACGATTCGCATATCGCCCACCTCTTCCTGTTTACATTCTGACTAATTATAAAGAATGCCTTCGCGGCTGTCAATTTGCCTGTTTCCAGAAGTCGATCGGCTCATAGTCCGTCAGCGGAGCCAGGAACCCGTATTCTTCGAGCTTGTTCTGGATGGCGTCGAGAATGAGTTCGTTTTCGGCCAGCACCGTATGATAGTGGTAGCCGGATGTCAGGTTCAGCAGGGGAACAGAGTTTCCGGTCGAAATGGACTCGAGATAGCGTTCCACGTCCGCCCGGGAGCTCAGGTTCAGGTCGACCCGGAGCAGTCCGTACACTTTGTGTGACACAAAAACATCTTTGACCTTGCCGCCGAGGTCGACCATCATGGTGAGCTCCTTTTCGATGCTCTGGTCGTCATGGTGGACCTTGAAGACCCGGCTGGCCTTATAGTGTTCCGACAGAAGATAGCCGGCATTGGTGGAGACGATATCGTTCCCCTCCGCCCGCAGCAGGGCGATGTCCTGCACGATGACCTGCCGGCTGACGCCGAACTGCCGGGCAAACGAGCTGCCGGACACCGGTTCGCCGGAGGTCTTGAGGGTCTGGAAGATCATCATCCGTCTTTCTGCGCCTTTCATAGGCCGCCTCCTTTTATACTGCGTGCAGGTTCTTGAGCGAGATATCCAGGATGGGCGATGAATGGGTCAGCGCCCCGCTGGAGATGAAGTCGACGCCGAGGTCGACGAGTCTTGCGATGTTTTCCTTCGTCACGTTGCCGGACACCTCGACTTCCGCGCGGCCGCCGATGATCCGCATGGCCTCTTCCATGGCGGCGTGGTCCATGTTGTCGAGCATGATGATGTCCGCGCCGGCTTCGACGGCCTCCCGGACCATGTCGAGGTTTTCGACTTCCACTTCGATCTTGCGGACGAAGGGCGCGTACGCTTTGGCTGCGGCAATGGCTTCTTTGACGCCGCCGGCGGCGCCGATGTGGTTGTCCTTCAGCATGACGCCGTCGGACAGATTGTAGCGGTGGTTGTTTCCGCCGCCGCAGGTGACGGCATATTTTTCAAAAATGCGGTTGTTCGGGGTCGTTTTGCGGGTATCGAGAAGCTTCGTCGAAGAACCTTCGAGCAGGTCCGCCACGTTACGGGTGTAGGTCGCGACACCGGACATGCGCTGCAGATAATTCAAAGCGGTGCGCTCGCCGCAGAGCAGGACTCGGATGTCGCCGTACACTTTTGCCATGAGCTGGCCGTTCGTCACGGCATCTCCGTCTTCCACATAGAATTCCACGCGGGTCGAGTCATCCAGCAGCTGGAACGTCCGTTCAAAGACCTGCAGGCCGCAGATGATACCGTCTTCCTTGCAGATGAGGTCCGCGGTCCCCTGCTGCGGGTGCGGCATAACGCTGTTTGTGCTGACGTCTTCGGAGGAAATGTCTTCCTTCAGAGCGCTGAGGATCAGCGGGTCCACATTGAGTTTTAAGGTGATTGGATCGAACATATCAGTCTGCCCTCTTTTCTGCGTCGACTCCCGTGGGGTTCAGGATCTCATCGAGCTCGATTTTCAAAATAACGGATTGCTCATATTCCTTGCGGAGTTTCTCCTTGTCGGAGTATTTTTCCAGCGGAAAATTCTCGAACAGCGTGTCGTCCTGTTTGACGACGGGGTATTTTTCCATAATATCCTGGGCCGCGCGTTTCGCGAAGACCAGGCTTTCCAGCAGCGAGTTGCTGGCAAGGCGGTTCCGGCCGTGCACGCCGTTGTTGGAGGTCTCCCCGACCGCGTAGAGCTGTTCCATCGTAGTCCGGCTCGCGTAGTCGACCTTGATGCCGCCCATGAAGTAGTGCTGCGCCGGGACGACCGGGATGGGTTCTTTCGTCACGTCATAGCCCATCTCTTTGCAGTGGGCGATGATATTCGGGAAATGCTTGAACAGTTCCTCCTGCGGAATGGGACGGAGGTCCTCCCATACGTGTTTCGTGCCGTCCTTCTGCATCTGTGCGAGAATGGCTTTGGACAGAAGGTCTCTCGGCTGGAGCTCATCGGTGAAGCGTTCCATGTTCTTGTCGAGCAGGACGGCGCCTTCCCCGCGGACCGATTCCGAAATGAGGAAGCTGCGTTCCTCATGGTTTTCAGTGTAGAACGTCGTCGGGTGGATCTGGACATAGTTCGTGTTCTTCAGTTCCACATTGTGCCGCAGGGCAATGGCCAGCGCATCGCCGGTCAGGTGGCTGTAGTTCGTGGAGTGCTCATAGAGGCCTCCGATGCCGCCGCAAGCTAAGACCGTGAAATCCGCGTCCACGAGTTCCAGCGTGCCGTCTTCCAGCATGAGGACCGCGCCGTAGCAGACATTGTCCTTTTCCACGATGTCGACCATGGTCGTAAACTCCATGAGGGTGACGTTCGGCAACGCGCGGACCGCTTCGAGCAGGTGGCTCGTGATCTCGCGGCCGGTCACGTCGTCGTGGAAGAGGATCCGCTTGTCGGAGTGGGCGCCTTCCTTGGTGAACAGGAACTGACCCTCCGGGTCCGACTCGAACTGGGCGCCGTAGGATACAAGGTCCCGGATGACGTCCTGGGAAGAGCGGATCATGATACCGACCGAGCCCTTGTCGTTCTCGTAGTGGCCGGCTTTCATGGTATCTTCAAAATAGCTTTCGTAGTCCGTATCGTCTTTGAGCATGCAGATGCCGCCCTGCGCCAGGTACGAGTCAGAGCTTTCGAGATCGGACTTGGAAATGAGTAAGATCTGTTTGTCTTTGGGGCACTGCAGCGCGCAGTAAAGGCCCGAGCAGCCGCTGCCCACGATGAGGATATCGGTTTTTATCATAGGTCTCGCCTCCTATTGGTCAGTCGCATTATAGCACAGCGCAACAGGTCTGACAATACAGTTGACAAACATATGTCAAACTATTTTTTGACAGGTGTCTTGACACCCTTCCCGCCCTCGTATATAGTACTCTTAGAATTTGGGAAGGAGTGACTGCCATGTTCACCACCAGAGAATTACAGGACGAGATCCTTCGCCTGAAAAAAGAAAAGAACGTCTGCATCCTGGTCCACGCCTACCAGAGCCATGACATCTGGGAAGTCGCCGATTATGTGGGCGATTCCTACGGCCTCAGTGTCCAGGCGGCGGAAACCGACGCCGACACGGTCATCATGTGCGGCGTCCGCTTCATGGCCGAGACGGTCAAAATGCTCTCCCCGGAGAAGAAAGTCATTCTGGCGAACCCGATCGCGGGCTGTCCAATGGCCGACCAGTATTCCGGTTCCGATCTTCGGGAACTGAAGAAGCAATATCCGGGGTATGCGGTCGTCGCCTACATCAACACGACTGCCGACACCAAAACGGAAGCGGACGTCTGTGTCACCTCTTCCTCCGCGCTGAAGATCGTGAAAGCCATGCCGGAAAAAGATATCCTTTTCATGCCCGACCCGAACCTCGGCGCCTGGGTCCGGGACAACTGCCCCGAAAAGAACATCGAACTGGTCCGCGGCGGCTGTCCGACCCATCTGCGCGTCACGAAACTCGAGGCGGAAGTGATGAAAAAAGCCCATCCGGACGCCTTGCTTCTCGTCCACCCCGAATGCCGTCCGGAAGTCACGGCCCTGGCCGACTACGCTGGCAGCACGACCGGCATCATGAACTATGCCAAAGAGTCCGACGCGAAAGAATTCATCATCGGCACCGAGTACAGCATCGTCCAGCACCTGCAGTTCGACTGCCCGGACAAGACCTTCTATCCCCTGTCCTCCGATCTCATCTGCCAGAACATGAAAATGACTACCATCGGCGATGTATACCGCTCCCTTCTCGGGACCGGCGGCGAAGAGATCGTCATGAGCGACGAGCTCATCGCCGAAGCCTGCAAACCCATCGACCGCATGATCGCCCTCGGCGGCTGAATACACCACACAAAAACCTCCCTCACGGGAGGTTTTTCTTTTACAAACTGGAATTTGTCGGTGAGTTTGTGTGGGCGATTTATTGGTTGGGCGCTTTGCGCGTGTGCGGCAGGCGTTCGGGCTTGTCAAGGTTCTCCGACCGCTGACGCGGCGGACCTTTTGCAGTAACGGTTTCTCCTGCCTGCCGACCTTGACAACCCCTTCCGCCCGCCGCGTGAGGTTGACAACAGGCCAAAGG
>R19__coassemble_255_pt1 | contig 27880 bp, 19 predicted proteins | sample R19__metabat2_low_PE_020 | metagenome-assembled genome bin R19 | reverse complement strand
CAAAGGAGTGTTTCTGTTTTACAGGTCGGCACTTGTCTGAAAAAGTGTCCCGATTATATCGTCTGGTTCTCCGTACGGTATTTTTTCGGCGATGTACCGAAGGTCTTCCCGAACAAACGATGGAAATAACTGACGTTTTCGTAGCCGACGGAGAGGGCGATGTCCGAGACGCGCATTTTGCTCGTGCGGAGCAGGAAAGCTGCCTGCGCCATGCGTTTCTCCTGGACGAGGTCTGTATAATTCCGGCCGGTCTGGTTCTTGATTTCCCGGGACAGCCAGTAGAAGTCGTAGTGCAAAAGGTCCGCGCATTCAGAGAGAGAGCCGTCATTATAATGGTCTTCAATATATTTCAGGACCTGGACAATGGCTTCATCATCGGACTCATCGCCATAAACGAGGCGCTCGGTATAGTCCAGCAGATGCAGGAACAGGACACCCATCGTCTGCTGGTTGATGTTCCTGCGGTTCGGGGAGTCGTGCAGCAGCATCCAGAGGAGATTCTCCATGAGATTCTGGACCGGCAGGACATCGGAGACCTGGAAATAGAGATAACCGGTCGCCGTATCGCCCGTCAGGGTATCGATCATGAATTTATGGAGCGGTGACTGCTCTTCCCCCATCATCGTGAGCGCGGTGTCGAAGAACTGCGGCAAAACGACAAGGTTGACAGCAATGTCATTCTCTCCGGCGGGAAGGATCTCCTGCGTTGCGTTCTGACCAAGGAAGAGGAGTTCTCCCTCATTCAGGACGATTTCTGTTCCATTGATAATGTGTGTGGTTTTCCCGGAACACATGTAAATGACTTCGACATAGTCATGCGTATGTGCCGGGAAATGTACGAACCGGGTGTGGGGCCGAACCGTGATAATGCGTCCGCTTTCCAGCAGCCTTTCAGCATTGACACGGCTGATTTTGCCCTCTTTCGACATGGAGATGCCGTCGGAATCTTTCATGTAGATCGACGCATCGATCTCCGTTTTCCCATTCAGTGCGGCCTGTTCCTCATCCGTAATGGGCAGCAGATACTGTAACAATTCTTCGCGGATCATCCATATCACCTCTGTTACCATTATACTAATGAAGTGTCATCTGTTGCAAGATGCCAAAAGGCCGGATCATCTTTATGATCCGGCCTTTTGACAATAGGAGCTGTATCAACAAATAGTGATTCGAAATGAGGAGAAATCACTAGGGGTTGGCAAATATTATTCCAGAGGTCTTGCTTTGTTGTGATGAGATATTATCACAACAAAGACCGGCAAAACAGGTCCGCAGTTATCCAAAAAAATGTCCTGTTTTGGATGCGCCGCAACTTTTTATGAGGTCTTGACAAGTTTCCACGATGAATCGCCAAATGATCTTCATTATAATGATGCTATAATATCCTTATCGGAGGAAATGGTATGACAAATCACAACGGATTTTACACAGTACTCCCGATCTGGGGAGACATCATTCCCTATAACAGCACCCGCTCCAAACTGGACGACATGAAAATCGACTACGACGCGGACTACCAGAAAAACCAGGTGAAGTTCGCGCTGCTCATCAGCCACTATACGACGAAGCTGCACTTTGACCGGCAGAAGGTCATCGACACGACGACCTACCTGAACAGCATCAAGACCGGTTTCGTGGAAGAAACCTATACCGACGTTCCCGGTCTGGTCCCCTTCCCGGTGGAGGGTTCCGACAAAGCGGTCATCATTATCCCAGGAGGCGGCTTTACCTTCACAGGCGATTTGACCGCTCCCGACCAGGAAGAAACCGATAAGCTGGCAAAACGGCTCAACGACCGCGGCATTTCCGCCTTCTGTCTGGACTATCGGTTCAACCCTTACAAATTCCCGGTCCCGTTCTTAGACCTTCAGAGAGCTGTCCGTTGGCTGAAGTTCCACGCGGCAGACTACGGCCTCGACCCGAACAAAATCGGCCTGCTCGGCGGTTCTGCCGGTGGCTACATGGTTCAGGGCTATCTGAACCTGTTCAAGAGCACGAACATGTTCCCCGCCGGTTATGAACCGGACGACATCGACAACATGCCGGATGACGTCTGTAACGGCTGCATGTTCTACCCGGCACTGAGTCTGAAAAAGAACTACGGCTGCCTTTACTCCACCCAGCCAAAAGAAGTCTTGAAGGACCGCAAAGCACGAAAGCTCGTTTTGGAAGACACAGACCTCATTCACCGCATTACGGACACGTCGACGCCCCTGTTCCTCGCCCACGGCACCAAGGACAGCCTGGTCGACTTCAAAGGCTCCCGAGAATTCGTAGAAAACTATAAAGCCGCCGGCGGCTCCATCCGATATGTGGAAGTCGAAGGCGCCAACCACATCTTCACGAACAAACCCGAATTCCTCTACGCTTATGATGCGTACCTTGACTGGGTCACTGATAAATTTTAATAGCAAATACAAAAATGCTCCCGATATTCGGGAGCATTTCATTTTTCTGTTTACGCCGGCAGATAAAAGTACGTCGTCGTGGAATCATCCACTTTGAGAACGACATTGCCGCCCTTCTGGCCGACCGCGTCATAGTCTGCCCAGGCTTTTTCGTCATAATAACCGGTAATGTGGGCAAGAATCGGGACGCCGATGACCGGGATGATGTGGTCCTCGACCTGGAGGTCCTTGAACTGCGTCTCAATGTCGTTCAGCGTGTAATCGCTCAGCAGCGGGACCGGATCGCCCTTGGCGGCAAGACGGTTGAGCTTGCCTTCCGGTTTTCCGGAGACGTTGATCAGCGGCGAGCCGAACGTGACGGTGTAGAGAATGTTATACTCCTTCTTCATGGTTTTGTCCGCGCGAAGCTGCTGCGCGACCATACCTCCAAGACTGTGTCCGGCGAGCACGATATTGGCATTTTTCGGGACATTCGCCCGAATGGTTTTCTTCGCCTGCTTCAGGTATGCGCTGGACTCGCCTCCGGCTGCTTTCAGGCAGGAGTCCCAGTTGTCGACCTGATCTTCCGTCTCGACGCCATGGAGAGCAACAAAGTAAATCGCCTTCGTTTTGCTATTGTCGACGATTTTCGCCTTCGAGATGCTCATGGTGCCAATGCCTTTTGTCGGGTCTGCGTCACGGGTGTACTTGTAGGTCTGATAAGACTTTGTCACCTTCGTGTACTTCGTTGCCGCAATGGAACTGACGGACAGTGCCAGTACAAGGCTCAATGCCAGCATGGTGCCAAGGAGCATTTTTAGAGTATTTTTGCGTTTCATTTCAACTTCTCCTTCCGGGAACAAAATCATAGTTTTACGAACGATTTCAAAGTAATTATAAGAGCCTAAGTCCACGCAGTCATACGGTTTTCTTGTGAAGGTATCATAAAATCTTGTGGATATTTAAAAACAAAAAAGCAGGTGCCTCGCACCTGCTTTTTTGAGAGAGTATATGGGAAGCGGTGTTTTACCGCATGCCCTTTTCGCGAAGTTCCTTCTGGATCTCGGTAATGTTCTCCTTGTCCATGTTGACATGCCAGAAGCAGAATGCTGCCAGAAGGAAGAGAGCTGCCGGGAAAATACCCATGAGGAAGCGGATCATAAAGATAGCGCTGTCCGGCTGGGCGATTTCCGCGCCGGTGGTGTTGGACTGGAAGTGGGCGAGCTGCATCATGAGGCTCGAGAGGCCGGCGGTAAGCCCTACGCCGATCTTCTCACCCATGGAGTTCGCGGAACTGATGGTACCGTCCATCGGCTTGCCGCTCTTGTAGAGGGCGTAGTCACAGACTTCACCCATGAGCGGGATGAGAGCGACGAAGTACGGGACGGAAAGGACTGCTGCAACCGTTTTGCCGACCATGAACAGGCCAAGGTTGTCATTGGCGAAGAAAATGATGATGTGACCAACAGCCGCAGCCGCGAGACCGGCGACCATGACCTGGCGTTTGCCGAACTTTTTGACGAGGGGCAGCGCCAGCGGCAGGAGCAGGATCATGAAGATGCTGGGGATATTGATGATGGCCGCTTTGCCGACATCGTGGAAAATGTATTTCGCGTAATAGGTGGCGACCGGAACGGAGGTCAGGTTATAGAGGATGGTGCCGCCGGCAAGCCACAGGAAATATTTATTGGTAAAGAGGTTCTTGAGCGATTCGCCGACCGGCTGTTTTTCCTGACCGAGAACGGCTTCCGCGCGCTCCGTGACGGTCTCACGGATGAGCAGGAAGGCAATGAGTGCGGAGACCAGAGCCAGAACGACAAATACCAGTGTGATGACCGTGTAAGCCTTCTGGTTCTCACCCAGAGCGCCGAGCATGTTGGGAACCACGATGCCAATGACGATCAGCGGGATGAGAGCACCCATGCTCTTGAAGACGCCGATGGTGGCACGGTGGTCGGAGTTGCCGGAAATGAGGTTCGGCAGGGTGTTTGCCGCGACAGCGCACATGGTACCGAAGATGGGGTTCGCAAGGATGTAGAACAACGTTGCGAAAGCGATCTTTCCGCCCATGCTGAGATTGGCAGGGCAGCCGAAGAGCATGATCATGGAAAGGGAAAGACCTGCGGCGCCCGCAAGCAGCCAGGGCTTTGCTTTGCCCCATTTGGTGTGTGTACGGTCGATGATCATGCCCATGATGATATCCGAAACACCGTCGAGGAGTTTCGTGATCATGATGATGGCACCGATCGTACCAATAGCAACACCCATGAGTTCGGTGTAGTAGAGGTTGATGTAGTTCGGAACATAGCCGGTGGCCGTAGCCGCGACGATGGCAGCGCACATGGCGCCGATCTTCTGACCGCCGCCGAGCTTCTCTTTCTGCTCGAGCACGGTCTCTTCCGCGACAGCAGCGGCTTCCGCCGTTTTGTTCTTGCGAAGACCCATAAGAGCCCCTCCTTATTCTTTATTCTGCCTGTATTATAGAATTCCTGCACCGCAAACTCATCATAGCAAGTTGGCGGAACATCATAAAAAATTGTGGAAAGTCGGTATTTCACGAGAAAATGCGGAGCATGACCCGCAGGATGTTGGCTGCGCAATACTGCAGATCAGCAAGGGGAAGTCTCCCCTCCTCCACTGCTTTGACGATGTCGTCTTCGTCGTGCTGGCTGCCGGGCATGATCAGGTCATTGCCGGCGGAGATGCACCCTTCGGACGTTGAGCTGTCATACTTCAGCCCCGGGGCTTTCGCAAAGCCCGAGGTGGCGCCCCAGTCTGTCATAACGAGGCCGCCAAAGCCCCACTCCTGGCGCAGCGCTTTCGTGAAGAGGTCCTCCCGTGTCGGCGCCTGCTGTCCGTTGATCAGGTTGTAGGCGCTCATCACGCAGACCGGGTAAGATGCCCGAACGCAGATTTCGTAGCCCTTCAGATAGATTTCCCGAAGCACTTTTTCCGAAACGACAGAATTGTTGAAATTCCGGTTCGTCTCCTGATTGTTGACAGCGATGTGTTTGATGGTCACTCCGCAGCCCTTGTGCTTCTGGACGCCCCTGGTCGTGGCGGCGCCGCAGAGGCCGGTGAGGAGCGGATCCTCGGAATAATATTCAAAGTTTCTCCCGCACAGCGGGTTCTTCTGGATGTTCATGCCGGGGGCGAGCCACAGGTGGATGCCAAGTTCTTCCAGTTCGCTGCCGACGATGTCGCCGGCGGCCTCCAGCAGGTCCATGTTCCAGGTCTGCGCGAGAGTCGTCGCGGTCGGAAGCGCGGTACACCAGTGTTCTTCCACGGTCGTATCGGACAGGTCGACGTTCTGTTGTTCCGGCGGCAGGATGAGCCGGAACGTCGGGTCATCGGCAGGATTCTTGACATAGGTGCCGTCGGACTTCTTGTAGACGGTCGGCGTGATGCGGATACCCGCAGGACCGTCTGCCATCACAAGGGACGGGATGCCGTATTTCTCATAGAGCAGATCGGTCGTCTCGCCGGCAGCGCCCGGCAGAGACTTGGACGCGTTGCCGATGACGAAGAAATCCGCCATGGAGAAGCGGGCTCCGCCGACACAGAGTTGCGCCATTTCCCGCGGCTCCATGCAGGAAACGAAGTCCTCAACGGAAGTGTCGCCGCGTTTCAGCGCGTCAAAAGACAACTCCGGCACATCGCTCAGAAGTCTCAGTTCCTCTTTTGCCGGGTAGCCGTGCATGGTCGTGAAGAAGGCGTCTTCCGCAAGTTCCAGGACCGGCAGGTCCATGTTGGGGACCGGCGTTTCCACGCGGGGAAGCGGGATGACCTCTTCCGGGTGAACGTCACCGAAGAGGCTCGTACAGGTCTCCGTGACGAAGGTGTCTTTCAGGATCAAGACTGCCGAGGGCCTTGCAGTCGCAATGCTCGAACCGAGACACAGTGAATAGGCGCCGGCCTCCAGCTCCCAGGTGGACTCCGTTTCGTTGTAGACCGTCAGGCGGTCCAGCGGAATCCGGATCGTCAGGAGCTGCGGTTCACCGGGAGCCAGAAGTTTCGTCTTGGCGAAACCGACAAGCATCCGCCGCGGCCGGTCCCTGCTTTCAATGGGAGGCGCCGCGTAGACCTGGACGACTTCCTTACCCGCAAAGTGTTCCGACAGGTTTGAAACCCGGACTTTCAGAACGACTTCTGCGCCTTCCTGGGCGATGGAATCCAGACGGATCCGGAAGTCTGCGTAGGAGAGACCATGGCCAAACGGGTAGAGCGGCTTGACGCCATAGGTGTCGAAATACCGGTAGCCGACATAGACACCCTCTTTATAGTAAGAGTCATCGATATCGCCATTGGCGTCTGCGTATTCGTCAGCGAACGGATAATCCTCATACGTTTTCGCCCAGGTGGCGGCCAGTTTGCCGGAGGGGCTGACGGTGCCGTCAAGGACTCTTGCAGCGGCTTTGCCGCACTCCACACCGCCCTGACCAATGAGCAGGATAGCGCCGAGGCCGGGAAGCCCCGCGACCGGCGTCAGGTCCATGGGACCGCCGACATTGAGGACCAGGACAAAGCGGGAATAGTGTTCCGACAGCAGTTTGATATCGTGGACTTCCGTCTCGGAAAGTTTGTAATCGCCTTCGACGTTGTGTCGGTCGGCGCCTTCTCCGGACTTGCGGGCCAGAACGTAGATCGCGGCGTCCGAGTGCAGGCCGGAGAGTTCTTCCTTTGTCAGCGCCCGGAATTCCGGCTCTGCAAATGGTTTGCCCATCATGGTCAGGAGGGCCTTTTGCGCGCTTTCTGCGGCGATCGACTGGATGGAAGCCTCGTATTCGTTCAGCGCCGCGTCCATGAAGGCATCATACTCGTTGAGCCAGGCATCGGAGACGATGGTAAAGCCCCGGTTCCGGAGCCCCTCTTCCAGAGAAATGACCTGTCGACTGTTGACATGCCCGGATCCGGTTCCGCCCTCAATGGTGCGGCGGGCGCCACCGCCAAACAGCGCCAGTGTCTTCACTTCTTTTCCGAAGGGCAGTGTGTTCTTTTTGTTTTCGAGAAGGACGATGCCTTCTTCCGCCAGCTGTCCGGAGAGAGCTGCGTTTTTCTGTTCCAGCGTTGTCATCGCGTCACCTCTTCATAAAATCGAACCGCTCGCTCTACCCAGCCGTTTGCCTCCGTTTCAGAGCCGAGGCCGAATCCGTGGCCGGCATGCATGACAAGTTCCTGTTTCAGCAGGACCCCGGCGGCGTCCATCGCCGCCTTCAGAAGATCGGCGTTCACCGAATCGACCGTCGGGTCATCCAGCGCCTGGACCTGATAGACCGGTGGATATTTCTTGTCGACATGAAGATCGACTTTATAATCATCTTCCGCGGCAGAATCGTGCTCCGCGCCGAACATCATGTTGAGCATAAAGCTTTTGACCGGGCCCTCCTCCATGGGGGCCATGGAAATGAGCGCATAGTCAAGCAGCAGCAGTTCCGGTTGCGGGATGCCGTAGTGCCGGGCTCCAAGGTGTTCGGTGCCCCACATGGCAGCCAGATGCCCGCCGGCGGAAAACCCGCCGCTGAGATACCGTTCCGCACGCACACCGAATTCCTGTTCGTGCTCTTTGATATATTTCCACGCCGCGGCGTAATCGTCCGCCGGAAGCGGGAAGAGCCCGTTTACCGCGTCCTCCGGGACGGCGGTCCGGTAGTTCAGGCAGAAGCAGTCGAAGCCTATCTCGTTGAGCTTCGCTGCCACGGGCAGGGATTCCGGCAGGGTGCAGACGGCACCGTATGCTCCGCCGGACGTCAGGATGACGAAAGCATCGTGTTTCTTCCGGTCGGAAGGCATCCAGAACAGTTTTGCCTGTTCTTTGCGCGGCGCATCCGCGATTTCTTCTTCCGTATAAACCGGGTGGACCACTTCGGCTCCCCGCTTCAAGAGCGTTTGCAGGCGGTTCAGGCCGTAGGCCATGTCCTTCCAGCCCCAGGTAATGAATTTCTCCTGCAGGTCATAGAGCGACAGATCCGCCGTCTCTCCTTCGAAGTAGTTGCCGCCGGAGATCAGGGCGTTTTTGCAAGATGCCAACTCCGGAGCCTCATTCAGTTGTCGAAGCGTCGTATCCTTCGTGATGGTCACGCACATCGCCTCCCAGTCATATTATAAATGCATTATAAAAAATGCCCAGCGTCTTTTCATCATAACAAGTTAGTTGATTATCATAAAATCTTGTGGTAAGGTGAACGTAACAGGAGGTGTCACCCATGTTCGACAATATAACCTTCACGAAGACCCGGACCACCATGCCGCTGACGAGCCGCATGGTCTCGGAAGAGACGTACAAAAAGCCGGACTTCAGCGGCAAAGAGACCCGGGAGAACCTGTCGAACGCGGAATTTCAGATTTCCGGCGGGATCGACGCCTTCCGCCTGCCCCCGATCACGGATTTTGCCATGAACAACTTATTTTATGCGCAGTCCTTCGGCATCTTCCATTATGACAAGGGTTCCTTCACCCGCCGGCAGGATTTCCATTCCTACCTGCTGCTCTATACATATAGCGGAAGAGGCAACCTGGAATACGGCGGAAAAACCTATGAGCTGAAAGCCGGTGACGGCGCCTTTATCAGCTGTGTGCGCCCGCACTATTATGAAGCCCTCGAGAACTGGGACGTCGCGGTCTTCCACTTCAGCGGTCCCTTCGCGGAATACATGTATTCCGAATACGAAGCCACCGGGAACCTTGTCTTCCATGAGGGTACAGAGGAACGGTTCCACCGCAATCTCGAGCAGGTCATTTCCATCTATGCCTCCCCCAGCATCCAGCGGGACCTGCGGGCCTCCCACGCCATCGAAGGCATGCTCCTCTACCTGCTCGTCAAGCAGTCCAATTACAACATCTCGAAAGGCGATGTACCGGAAGCCATCCAGAAAGTCATCGTCTACATGGAGAACCACTATACGGAGGACATTTCCCTCGACAAGATGGCGGACATGACGAACACCAGCAAGTACCACTTTTCGAAGGAGTTCAAGCGATATACAGGCTTCTCGCCCCACGACTACCTGATCCGCCTGCGCATCGACCAGGCAAAACTGCTGCTGAAAAGCACGGCCCTGCCTGCCAACAAGATTGCCCACTCCGTCGGCATCCACGACATCAACAACTTCAACTACCTCTTCAAAAAAAAGGTCGGGAAAACGCCGATCCAGTACCGGAATTCCCCGGATATCCTGTAAAGAGAAAAAGACCACCCATTCGGGTGGTCTTTTGGTTTTCTTACATGTATTTGGCAAGCCAGCTGGTGGCACCGTCGAGGTACTGGTCCATGACGCCGGGGTCAGCCAGCAGCGTGTGGTCGCTGTTCGGGAACCAGATGACATCATAGGGCACATGGTTCTTCTTCAGGACCGGTTCGATGGTCGCGAACTGGTTGGTACCGACGGTCGTATCTTTTCCGGCATAGCCGAAGTAAGTCGGGACCGAGTTGCGGGTGACTTTCGCTACCGGAGAGATGGAATCGAGGATCTTCTTCTGCTTCGCGGTGGGATTTTCCAGTTTGGCAGTCGTCAAACCTGTGCCGGAGATCATTGCCGCATACTGCGCGGTATCCTCAACAGACATATTGTCAAACGTGTCTTTGTAGAAACCGACCGGCGCCGTCAGGCAGAAAGCACACTTGATCGGGATGGCGGACTTGTCGGCCTTACCGTAGGCGAAGAGAAGGGAAATGTGGGAGCCCGCGGAGACACCGGACAGAGCCAGAGCGTCGACTTTGTAGCCAAGTTTGTTCGTTTCGGTCTTGATGGATGCGATGCACTTCTTCACATCGCCCAGAATGTCATAAATGTTGGCATTCTCTTTGGAACCGGTGCCGTGGGCCACGATTTCTCCGCCAATGGCTTTGCCAACCGGGGAGCTGGTATCCGGCAGCAGGTCATAGCTCATGGTAGCGGTGATGTACCCCTTCTTCGCGAAGGTGCGGGCCAGCGCGGTCATATTGCTCTTGGAGCCCTGGACCCAGGCGCCGCCGTGGATAAAGAGGATGGCGCCCTGCGCTTTATTCTTGGAAAGTCCCTTCGGGATGTAGAGGTCATAGACATTCTTCCCACGGGGACCGTAAGAGATGTCCGTGATGCATTTGCCGTCTTCCGAAGACCAGGTGTCGGACATACCGGCCGCCGCGTTCAGCGCTTCCGTAAAAACGTCGATGCCTTTGTAGGCAACATCTACGACCGGGTCCGTGACGGGATAGAGGGCGTCATATTTCCCCTGAGTGGTCGTCAGCGCAGAGGCAGGCGTCACGAAAAGAGCCGCCAGCATCAGGGCGCTAAGCAGGGTCGCGAAAAGCTTTTTCATGTGTTTCATTTCTCAGTTTCTCCCTTATTTCAGATAAGTATTCGCGTAACGAACGGCCGCCGCCATGAAGTCTTTGATGGTCTGCTGATCCAGTTCCAGCGGATGGTCGGACTTTTTGGCTTCATAGTATTCATATGTGACGCCGTTCTTCCGAAGCGTGTTGATGAGCATGGGAGCATGCCCAAGACCGATCGTCCGGTCGTAGTCACCGTAAAGCGCCAGTGTCGGAACGCTGTTCGGCGTGATCTGGTAGGCCGGAGACAGGTGTTCGACCCATTCTTCGGCTTCGCCGGTCGGGTTTTCCATGACTTCCCGCTCAAGGCCGGTGTACATACCGATGTAGCCGCCCTTGCCCATCGGCAGGTCGTTCGGCCAGTCAACGCCGCTGTAGGTGTCAATGTGCATATCGACAGGTCCGCACATGCTGAAGACGCACTTGACCGGGATAGCGGATTTCTTGGCGTCACGGTATGCGTAGAGCAGGGACATGTGGCCGCCGGCGGAGTAGCCGCAGAGGCCGAGTTTTTCGGCTTTGTATCCGTTCTCCTCGATGACTTCCTTCATTTTGGCGATGCAGTTGTTCACGTCATCCATCAGGTCATCCATCGTGAGGTCCGTGCGGGTGCCGAGCATGTAAGAGACATTGCTCGGGAAAAGCCGGTAGTCCAGAGAGGCCGTAATGAAGCCCTGGCGGGCAAACCGCTTGCACAGGTAGGCCATATCGGATTTTTCGCCGTCGGACCAGCCGCCGCCGTGAATGAAGAGCAGAACGCCGGGGGCCGTTCCCTTCTTCGCGCTTTTCGGGATAAAGAGGTCGAACTTATTCTCGTCTTCTCGGCTGTCATCGTAAACGATGTCGTTGATGCGGGTGCCGTCTTTCTTCGACCAGTTCGGCTCCGTGGCCGCGGTGTTATTAACGGACATGCACTCCGACCAGTTCGGTTCCGCCAGAGCGGCAGCCTTCAGGTAAGTCGGGTCATCGATGATGTTCGGGATGATGTGTTTGATTTCAAAAAGCGCAGCGTAGTCGAAATACATCCAGGAACTCTTGCCGTCGGTCTTCGAGCGCAGCCACCAGTAGATTTTGCCGGATTTGACTTTCAGTTTGCTATTGGTGGCACCGTCGTGCATCTGCAGCTTTGCATAGCTGTATTTGCCGGCGTCGGTATCCTGACGCGGCCCCTTGATTTTGACATTGACCGCAATATTATCGAGGTATTCAAGGAACACTTCGTGGCGCAGTTTCCAGAGGACGTCATCCGGGAAGTTCGCGTTGCGGGCGATTTGATAGAGACCGAGAGCAAAGATGATCTTGTTCGGCATCAGGGTAAGGGAGCCTTCCGAGATGGCGATGACCGGGGCGTTCTTCGTGCCGAGGTCCGCCTTCGTGCCAACAAGTTTTTTGTTCATGCCGTAGAGGTTGCCGCAGACCCGGGCGCCTTTCTGGACTTTGACAGTCCCCTTCAGGTCCAGCGTACCCTTAACATTCAGGGTGGCGCCGGAAGCCAGGGTCAGAGTGACGCCTTCCGGAACGGTGAGGGTCTCCCCTTCGGCGATGGTCAGTTCGTCGGAGACAGTCGTGTTCTCCGACAACGTGTTCGCCTTTGCGGACGCCATAGTCACAAGCGACATCGGGAGGATCATCGCCAGCGCCAGCAGGAGGCTGAGCAGTTTTTTCTTCATTTTCCTTTCTCCTTTCATGCGACGATGGCAGCAATGCCGTCGATGGCTTTTCGGATATGTTCATCCGGCCGGCGGAACAGCGCCGCCTGGACCAGTTCATTTTCAAGGGACCGGCTCATCGCCTCTTTGTCATTTCGGTCAATGGAATCGACAAACCCGGGCATGCATTCGTCAAGAACGGCGATCGCGCGCTCATCCTTCAGAAGCGTTTCGAACCGGGTCGTCACTTTATAGAGGCTGCGGTAATTCCGTTCGGTGCGGATCGTGTAGTCATACGTCCCGGCGTCCACCGCGAACGGTTCCTGTTCCGGCAGGCAGACTTCCGCTTCACAGCCGAAGGGCACCTCGATGTGAAACGAAAGGCTTCCGTCCTCGTTGATGTTCCAGTTGGAAACATAATTGCCGTAGACAGAGTCGAACGTGCAATTAAGGTGACCGAGTCGGATGTCCGGGTTCGGGGCGATTTTCGCGGACCGGAAACCCGGTGCCGCAGGCCGGATGCCTGCCGCGTCCCGGTACAGGAATTCCATGACCGAACCGTAAGCGTAGTGGTTCATGGAGTTCATCGCGACTCCGGAGATCGTTCCGTCGGGCAGAACGGAGTTCCAGCGTTCCCAGATGGTCGTGGCGCCCAGATTCACAGCATAGAGCCAGCCGGGGAAACCCTCAAAGAAGAGGAAATCATAGGCTTCATCGATCATGCCGTTTTCGGCCAGGACCGTGTTCATCATCGTGGCCCCAACGAAGCCGCCTTTGATACGGTAGCAATCCTGTTTCAGGCGGCCCTTCAGGGCGTCGAGGATGCGCTGTTTGTCTTTGTATACGCCAAATTTCAATGCCAGAAGATACCCGGTCTGGGTCTCTACCGCAAGCCGTCCGTTCTTCGAAAAATATTCATCGAAAATGGCTTCTTTGATGGCTGCTGCCCGTTCCCGGTATTCCGCCGCTTCCGGCAGTCCGAGCGTTTCGGCGGCATCCGCAACGTAAGACGTGGATGCGTAATAATACATGCTGGCAACATAGCCGTTGTCCGTTCGTCCAAAGCGGCTCTGCTCGGTAGCGCCGTCCAGCGCCAGCCAGTCGCCGAACTGGAAACCAAAGTCGTAAAGATGCGTCTTCTTTCCATCGTGGTGGGTCGCGTCCTCCGCGTCAACAAAGTCCACCCAGTCTTTCATGAGAGGATAATTCTCTTTTAATACCGCTCTATTACCATAGTATTCAAAGACCGTCCGGGACAGGAACGTGGCAATGTCGGACCAGACGCCGGCGTAAAGCCCGGGAAATTCGTTCGGCAGGTAGATGGCCACCCGGCCGCTGTTCTTTGTCTGGTCGAGCCGCAGGTCCCGCAGGAATTTCTGATAGAACGCACGGGTGTCCATATTGAAACTTGCGGTCGGCGAAAAAACCATGGCGTCGCCGCACCAGCCGAGGCGTTCATCGCGCTGCGGGCAGTCCGTCGGCATGTCCATGAAGTTGGATTTCTGACCCCAGAGGGCATTCTGATACAGGCGATTCACCTTGTCGTGGCCCGTTTCCAGGAACCCTGTGCGGTTCATGTCCGAGTATACCACGCACCCCGTAAAGTCTTCCGCCTTTACACTTTCGAGACCGGTGACTTTGACATAGCGGAAACCGAAGGTCGAAAAATGCGGTTCGATAACACGCGGTTCCCCGTCAGAGATATATACGAATTCAGATTTCGCGGTCCGATAGTTCTCGTGGTAGAAATTATCATCCTGAAGAAGTTCGCCAAATTCCAGTTTCAGTGTATCGCCTTTCGGGATATTGGCGGTCACTCGGACAAATCCGGAGAAGTTTTGTCCGAAGTCAAGAACCGTTTCCCCGGCGGGAGTATGAAGGACTTCTTTGACCGGAAGTGTTTCCTGAACACGAATGGTCGGTGAATAACGTTCCGCGACCCGTGTCGGCGCTTCCGTTATGTTCGCGGCAGACCATTGTTCTGTTTCCGTAAGCAGCCAGTTCTGCGTTTCTCCGTCGTAAAAACTGTTTTCTTCAAAGGCACTGAGACGGGTCTCCCAGGAATCATCGGTAATAACGACCTGCTCCGCTCCATCGCGGTAGGTGATGTGCAGTTCCGCCAGCAGCGCGTACGGTTTGTCCGGGTGCGCCTGCATGCTGAGTCCGAAAGTGCCTTTGTACCAGCCGTTGCCGAGTGTGACAAGGAATTCGTTTTCATCTTCCAGAAGGCCGGTTATATCGTAGGTACAGTACTGAACATGGTCGGAATAATCACTTGTAAACGGAGCCAGCCGATCGTTTCCGGTTTTTTGACCGTTCAGCGAGGCATCGAACAGGCCGAGACCGGTGATGTAGAGCCGGGCGGCCGCAACGTTTTCAGAGGGCTGTTCCAAAGAGAACATTTTCCGGAATTCCGGAGAATGCAGGCCTTCCTGACCCCCGATCCATTCAGCACTCCAGACTTCTTCCAGTTTGCCGGTTTCAAAGAAAGCCGGTTCGCTGGTCGCTGTCTCGCCGGCATCACTGGTCACCGTGACCTGCACATAATAACGGGTCCGGGGTATCAGAGGAAGATCAACGGCCTCACCGGAAGCGTCCAGGTCGGCGCCCTGCTTTTCCCAGAGGACATTCTGCATATCGGCATCTTTCGCCAACTGCAGCAGAACGTCATTTGCCTGTTTCCCCTGCGCTTCCCGGACTTTCCAGGAAACCGAAAGGTTGGAAACGTCAAAGCCCGTCGGGTCTTCCAGTCCGCAGATGCGGACGGTATCGATTCTCATGATGGTTCTCCTTTTTGAGAGAGTCTGATTCATTCTGTCCACATTATACGAGCCGCGCGGCGGACTTCCATCATGTTAAGTTGGGGGAACATCATAAAAAATTGGCGATGTGCAAAAAGATTGAAAAAAACTGCCATCTGGAGTATTATGACTCTGAATCTATCCCTTTATTATTAAAAGCGATACATAAGCAGGAAAGGAACCATACATGCTGCATGTATTACCGAAAATAAACGGCCCGGTCCGGGTCCCGCTCGGGACCTACCGTTTCCCGGACGCCATCGTCGCCGACCTCGGCGGGTTCGAGGCATACTGCCTGACCGCGTTTTCCGAGCGCACGGGACTCCCTGTGCTGAAAGAAGCGGAAGGAGCGCCGGAACCGTGGCTGTTTTTAAATCATATTGACACGGAACACCCCGAAGAGTATCATCTCACGGTCGGTGAGGAGGGCATCACCATTGAAGCGTCCTCGGAAGAAGGCGTCATCTGTGCCCTGACCACGCTTTATCAGCTGTCCGACTTCAACGACGCGGACTGCTGTTCCATGACCGACGAACCCCGCTGGGATCACCGCGGGCTGGCACTGGACACGGCCCGGAACTTCGTATCCGTCGAGGAGCTGAAAAAGATCCTCGAGCAGATGTCCCTCTGCAAGCTCAACGTCTTCCAGTGGAAGCTGAGCGATGACCAGGCCTGGCGCCTGGAAGTCCTTCGGGCTCCCAAACTGCAGGAACGCTCCTCGGGCGGAAAGTACTACACGAGAGATGACGTCAAGGAAGTCGTCGCCTTCGCGCAGTCCCGCGGCATCGAGGTCATCCCGCAGATCGACCTGCCCGGTCACGTCACCGCTCTGCTCCATGCGTATCCGCAGTACAGCTGCTACAATGACAAAGTGGAGCTCGCCGCGGCGGACGGGCTGTATGCCCCCATTCTGTGCGCCGGCTTTGAAGGAACATACGACTTTATCGACCGCCTGCTGGAGGAAATCACCACGCTCTTCCCCTCCGAACGATTCCACATCGGCGGCGGCACCGCCATTCGCGCGGACTGGGAGACCTGTCCGGTCTGCCGCACCAAAATGGAAAAAGAAAACCTTTCCGACACCGGTGAACTCTTCGGGTATTTCCTGAAGCGGACCGCCGAACTGTTGCAGAAATATGAGAAGACGCCTGTCTTCTACAACGACGCGCTGGAAACCGGCAATGCCCCGGAGAATGGTCTTGTCCAGTACTGGACCATGAACTTTGAGGACTCCATGCTGGACTACGCGGACGCCGGTCACTCCTACATCTATTCCGACGTTTTCGAACTCCGGCTGGACTTCCCGCACAGCATGATCCCGCTGAAAAAAGTCTATGAATCGGAGCCGCACATCGGAAAGTTCGTCTGCCAGGACGACCCGAACCTGAAAGGAGTCCAGGCAGAAGTATCTACAGCGCGCATCAAGGACAACGGTTCGCTGGAACAGAACCTGTTCCCGCGGTTGTACGCGGTGGCCGAGCTCGGCTGGGCCGGACCCGGAAAGGATTATGAGGCATTTCTTGACCGCCTCCGCCCGCTCATGTACCGCACCCGCAAAAGCGGATGCCAGTGCACACCGGAGCGCTGGTGGGACCCGGTCGGCGCCCGCCGCCGTCAGGACGCCCTGTCCTACTACCGTTCCCTGGAGGACGGTATCCCGGAATCCGTTTTGAAACAGACGAAAAAAGCGTTCCGCCCCACGGTGGAATATCGCCGGAACCTGTATACCAACTTCTTCCGTCCGTCTGATCTGCCGGCAGCGTTCAGCAACCTTCTGCCGGGTTCCAAAAAATAAGGAAGCGATAAAACACTATGAGTGAAGAAACCAAACAGAGCCTCCCCGTAAACGGAGAGACCCCGGAATTCGATGAGGACTGTCAGTTTCTGGAAGACATCCAGAAAGTGAAAGACACGGCGGAACCGCCGGTCGAGGAATTCATCGATCTGGAAAAATCAGAGTCGACGCCTGCCCCTGCCAAAAAGTCGCAGAGCCGGCTGGAGCGTCTGGCCGAGCGCCAGAAAGAGCGGGAAGCCCGCGAGGAAGCGCGGCAGGAACGGTTCGACCAGCGCCAGGAAGCCATCCTGCAGAAATACGAGGAAAAGCTCGAGAAACAGCAGGAAAAGCAGGCTGCCAAAGAAGCTCCTGCGGAACCCGTTCCGGAGCCCGCCGCGGAAGAACCTGCCGCGGAACCGGAGGAAGGCCGCCGTTTCTCCAACCTGCGTAAAACCGTCTTCCAGATGGTCGAAGTCGGCTATGAGGAGAACGGTCTGACCCGCGGGTACGATGTGTTTCACCTGCTGGCCATTCTGGTCAACATCACAGTGTGTATCCTCTACACGTATGACTACTTCGCGGTGCGTTACGCGACTCTGCTCTTTGCCATCGAGGCCGTTACCGTCGCGTTTTTCGCGATCGACTACCTTTTGCGCATCTGGACAGCTCCACTGCTGCATCCGCAGGAACGGTCCGTTGTTGCCGTACGGAAATATGTCTTCTCCCTGTGGGGCATCATCGACCTCATCTCGTTCCTGCCTTTCTACCTGCCGTTCGTGCCCGGAGGCGGGGCGGTCTTCCGTCTGTTCCGCGTCGTGCGGATTTTCCGACTGTTCCAGGTCACCCGGTATGCCGACTCCGTCGGCGCCATCATGGCGGTCCTGAAAGGCAAGCGTTCCCAGCTGCTGACCTCCGTCTTCATTCTGCTGACCCTCATGCTGGCAGCCAGTCTCTGCCTGTATGATGTAGAACATAAGGTCCAGCCGGACGTCTTCAGCAACGCTCTGTCCGGCGTCTGGTTCGCCTGCTCCACGATCTTTACGATCGGTTATGGCGACATGACGCCCATTACCGTTGCCGGCAAGGTCCTGTCCATGATCATTGCCTTCCTCGGCGTCGGTCTGGTCGCGGTCCCCACCGGTATCATCAGCGCCGGATTCGTCGAACAGTTCCAGCGCATCCGGGAGCAGGAAGAGGAAGCCGGCGAGCTCGACTTCCACTTCATCAAGGTCGAGCTCAACTTTGAGGACGACTGGGTCGGCAAGAAGATCGTCGACCTGAACCTGCCGAACAACGTGGTCGTCGCGGTCATCCAGCGCGGAAAATCGACCATCGTTCCAAGGGGCGATGTAGTCCTTCAGGAAAAGGACACCCTGGTCCTGGGCGCGGAAAGCACCCACGACAAAGAGTGGGACCTCGATCTCAAAGAGATCGTCCTGAAGCACAAGCACCCGTGGAACGGACAGTTCATCCGGGACCTTGACATTTCCCGTCAGACGTTCATCGTTCTGGTCCGCCGGAAGAACCGCTCCATGGTGCCGAACGGCAACCTGATGCTGAAAGAGGGCGACACCGTCGTGCTCTACTCCAAGAAACACATTCAGGACGCGGTCGACATCGAACTGTAAGAACCAACAAGAAAAGTCCTGCGCTTACTGCGCAGGACTTATTTTTATTTTTAATATTTCCCGTGGATTGAAGAACCTCGGGATGAGCGGCGCCGCCGTGTTGGCGCAGCCGGTGGATACGATCATGTTGCCGTATTCCCCTCGGACATATTTTGCCATCAGGCCCTGGCCCGGCGCCAGAACGCCCCGGTTGAAAAAGCGCCACTGACCGCCGTGGGCATGACCGGAGAGAATCATATCGATGCCTTCATGTGCCTGCAGCCCCGGGTTCCCCGTAAAGCCTTTTCGTCCGCTCGGCTCCTTGACAAAGTACTCCGGGTGGTGGTTCATGAGGACTTTATAGCCGTTCTGCTGTTCAAAATCCGAAAGCCAGTCAAAGGGCGTGTAAGGAGTATGTCCGCCGATGACTAAATCGCCAAAACGGATATAGTCGTTGTCCAGAAGGACAACACCGGTGCCGACAATGTCTTCCTCGGAGAGTTTCGGGAATTTGATCTCATGGTTCCCGTAAGAGAAAAAGGTCGGCGCGGCTGCCGCGCAGGCTTCCAGAAACGGAAGAGCCCGTTTATAAGTCTTGCGGTGGCGGTCGACCACGTCTCCAACGATCAGGATGGCGTCCGGCTTTTCGCCCGCTGCCTGTGCCACGATTTTTTCAAAGGGCTTATTGTGGACATCCGACAGCATGATGAGGGTGTACTCTTTATCCACCTTCGGGCTGATGCGTTCATAGGTCGTGATCTTCATACGGCACCCCCTGTTCCAATAAATTCTAACACATTATATCATATGTATAGAAATGCGTTCCATTTTCTGATAAGATAAAAAAGACTTTTTACAGAAAGCAGGCGTATACAGATGGTTCAAGCCATTACCGCTGTCTCCGACTTTTTGTGGGGATGGCCGCTCATCATCATCCTGTTCGGCACGCACATCTTCATGACGTTCCGGACCGGGTTCATTCAGAAAGACGTCTTTAAGGCGATCAAGCTCTCGGTCACCAAAGACCCGGACGCGACCGGCGACGTCAGCCAGTTTGGCGCGCTGACGACTGCGCTGTCCTCCACCATTGGTACCGGTAACATCGTCGGTGTCGGCACTGCCATCGCCCTCGGCGGACCCGGAGCTGTCCTTTGGATGTGGATCACCGGTGTCCTCGGCATGGCGACCAAGTACTCCGAGACCATCATCGCGGTCAAATACCGTGTCAAAGGTGAGAAAGGCGATATGATCGGTGGTGCTATGTACGCCCTCGACCGCCGTCTCCATATGAAATGGCTCGGCATCATCTTCGCCGTTCTGGCGCTGCTGGCCTCCTTCGGCATCGGCTCGACCGTTCAGGCGAACGCCATTACCGCCAACGTGACCGCCGCCATTCCGGCTATTCCCGCATGGGCTGTTGCCGGCACCATCGCGCTGCTGGTCGGACTCGTCATTATCGGCGGCATCCAGAGCATCACCCGCGTCGCAGAAAAGCTTGTTCCTATCATGGCACTCTTCTATGTGACCGGATGCATCGTCATCCTCTGTATGAACGCCAAATACCTGCCGGAGACCATCGCGACTATCTGCAAAGCCGCGTTTGCGCCCCGCGCCGCCGGCGGCGGGTTCATCGGTTCCACGATCATGATGGCGGCCCGCTACGGTACCGCCCGCGGTCTGTTCTCCAACGAATCCGGTATGGGTTCCGCGCCGCTCGTCGCGTCTGCCGCCCAGACCCGCAACCCGAAGAGACAGGCGCTCGTCTCCATGACCGGCACCTTCTGGGACACCGTCGTCATCTGTCTGATGACCGGCCTGGTCCTCGTCTCCAGCATCATCAAATACCCGCACATCGACAGCATGAACGGCAACGGGGCCAACCTGACGGCTTCCGCCTTTGGCTCCATTCCGTACATCGGCACGCCGATCCTGATCCTCGGCCTCGTCTGTTTCGCCTTCTCCACTATCCTCGGCTGGTACTACTACGGCGAACGCTGCCTGGTCTATCTGTTCGGCGAGCAGGTCATCATTGTTTACAAAATCATCTGGATCATCAGCATCATTGCCGGTTCCCTTATGGAACTCAACCTTGTCTGGACCACGTCCGAGCTGCTGAACGGTCTCATGGCTCTGCCCAACATCGTGGCCATCCTGCTCCTCAGCAAGGAGATCGCGAAGGATACCAAGAAGTATGCCGGCAAGCATATCGATGACATCGATGACACACCCATTCCGGTCGTTAAGAACGCCAAGCGCGGCGTCCTTCATATTCCCATGAAAGACCCGAACGAAACCGACTGGTAAGTTTTCAAAACGAAAAGCACCTCTCTTTGTGAGAGGTGCTTTTTTATTATGGTTTTATTTGATCAGTGTAGCGGACTGCATGGCGATCATGCCGTTTACCATGTCCTCGAACCCGCCGGGGTCCGTGCTGGCAGGCAGCAGGATAGCCAGTTCGCCTTTGACCTTGATTTTGTCGCCCTTTTCAAACTTGTTGAACTGCTCGCGCTGTTCCTCGCTGTTGAGATAAACACGGCAGGGCACTTTTGTGCCGGTCTTCAGTTCGACATAGAGCATTTTGGCGGACTTGCTCTTCAGGACGCCGGACAGCGTGACCGTTTTACCGTCATACTGCTTGTAGGTGTCTTCCGGGCTGACTGCGAAGAACTGTCCCATCTGTTTGGCGGAGACACTCTTCTTAAAGACGACGGCATTGGTGCCATCGGCCTTCGTGACGACTTCTGCTTTGTCCACGGAGCCCGTGACCGTGACCGTTTCACCGGTGGTGTCGATCGTCATGTCTTCCGCGGCGGTCGTTTCCTCGACGAGGGTGACGGTCGTGGTCGTTTTCTTCGCGGCCTCCGTGGTCTCATCGGCGGCAATGACGCCGGCGGACTGGTCCACGCCGGCCTTGCCGCTGTGGACATAGAAGATGACGCCGGCCAGCACGGCGACCAGCAGGATGCCCGCAATGATCAGCGCGATGATCCCGCCTTTTCCGGCCTGTTTTTTTGCTGCGTTTTTAGGCATATTTCATTTCTCCTTTTACAGGATCTTGGACAGGAAGTCTTTCAGACGGTCGGACTTCGGGTTGTCGAAGATCTCTTCCGGCGTGCCTTCTTCAATGAGGGCGCCGTCTGCCATAAACATGACCCGGTCGGCCACTTCGCGGGCAAAGCCCATTTCGTGGGTGACACAGACCATGGTCATGCCTTCGGAGGCCAGCTGTTTCATGACTTCCAGGACTTCGCCGACCATTTCAGGGTCAAGGGCGGAGGTCGGTTCGTCAAACAGGATGACTTCCGGTTCCATGCACAGGGCACGGACAATGGCGATTCGCTGTTTCTGTCCGCCGGACAGCTGGGACGGATACGCTTCGGCGCGATCGGCCAGACCGACACGTTCGAGAAGGTTCATCGCCCGCTGATTGGCCGTAGCTTCCGGCTCGTGCTTCAGCTTGATGGGCGAGATCGTCATGTTGTTGATGACGTTGAGGTTGTCGAACAGGTTGAAGTGCTGGAACACCATGCCCACCTTCTGGCGGTACTTGTTGATGTCCGCAGATTTTGCCATGATGTCCTCGCCATCCATGATGATGGAACCCGCAGTGGGAACTTCGAGGAGGTTCAGGCAGCGCAGGAATGTGGACTTGCCGGACCCGGATGGTCCGATGACCACGACCACTTCTCCGCGGTGGATGTCTGTAGACACGTTCCGGACCGCGTGGATGGTCTCCTTGAAGGTTTTGTCCAGGTTCCGGACGGAGATGAGCACATCGCCCTTCGGCTGGTAAAGAGGCTTTTCCGATGCCGTGGAAACGGCTTTGACGTTGACGACTTTCTTATCGCTCATTCTGACGCATCCTCCTTTCCAGTGCACGGACGGCCTGAGTCATGACAAGGACCAGGACCAGATAGATGAGGGCGACGGCGATGAGCGGCATGAACGCCGACAGGGTGCGCCCGCGGATGTTGTCACCTGCCTTGGTGAGGTCCATGATGCCGACATAACCGACGATGGAGGTCTCTTTCAGCAGGGAGATAAATTCGTTGAGGATGGTGGGCAGGACCACTTTGATCATCTGCGGCAGGATAATGTACCGCATGGTCTGGAAGTAGTTGAAGCCCATGGCGCGGCCGGCTTCGAACTGGCCGTTGTCGATGGCCATGATACCGGAGCGGAAGATCTCCGCGACGTACGCGCCGGAGTTGATACCGAACGTGAGTACCGCGACCATAATGCCGTTCTTGCTCGAAGCGAACACGATGAAGTACATAATAAGCAGCTGGACCACGACCGGCGTCCCTCGGATGACGGTCAGGTACAGGTTGCAGAGCGCGTTCAGGAACTTCATGAGCCCGAAGGACGCTCCGCCCCGTTTCTTCAGTTCGTCAAAGTTCTTGTCGTAGGACGAACGGACGGCAGCCACAAGGACGCCGATGAGGACGCCGAGGACGACCGCGAGCAGGGTGATGAGGAGCGTGCGGCCGAGACCGGTAACGATCCATTTCCACTTGTCGCCCATAATGAAGTTCAGACGGAACTGACCCGCAAGGGAGTCGGTGTCGCCGAGGTCTTCATCCGCGTTGATGTATTTGTTGGTAATGTCCGCGATGGTACCGTCTTCCTTCAGCTGGGAGATGGCAACGTTCACCTTCTGCAGAAGTTCCGTATTGTTCTTATTGATGGCGATGGCATATTCCTCTTCCACATAGGGAGAATTCAGGACCTTCAGGCCGTCATAGAGTTTGACGATGTTTTTCGCGGGTTCGTTGTCGCAGACGACTGCCTGTACTTTGCCGGAAGCCAGGGCCTGAGCCGCGTCCGGAACCGTCTTGTACTGGATGCGGTGGTCTTCCCCGACGCCGCCGTTCTCGATGGTATCGGAAATGTAGATGTCACCGGTGGTTGACGTCTGGACGCCGATCATGAGACCGTCTTTGACGGAGACCGGATTGCCTTCCGCGTCGAGATTGTAGAAATCATCGGCGGACTGGATGTCCGAATCTTCCGGGACGATGATGGTCTGGATGGCATTGGCATACGGGTCCGAGAAGTTGACGGACTGGGCGCGTTCCGGGGTCTTGGTGATACCGGACATGCCCATGTCATACTTGCCCGTAACGACGCCGGCGATGACCGAGTCGAAGGCGATGTCGACGACCTGCAGTTCCATGCCAAGTTTTTCGGCGATGGCCTGAGCGATCTCGATGTCGATGCCCGCGAACCCGTCGCCGTCCTTGTACTCGTACGGCGCGAAGTCGGCGGAGCAGGCCATGGTCAGCGTTTCCTTCTGACCGGTGGATGTGATTTCTTCTGACGTGGAACCCGCCGCCGACGCGAAGATCGTCGGCAGGAGCAGGGCGAGGATCATGCACAAGGCCATGACGACGCTGATACCCCGGTTCCGCTGCAGAATCGTTTTCTGATTCAGCATGGTTGCTTCCTCCAAATTTCAAATTCCTTATTATTATAAGTTAATTGAAACATTCTCGCAATAAGAAAGGCCTCCCGGGATTGGGAGGCCTTTGGTTCTGTGCGATTTATTTCTTCCGGTTGCGGTTGAAGTTGATGAGGCAGCCGGCTTTGACGATTTCGCGCTCGTTCTCGGTCATGTCGGTGACATAGAGGTCGAGTTCCGTCGCCTTGCCGTCCTTGATAAGGTAGGCTTTGACGTCGGACAGAGCGTTGTCATCAAGGGCTTTGCGGATACCGGGAACGAAGATGTAATCGCCGTTCTCGAAATTCGGCTCACCTTCCATCTGGAACGGGAGCATGCCCCAGTTCATGACATTCGAGCGGTAGCGCTTCGTGGCGTACTCCTTCGTGATGTTCGCAAGACCGCCGATGACGCGCTGGCAGGACGCCGCCTGTTCACGGGCGGAGCCGTCGCCGGGCTTGACCGCGTAGATCATGGAGCCGATTTCGGTCTCGGGCACCTGGATGTCCGCCATGCCCGGGAGCGTCTTGATGGTCTCAAAGACAGCCTTCAGCTCAGGCTCTTTTTCGAGGACATCTTCTCCTGCGACACGGGCCTTTTCGAGGATGTCAACGGCTTTGGAACGGCCGACATATTCGGGGTCACGGCGGGACAGCGTGAACTCGGCGAGGCCGAGCGGGTTGGAGCGGTAGGACGAAGTCTCACCGGACGGGATGAGTTCGTCCGTCGTGGTAACGGGGTCCATAATGACCGAGCAGACCTTGAGCAGGATGTTGTCGGTCAGCGGGGACATCTCCGGCCAGTCCTTGATGTTCGGGCCGTAGACGAGGTCTTCACCCGTCGCATGCCGGAACCCGTTGTAGACACGGTGCTCATAGACACTGCTGTCGAAGTGGTATTCCGGGATGTTGCCCCAGCAGTCGAGTTCCTCAGCGGAGGTCAGGCGTCCGCCGTTCGCGGCAGTTGCGGCGATGGACCGGGCGTCCATAAGGGCGACCGCAGACATCTGCGCGTTGCCGGGTTTCGAACCTTCACGGTTCGGGAAGTTTCGGGTGGTGTGACGGATGGACAGACCGTTGTTGGACGGCGTGTCGCCCGCGCCGAAGCACGGCCCGCAGAAGGCGGAGCGGATGATGGCGCCGGCCGCCATGAGGTCGGCCACCGAGCCGTTCTTCGTCACTTCCAGATTCACGGGCTGGGAGGACGGGTACACGGACAGGGAGAATTCGCCATAGCCGCAGGACTTGCCGCGCAGCGCGTGAGCAGCTTCCACGACGTTGGAATAGTTACCGCCGGCGCAGCCGCCGATGACGCCCTGCTGGACGTACAGTTCTCCGTCTTTGATTTTATCCATCAGCGTGTAGTTCGCGCGGCCGTTGGAAATGCGGGCCGCTTCCTCTTCCACACTGTGGAGAATGTCGGTCAGGTTCGCCTTGAGGTCGTCGATGGTATAGGTGTTCGACGGGTGGAACGGCATGGCGATCATCGGTTTGACGGTGGACAGGTCCACATAGACGCAGCCGTCGTAGTAGGCGACGTCCGCGGGAGCCAGTTTGCGGTAATCGCCGCCGCGGCCGTGCATGTCGAGGAATTCCTTCGTGTCGTCATCCGTCGCCCAGATGGAGGACAGACAGGTCGTCTCCGTCGTCATGACGTCGACGCCGTTGCGGTAGTCGGTGTCCATGGAGGCGATACCGGGACCAACGAATTCCATGACTTTGTTCTTCACATAGCCGTTCTTAAAGACGGCGCCGATGATGGCAAGAGCAATATCCTGTGGGCCGACGAACGGCTGAGGTTTGCCGGTAAGGTAGATTGCCACGACGCCGGGGTATGCGACATCATAGGTATCCTCGAGGAGCTGCTTGACGAGCTCACCGCCGCCCTCACCGATAGCCATGGTGCCGAGGGCGCCGTAGCGGGTGTGGGAGTCGGAGCCGAGGATCATCTTGCCGCAGCCCGCGTGCATCTCACGCATGTACTGGTGGATGACGGCGATGTGCGGGGGCACGTAGATACCGCCGTACTTCTTCGCGGCGGACAGGCCGAACATGTGGTCGTCCTCGTTGATGGTGCCGCCGACCGCGCAGAGCGTGTTGTGGCAGTTCGTCAGGACATAGGGCAGCGGGAACTTCTCCATGCCGGATGCCTTCGCCGTCTGCACGATACCGACGAACGTGATGTCGTGGGACGCCATGGCGTCGAATTTGATGCACAGGTGGTCCATCGTGTCCGCCTGGTTGTGTTCTTTCAGGATGCCGTAGGCAATGGTCCCGGTTTTTGCGGTCTCTTTGTCTGCGGTTTTCCCGGTCAGCGCCTCGACTTTCGCGGCTTCCGCTTCCGGCACAACTTCCGTGCCGTTCACCAGGTAAATGCCGCCGTCATAGAGTTTAATCATAAAATGATGGCTCCTTTATGAAACTGATTTTAATGAGATAACATATTAACGGGTAGTATTTTGCCATAAACATGTGTATTTTACAAGTCCGGACACCTCATGTAAAATAAAATGCATAAAATATCAGGAGGAAATGCAATGGACTTACGAAAGCTGATTGACAACAGTTCCGGCACCGCGAGCTGGATTGCCGGAGAAATCACACGGATCTGTGAAGACATCGGGCCCCGGGAACCCGGCACCAAACAGGAACACGATGCAGCCGTTTACCTGGGCGATGTGCTGAAAGAAGAAGGCGGATGTGAGCGCGTCCAGGTGGACGAGTTCAAAGAACACCCTTATGCCTTCTATGGATGGATCTGGGTGGACATTATCCTGGTCCTCATCGGCATCGCGCTGTATTTTGTGGCACCGCTCGTCACAGCTCTTCTTTGCTTTGCCGCCATCGTTATCGCTGTCGCGGAATTCGGTCTTTACTTTGAGTTTTTAGACCCCCTCTTCCCTGAGCGTACGGGCCACAACACGGTCGCCATCAAGAAAAGTAAAGAAACACCCGTCCGCCGCATCCTGTTCACCGGTCATGTCGACTCTACCTGGGAGTGGACGGTCAACTACCTGCTCGGGTTCATCGGCTTCGACGCCAACATGATCCTCGGCTTCGCTGGGCTCCTGTATTTCCAGGTCCTCTCAATCGTGGCCTGCGTCATCAGCGGACCGTTCGGCACTCTGCCGGCAGGATCCGGTGTTATGAAGGCCGGCCTCTGGGGTCTTCTGTTCGTCCCGCTGATCGCGGCATTGTTCTTCCTGTGGAACCGCAAGCGCATCGTCCCCGGCGCCACGGACAACCTGACCGGCTGCCTCATCAGCACCTCTATCCTGAAGGCCCTGAACGATGAGGGCATCACCCTGAAAACCACCGAAGTCGGGGCAGTTATCTGCGGTTCGGAAGAGTGCGGTCTCCGCGGCTCCAAGGCTTTCTGCAAACAGCATGCGGAGGAGTTCTCCGATATCCCCACCTACATTGTGGCGATCGACTCCATCCATGAGGAGAAACACCACGGGGTCAACTATTATGACCTCAACCAGACGGTCCGCACGGACAAAGCGCTCTCCGACCTCTACCGCAAAGCCGCGGAAGACGTCGGCGTCAGCTGCCAGAAGACCGGCATCCCGGTCCTCGGAGGTTCCACGGACGGTGCGGCCTTTGTCAAAGGCGGCTTCCGTGCCACTTCCGTCTGCGCCATGGGCCACGCAGTCCCGCGCTGGTACCACACCCGCCGCGACACGCCGGATAACCTCTGCGAACCCGGCATCGCCGCCTGCTACAAGTCCTGTATCCGCCTCCTCGAACTCGTCGACGGCGGTGCTCTGGACGACTGATCACAAAAGAAAAATGCCACCCTGACGGGTGGCATTTTTGATGTCTGATCAATTTTCCCACAAGCTGTTTTTGCTCGCCAAATTTGAATTTGTCGAGGCTTGCTGTGGCGATTGACCGGTCGTGCGCCGATGG
>R19__coassemble_237_pt1 | contig 29250 bp, 25 predicted proteins | sample R19__metabat2_low_PE_020 | metagenome-assembled genome bin R19 | reverse complement strand
CAAAAGAAATTTCAAGGGTTCTTTTCGTTCATTGATGTTTAATTTTCAAGGTACACCAACCGCGAAAGTACGCGGTTTGTCTGCGTTTCGCCTGCGCGAACGCGAGATATATAATACTTCATTCAATTACTAATGTCAACACTTTTTTGCGATTTATTTTAAAAAGAAAAATCGCAGGGTCCTGTGCGCAGGATCGGTGTTGTACTGCAGTTTTTGGGCACTGACTTTATGACCCGGTTTGGCCAGCACATTCGCACCGCTGATGAGGACATAAATGTGTTCGTTCGACAACAGCTGCACCTTCGCCCGCTCATATGCTTCATCGGTCGTGAATTTCAGTTCCAGCGTTGTCTTCCCCTCATTCAGAATACCGGGAAGATTACGGGTGATCGCCGTCGCCGCTTTTTCATACGAATCGCACAGAAGTCCGTTCCATTCGAAGTAACTGAGGTCGCTGTAGACGCAGCCGGCCCAGTCGGCGTCGTTGTCGGCCGTGTGGTCCAGTTTCATGTCTTCGGTCGGCACGTTGAAGAAAATGTGGCTGGGTTCATCGGACGTCAGCCCGGAAGCGCCGTCGATGATATAGTCATCCCAGGTCATGTCGACGTTGTACTCTCTGCCGGATACCGTCACGATATTCCACATGTGGTTTTCCGTCCCGGTGTCGGATACTCCGGTACCGGAAATGACCCGGCTGACCACGCCCAGTCGTTTGAGCAGGTACTGGGCACCGCGGGAATACCCTTCACAGTTGGCCTCGTGTTCGACCAGCAGCCCGTAAGGGGTATACACCGACGATGCATCCAGCGCGTAGTCGGCGAGCGCGCCGAGGGAATCGTGAATGTACAACTCTTTTTCATAGTCTGAGGCGTCTGCCGGCACACCGGCCAGCAGTTCCGTGGCGGCGTTTTCCACGGCTGTCCACTGCGCCTGATATTCGTCTCGGGTCAGCTTGTAGCTCGGCTCGAAATAGAAGATCGCGCCAAAGCGCATGTACTGGCAGGAATTGCCCAGGAAGAAATATTCCGGGTTATCATAGGAAATCGCCGTATACACTTCCTGCACTTCCTCACCGGAAAGATTGGGGACGGCGATACGTTCGGGAAAGTCCGGCAGCTGACTGACGATGAGGCTGTAGGCCTCCTGCTCGGTGGGGTTCAGTTGATTATAATAGTATTTATAGTCGATCTCGTCGGGCTGCGATACGACGGTATACCCTTTCCGCTCGGCGTCATGACGCGCGACATAACTGTCGATCGGCAGATAGAACCAGGCGGCAGCCGCGGCGACCGCGAGAACGAACAGCACATAAAAAACAACGAAGGGATGACGGCGCTTCTTGGTCTTTGCCATACAGCGGTCCTCCCTTCGGATACATTTCGGTTATTACAGGTCTTCGTCGAAGACCTCTTTTTCGGCTTTGATCGGGGTGTCACGATCTGACGCTTTTTCCAGGAACGGGGTGTATCGCGAAAAATCGCTGATCGTAATGTTCGTGGACACCGCGTTGACCAGGCTCTCATAAAGGGTCTGGCATTTTTCATAGTTGGACAGGGTCAGCTCCTGATTGATCCAGTCGGCGATGACTTTGGTCTGGGTATACGTCTCATCGATCGAATGGGCGCCACCCATATATTTCAGATAAACATAGAATTCGTTGCCGTTGAGCGAATGGTCGCCTTCCTGCAGGTGCAGGCTCTGGCTGCCGGTCTGATATTTCAGTTCTTTGCTGAGGCTCAGATCATAATACCCGAGTTTCAGAAGAACTCTTCCGATGTTCTCTTCATTGACGATCACATAGCGGTCAAAGGTTTCGCCGTACCGCTCGCTGACGGCTTTCACCAGCGCCTCCCGCGTCCGCTCGTCCGCGTCCTTTCGGCCGAGGATCTCATTGAACGTCTGACGATCATACCGGGACTTGGTCGAGATACCGGTCAGCTTTCCGGTCCCGCTCCGCGTATTCAGTTCCAGCCGTGACAGGAAAACCAGGTTCCCATCGTTGTCGGTCCCGCCGAACAGGATGTTGACCCTGCTCTTCATGTCGGTGCCGTCGATCTCGGTCTGCCGGTTCTGCAGCACGCCGGTCTCTTTGATGATCATGACACCGGACATGAGTGCGACCAGAAGAACGATGGCCGTGAACACCAGGGCGATCCGCCGGTTGCGGATCTTGTTCTCTTTGACCGTCGTCCGGAATTTCAAAGGCTTTTTATCGCCGGGTTTTCTCATATATAAAACTCCTCAAAAAGAAGTGGGATTTCAACAGGGATAATAAGTATACAATAAAAACCTTGGAATTCAAATAAAAAAGACACCTTTTGAGGTGTCTTTTCTTGGTGGGAGAGGGTGGATTCGACACGTTTTTGCTTCGCAAAACCGTTCCGAGCTGCTTCCGCCAGCTCCCGTCGCTAAAAACAGTCCACCGGACTGTTTTCTTTACGCTCCGGCCCTAGGGTTCGACTCCACCTCTGTGGACAAGAAAAAGAGACGTCCGAAAGACGTCTCTTTTCTTGGTGGGAGAGGGTGGATTCGAACCACCGAAGGTACAACCAACAGATTTACAGTCTGCCCCCTTTGGCCACTCGGGAACTCTCCCATATCAAATTTTGTTATCTCCGGGGCCCACAAGCCGAGGAACGCAGGCTTGGGGAAAAGGAGGAGTAGCGGAGTGAGCGAGTCCTGCTGTTTACAGCAGGACGAGCGATTCGAAGCTGACTCCGACGTGGAGCTGGTGAACGGACTTGAACCCCTGACCTGCTGATTACAAATCAGCTGCTCTACCAACTGAGCTACACCAGCATATCGGTTTACAGCACTTCTTAAAGTGCGTGGATTAATATATCATACTTAAAGAACTCCGTCAAGGGAGTTTTCGAGAAAAAAGCAGAGCCTGCAGTCCCTGCCGGCTCTGCTTGATTCACAACTTATTCCGCGACGATTTCCGCCGCTTCTTCGACCGCTTTTGCTTCAGCACGGCGTTCGACGAGTTCGTCCAGCATGCGGGTATGTTCCGCATCCGGGAGCGCGTACTTCCAGGTCGGAATGGCGGCAAGCGCCATACCGATGGCAGGCGGGATGGAGATGATGAACATCATGGCCGCGGCATATTTGCCGGCACCGGTACCGCCGTCATACGTCAGGAAATCGGCACCTGCGTGCAGCGCGTTGTTCAGCTTGTCGATGTTCGCGCCGCTGTAGCCGACATAGCCGAACACAGCAGATGAGATCAGGGCGGCAATGCCGCTCGAAAGTTTTGTGATAAAACTCTGGCCGGAGAAGAACACGCCGTCCGTACGGACGCCGTTCGTATACTCCTCATAGTCGACACAGTCGGCAATCATGACAGACTGCAGGACATTGATGGCACCCATGGCGGCGCCGGCGAGGAAAATGCAGATACTGAACGGGACGCCCCAGAGAAGCGGCTTGACGTTCCCGCCGGAAATGAGATACAGCAGGAACATGCCGGCATAGGGAATGGCGCCGATCAGAGTAAAGAAATTATAAAGGCTCTTCTTCTCGAACTTCGTCATGAGCTTCGGTGTAATGCCCATCGCCAGGAACTCGCCGACGAACATCATACCGGCGACCAGGATCAGATTCAGAAGGATCCCCATGTCAACGCCGTTCTTTCCGATGACATTCATGATGTCGCCATTGCAGTAATAGTACGTTACGACTGTCATGGCATTGATGAGAAGCAGCTGCATCGGGCTTCTCAGGATACCGGAGATGAGGATCTGGCGGAAAGGTCTGTTTTTCCACATGATCTGGAAATTCTCTTTGATCGTATAATGCTCTTTACTGCCTTCCACGCGTTCTCTCGTGCAGATACCGGCGAATTCAAACAAAATCGTCGAAATCACCGTCATGACGATCGCGGTGGCGATAAACCCGCGGCGCTGCGCTTCACTGTGGGAGAAACCCTGTGCCTCAAAGGTGGAGCCGACGGCCTGGGAGACCTGGACGACCAGGACGCCCACGGCGCCGAAGCCGGCCGCGATCCGGGCCAGACTCAGGGCTTTCGCGCGGTCTGCCTCATTTTCGGTCATGACCGAAGTGATGCCCCAGAGCGGGATGTCACAGACCGTATAGCACATGCCCCAGAGGATGTAAGAAACGGCAGCCCACGTGATGATGGCAACCTTTCCTCCGGCTGTCGTCGCGTCCGCGTAGTTGCTGTTGAAAAATGCCAGGATGGTGATGACCATGATGACCGGCGGTCCGAAGATCAGATAAGGTCGGCATTTGCCCCAGCGGGTACGGGTCCGGTCCACGAAGTTGCCCATGATGGGGTCGTTGACCGCGTCCCAGACACGGGCCGTCGTAAAGATCCAGCCGAGTGCCATTGCCGGCAGACAGATGACATTCTGGAAATAAAAATAGAGCCCGGTCGTGACGATCTGATAGATCAGGTTCTGCCCGAACATACCGATCATGTACCCGGCCATTTCTCCTCTGGTATAGGTGTTCGTAATTGTTTTACTTTTTTTCGTTGCCATTTCATTCCTCCGTTCCAACAGAGTTCTTTTCCTGTTTATTGTAATGGATGGCAAGTTGTCCGTGCAACCCACTTTTTAAAATACAGGCGGTTTGACTTCCCCATTTTTCATTAGTATGATTATTGGGTAAACCAAATTATGTAAGGAGGACTCCCATGTTTTGTATTTCTCTGACGTTCCGGGACGCGGATGTCGATCTGCGGGAACAGTATTCCTGGGATGAACAAGTTCCGGACAGCCTTTCAAAAGGAGTCTTCCTGTCTACCTGCAACCGGGTCGAAGTCTACGGAGTGGGCGATCTGTATCCGCTCGTCGGGACCTGGTTCTCCGGAGTCAAATCCCGGCTCGCTCTTTATGAAGGAGAGAATGCCGTCCGGCACCTCTTCAAGGTCGCGGCAGGGCTCGACTCCATGGTCCTCGGCGAAGACGAGATCCTGGGACAGGTCAAGACCGCGTTTCAGGATGCCCAGAACGCCGGTCGGACCGACTATGAGCTCAATACGATTTTCAAGAGCGCCATTACCGCGGCAAAACGGGTCAAAACAGACACGAAGCTTTCCAAAACAAGCGTATCGGTCGCGACACTGGCCGCCTCCGCCTGTTCACAGTATGCCGAAGCATTAGACGGGCCATGTAAGGTGGTCATCGTCGGCGCCAGCGGAGAGATCGGCGGAAAACTGGCGAAAGATCTGTTGTCCATCGGGAAATGTCAGGTGGCTGCCACGGTGCGGAAACACCGGGTACCCGATGACGTGGAGCGGATCAACTATGAAGACCGCTATTCCCATATGGCAGAAGCAGACATCATCATTTCCGCGACCCGCTGCCCCTACTTTACAGTGACAGCAGACAGGCTGGCAGAATTCCCCGAGAAAAAACGGCTGTATATCGACCTTGCCGTTCCGAGAGATATCGACCCGGCACTGGTCCCCGTCATCACCGTCGATGACCTGCGGGAACTCGCCAACAAAAACAACGAAATCAAACAGGGGGAAGTCCCTTACGCGGAAGCCATTCTGGAGGAAGAGCTCCAGACACTGTATAAAGATCTTGCCTTCCACGACCTGCTGCCGCTTCTGGAGAAGCTCCCGGAGGCAGCCGACAACAAAGAACTCCGCCGCTTTTTCTATGTGTTCCGGGAAACAGCTACGGCAGAGGAACTGACAGCATTCATCAACGTCATGCTTCGCATGGAGGAAAACCAATGACCCTGTTCCCTTTTTTTGAAGATCTGGACAATAAAACATTTCTCGTCGTCGGCAGCGGGCCGGTCGCCCGGAGAAAAATCGAGACCCTGTCCGCGTTCGACGCCAGAATCGTTGTTGTCAGTCCGGATGCCGACTCCGCAGCACTTCCGGTCTGGAAGGTTTTGAAAAAGAAATTCGAAGATGTCGACCTGACCGGCGGAGACTATTCCGCCGACTATGTCATCAGTGCTACCGACGATAAAGAACTCAACCGGCACATCGCCGAACTCTGCCGGGAGGAGAAGATCCCGGTCAACATTGCAAACGACCCGGAGGCCTGCACCTTCCTGTTCCCCTCTGTTCTGAAACGGGGGGACCTTTGCATCGGCATTACGACCGGAGGAAAAGCCCCGGCATTCGACCGCTATCTGCGGTTCCTTCTGGAAGACACCATTCCGGAAGACGCGGAAACCGTCATCGACGAGCTCTACGCCCTGAAAAACGAGTTGAAAGAAACGGAGACCCCACAGAGAGAACGGGCAAAAATTTTGAACGATTATCTGAAGGAGCGTCTGCCATGAGCGAAAAGACCATCCGGATGGCGACCCGCGGGTCACAGCTGGCCAGAACGCAGGCAGGCCTTGTGGCAGGAGCGTTGGAAGCTCTGGGGGTTCGCGTCAAGCAGGTCCTCGTTTCCACGCGCGGAGACCGGGACCAGACGACGGACCTGACCCGTCTCGGCGGAAAAGGCCTTTTCGTCAAAGAAGTGGAACAGTACCTTCTGGACGGGCGGGCAGACATTGCAGTTCACAGCGGCAAGGACCTTCCCTATTCCCTGGCGGACGGCCTTGTCATTGCGGGCGTCCCCGAAGCGGAAGACTGCCGCGATGTGCTCGTCCTGCGAAAAGGTTGTACGGCGCCGGAGGTCATCGGCACCGGCAGTCCCCGCCGGGAAACCGAGTGCCGAACCTTTTACCCGGATGCGCGATACGAAAGCATCCGCGGGAACGTGGATACCCGCCTGCGCAAGCTGCAGGACGGGCAATATGACGCGATCCTTCTGGCAAAAGCCGGGCTGAACCGGCTTGACGCGGACCTGTCCGCATTTGATGTCCGGGTCTTTTCTCCGCAGGAATTTCTGCCTTCTGCCTGCCAGGGCATTCTGGCAGTCGAATGCCGGGAGACTGACCTGGAGATCCGGCATCTTCTGGAAGCGGTCTCCGACCCGGTCAGCAAACGGCGATTCGAGGCAGAAAGAGCGTTGTTTTCCCGAATGCAGGCAGATTGCTCCGTCCCCCTCGGCGTCCACTGCGACGTGGAAGAAGATGGCAGTCTGACCCTGTCTGCACTATATGACGATAGAAAATCCCAAAGAAACGGAAGGGATCTGACATTATTATGCGAAGAGATACTCCAGGAACTGGGTCTGTGACCCTGATCGGGGCCGGCTGCGGTCCGGACCTCATCACGCTGCGCGGTCTGCAGGCTCTGCAGGCGGCAGACGTCATCCTTTACGACGATCTTTTGCATGCCCCGCTTCTCGATGACCCCTCGCTCGCCGGCATCCCGACAGAATATGTCGGAAAACGGCGCGGTGCGCACAGTTCGACACAGGACGAGATCAATGCCCGTCTGATCGAACTGGCAAAGGCGGGGAACCATGTCGTCCGGCTGAAGGGCGGAGACAGCTTTGTCTTCGGCCGCGGAGGAGAAGAAGCGCTGGCATTGCAGGCGGAAGGCATTCCGGTCGATCTGATCCCGGGCGTCTCCTCCGCCATAGCGGTCCCGGAGCATCTCGGAGTTCCGGTCACCCACCGGGGTGCCGCGCAGTCCTTTACCGTCGTCACCGGCCATTCCGCGGACGGGTCCACCGAGAACTATGAGGCGCTGGCTCATCTGAGCGGCACGCTGGTCTTTCTGATGGGGCTGCACAACATCCGGGACATCTGTGACCGGCTGATACAGGCCGGAAAAGACCCGGCAACGCCGGCCTGCGTCCTTTCCAAAGGGTATTCCGAAAGCGAGATGCGGATCGACGGCACGCTGGAGACGATCTCCGACAACGCGCAGGAGGCGGAAACACCGGCAATTCTGGTCATTGGAACAACCGCCGGCATGCATCTTGGCGGAAACGGGCCCTCGGTTTCTGTCATTGGGACCGGTGATTTCTGTTCCCGTTTTCAGGCAAAATGCCCCGGCGCAAAGGTCTACCCCATTCTGGGTCTTGCGGAAACAGATACTCCGTTGCCGGTCCTTTCTGACTATGAGTGGCTCTGCTTTATGAGTGCTTCGGCACTGAAATTCTTCCTGCAGAAAGTCGACGATCTGAGGGAACTGGGACCCTGCAAACTGGCCTGTGTCGGCACCGCGACCGAAGAGGCTCTGGCAAACGCCGGCTTCCGCTGTGACTTTGTCCCCTCAATATTCGACCGGGCAACGTTGAAGAAGGAACTCCCCGGAGAGGGCCGCGCCCTGCTGATCGGCGCCGACGGGCCTGCAAGGGCAGCCGGGAACGACGGGCGGTTTGAGGCGCTCGGGCTTTATGAAGGCACCTGCCGGACCGATCCGGTTTCCATCCATACCAAATATCTCGTCTTTGCCAGCGGCAACGGCGTCCGCGGCTTTTTCGACAACGGCGGTCAGCTGAACGGCGCGGTCCCGGTCTGCATCGGGACTTCTACCGCTGCGGTGCTGGCAGACTATGACGAACGGCAGTATATCGCCAAAGAACATACGATCGAAGGCATCCTCGCGGAGATCTCCCGCCTGGAAGCATTGTCTTAAGGAAGGATGATGGATATGAAACGATTCCGCAGATTGCGCACGTCCGCTGCCATGCGCTCCTTTGTCCGGGAGCACGAGGTCTCGGTCCGCGATCTGATTTACCCGCTGTTTGTTGTGGAAGGCGAGGACCTTAAGACACCGGTCCCCTCCATGCCGGGCATTTACCAGTTTTCTCCGGACCGGCTGGAGGAAGAACTTTCCCGCGTGACACAGGCCGGCATTCCGGCGGTTCTTCTGTTCGGCATTCCGGCCCGCAAGGATGAAGAGGGCTCGGAAGCCTACAATCCGGACGGGATCACGCAGCGGGCCATCCGCCAGATCAAAGAATCTCATCCCGAACTGCTGGTCATCGCGGATGTCTGTCTCTGTGAATACACCAGCCACGGACACTGCGGGCTCGTTTGTGAAGGGCACATCCTGAACGACGAGACCCTTCCCCTGCTGGCGAAAGCTGCCGTCACACTGGCCGCCGCCGGCGCCGATATCATCGCGCCGAGCGACATGATGGACGGTCGGGTCGAAGCGATCCGCAACGCGCTCGATGAAGCCGGATTTGGCGAAATCCCGGTCATGAGCTACGCCGCAAAATTTGCCTCCGCCTATTACGGTCCGTTCCGTGACGCCGCCGGCTCTGCGCCGCAGTTCGGCGACCGGAAAACCTATCAGATGGACCCCGCCAACGGCAGAGAAGCGCTTCGTGAGATCGAGACCGATCTGGAAGAGGGTGCGGACCTTATCATCGTAAAACCGGCCCTTGCATATGGCGATATCACTGCCATGGCGCGGGAGCGGTTCGATGTTCCGCTCATCGCCTACAACGTCAGCGGGGAGTATTCCATGGTCAAGGCCGCTGCGGAACAGGGCTGGATCGACGAAAAACGGATCGTTCTGGAGAATCTGCTCTCCATGAAGCGGGCCGGAGCCGATCGGATCATCACCTACCATGCGCTGGACGCTGCCGCCTGGCTGGCAGAATAAGGAGTCTCCATGAAAACCAACCACGCATTATTCAAAGAAGCAAAACAACGGATCCCCGGAGGAGTCAACTCTCCGGTCCGCGCGTTCCGCGCCGTCGGCAGAGACCCGCTGTTTCTGGAAAAGGGTACCGGTTCCCATGTATATGACGCAGAAGGAAACGCGTTCATCGACTATGTCATGTCCTGGGGGCCGAACATCCTAGGCCATGCCCACCCCCGCGTTCTTGAGGCGGTGCGCGCCGCTGCGGAGGACGGACTGACGTTCGGTGCTCCGACGAAGCGGGAGATCGAACTTGCGGAACTGCTTTGTGACTGCCACCCCGCGCTGGAACAGGTCCGCCTGGTCTCCAGCGGTACAGAGGCCTGCATGTCTGCCATTCGCCTGGCGCGCGGGTTTACCGGGAAAGACAAGATCGTCAAATTCCGGGGCAACTACCATGGTCACAGCGACGGGCTTCTGGTCAAAGCCGGCAGCGGTCTGCTGACCGAAAGTGTCCCCGACAGTGCCGGTGTGCCGAAGGGTTATGCGGAAAACACGCTCCTGGCCGATTACAACAGCGAGGACTCCGTGGAAGCCCTGTTTCGCGCAAACCGCGATATCGCGGCTGTCATTGTAGAACCGGTCGCCGCCAACATGGGCGTCGTCCCGCCCAAAGAAGGCTTCCTTTCCTTCCTGCGGGGCATCTGTGACCGGCATGGCGCGCTCCTCATTTTTGATGAGGTCATCACCGGATTCCGTCTGAGTCTCGGAGGCGCGGCAGAATATTATGGTATTCAGCCGGACCTGGTCACTCTCGGCAAAGTTGTCGGCGGAGGCATGCCGCTTGCCGCCTATGGCGGGCGCGCGGACATCATGCAGCTCATCGCGCCGCTCGGGCCGGTCTATCAGGCTGGGACGCTCTCCGGGAACCCGGTCGCCACTGCCGCCGGCATCGCGCAGGTGAGCCTCCTGAAAGAAGACCCGGACATTTATGGCCGGCTGGAGCAGAAAGCCCGGGTCCTCGAGCAGGCCTTTCTGGAAAAGGGCTGGAATGTCAACCGGGCCGGTTCCCTTCTGTCGGTCTTCTTTACCGACCGTCCGGTCCTCTCCTATGAAGATGCTCTGACCTGTGATACGGACCGGTTTGCCCGGTACTTCAACCACATGCTCGATCACCACATCTATCTGGCTCCCAGCCAGTTCGAGGCGATCTTCGTGTCCGACGCCCACACGGACGGGGACCTGCAGAAAACGGTCGAAGCCATTGCCTCTTTCGAAGAATGATCTGCAAAAAAGAAAAGCGTTCCGAAAAAACGGAACGCTTTTTTGTTTTTCGTTTACTGGTCTGCCGGTTCGTTTTTGATGAAAAGCCCGGTTACCATGACCATTGCGCCGGTCAGGACCGCAAAGGCTTTTGACAGGCCTTTTTTCTCGAGGACCTTGTCACTGTATGCCGCGATGAACGCGCTGAGTCCCGCGGTGCTCGCCAGCGCCGCAACGGTGTTGGATTTCTTCTGGTTTTCCATAAAAGTCCCTCCATACAAAGGATTTCAGACTGCGGTCTGCAGCTACAATATAAAAAGTCAACCTTAAAAATGACCTAAATAAAAGTTGCAGAACGTTCTCAAAAGAATGACAAAACGATCATTCTGCCGGGAAACGATCGATCAGCCAGTTATAAAGCAGCTCCTCACAGGCCGGCAATCCGTGTTCCCCTCCCGGGACCACGTGCAGACTCAGATTCTCCCGGTTGAACGGATTCGGGCGATTCTCGTCCTCCGATGTCCATTTCCACATCTCAAACGCCTGAGGAATGAGCTGTAAAATAGTCCGGTCCTTGTCGCCCGCGCCGGAATAGAGGTCATAGTCCCCCGGCTGCAGACGAAAGACTTTCGGAGAACTCGCGAGCATATCGGCGGTCTCTTTCGGCTTCTTTGCTCCTCCGAACTGTTCGATCGCCCAGCAGTCACAGGCCAGAGGAGCAAACCATTTCACAAGGTCCGCGCAGTACAGAAAGATCTGCCAGGCGGTCACACCTCCCATGGAATAGCCGGAAAACGCGCGGTGCTCTCTGGATTCCCGCAGTCCCTTCGCATCAGTCGACGCCGCGTACGTGTGATACCTCGCTTCGACCGCAGGAAGCAGATCCTGCCGGAATTCCATATGGAACTGGAGCACCTGGTCATAGGAGGTCTGAAAGTCCCGCACGGCGTTCTCGTAGTCCCAGGTAACGGCGACGGCAATGAACGGTCTGGTCTTTTTCTCATAAATCAGCCAGTCAAAGATATTGCCGACAGCACCTTCGTTGGCTTCAAACATGGTGTTGGCGTTGCACAGGAAACCGTGCATGAAGTAGACGATGTCGTAACGGGTCTCCGTGTCCTTCGGATCGTACCCGTAAGGGGTATAAACATAGCAGGGTTTCAGCAGCGGCCGTTTGTCTCCGGCATAGTAGGTCGTCCCGTAAAGGAATTCTTCCACATCGCCCAGTTCCGGACAATCGGGCCGGTAGTAGTCTTCCGGGACACGAACGGTCTCGGTACTGTAATCGTCACGGGTCATAAGGCTCTCCTTAAAAAGACTGCCGGACGGGTCACGTCCGGCAGGAGAAATCTGGTAAGTTACGCTTTGTTGGTGGAACCGAACACGTCGATCTTATATTTGACCATATCGACGCAGGCGGCAAAACCGGGAGCCAGAAGTTTGCGCGGGTCATAGCCCTTGCCTTCCTTGTCCTTGCCGGCTTCGATATACTCTCTGGTAGCCGCGGCAAAGACGAGCTGGAGTTCGGTGTTGACGTTGATTTTGGAAACGCCTTTGGCGATCGCTTCCTGGACCATGGCGTCCGGGATACCCGAGCCGCCGTGCAGGACGAGAGGCATTTCTTCGCCGACCGTGTCCACGATGTCCTGAAGGACGTCAAAGCGGAGTCCCGGCCAGCCTTCCGGATAAATGCCGTGGATGTTGCCGATACCGCAGGCCAGCATATCGATGCCGCAGTCAACGAGCTGCTTACATTCCGCCGGGTCTGCGCATTCGCCCATGCCGACAACGCCGTCTTCTTCGCCGCCGATGGCGCCAACTTCCGCTTCCAGGGAAATGCCCTTCTCTTTGCAGATACCGGCAAGTTCTCTGGTCTTGGCAAGGTTCTCTTCAATGGGAAGCGCGGAGCCGTCAAACATAATGGAGGAGAAGCCGGCTTCGATGCAGGCTTTGGCTGCCTCATAATTACCGTGGTCAAGGTGGAGCGCGATCGGCACCGTGATATTCATGGATTCCATGAGATCGTTGACCATATCGACGACCAGTTTATAGCCGCCCATATATTTAGCAGCGCCCATAGAGACCTGGACAATGATAGGAGCATTCGCTTCCTGCGCGCCTTTCAGAACGGACTGTGTCCACTCAAGATTGTTGATATTGAACGCGCCAATACCGTAACCTTCCTTGCGTGCTTTCAGCATCATGTCTCTTGCAGAAACTAACATAGTATCCTCCTTATAATGCGGGGAACGGAGAGGTCCGGCTCCCTGTTGTATATATTTGTATTACAATCTTCTCATAAAAGGAACAGAATAGCAAGCGCTAACCGTTTTATTTTTGCGCCATTTCTTCCAGAATGCCAAGGTTCTGCCGGGCATAGGCATACAGCATAAAGCAGGTGATAAACAGCGCGAATGTGATGATGACCACGAGCGGATTGTTGAGGGATGTGAGCGCAAACAATGCGATTCCAACCAGAAACAGTATGGTCGTAATGATCGTCAGGATCCCAAAGATTTTTTTCAGCTTTTGCTGTCTCTCGATTTCCGCCTGCAGAGTTTCTGCAGACATAAGCTCATAATGCTTTTTTTCTCCGATGGCCATAGAAAGTCTCTCCTTCTTAAAGAAAAAGCACATCGCCGTTTAGACGATGTGCTTTTGTCATTCATGATTCAATACAACTTAATCGTTGTTCTTGTTGCGGCGGCCTGCCGTGAAGAACAGGGCTGCGCCGATAAGGGCTTCACCGACAAGGATGGCGATCGGAGCGCCAAGCTTCATCTTGGACTCGGAAGCGACTCTGGTCTCGGAGGGAGACAGGACGTGATGCGCGCCGTTGTTGGAGTCGACATAGTTCAGGTACTTGTCGCCTTCCGCAGTGAGGTCCGCATTGAATTCCGGAGCCACGAAGTTCGGATCGTACTTCTTCATGTTGAGGCTGTAGGTTTCAACGTCGCCGGCTTTGTTGTAAAGATCGAAGGTCTTGGCAGCGCCCCATGCGAGGATCGGGAGATCGAAGACCGGAAGGTTGTTGACCCACTTGGTCGGGAGGATCTCTTTGCCGTTGAAGATGATCTTTTCAAGGTCGGGGTTGTTGAACGTCAGACGAGCGTAGGATTTGCCGTCCTTGACGAACAGTTTTGCCGGAGCGGCAAGCTTCCAGGCACCACCGGTCAGATCATAGTCGATGTCGAACTCACCATCGGGGAGGTCGATGTCGATGGCCTTGATCTTAGCGGAAAGGTCATTGGCTTTTTCTTTCGCGGCGTCAACGAGGCTGACATCGTCATCATCCACATCGACGACAAGCGTGACTTCCTCTTCGTCAGCGACATCGACGTCAACGTCGACATCCTCTTCCTCGACGACGACTTCATAAGCCGGCTCGTCTTTGGACGGAACGAAAGTCTCATCGTAAGCCTTGCCCGAGGTGTTTGCCGGAGTCGTATCCGCAAAAGCGGTCATCGGCAGAACAAGAGCAACGACCATTGCCATCGCGGTAAGGACAGCAGCGATTGATTTTCTCATAACTCTCATACTCCTTTTTTGTTCAGAAGCCCGCGAAAAATGCGCAGACTTTCAGGTAACATTACACATATAGTATACAAGAGTTACCACATTTGTCAATTGGTAATTCGGCAAAAAACTTGTCATAAAAACAGCGACCTGTTACAATAGTTTTACACTGCCGAACATTTGTGCGGTTTCAAGGAGATGACGACCATGATCGACCTGCTGGAAGGCCTGAATGAGCAGCAAAAAGAGGCTGTGACCACGACGGAAGGGTACGTGCGCGTGCTGGCCGGTGCCGGTTCCGGAAAGACCCGCGCCCTGACACACCGCTTCGCTTATCTCGTCAACGAGATCGGCATCCTTCCCGGGAACATTCTGTGTGTCACCTTCACAAACAAAGCCGCCAATGAAATGCGCCAGCGCATCCACCAGCTGACCGGCGACAATGACACCGGCTACATCAATACGTTCCACGGCTTTTGTGTGTCCGTCCTTCAGGAGGACAGCCATGCCGTCAGTTACCCGAAAAGCTTTCTGGTCCTGGACAATTCCGATATCGATGCCATGCTTCAGATCATTTATGAGGAACGCGGTCTGACGCTCCGGGACATGACCTTCGGAAATGCCCGGGACATGATCGAAATGAAAAAAGGCGTCGAGATCCCGGATTACTATGAGGACCTTATCCGCATGAGTCTCGATGAGCTGTACGAAAAATACCAAAAGGCGGAAAAGACCGACCTCATCATTTTTTACGGCTATTTATACCAGCAGAAGAAATGCTTCGGGCTGGATTATAACGACCTGCTCTTTTTCACTCTGCACATTTTCGAGACCCACGAGGACATCCGGCAGAAATGGCAGGAACGTCTGGAATATATCATGATCGATGAGTTCCAGGACATCGACAAGCCGCAGTACCGGCTCATGGAAGCCCTCTGCGGGTACCACAAAAACCTGTTTGTCGTCGGAGACCCTGACCAGACCATTTACTCCTGGCGGGGTGCAGACTGCCGGTTCCTGAATGATTTCCCGCGGAAGTTCCCCGGCACAAAAACCATCTACATGATGCATAATTTCCGTTCGACGCCGAACATTTTACGGGCTGCCAACGCGCTCATCTCGAAAAACACCGAACGCATCGAAAAGAATCTGATTCCCGAGCTCTCGGAAGGGACCCCGGTGCTCTGCCATATGGCGCCAAACTCGGAGCATGAGGCAAAGTGGATCGCCTCCCGCATCACAGCCCTCCATGAAGACGGCTGGAATTATAAGGACATGACCGTCCTGTACCGGGCGCACTACCTGACCCGGCCCGTTGAGGAAGCGTTCCTGAAAGAAAAGATCCCTTACACTATTTACAGCGGCACACAATTTTTTGACCGTATGGAAATCAAGGACGCGCTCTCTTACCTTCGCATGGTTGCCTTTAAAGACGACCTGTCTTTCCGGCGCGTCGTGAATGTACCGAAACGAAACATCGGACAGCGCCGCATGGCTTTCCTGGAAGACTATGCCGTCCAAAACGATGTGTCCCTTTACACAGCCCTGCGGCAGAATCTCGACCACGAGGCGCTGCGCGGCACAAGAGCCCGCCAGTTCGTTCACCTGATTGAAGACTTTGCCGCCACCTATGAAGACCGGCCGGTCTCGGAACTGCTGTCCGACCTCCTGAACCAGAGCGGTTATGAGCAGATGATGCGGACGAACGGCTCCCAGGAACGGCTCGACAACCTGGCGGAACTCAAGCAGTCTGTTTACGAATATGAGGTCTCCTGCGGAGAAGAGACGACTCTGGACAGTTATCTCAAACATGCCGCGCTGTTTACCAATCTGGATGCCGGGCAGGGCGGCGACAAAGTCCGTCTGATGACCGTCCATGCAGCGAAGGGGCTGGAATTCCCCATCGTCTTTCTCGTCGGCATGAACGAGGGCACATTCCCCTCCCGCAAGATCAAATCAAAACAGCAAATGGAGGAGGAGCGGAGGCTGGCCTTTGTCGCCGTCACCCGGGCGGAACAGCAGCTCGTCCTCACCTCAGCGGAAGGCCGGAATCTTGACGCAACGCCCCGCTACCCGTCCCGGTTCATTCTGGACATCGGGGTCGATCAGCTCGTCTTCGACGAGCCCCCGCGGGAAGGACTCATCAAAGAGGCCCGGGAATACATCGACATGAAATCCCGTTATCTGATGACCGGCGATGAAGACGACTGCCTGTTCGATATCGGAGACCGCATCCGCCACCCGGTCATGGGAAATGGTACTATCCTGGAGCGCAACGCGCAGAAATCCGCGTACCTCATCCAATTCGACGATATGCCGACACCTCGCGCCATTTCCTACCGGGCAAAGCTCACGGCTATCTCTACCGGGGCAGAAGAAGGCCCCGGAGAGCCGGAGCCCCCGAGGCCATATGAGCGAAAATTCAATTGAAGACTCAGATTTCTGCCTTCCACAGTCCGTGGAGGTTGCAGTACTCGTAAGCCGCGACCGGTTCGTCGCCTTCGACCAGTGCGAAGGTGGCAGCCGGTTTTCCGGTGACCGGCAGAAGTTTGCGCTGGTTACCCTGCTTGGTTTCGAGGGCGATCCACGAAATGTGGTGCTCTTCCAGCATGGGATGCTCGACCTCGCCGACCGTGACCGTGACAAGGTTGCCGTCCACCGAGATGACCGGAACGTGTTTTTCGGTCGCCGCGTCCGTGGAGCACGGGACCAGTTCGGTCATTTTCTCGCCGCAGCAGATGACCGGGACACCTTTGTCCTCGACATAAGCGACAATGTTTCCGCAATGTTTGCAAACGTAAAATTTCATAGTCAGGTACCTCCCAATGTTTCAATATGCCTGTGTCGTTATTATAGCATAAATTCTTTACCTTGCCATGCCATATACGCTATAATGTTGCAAATCGATTCCATCATGAAAGAAGGCCGTTTTTTGCACTCGTTTCTGATTGCCTGGAATGCCATTCTCCCGTTCATTATTTATCTGGGCTCCGGGTACCTGACCCGCCGCTCCGGGCTGGTCGATGAAGCATTCCTTCAAAAACTGAATACGATGGTGTTCCGGGTCTTCTTCCCGTTTCTCATGTTCTGGAACCTCTACAACGTGGAAGCGGATCTGTCGGTCAAGGGTTCTTATATCCCCGTCTGTATCGGCAGCCTTCTGCTGCTGGTCCTGGCCCTTGTTCTGCTGGTGCCCCGCATCGTCAAAGACCGTTCCAAACAGAGCGTCATCATCCAGGCGGCATACCGCTCCAACTTCGTTCTGTTCGGTATCCCGATGGCGGAAAGCGTTTTCGGCGCCTCCGGCGCGGCACTGGCCACACTGATGGTTGCCATCATCGTACCCCTTTACAACGTCATCGCTGTCATCCTGTTTGAAACCTATCGGGGCGGACAGATCAAACTTTTGACCCTGCTGAAAAACATCGTCACGAACCCCCTGATTCTGGGAACACTCATCGGGCTGGCCTTCCGATTGCTGCACATTCAGCTTCCGGGTGCGGTGGAGACTCCGGTCGGCGCATTTGCCGCCCTGACGACACCGCTCGCGCTCTTTATTCTGGGCGGAACGCTCCATTTCGCCTCCATGAAAGCCAACGCAAAATATCTCTGGCCGACCATGGCAGTCAAGCTCCTGCTGCTGCCGATCCTGGTCACCATTCTTTCTTCGGCGTTCGGATTTTCCAACGTTGAACGGTTTGAGTTTTTGATCATGGCCGGCGCGCCGGTCGCGGTCTCTTCTTATTCCATGGCCGCCAACATGGGCGGCGACGGCGACCTGGCCGGTGAATTTGTGGCCCTCAGTACGGTCGTCTCTCTGTTCACCCTGTTCGCCTTTATTTCCGTCTACCACGCGGTGGGGTTCATCGCCTAAACAAGGAGGTCCTGTCATGGCTCTTTCCAAAGAGACCTGGCGCATGCTCTATGCAAAACTGGATGCGGTCGGACCGGTCCCCTATGACTGCGGGACTCTGTGCGGCAAAGCCTGCTGCGGAGTCTCGGAGGAGAACTGGAACGTGGCCGAGGACGCCATGGGCATTTATTTGAACCCGGGCGAAGACCTCCTTTTGCAGGAAGACGCCGACTGGCTGACCTGGAACCGTGAAACGGTCGAACCCGAAGACCTCGCGCAAAACGGTGGAGGGTTCCCCGATTCATATCTCGGGAAACAGCTCTGGTTCGTCCGCTGCAAAGACCCTCTCCGCTGCCACCGGGAGACCCGCCCGCTCCAGTGCAGAACGTTTCCGGTCCTGCCGCACCTGACGGCGCCGGGAACAGACCGGGAACATCTGATCCTCATTTGGAACGACATCGAGCTGCCCTATGAATGCCCGATCATCGAAGAGGAAATGGAGCCGGATCCGGACTGGCTGCGTGCCGTCCATGAAGTCTGGAAAATTCTGATGGAGGACCCGGACATTCTGGAAATGCTCCGCTTCGACTCCGAAGACCGGATCCTTGACATCGGTCCTCCCCCTGCCCTCTGGCCAAAGCATACGACATAAAGAACCCCGCACCGAAAAGGTGCGGGGTTCTTTTGTTTTATCGTTCGTGGATCAGACCGAGAAGTTTCTCCGAGAGGAAATCATAATAAATATGGCAGTCGGTATCCTCGAGGTCATAGACCCGGACAATGTCGGAAAGGGGGCCCGGGTCCGGCAGGAACCGGGACAGCACATTCGGTTCATTATCCAGGATCTCAGGATGGAAGCGTAGCGTCTTTTCATTTCCAAACACAGCGGTATACAGGATGCCGGCTTCCACGAGGTCCTGGAAAATATGGCTCCCATAGGAGAGTTCCGGCATATAACCGGCCCTCGTTTCCGCCACCTCGGCAATGACGTCGAATTCGGAAATGTCCGCAAAACTCGTCGGGACCCCGAGTTCCGGAGAAGAAGTGCAGATACGGCCGGGCACCATGAGGACCAGACATTTCCCCTGTCCGCGGTAAGCCCAGTTCACCGCGTTGATGGCGTTCCGGACCCGGTATTTCTCTTTATAGGGCATGTTGTAATACCCGATCGGATCGACGTAAACCAGCGCGTCGACTTTTTTGGATCGGGACATGCCCATGGAGGAGTGGACACTTTCCAGGAAGACGTCCCGCTCCGGGACATTCTCCGGGATCTCCACGAGTTTACTGTCGCGATTGACCTGCAGCGGCCGGCACTGGAGAGGACCGATCCGGTAATCGCCGTCATCGGACAGGTTGATGGTAAATTCGATATCCACCGGGTAGGAATATTTTTCCTGCAGGACCCGGAGCATCGTTTTCAGGTCCGCCATCAGCTGCTCGTTGTTCACGATCCCGTCGCAGGAAATGTAATAGACTTTCCGCTTCTGACCGCGGTTTAAAAACATGCTTTCCGCGTCATAGTCATGGGACAGCAACTGCCGCCGCTGGAACTCCGGCAGAGTATCGACCGCCCAAGTGACATTGAGCCCGTCGACATGTCCGGTATCCGTGTTGACCGCGTCGATGACCTGCTGGGAATACTGATGGCTCTTGGCCGCGGTCGCGGAGATCTTCTTCTTTGGATCATTGCAGAAGACCAGTCTCGGATAAGACCCCTGGTTTCGGTCGACGGCGGCGGTCCCGAGCCCCATGACGAGGCGCAGCATCCCGGAGGTCTCATCCCCGGAATTCTCCCCTGATTTGTAAGGGGACGTCGAATAGCCGACGCCGGCCGCGCTCGGCAGGAAGTGGTTCCCGTAACGGGAGCCGGACACGCGCTGGACCAGCAGCGCCATCTGTTCGTCCCGTTCATCGAGACCGCGGCGTTTCCGGTAATCGAGAGCTCCTTCGCTCATCGTACTCGCGTAAACGATACGAGCCGCGTTTTCAAACTCCTCCAGCCGTTCTTCCATCGTTCCGGAGTTCGAGCAGAACACGGACTCATACTTGCCGGCAAACGCGTTCCCGAAGCTGTCCTCCAGAATGGAACTGGAGCGGACGATGTACGGGTCCTGCCCGTAATATTCCAGCATCCGTTTGAACTGTTCTTCGATTTTTGGTGAAAAGGAACCGTTCATCAGCGCCTCTGCCATTTCCTTTGCGGCGGAGAAATACCCTTCTGCCGAACGCTGACGGACCCGCAGGTCCCACATGCCGTTTTCAATGATGTAGGCATAAAAGACGTCGTTTCCGACATAGAAGGAATCGTGCGGTTCCAGACGGGAGAAAATGTCCGGCTCATAGTTTTCCATCAGTTTCCGGGACATCAGCATGCCGGCGGCCTTGCCGCCGATAAGCCCCGTCCCGATCATACGGGACCGGACCTGGAAATAATCCTCCGGCGTGAAGTTTTCCACGACCATGGGGCGCAGGGTCTCATCCCGCGTGATCATGATCCGGCACATCCGGTTCGTTGCCTCGGTGATATCGATCCCATTCTGGTACAGCAGTTCGTTCTGCTGGAAAAACCGGTCCCAGAAATCCTGGTTGGATTCCGGCGATTCATCGAGCGACTGGTTCATGATCTGATAGAACCGGCTGGCCACGACGCCGCTCAGGACCGGTTCGAACGTATGTGTCTCTTTGTCGTAGACATGGGGCAGGAACATGGTCGCGGTGTCCCGCTGCCACACTTTCAGGGGACGAATGAAAATATATTTGTCGTCGGAGAAAACATCCAGAAAGACCTGGGTCTTTTCCCGGATGCTCGCCATACAGTCAAAGGAATGCATGGACCGCATGATCGGGAAATAGGCAATGGCATGCTTCTCCTCCGTCAGCCTGCCGATAAGAGTAAAGAAATTGCTGATCAGAAGGTCGGTGGACCAGGCCGTCTGCAGATCGGACAGACAGTCAAAAATATAGTAGGTCTCTTCCGGCATGGAGAGGATCAGTTCGTGCAGGGTGACCGTAAAACGTTCAAAACGTTTGGACGGCGGGATCTCCGTCAGGGTAACGCCCTCCATCTCCGGCAGCAGCGGAGCGTGTTCCGCGAACCGTACATAAACGACATTTCTGCCGTCTTTCACGCCCTGGCGCGCGAACGCCTCCGCAAACAATCGGAAATCGGCAAGATTGGACAGGCGGCAGACGATATTGTCCCCGATCCGGAACGAATCCAGTGCTTCATCCAGTTCCGGGAACCCGGAATTGATCCGATCGAACAGTGCCATACGATCACCTTCTCTTTCTATAAAATAGGATACCATGTGAAAAAGCTTTGTGGTATAGTATTTACATTGTATTTTTACAGAAAATGTAAGGTGATTATGATGCATACCGAATTCCTGATGGGGAATGAAGCCATTGCGCTCGGCGCGCTGGCCGCCGGCGTCAATGTCGTCTGCGGCTATCCCGGCACCCCGTCCTCGGAAGTCCTGTCGACCGTCGCGAAGCGCCGGACAGACCGCACCTATGTCGAATGGTCCGTCAATGAAAAAGCTGCCATGGAAATGGCGGCCGGCGCCGCCTATTCCGGAGCCCGTGCGCTGGTCACGATGAAACAGGTCGGTCTGAATGTGGCTTCCGACCCGCTGATGAGCCTCGAATACGTCGGCGTTAAAGGCGGCATGGTCATCCTGTCTGCGGACGACCCGGGTCCCATCTCTTCCCAGACGGAACAGGACACCCGAACGTTCGCGTCCTTCTCGAAAGTCCCCTGCTTCGACCCGAGCACCCCGGAAGAAGCCTATCAGATGATCCAGGATGCTTTTGACCTATCCGAGAAGTACGGCACGCCGGTCTTCCTGCGTCCCACGACCCGGGTGGACCACGGTTATGCTTCCATCGAAGTCAAAGACGAAGACGAGTATTACATCAACGAGCCGGAAGGATTCATCAAAGACAGTTCCCGCTGGGTCATTTTCCCGCGCCTGTCCTTTGTAAACCACGCAAAGATCGAAGCGCGCAACGAAGAACTGCGCACGACCTTGTCCGGTTATGAAGGAAACGCCATTCTCCCGGAAGATCCCGCCCTTGAGGAATCTCCGAAACGCGGTGTGGCCGCCGGCGGTATCTCCTATGCCTACGCAAAAGAAGAACTTCCGCGGCGCGGCATGCATCGCCTCTTGAAAGTCGGCACCCCGTTTCCCTTCCCGGAAGCGCTGGCCCTCGATTTCTTGAAAGATCTTGACGAGGTCCTCGTTCTGGAAGAGCTGGACCCGGTCATTGAAAAAGAACTCACCTATATTTGCGGAAAGTATGGTCTCTCCACCAAGATTTACGGCAAGCTGAGCCACCACATCGCCCCTTCCGGGGAAAACACGAGAGACTCCATCGGCGCCGCGCTGGACGCGTTTCTCGGAACATCGGTTTCGGACGTCAAAGACGCGGCCGCGCCGCCTCCCCCGCTCCCGGTCCGGCCCCCGGTCCTTTGCGCCGGCTGTCCGCACCGCGCCTCCTTCTATGCGGTCAAACAGGCCATGAAGGGGCAAAAAGCTTTCTTCGCGGGTGACATCGGCTGCTATACCCTCGGCAACGCTCAGCCCCTTGACATGTGCGACACCTGCCTCTGCATGGGCGCCGGCGTCAACATTGCCCAGGGCATCCGCCGCGTGGAACCGGACACCGCCTCCTTCGCGTTCGTCGGCGACTCCACCTTCTTCGCTTCCGCCATTCCCGGCGTCATCAACGCCGTGTATAATCAGGCGGATATGACCCTTGTGGTCCTCGACAATTCCACGACCGCCATGACCGGCCACCAGCCGCATCCCGGCACCGGCCGCACCATGATGGGAGAGATCGTTGAGAAGATCGACCCTGTCAAAGTCCTCGAGGGCATCGGAGTCACCGAAGTCGTGACGCTGGACCCCATGGACCTTGCCACGGCCGTCCCCGAGATCAAACGGCTCAGCGCCCTGCCGGGCGTCAAAGCCATTATTTTCCAATACCCGTGCATCGCCCTGTTCAAACCGACCGAATACTGTGTCGTCGACCAGGAGGAATGCATCAACTGCAGACGCTGCATCAAAGAACTCGGCTGTCCGGCGCTCTTTATCAAAGACGGACACGTGGAGATCGACCCCGGCACCTGCACGGCCTGCGGTCTTTGCAACCAGGTCTGCCCGAAGAAATGCATCGGAGGTGTGGCGCGATGAAAAACATTGTTCTATGCGGCATCGGCGGTCAGGGGACTGTCCTTGCCTCCAAGCTGATCGCGGCAGCCGCCATGCAGAAAGGACTCCCGGTCCGCAGTGCCGAGACCATCGGCATGTCTCAGAGAGGCGGTTCGGTCTTTTCCCATCTGCGGGTCGGAGACCCCGGAGAGGAAGTTGCCTCTCCTATGATTGCGAACGGCGAAGCGGACATCCTCATCGGTTTCGAGCCCGGGGAAACGGTCCGCATGCTCCCATGTCTGAAGGAAGGCGGCCAGGTCATTACCGCGAGCCGCGCCATCATGCCGGTCACGGCCACGCTTTCCGGCGGCAATTATTCGGGCGATGAAATGGTCGCCTACCTCAAAGAAACCGTCCCGAACCTTTCGGTCGTCGATACAGATGCCGCTATCGAAGAACTCGGCAACCCGAAGGTCATGAATGTTCTGCTCCTCGGCTACGCTGCGAACAGCGGAGCCCTGGGCCTGACCACAGACGAACTGAAAGAAGCGCTGAAGGCGCGGCTCCCCGAAAAGCTCTGGGACCTCAACTTCAAAGCGTTTGACTACTCTAAGAATCAGGAGGCCTGACATGAAGATCTCTGAAACACAACTGCGAGAGGTCAACAAGCAGATCCACGCGCTGGTGGAAGCCGGCAGCTTTTACGGCAAAAAGCTTGCCGACGCCGGCATTACCGGGGTTTCGACCGCGGAAGATTTTGAGAACCTTCCGTTCTCCGAAAAAGCAGACCTGCGCGACGCTTATCCGCTCGGACTCATGACGGCGCCGGAGGAAGACATCGTCCGCATCCATTCGTCGTCGGGCACCACCGGTCTTCCGGTCATCATCCCCTACACAAAAAAAGACGTCGACGACTGGGCCACCATGTTCGCCCGCTGCTATGAAGTCGCCGGCATCACCAGCAAAGACCGCATCCACATCACTCCCGGCTACGGTCTCTGGACCGCCGGCATCGGCTTCCAGGCGGGTGCGGAAAAGCTCGGCGCCATGGCCATCCCCATGGGTCCCGGTAATACCGAGAAGCAGCTGCAGATGATGGTCGATATGGAGTCCACCGTCCTCTGCGCCACCTCTTCCTATGCCCTGCTGCTTGCGGAAGAGATCGAAAAGCGCGGCATCAAAAACAAGATCAAGCTCAAAAAAGGCGTCATTGGTTCCGAACGCTGGGGCGAGGCGATGCGCAAGCGCATTTCCGAAGAACTCGGCATCGAGCTCTATGACATCTACGGACTCACCGAGATCTATGGACCCGGCATCGGCATCAACTGCAAGTATGATACCGGTATGCATTACTGGGATGACTTCATCTACATCGAGATCATCGACCCCGTCACCCTGAAACCCGTCCCGGACGGTGAGATGGGCGAGATCGTTATCACGACGCTGGTCAAAGAGGGGGCGCCCCTCATCCGTTACCGGACGCACGACCTCTCCCGCATTATTCCCGGCACCTGTGAATGCGGCCGCTCCTACCCGCGCCTCGACGTCATCCAGGGCCGCACCGACGACATGATGAAGATCAAGGGTGTCAACGTCTTCCCGAGCCAGATTGAAGAGGTCATCGCGGACTGCGAAGGCGCCTCCAGCGAATACCAGATCCGCATCTCCCACCTCGACGGCAGAGACACCATGCGCATCTATGTCGAAGCGACGAGCGGTATGGTGGACTTCGCGGAACTTGGTAAAGAGCTTACGCAGAAGGTCAAGGCTAAAATCGGCTTTACGCCCATCGTCAAAGTCGTGGAACTCGGCATGCTGCCCCGCTCCGAGAAAAAGAGCAAACGCGTCATCGACGAACGTTACGACTAAAACAAAAAAGACCCCGTTTGGGGTCTTTTTTATTTTTCTTCATAAAGTTGAATGGATGTGTTCCAGCGCGCCCTTCAAAAGGTCCAGCGGAAGCTGACCGGGAGCGGAACTCTTCTCGACGGTTCCGAAGGTGACTGCCGAGCCAAACATCTCACCGGATACACGGCTTAAGGTCCCGAGACCACCCATAGACATGGTAATGGCCGGGATGTTCGCGGTATCCGAGAACTCTTTGGTGGCTGCCAGAAGTGTCAGGACGTCTTCCGGGCACTGCGGCATGACGGCGACTTTCGCGATATCCGCGCCCATTTCCTGCATCCGCTGCAGACGGGCGACGATATCTTCTTTCGGGGGCGTCTTCTCAAAATCGTGATTCGACAGGATGACTTTGACACCCTTTGCTCTGGCGGTTTCCATCAGACGCGCGACCGGTGCATCGCCCAGCAGGAATTCGATATCGACGAGGTCGACCAGTCCCGAGGTGATGACGGTGTTATACAGTTCGATGTACGCCTGCAGGGAGAGCCGTTTCTGCCCGCCTTCCTCTGCCGTTCGGAACGTAAAGATCAGCGGGATCTCTCCCAGTGCCTTGCGCAGTTCCGACAGGAAGGTAAGGACGGTGAGGAGGCTCAGCGAAGACACCTCATAGAAGTGGTCAAATCGCCACTCGGCAAGGTCCACCGGAAGGTCCCGCAAAGCTTCTGCCTGCTCCAGGACCTCTTCCCTGCTTTTCGCGACGAGCGGCACGCAGATCTTCGGTATGCCCGTTCCGATTTCAAGATTGTTTACGATTACAGGATCCATAATGCGACACCCTTTTATGTCATCTGTTTACTAATTCTCCGAGGTTCATTGTAGCATGCGCGAAGGGGGTTCGACAACTGTTCGACAATATCTGTAAATTGTATACACGTAATGACGCCGGTCTGTGTTATAATGTGCGGGATATCTTTGCACTACCGGGAGGAAAACAAAAATGAATCCGAATGAACCGCGCAAAATGCCGGTCGTGTATCCGGTCCTCTGGGGCGGCATCACACTGGCCTATCTTGTCTGGATGATCTTCTTTATGAAAGATATCATCCTGCAGAAGTATGAGACCGTTGCCGGGCGCACCGTCGACGGGCTGCTCTACGATGACATTACCGGGTTTGTGGGAAGACACTGGCTCTACCCCGTCTGGGTCATCGTCTCCGCACTGACGCTCCTGCTGTTTATCGTCTATATTCAAAAACTGTTATACGCCGAGAAACTTGGGAATTTCGCGAAATGGTTCTGCCTCATCGGCGCCATTGTCGGATGCGTTTACGTAGTTGCCTTCGGCTTCCTGGACGCGCCCAACCGCGAAGGTGAAATGGCAAGTTTTGCCGACAAACTGAAATATGTCACCGCCAGCATGATCGGTCTCGTCTGGCCCTGGCTGTTCAAGCTCTGGGGCATCCTTGGCGGAGCGACATTGTTTTCCAATACCATGTACGCCTACCGGAAGTATGACTTTGAGAGCAAGACGGGCGTCATCTTGGGCTCCATCGGAGCCGCGGCCATTTACATGACGATCAACTGTCCCTCCTTCGGCGAGACAAAAGACTTCTCGGTCCCGCGCTGTCTGGCCCACTGGTCCGGCGCACTGCTGTTCGCCGTCTGCATCGCGGCGCCGCTCGTCATTTTCCTGTTCCGAAAGGCGAAAGAAGAAAAGGGTAAATTCCTGTGGACGCTGATCGTGGTCGTCGCTCTGCTCGCGACCATGGTCGTCCTGCTCATCACCGTCGGCAAGAGCGCCATGATCGAGAACATCCCGATGATCGCCGGATACATCCTCGTCTACCTGCTGAATTTCACGCACTTCTTTGACACCAGCCCTGTGACAAACGAATGACCAGAATAAAACAGCCCGTCTGACGACGGGCTGTTTTTCTCAACAGGAGACCGCCTGGTTCACTATATGTTTCTGTTTCGTGGGGACGCCAACGTCGAGTTCCGGCAGCATCATACTGAAAATGTCTATCCCTGCAAAATACTGTCAAATCCTCTTTCAAGGCAAATCAGGATCAGATCTGCCAGCTCTTCAACCTCCTGCAACTCTTCACGAATAAACACGCGGAACGTAGAGACAAGTGATGCTGTAAACCACTCACAGTAAAGAAGTCTGTTGGTTCGGTTTACTTGAGGATATCTTCTGTCAATCTCTCTTTCACATGTTTTTTTGATTGTCTCCTCATAAGCGTCAAAAAAGCAGAGAAAATTCTCATCAATATCAAACATAGCCCTGTACTCGGCGATTCGCTTTGTATTATATTTATAGATTTTCAGGATAATATCTCTTCGCTGACAATCACCTGCCGCATCAAAGAATTCCTGCAGAAACTGTTCTGAGTCGTAAAGTAGATCCTCGCTAATATTAATCAGCAAGTCTTTTTTACTGCTGAAAAACATATAAAAAGTTGTACGATTCAGATTTGCTTTCGTCGTAACGTCAGTAATGGAGATTTGAGAATAGGCCTTTTCCGAAAGCAGCTCAATCATCGCCTGCTTTAAACTATAGATCGTTTTTTCTGAATTCAATTTTTTCATAATCAATCACTTTTTGGTCGACAAATAGAATCTGTTTGTCTTGAGGTAATCAATCTATCTGTTTATGCTTATGTAAAAAGATGCCACCCACCATCTCTAAATTATAAGCATATAGAAGGAGGAAACACAACATGAAAGCACTCGGTTTAAAAGAAGAAGCTTATTCTCTGGATGCCCTAACTGAACTTGAGGTAAAAGAACCCGTTTGCGGTGATGATCAGGTTAAGGTTGAAATTCATTCAGTTGGATTGAACCCGTCAGATTACAGAATGACGGTTATGCCTGGCCCTGTTCCTCGTTCTTTTCCGTTCATGCTCGGATCCGATTTTGCCGGTAAGGTTGTAGGAATTGGAAAAAACGTGACGAAGTTTAATATTGGCGACGACGTTTACGGAAAACCGCAAATCCCAAACTTCGGAACATGTGCCGAATATTATGTCATTGACGAGGAGCTCTTATGTAAGATGCCTTCACAGATCAGTTATTCTCAGGTGTGCACCGTTCCTGTCACCTTTCAGACCGCTCTCATGAACTTACAGCGTAAAGCCGATTTGAAAAAAGATGAATATGTTCTCGTTCTTGGCGGCGGCGGCGGAGTCGGCTCTGTTGCGGTTCAGATTGCAAAACATCTGGGCGCTCATGTGTGGGCTACAGGATTATCCAAAGATATTGAAGGTATTCAGAAATTAAACCCTGAAGGAATTATTAATACTGAAACGGATGACCTGAGCAATATCCCTGTGCGCTTTGATGTCCTGATGGACACGGTAGGCCTGAAAGCGCAGGAACAAGTAATCGGGCTCATGAAAGATCACGGAAGAATCGTTTCCAGTGCGGTTATTGAAACAGATTCATCCATCAGCGATAACAAAACTCTCGACTTTATACAGTTTGAGTTTGCACATGGTGACGGTTCCGATTTTGAACTGGCAAACAAACTGATGGAAGAAGGCAGCTATGTTCCATCATACGAAACCGAACATCCGTTTACTGCCGAAGGGTTAAAAACGGCTCTTGACCGCATCTGGAGCAACAATAAAAAAGGCCGGCAGATCATGAAAGTTAAATAACATTTAACGGACGGACAATCCAAGCAGATGTCCGTCCGTTTTTGCATTTCCAGATTTTTATCATTATTATTCCAGTTCGAAGGCGTCTTCCATGCGGTAAGACGGCATCAGACGGAGTTTGTGGAGATTGATGCGGTGCAGGCGGTCGATCTTCGCCTTCGTCTCCTCGTCATCGATCTCTCCGGTGCGGATATACCGATCGAGGACGGCGTAGGTGAAGCCGAGTTTTTCCTCATCGCCCATGCCGGACAGGCCGTCGGAGGGCATTTTCTTCACCAGGAACTCCGGCAGGCCCAGCGCTTCACCGACCTGCAGAACTTCTTCCACACAGAGGTGCGCCAAAGGGCTGAAGTCTCCCGCGGCGTCTCCGTATTTCGTGGAGTAACCGACATAGTCTTCCGACAGGTTGCAGGTATTGGCGACGCGGGCGCCGTTAGGGAGCATTTGTCCCACGGCATAGAGCGTTGCCATGCGCAGGCGGGGAGGCAGGTTGATGCGGGCATCGTTGCTCATTTCCGACTT
>R19__coassemble_211_pt1 | contig 31841 bp, 40 predicted proteins | sample R19__metabat2_low_PE_020 | metagenome-assembled genome bin R19 | reverse complement strand
ACCGGCCGACGATGATTGCGTCGACCGTGTTGTATAACTGCTGGAGCAGAGAGCCGGCCAGCACGGGCAGTGAGAACCGAAGAATGTGTTTCCACGGCGCGCCGTCCGTCATTGCTCTTGTCTTCATCGGCCTGCCCCTTTCCATTTTCCTCTTGTTCTATCCCTTATTTTAGGGTATCTTATTCATAACAGCAAAGACGAAAATAGTTAGGAGGTCATAATCTTATGATTATGTTAAACAATAACCTTCGCATCTTCCTTTCCGTCGCGGAACTCGGGAGCGTTACCGAAGCGGCAAAAAAACTGTATATCTCCCAGCCGGCCGTCAGCCAGGCGGTCCGGAAGCTGGAGGAGGAGCTGGGCGTCAAACTGTTCATCCGCAGCAAACGCAGCAGCCTTCAGCTGACGGACATTGGAGAGAAGACCCTTGCCCTTGCCTACCAGATGGCAGACCTTGAAAACAAAATGTACCAGGCCGCATATGAGGAGAATCATCTGATGGGAGGTACCGTCCGCATTGCCACAGTTCCGACCGGCGCGTCCATCATCATGGCCCGGGTGCTCCCCATTTTCAAAAAACAGTTCCCGGATGTGACCGTGGAATTGGTAGAAGCCGCTCCGGCAGCCGTTACCGAAATGGTCCGCACCTTTCAGGCGGACCTTGGAATTGGTCTCCCGCCATACCGGGACATGGAACACCGGCTTCTGCTGAGAGACAAAATGGTCAGCATCAGCCGGGACAGATCCCGGCGGGTCGACCTGAAAACCGCAGGGTCCGACCTGGTCCTCTGCCGGGTGGCATATGAATCGATCACAGAAATGCTGACCGGTCAAGACATCGACCTCTCCCACAGCCTGGTGGTGGACGCCGCCAGCACACAGCTCAACATGGTCGAAAACGGTAACGGCGTCGGCGTCATTTCTCGGCTGATGCTCTCCACCATTCCCAACGAGCTGGTCAGCGGCACCGTCGTGCCGGAATTGGAAATAGAGATCAGCCTAATCGCCAACCGTTTCGATGACCTTCCCACCGCCGCAAAAGAAATGGCGGCCATGATCCTCCAATACAAACAGGTATAAAAAAGCCACCCGGTAACGGGTGGCTTGTTTTTTGGCGATTTATTATATCTCCCGGGACTTCAAAATTTCCTCATAAGTGACCAGCCGGACGTTCTTGCAGTTGCCGCAGTCCGTGCAGCCGACGCAGGTCTGGAAGCTGGGACACGTAACACATTTCTCCGCGTGGTACATGGGTGTGCGCAGTTCGTCCTTCGTCAGAAGATGGCCGTCCCAGGGGTCGAACAGCTTGTATTCCGGTTCCCCAAAGAACTGGCAGAGCCCGGACTTGAACGCCTGCACCTTCTGGATGTCCTGCCGGTCCACCAGGTACTGCCGCCCGTCCTTCACGAACAGCGCGCCAATGGCGTCGAAGGTGAAGTTCACGCGGTACGCAGCGCACGCGTCCGAAACCGCTTTCACCCACTCGTAGTGGCAGGGCCGGTGGCCGCCGAAGCCTTCCCCGCCGAGGTTGATGTCATCGATCTGCCCCGAAGCCAGCGCCGGGGTAATGTCCACCGGTCCTAAGAACGGCGCCATGTTCATGCCTTTGTGTTTGGCCGGAATTTTTTCAAACACAGGCCAGCGCTCATCGAAGGCCCGCTGGTTCTCCACACTGATGTTCAGCTGGACATTCTCGTAGCCCTCTCCCCAGTCGTCCGGCAGGTGGCCCGCCATGCGGTGGACGCGCTTGGTCAGAATATAGAAACGCACGTCGGAGCGCCAGCGGATCATGTCCCACATTTCCTTGCGCCACTCGTCCGCCTCTTCCAGGAAGGTGTCGGAGGTCATGTTGACCCGCAGCACGTACCCGGCCGGTATTTTATACCGCCCCTGCCGGTCCCGTTTCATGGGCTTGTCAAAGTCCGCCGTCCGGCGGATGACGCGCGCCCGCTCCGGCACGCCGCGGATGCCATCGAGGTAATACATGTAGCAGTTGTCACAGCCTTCGCTGTACTTGTAACACCCGTGCCACGGGTTCCAGGCCTTCGGGTCCGCCACACGCCCACCTCCTTATTCAGAATAGAACATTTGTTCTGCCAATAGTATATCAGACTTTACGCAGAAAAGCCACCCTTTTGGGTGGCTTTTTGCAGTTATTGATAATAGATCAGCAAGAGCGCTTTTGCGTTCTTCCCACTGGTATTCTGATAGGAATGCGCCGAGGAAGCATCGAAACAGAGCGCATCATCTTTCTTCAGCAAGTACTCTTCCCCTCCGGTTTCCAGAACCATTTCTCCTTCTATCATCATGATATATTCATAACTGTTCAATGAATGCCCAATGGAGGGATGGATGCAGCCCGGCTCGATCTCGATCTGATAGAGTTCAAAGTTTCGTTCCTGTGACTTTGCATAATAATTAAAAATATGATATCCGTCCTCCGTAAGTTCCGAAATATCCTTCTTTTTGATATGGACAGCGGTCTTTTCCGGCATTTCCAGAAGACTCGTATACGGCAAATGGAATGCTCCCGTAATTTTCCATATTGTATTGATCGTCGGGTTCGAGTCACCTTTCTCTATCTGAGAAAGGATCACCTTGCTGACACCTGCCATTTCCGCAAGCTGCCCAAGGCTTAAGTTTCGTTCTTTCCGCAGCCTTCTCAGGTTATACGCGATGATTTCTCCGGCTTCCATGACATCCTCCGAAAAATATATTTTTCTTCTTGTAAATTATAGTGAACAGAGCTATAATTAATTCGTTAAATATATTTTACAGTACGTTTGTCTTAATTTCAAGGAGAAAACGATGAAACGAAAAGCTTTCAAAGCCGCATTCCCCTATACCATCCCTATCTTCGCCGGATTCTGGTTTCTGGCGCTTGCCTATGGGATCCTTATGAATGTGAACGGTTTTTCTTTTATATATCCAATGCTGATGAGCCTTCTTATCTTTGGCGGATCTTTGGAGTTCATCGTTGTCACCATGCTGATGTCGGCATTTGCACCTATGCAGGCGCTCATCATTACACTTCTGGTTCAGGCCAGGCATCTCTTTTACGGGATCACCATGCTTGACCGGTTCAAAGGCATGGGGTGGAAAAAAACATATCTGATTTTCGGAATGTGCGATGAAACATTCTCTATCAACTATACTGCGGATATCCCGGATGATGTCGATCCCGGGTGGTTTATGTTCTTTGTCACAATTTTGAATCACTTTTACTGGGTTTCCGGTGCCACGATCGGCGGTCTGGTCGGATCGCTGTTGACATTCAATACAGAAGGTCTGGATTTTGTCATGACAGCAATGTTTGTAACCATATTCATGAACCAGTGGATGAAAGAGAAGAAAAAATATACCGGTCTTATTGGAATTTCCGCGACCCTTGCCTGCCTGGTATTATTCGGAGCAGATTCTTTTATGATACCGGCTATGCTTGCAATACTGGTCCTGCTGACCATATGGAGAAACCCCATCGAAAAAGCTTACGAAGAAGGAGAGTCTCTGGAATGAGTCCCATGACGATACCGGAACAGATCACCATCATCGCGATCTGCATATTGGGCACGATGCTCACAAGATTCCTGCCATTTATCGTGTTCTCTTCAAAAAAGCCTACGCCGAAATACATACAGTATCTGGGGAAAGCCCTGCCTTGCGCAGTTTTCGGGATGCTGGTCATCTATTGCCTCAAGGATGTATCCATACTGACCGGTTCCCATGGCATTCCGGAATTGATTGCCGTTGCGGGCACCGCCGTCCTGCATCTGTGGAGAAAACAGATGCTCTTATCCATTGCCGGCGGAACTGCCGCGTATATGGTTTTGGTTCAGTTTATATGTTGAATCCATCAGAAAAAAGCCACCCGGTAACGGGTGGCTTTGTTCGTGTCAAATTTCCGGGATAAGGCCCATTCCGACCAGGGCCTTGTAAATGCCCTCCTCGTCGTTACTCGCCGTCACATTCCCGAATTCCCGCTTCATCTCCGCGGGGGCATTGTCCATGAGCCAGGGTTCCCCCACGACACGCAGCATGTCCGCGTCGTTGAAATGGTCACCGAAGGCCGCGGTCTGCTCCGCCGGGATATCCCATTGACGCCCCAGTTCCCGGACCGCCGTGCTCTTCGTGATCCCGCCCCGCATGATCTCCAAAAGGAAGTCCGCCGACCGGACGATGGACAGTTCCGGGAAATCCGCCTTCAGGAATTCCTCCAATCGCAGGATGTCCAGTAACGTCCCGTCGACATCGCTCAGCACAAGTCTGATTTTCCTCTGAACGTTTCCCGGCTTTGCCATACGCATCTCTCCTTTGCACACTCATTGTACCACGGAACAGTATAAAACGGTGCCATTCGTAGACTGATCCAAACCAAAAGCCACCCGGTAACGGGTGGCTTTGCTTTTGTCTGTTTATTGCACCGGAGCGTCCGGGGCGATGTACGTATTCTCCATCCAGTTTTCTTCCATGCGCTCCACGAAGCCACGGGGGACTTCGTAGATGTCCCCGGGCAGACACTCCGTGACATCCGTCCAGAAGGGCGCGTTGAATCGCAGCATGTGGAAATAATCTTCGTGGCAGGCCCGCTGGTACAGGATGCCGTGCTCGTTGTCATAGCCGAAGGCCACAAACACGTCCTTGTACGTCTCGTTCAGCTCCCAGTAGGCCCAGGCGGCCTGCGGGTCATTCTGCATGCCGTCCAAAGCGTCGATTGCCTCCGAGTAGTACCAGGACTGTGCAGGCTTCCCCTCGTTGAACTTCGTCCAATACTCCTCCGTGTCCCCATACAACCGCAGGTCCGCGGCAATGCTCCGCAGGTTGGACAACTTGTCGGCGAGGATCAATTTTCGCACCTCGTCCGACGCAGTCCTCAAGTGCTCGTTGGACAGGGTCTTGCGCTCCTGCCAGGACAAGGACTTATCCTCGGTATGCGCACCCACCAGGTCCGCCACGTGGTCTCCAAAAGCGGCGCGTACATCGCTCAGGGTGGCATCCGTGTCCTCCACCACGTCGTGCAGGAGGCCGGCGCAGAGAAGATCCGTGCCCGCGCCCATGCGCTGCAAAATACTCATGACTTCCATGGGGTGAACGATGTACGGGATATCTGTCCCCTTCCGGGCCTGCTCCACCGCCGCGTGGCAATCCACCGCGAACTTCACAGCCGCCGCCAGTTTCGGGTTTGCCTTTTGCTTTGCCATACTCATCTCTCCTTTGCACACTCATTGTACCACGGTGCAGTATAAAAAGGTCCCCCGCCAGGGGACTTTTGCGTCTTTGTTCATTTCGCCGAACTGCTTTTTCCAAAAGCAAACGCACGAGCGGTCGAATTTTCGACACGAACGGTCATCAAGTCTCGAACAATTGCGTATTTTGCGAAATTCAAGTTCGCAAAACGGCGTAGCTACGCGATTTTCGAAACTTCGAAGCCCAAAATCTTTGTGCGCTTCGTCAATTGAAAGCCGGACCGTCAGCCCCTATAATCCAGTCGTTAACAAAACTTCCTCCGGGCCCGGAAATGTCAAACGGAGGAATCGATATGCCCTATGCATATTACGTAAAGGATCAGAAAAACCAACAAGTTCCGATTTCCGTCCGGCCAGCCTGCAAAGAAGATTTGTACCAGACGAGTTCTCGCAAATGGTATTCCGACTGGACCTCAGATTATCTCCAAACCCCGTCATTCGAATTATATGCTTTTGAAGTCATCCAGACCTCCGAATTGGTCGCACTTTGTGCATATTAGAATCAACCGGAAGGAAAAAGTATCCGCATCGTCTTTGTCGAACCTCACTCCGCCAGCGATCCCCGGCTCATTGCCAAACGCTCCGAACGGTTGTATACTGGTATCGGGAAAATGATCATTGCGTTCGGCGTCGAATTATCGTTACGAAACGGCTACGACGGCACCGTTCATTTCAAAGCAAAAACCACCGAACTATTTTTGCATTATCAGAAAACTTACCACGCCTTCCCTATTCCGGCAGAGCACTATGCGCTCATTCTTTTTGGAGATGAAGGTATTCCGTTATTAAATGATTACAAGGAGGTTGCCCCATGAGCACATTCAATCCTCAGGAAGGACCGTGGATCGTCCCAACTTCCAAAGAAACCGACCGTTATGTTGCCTGTCTCAGACAGGTCTGCGACCGATATAACATCCAATTTTCGAAGGCAACCGAACTGGAGAAAAATTTTGTTCTTGCCTGCGTCGAGCAGGAACTCCATAGTAAAGTCGCTGTTTGAAACAAACATCAAAAGCCACCCGCAAGGGTGGCTTTTTCTTGGAAATTGTTATAGCTACTTTATCGTCCGGTACAACACCTCGGCGACAGCAGCCGTCCCTTTCCGGTTCAGGTGGATCCCATCGGTGGACCAGTCCCGGTGATCCTCGGTCAGACGGTAAAGGTCAATGACCGTGCAGTTGGTCTCCTGTCCGACCCGGCCCACGATCTCATGCATTTCGGTGCGGATCACATTGTCCTGTATCCCGTCCAGCGTCATTCCCAGAACGCGAAATGCTTTCGGGGGCTGCATCAGGAGGATGTCCGGAGCGGAGGAAAGCTCCCGGTATGTGGAAATATAACTCCGAAGGTCTTCCTCATACCCTTCCGCATCCCAGTTGCCCGGTTTCGCGTCGTTGGTACCCAGCATGAGGATGACTGTTTTCGGGTCGGAAGAAAGCGATGCCGCATAGATTTTCTCCTGCCGGTAAGGTTTGTCCGCGGCATCCCGAAGAGTGCGGTCGCAAATGCCAAAATTCATCACCTGATAGTCCGGGCCCAGCAGTTCCTGCAAAGCGGCCGGGTAAGCATGTGCCCGAAAAACGCCCAGGATTCCGTAACCAAACGTGATGCTGTCTCCCACACAGGCAATGCGCTGTTTTCTCTGTTCCGGTTTCGGGCTCCGGGGATGCATGGCACGGCGATAGAGAAACGCGACCGGCATTCCAAGGCTGACTGCAAGGTACCCAACAAAAAACTTCTTCGTCATTTCTCTTCCTCCTTTTGGCGATTCACCATTCCTCGCCCAGGATTTCCAGTGTTTTGTTGTCCGGCTTTCCGTCAAAGAATTTGTCCAGCACCGCGCGGAATGCGGGCTCCGCAGGGTCCGCCAGCGCGAACAGCGTCATGGACGAGCGGAGTTTCAGGTCATCCGGGTAGCCCATGACGGCGCCGGCATTGGAAGAGGAAAGCCCCAGCAGTGCATCGCAGCACTCTAAGAGCCGGGGACCCAGCACCGGATCCGCAAGGTACGCGCGGGCCTCTTTCAGGTCCTCAATGGCATAGTGCTTCGAAATAGAACTGAAGCCAAGGCCCTGCACCTGTGGAAAAATGTACCAGATCCAGTGCGAGCGCTTCCGCCCTGCCTTCAGTTCGGACAGCGCCTGCTCGTAGTCTCTTTCCTGCGCGTCATAGAACCTTGTAATGTCTTTCATGTGTTATCCTCCGGGCAGTGGACCTCTCCTACCGCCGTATACGTCAGTTTGCCGTTCAGCCGCTCGGACTTCATAAGGCAAACCTTTTCTACATTCATACTGACCCGCGCCGCCTCCGCCAGGTCCGCCACCTGCAGGCCTCCCGGCCACCAGGCCCGCCGCACGAGCGTAATATGCGGCCGGAATTTCTTTTTATCGTAGGGCACACCGGCGGCGTCCAAAGCGCTCCGCACGTCCGACACATACTGTTCGAGCGCGGGGTTCTTCTGCAGGCCGACCCACAGAATCTCCCCGAAGTTGCCAAGCCGCCCGCTCCGCAAGGTCAGTTCCGGCAGCGACACGGACTGCAGCGCCTTCAAAGCCGGCGCCGGGTCCTTCACTTCGCCTATAAACGCGACGGTCAGGTGCAGGTTCGCGGCCCGGGAGAAGTTCCCTTCCACGCCGTTTTGCCGCATTTCCTTCTGCACCCGGATCAGTTCCCCGCGGAACTCCTCGGAGAACGGGATGGCGATGAACAGCCTCATGCCCGCATCACCTGTACGGAGAACCCGTCCGGGTCCTCCACGAAGAACGCTTCCAGGTTGCCGCCAAGGAGCGTCGGCCCGTTGACTTCCAGACCGCCCTTCTGCGCGGTCTCCAAAATCTCATCATAGTGGTCCGTCTGGAACCCGAAGGACACCTGCGGGTTCCGCAGTCCGCCCTCTTTCACTTTACAGGGGCCGCCGCCAATGAGTTCCAGTTCCATCCCGTTTCCATCGGTAAAGAACGCGAACTGCCGGCCGTCCGGCGCCTCGAACCCCCGGGACTGCTCTAAGCCCAGCAGTTCCCCGTAGAACTTCTTCGACGCTTCCAGGTTCCGCACTTTCAGTGTGATCCAGCTGATTTTCATGGTTGCAGGCCTCCTTTGGAAAAATATCTCTGTCTTCATTTTACACGCTCTGCGATCCTCTCTCAACTCTGTATAAGGAAAGACCGGCTCAGGTGAGCCGGTCTACATTTTATTTATTCCACGGGTTCGCCGGGTCTGGATCCGTCGGGTCCCAGCCTGACTTGATCCCCGTCAGGGGAATCTTCTGTGCTTTCGGTTTCTTCAGCGGTTCCTTGACGTTCGTGCCGGGGTAAATCGTCACAATGGTCCCTAGCTTGCATTTGTCGTAGATCCACTTGCAGTCCTTGACCGCGAGACGCACACAGCCGGCGGACGCATTCGTGCCGAGTTTGTTATACTCTTCGGTTTCCACGGTCGACTTGTCCTCTTCATAATACGGGACCGAATGGAACAGGATGCCACCAATTATGCGTGTGGCGTACTGACCATGGGTATTGCCCACCAGGTCTCTCCACTCGTACTTGGCGTACGTCCGCCAAGTCCCGGCAAGCGTTGAACCGGGAATTTTTCCGCATGAGCAAACCATAGCTTTGACCGGTTTCGTGTAAGAACCGTCCTTTGCCTTCCCATAGACAATGACAATGTTCTGCTTCGAATTCACCGCAATGCAATACTTGTGCGACTTACGGTAAAGCGAGCTCTCTGAACCGGCCGCTTTGAAGCTGAGGTCTACAAAGTCCGGAATGGTGCCTACTGCCGTTTTGCTCTTCGCAAACGCGCCGACCGTTCCCAGACTCACCAGAAACGTGAGCACCAGCAGAAAACTGACTATAGTTTTCACAGTATTTCTCTTCATGACAAAACCTCCCAAAACGTAATGGTTCTCTTAACATTTTACATGCCATCTCTTACTGAAGCAATAACTTGTGTTAATTCCCAGCAAAAAGAAGACCGGCTCCGGTGAGCCGGTCTAAGATGTTAATTGATACTGATTGCATTAATATCCTTTTGACTCGTGTTAGATAGATCATCTATTCTAAACCAACCAGTTATTTTATAGTTGTTGCCTAGTGCAATACTCAATTCTTCAATATCTAAATCTAATTGCTTTATCTTTAGGGCCAATTCCCTAGCTACTTTATTACATGTCTCTTTTTCAAGAAGTGACTCATTACTAAGTTCAATATCTATTGCCAGACGATTATCTTCTGTAGTGCTTGAGACTTCGATAAGATAAGAGTCGCCTTTATAAGAATCGTCAATCAGAGGTTCAATTTCTCCTTTAATTCTATCTTGCTCTTCTTGCGTTAGCATTGTATATTCCTTTTTCAAAGTCTTACCATCATTATTTGGCACATAAGTTGTGCTTCCCGCGTCGGAAGAAAGAGAATATGTATCATTTTCATCCAACAAGACATCTTTGTTTATAAGTCCTTTGATAGCATAACAACCCTTTGTCGGGTTAGAATCTGTGTAAACAATAACATTCCAGTTATAATCGTGTTGGTTTACATAATTGTAATACCAATCTGCTAGCACTTCTTCGGTCACTTCTGATTCATCAGCTCTAACCACAGACATTTCACCAATTTTTTCAGTTTTAAAACCGTTCATAACATCAAGTACTTCTGCGTCATCGTAAATATGTTTTGAACCGGATCCTCCTACCGCAAAAATAAAAACAAAAAAGGCTACAATCAACGCCAATAACCAAAACCACCATTTTTTATAAATTGGTTTTTTCTCTACAATTCCTTCTTTTTTCTTTGCCATTGTTCTCTCTCCTTTATTTACGCAAAGTTTATCTTGCCATTACATAATACCACAGCAATCAAAAAAAGAAGTGTGCTTATAGCACACTTCTTTTTTTAACAAATTTATTTTTGCGCATTGATTTTCACTCTCACCTTTATGGCTTTCTTGAGATAATTCCCAAGACGGTTTTGCAGGTATTCCTGTAAGGCTTCATCCGTACAATACACATAACACCCTTTCATGCCTCTCGTCATCAGAGTGCGGTATGTGTTTTTGATGATTTCATCAGCACGGGCAAGTGCCTGTTCCGGGTCTTTTTTGCAGAGCGTTTTCAAGCCCTTGATCGACTGGTCCGTTTTCGCGCGTTTGGTAAAGTCGGTCACAATGTGTCCATCTTCATAGCGAAGGTCATCACCAATGATCACGCCAACATAGTCAAATTCCAGACCCTGAGACGTATGGATACACCCAACTTCGTTGATGGAATTGTCATCGACCGCAAAGGGTTGGCCTCCATTAAGGTTCCAGCTCATTTCGAAGTCACCAATGACAATGTCATGGTACTCCGTATTGTTCCGTTCTTTCGAAGGCCACTCCCAACAGTAGCCGGCAAGCATTCGTGCCTTGTTGGCTTCTTTGTTTTTTTCAACGATCAGATCGCGCACAGCATGCGGAGTATCCAACACACGGAAATCGAAATCGATTCCTTCCAGGTCATAGTTCGCTGTCTCTCGAATCTCCAAAACATTGTCCAGCCAGGCAAGGTAGCCGTCAGAACCATTACAGCGGAACTGAGAAGCCAGTTCCATTTCATATAGTTCAGAGCCTTCTTCCTCGGCCCACTTTTTGATTTCCGCAATGCTGCCGATATCATCCATCGTTACACGCTGCGTCTCATCAATAAAGAAGACAGAACAGTACGCCGCATGAATGATTTCTTTGATCTGGTTTTCTCCCAGGTTATGGAACATACCGGATTTTTCATTGAGGCGATGCGCCTCATCCGCCAGGATCGTATGGATCGTGTTCTTCTCCGTTTCAGTATAAGAGCCTGACCCTTTGAACATATTATCCACACTGCTCTTTTTGAAGTCGCCTTTCAGCTTTTTCTTATAGACGTCTCTGGGCGCAGCATTTTTTGAAGCATACTGGGCCAGCTGATCGCGCTGTGTCAGTTCCGCCAACAAGTTGACTGCCACGACAGTCTTACCGGTTCCCGGGCCGCCTTTGACAACCACGGTGCGCTTCTTATAGTCCCGCATACAATGCATGGACAAGCGAAGGATCTCTTCATAAACGACCTTCTGTTCATCGATCATGATGAACTCCCGGTTGCCCTTCAGCATAGAGCCAATAGACTCCTGGAGGCTCTTGGAAGGCCGGATCTTACCGTTATCCAGTTCATAAAGAACCTTGTTCTGGTCGCCTTTTCGCACAAACTGCTTGATAAACGCACGCAGTTCATGGAGCTGACCTTTGGTAAAGGGCGGTGCTTCTTCCAGGTATTCCTGATAAACCCCCGCATCCAGCGGGTCATCTTCTCCACGAATATAGTTATGCAGACACGCACAGGGTTTAATGTTAACGTTAAGGTCCTGCGCTGTAGCGTTATAATCTCTTATCAACTGAGCATAAGACCAGGCCTGATAAGACGGGTGGACCACTCGGCGATTCGCCCCTCCGGTGAAAGTTTCCACAAGAGCATCCTGGCTGTCGACAGCAGTCAGTTTGTCCCACTGTTTTAATTCCACAATGATCAGCTGGGGGTTCTCACTTTCGTCATAGCCGGAAATCATAAAGTCGACCCGCTTCGAAGTCTGCGGAATGTTATATTCAATTGCCACACCGCTATCATCCGGAATCTCCGGGTCATTCATAACCTTGTACATATAGGTCAGAGAGTTTTCCCAGGAACGAAATTCACTTTTACCGGTGTGCCTGCCCATTTTCTCAAGAATATTCTTCTCGATTTCAATGGCGATCGTGTCATTCTCAACGCTGGTCAAAAAGTCGCGTTTGACACCGTCATAGACAATCATTTCCCCTGTCTCCCCGCTTCTTTGAGTTCGGTATATTTTGCACTGCTTCCATAAGCCAGTTCCGCCGGATATTTTTCCCGATTTCTGGCGATTTTATCGAGAACGATTTGTTCAACATCTAAGTCAAGCCGATCAGCAAGAAGGAACGAGTAATTGATCACGTCTGCCAGTTCCTCTTTAACTTTGTCGATTTTCTCTGGTACTTCGACATCTTCTCCGCTCCACTGGAACACTTCCAGCAGTTCCGCTGCCTCCAGACTGATCGATATAGCAAGATCTTTCGGGTTATGGAATTGTTTCCAATCCCGCTCATCCCGGAAGTCTGTAATTTCTTTTTGTAAGGCTTTGATCGAATCGCTCATAAATTTTCCCTCAATATGAAAGTGAGTTTCGTATTATTAATGAATTATAACATAAGATGCATTTTTAAAAGACGTCATATACACTACTATTATTCAAGGTTTAATAATTAAATCAAAAACATGTTCCTCGCCCTTCAGCAAGGAACATGTTTTTACAATGAAGCTTCAACGATTCAAAATTGTACCGATAATTCCTGCAAAAGAATCTAATTCCGACATACGAGTAGTTATAGCATCTTCCAATGAACTATCACCAAAAACCCGTTTTACGTCATCAAATTCCCAAATGTCACCTATTTCTTCCATTTTTTCAATGAAACTTTTAATCTCGATATCTAACACACATTTCCCTCCTTATAGAAAGATATCTTCTCATGCTAGATATTTCTATAATCATCTTCATCTTCGTAAATATTATCTTTTGAAATGCTGTTCTTATGACCACATTCCGTACATTTCCAAACATAATGATGATCATCAAAACCATCTTGATAATTCAGTTGCGCTCCGCAACGATCACAATACCAGTCAATGTCCGGAAATCTTTCCGTTTCAGAATCATCCGAGCTACCACCCAAAGCGGCTAAAAAATCCAACAAGCTCATTTTTTACACCTTATTTCTTTTTGCTTTTTTCAGCTTCCTTTCGGATAGTTCCAATTTGCTTATCTTTTCTGGTTTTTCTCCCATCTTTATTACGTAATGCCCCTTCTGGAAGACCATGCTTTTTCTCAAAAGTGCCTACGGTGCAATCACTTCTCGTTTTTCTGGCCATAACAACACCTCCTTTGAGTTAATTGTATCATATCATTTTTGCACTTCGCTACCCTCAAACAATCACATAACATATAACAGTATTTAAACTGCCAAAAGGAAATATCTTTTGGCAGTTTTATACTTTAATTGTCTATTTCGATAATTTCATAGTCTGGATCTTCATATCCATCTAAATTATCATCAAATGGATCTGACATTTCGAGTATGTCATGACCTTCTCTGGAACAAGAAACTGAGTACAACGCTTCTTTTTCCGCAGCTTCATATGAGTCGAAAATTTCATCTAACTCATAATCTTCACCATTGTTAAAAATCATATTTACCTTGTATTTGGGCATTATTAATCCTCCTTTCCGAATCTGCTTTCGAACAGTTCTTGGTTATTTCGAGGCATTGCATCATCTTCAAACTCACCAAGGTAGTCATAGTGATGGTATTTAACTCCGTCAAACTCATATCCGGTATACGGATAACCGCGGTCAGTTTCTCCATAAAATGGTTTGAATTCTGCTTCTGCTTCTTCTTTGGTATAGTGATCCGAGTCGAACCACACCCCTTCTTTTTCTTCTTCCCAGCCCATTTTTTGAGCTCTAAAAACGTGTCTCATAATTAATCCTCCTTATAAATTACCTTTGTTAAGTTTGTCGAGATTATTATAAAGAAAGCTATGAATTTCATCTTCGTCTGCTTCCCACGTATTTTCATACCAACTATCTGACCACGATGATTTTCCAATAGCCCGAATCATAAGCTTCCCGTTTTCAATTTTATATACTCTGGATTCGGAAAAATTCCTTCTTTCGTTATGAGTATTTACAATTAGACCTTCATTTAGTTCTAATAGCTTTTTTCTAACGTCTTTTGTCAGCCTCATATTAATCTGCCTTTCTTTTGAGTATTCATCCTCATAATATTGGTTTTTGTTTTGTGGATGGTGTGCTGACAGCACACCATCCATTTTCATTTAAGTTTTTTCTTGGCGCTGGTCAATTTTAGCATCAAAGAGGCTTACCAACGCTGATAAAACGGCTTTCACGGTAATAGCGACAACCATTAACACTATGATTCCGCCTACCATTCCAGTTCCAAATATGGAACCCAGCACAGCAAGTGCCGACGTGATTCCTGCCGCTGAAAGGCCTGTAATGCCTAAGAAGTTTAATAATACAAACACCACAGGGAGAAGTACAATAAACGTCAGCACATTACTAATGGCTCCTTTTTTAAGATTTCTGTTTTTCATTTTTACTCCTTTCACGCCACATTGAGATACGTCACACCATAATGCCACGTATCTTCGTAGCGATTTTTTATTCTATTATTTATAGTTTCTTTCGCTATCATTTCTTTGATAGCGGTTCCATGGATGTATCCATGAATAATCTCCATGGTAAATGATCCACTAATTAAAAGTATTAAGTTGTTAATCAGTCTCCTCGCCTCCCGACACTTCATTCCATGGACGTCGACAATGATGTTCAGTTGATTGTCATCATCTTCCACAATGATTCGTGACAGTTCTTCTGTCGTATAAATCATGTTGAATCGCTCCAGAACTTGTTGACGGTTGATAGGAATCGACCTCCTTTCATAAAAAATTCCGGTCCATCTGCCATCAGATAGTCCGGTTCACAAAATACTATTCGGTTGTGGGGTTCTCACAAAGGCTTTTTGTCTTTGGAATTCTCACGTCCTTTCAGTAATATATAACAAGACATCTGATGGCTTAATTATCTTTATAAGGTTCATTGGAATCACTCCTTTCTTTAAAATTTGCGAAAGCCTTTCCGCACTTTAATTGTAAAGCCTTAAGCGAAATTAATATATGTCTGGCTTAGCATAATAGGGGCAGATATTTTCGCGAAAACAGCAAATTATCTTTTTGGTATTGCCAAAGTGGTTCTTGAACACTCATTTCTGGCAAAACGCGTGATATTTTAGATGTTTCTGTCACCTGTCAAAGGCATATGCCTACTTTAAAATGTGTTTAGCCGGAAGCCTTACACTTCCGGCTGTTTTATGACGTGGCAAATCGCCCTTAGTTTTCGGGACTATCATTTTCTTTGCGCAGCGCCACTATCGTTCGAATCAGTTGAATAACAGAAAGAACCACATTCAAGCTGAGAACAGCAGATAAAGCCCTGGCGTCTTTTTCTTTGTTGCGGTTGAGGACCGCCAGAAGAAGGGCAATGTCTTTCACAAAAATATTTAAGTTGTTCATGTTGGTTCTCCTTTATCCATAACTCGGTGTATGTAATGAATCGATCAGCCGGATCGTTTGATTAGCTTCATAGCGTTTGCGCCGTTTCTGCAAATACTTCCGTTGTTTACGGATGTTTTTCTTTTTCGGCCTCGGGTTCTTCGGACCGTAAGGGGACATTTTCTTATTGTTGTAGGGGTTTTCTTTCCGGTATTCATCGTGCTGGAGAATATACCGGAGGATGCCCTTGATCGTCGTAAAGCGGTCCGACTGGAAATGGTAGCCTTCCGGGGCGTTGGCATTCTTTCCGGACGTTTCTTTTCGGTGGGAATAGAAGTTTTTATGGAAAAGCGTGAAGTGTCCAGGCTCCCCGTCGGAAACGATTTTCCAACGGCTCATCGGTGTCTCCACAACAATGCCCTCTTCCCCGAGGAAGCACTCCATCCCGTTCGTCTGGCAAAACGAGGCGATTTTCTTCTGCTCCCTTCGAAACTGGCGGCCGACTCTGCTGCAGCATTTGCATACGCGGTAGCCCATCGCCACAGCGGTGTCCTTTTCGGCACAACTCAGTTTTGACTTCTCCGCAATGCGCGCAACATACCGGCACCCTTCCCGATGCACGACTTTCCGCCTGCTATATCTGCTGCAGATATACATTTGCCCACTTCCTTTTCTTTGCCCATTTGGTTTGTTGTGTTCGTGTGCCTTCATTAAACCAGAAAGTGGGAATTTGTCAGGGCTTTGAATGGTACAGTTGGAGGTGTGTCCAAAAGAGCGGACAGGACGCAAAAAGACCCCGGCTTTTCGCGGGGTCTTGTTCGGAAGGCCGGGGAGTTTTATTGTTGATACAGTAGAATCTCGTCTGTCCGGACTTCTTCGAAAAACGTTTCATCCATAGCTGCTCTGGTCAGTAAATCGACCTCCTTGCCGAGAGCGGTGCTCAGATCCTCTTGGAAACTGATGAACTTCAGTCCGGTAGCACTTCCGGGTTCCGCATAAAAATCGACATCCGAGTCTTGCTTTGCTTCGCCCCTTGCGTAGGATCCAAAGAGGTAAAGGCTCGCGACTCCATACTGTTTCGCCAATGGAATGGCCTTCTCGCGGATCTCCGCCAAAGTCAGGATCCGGTTGCTCTTTTCCTGTGGCCGGGAACTGATCAGGAACGGGATTTCTTCGTTCAGAACAATCTGGCGCAGGTATATTTCAATGGCCGTTGACATTGAAAGTCCCAAGCGGTTCAGGACTGCCTCGGCGGACTGCTTGGTCTCGGGGTCCACACGAAGATTGAGAGTTGCTGTTTTACTCATAGATATCACCGCCCTGATTGTAACGCAAAACGCGTTACAAATCAAATTTCTTTTGAAATCACTTCAAGACAATACGCTTGAAGTTCCGGAATATCCTCTATTACAACACTCCAGAGAATTTGAAAATTGACGATTCCATAATGGTGGGCTATACGGTTTCTCAGGTCCTTGATTTGTCTCCAGGGCATGGCGCTATGACTGTCCTTGAATTCATCAGATAAAGCAGCCACCAGTTCGCCGATCTGCAGAACATCGAATGCTATGATTTTCTGATAGTGTGGATCGTCCATAAACACTTCTTCACTCATTCCAAATTCCGCCTGAACCGTCGCAATGTCATCACAGTATTCTGAGATTTTTCGTAAACGTACTAAATCTCTTTTTTCGATCGACATAAAAATACCTCCTTCGAGTTTCTCCTTCTCCGGTTTGGAGAAGAGTCTCTAAGGAGGCGCGTAACTGTTGATCTCTTTACGTTTAGCCTTTTTGAGCGGGCTCGTCAAGGGTTTCGGTACGAAAGGTCGAAAATTCGAAGCGAACGGTCGTTATGGTACCGTAACTCCGGCGTTTTCGTACCGTTCGTGCAGCCCGAGCACTCAGCCTCCGTACAGTTTCCCGACCACAAAGTACAGGAACCGCGCCGGCACCAGGCGCGATGCCAGGTACAGGGCCCGGTAGGTGTTCCCAACGATGTACATGGGCTTCGGGGTCCGTTTGGTGGCCTTTTTGGCGATGAACCGCCCCGCGGCCTTCGCCGGTATCCCGTTCTGCTCGTCGTGTTCCATGACGGCAACGGACTTGGAAATGCGGCCGCCGTAGACGTCGTCGCCGGCAATGCTCTTCTCCCGGGCGGCGGTAAAGCCGGTGGCAATGTCCCCGGGCAGAATGGTAATGACCTTGACGCCGAAGGGTTTCACTTCGTTCAGCAGCGCCAGCGAGTACGACTGAATGGCCGCCTTGGAGGCCGAGTAGTAGGCCTGGAACGGAATGGCGATCGGCGCCGCCACGGAACTGATGTTCACAATGCGCCCCTCTCCCCGCTCCCGCATGTGAGGCAGCACGGCCTTCGTCACGTTCACCATGCCGAAGAAGTTGACGTCCAGCTGCTTGCGGGCGTCTTCGGTTTCCGTGAATTCAATGGCGCCGGAAATGCCGAAGCCGGCGTTGTTGACGAGCATATCGATGTGCCCTTCCTTTTCCAGGACCTGCGCCACCGCAGCCTGCACCTGCGCTTCGACCGTCACGTCTGTTGCAATATGGTTTATACCCTTCGGGCCCTCCGCCCGCCGGGACAGTTCATAGACCGTATAACCCTGCTTCTTCAGACTGCGGGCCACTTCCAGCCCAATACCGGACGACCCGCCGGTGACCAGCGCCGCCTTTTTGTGTTTCATAGGATGCCCCTCCGCAAAGTACTAGTATAATATCTCTCTGATTATAGCATATGCATAAAAGACCCCGCTTTATGCGGGGTCTTTTGTGATGCTTAAAAGTCTAGGTTCAGGCGGGGAAAGCGGACGTCGTTTCAGAGTCCTGCGCTTCGGTTTGTTTTTCCAGTTTGAACAGTTTCGCCGTCAGGTACGAGATGCCGATGGAGACGAGGACGCCGACGATCATCACGACCGGGAAGGCCCAGTTCGGGCTGGCGGCCATGAGTCCGTCGCCATAGCCGGCGGGCATTTCCTCGACCGCGGACTCATAGGTGAAGGCGCGGTTGAGCCAGATCTGCCCATAGTAGCCGAAGGTGGAGAAGGTCATGATGGCAGCGGCTGCTACATCGCCCCACCAGTTATATTTGCCAAGGGCGCGGACCGCTTCGGCAAGGAGGCCGATAACAATCAGCGGGACCACGTGCCACGGCAGCGCATCCTGAATAATGAAAAAGAGCAGGATCATGGCAAGGGCCAGGCAGGCGGCAACGCCGGGAGCGCGCACACGGCGGAAGGCAGTAATGGCAACGCCCGTTACCAGAATAGCCGCCGTGATCTGGTAGCAGACGAACATGATGGGGTGGATGGCGCCGGCAAAGCAGACGCACGCAGAGAGCGCGGCATACAGAACGGCGTACAGCAGTACGTTCAGCGCGTTTTTCTTGTTCCAGGTGTACATAGTAGAGTTCCTTTCTTTGGTTAATGGTTTGAGCTAGCGTTAACTAACCCGTAAAAGCAGAAAAAACTCGCAATTCGCGAGTTTCTTCGTTATTACCGTTTTTTATTCCGGGCGGAAGATGTTCGCCCAGCCAGGGTAGAGCAGGTCGCTCACAAAGCGGAGGTGCTCCAGGGCTTCCGGCTTTGTCATGTCCAGTCGGACACATTCGAACAGAAGGTGGATGTACGCCGAGGACAAAACCTGCCACTCCCGGTCCGTCATGGGACGGGTGGTCTTCCCCGCCCGGTGCAGCGCGTCCGCGTAAGCCTTGTTGCTTTTCACTTCCATGGCGATGAGCTCGTCCTCGAACGTCTCGAACCGCGAGCCTGCCGAGCGGCAGAGCAGCAGCCGGAACCCTTCGAAGTGATCATAAATGAAGTCCGACCAGAAGGCAGCCCAGTCTTCGTTGAACGGGTCGTAGTCCTCCATAGACACCATTTCGGCCTCGGCACCGTTCATCGCCTTTTGGAAGTCCTCCAGCGTGTCTTTTACCAGGAACGCGAACATGTCTTCCTTGCCCCTGAAGTGCTTGTACAGCCCCGCGGTGATGCCCACTTTGGCGGAAATGCGGTTCAGGGACGCTTTCTCGTAGCCGTACTGCAGAAACTCCTCCCGCATGGCTTGGACGATTTTCGCGTTGGTAGCGCTTTTGTCTTTCGGCATGTGTTCCGCCTTTCAGTTAATATGATTAACCAACCAAGCATAAGTGTACCCGCCTGCCAGGATTCCGTCAAGCGGGTTGTTGCAGTTGTGTTCCGGTAGGAGGTCAGCCTTCACGCAGAATCACGATTATAGCATATGCATAAAAGACCCCGCCTTGGCGAGGTCGTTTTTTGTTAAGGAAACTGTGACTTTTGTTACAGACTCTTGTTCACAATTCGTTTATAATTTTCACCGTTCGTACATAATATGACAAAACGCAATATTTAATGAATGGAGAGTTACTTATGGAATTCGATAAAGTTACCATCCTCGGCGGCGGCGTCCTGGCCACGCAGATTGCCATGCAGTCCGCATACTGCGGAAAGGAAGTCACCCTGTGGCTTCGCAGCAAAGACTCCATCACCCGCACCCAGCCGAAGCTGGACCGCCTTTACGGCGTCTATCAGCAGATGCTGGACAAAATGAACAAGACTCATTCCAATGAAGACTTCTGCGGCGGCCTTGCCAAAAGCTATAAGGACTTCGATTACAAAGCCTGCTCCAAAAAGGTCGCGGACGCGAAGAACCACATCCACATTGAGCTCGACCTCAAAAAGGCCGTGAAGGGCGCGGACATTGTCATTGAGAGCATTTCCGAGAACAAGAAGATGAAGATCGACCTCTTCAAGAAGCTTGCCAAAGTCATGGACAAGGATACGCTTTTGGTCACCAACTCCTCTTCCTTCGTGCCCTCCAACTTCACGAAGTATGTGAAGAATAAGAAGAACTTCCTGGCGCTCCACTTTGCCAACAACATCTGGAAGCAGAACATTACGGAAGTCATGCGTCATGACGACACCAAGGACGACGCCTTCCAGGCGGCGGCCCGCTTCTCCAAAGAGATCAACATGATGCCGAACATGATCAACAAAGAGCATGCCGGCTATCTGCTCAACAGCCTGCTCATCCCGCTGCTGTCCGGCGCCATGGAACTCATCGCCTACGGCATCGCGACGCCGGAAGACATCGACCGCACCTGGCGGAACGGCACCGGCGCTGCCTACGGCCCCTGCGAGATCTACGACATCGTCGGCCTCGACACCGGCTACAACATCGTCAAGAAGTATGTCCATGTGCCGAAGATCCTTGCCGGCCACGACTTCAAAGCCATTGCCAAGCTCCTGGAAAGCTACACCAGCCAGGGCAAGACCGGCATCAACGCCGGCGAAGGCTTCTTCAAGTATGACGCCGAAGGCAAACGCATCGACAACGACTAAATCGCCTCAAAAAACGGACCCCGCTTTGACAGCGGGGTCTTTTATTATGTTCAGACTATACTTCTTTGATGTGGATCTTAAAGTCGCAGACGCCGTCGCCGTGTCCGATGGTCTTCGTGCGGTCCCAGGAGAGTTTCGGGTGCAGGTCGCCGTAGCAAATGTCGTCCGCGTCGCAGAAGCCCCGGACGATCTCCGGACAGCCGTACTTCACGCACGTGTCCTGATAGGGGCACCTTATCATATCGAACTGCATGGAGCCCTTTTCCAGGTGCTGGTTGACAGACTTGAAGCCGGCCTGCGGACCAAAGCTGCTTTCGGTCATACTGTAGAACACTTTCGGCGCGAGTTTGTAAAGGCCCGGGATCTTGAAGAGTGCCTTGATTTTGCTCGCCATACCCGCGGAGCGCCACTTGTAGTACTCCACGCAGAAGTCCGCGGCTTCTTCCCGGTCCACACCTGCTGCCAGCAGGGCATCGAACGTGGCAATAGCCGGGTAGATCCGCTCCCGTGTATGCATGTAATACGCTTCCGGCTCGTCCTTGTTCTCTTCCAAAAGGTCGGCATAGTTCTGCCGGGCAGACTTCATGATCTGCTTTGCCATTTTCTTCCCGTATTTCTCCACCAGGTGCGCTTCGACCTGTCTTAAATATCTGACTTCCTTCGCCATAACTTGCCTCCTAATAATAACTAAAACAAATGTTAGCACCCGCTAACGAGGAAGTCAAAAAAAGACCGGAAGTGTTGTTGCACTTCCGGAACTTTCTTTTTATTGCCGAAGCACCTTGATGAGCATTGCAGCGCCGCCGAGCGCGAAGACCGCGCCGAGCGCCGCGTAGATGAGCGACGTTTTGCTCGTCCCGCTCGTGACATAGTTGGGCTTCTCCGGGTTATATTTCACGGTGATGGTCTCCCCGACCTTGTACTTCCCCGTCTGGCTGAACTGCAGGACTTCCTCGTACTCCTGCCCGCCCACGGTATAGCGGACCATGACGGTCTCATTGACTTCGTTCGTTTCGGTCGAGCTGACTTCCCGTTCAATGTTCGACACCACGGCGTCCACCGTAGGATAGTTCTTCGCCTGCGAGTAATTGATGCCGCCGAGCGACAGGAACATAATGCCCCCGATCAGCAGGATGACCGGCACCGCAAGCGCTAGGAGTTTGTTCTTCATATTGCCACCTCTTCCGTGATAAGTTCCGCTTACTATTATACATGAATCCCGCTCTTTTTGGTGCAAAGCCTCTCAGGTTACCATCTGTAAACTTTCCCTATTGCCCGCACATATTCTGCCATTTATAATTTAATTAAGTAAAGATCTTTTGGAAAGGGGATCAAATATGTATCAAAAGATTTTGCGGGAGCGTCAGCACGTAGAGCGGCTCAACAACTATCCGTTCGTTCTGGTCCACGGCCTCGGCGGCTGGGGCGATGACTGCATTCTTGGCAAAGTGGCTCCTTACTGGGGTTTGCGCCAGACCCGTAACATCCTGCCCTCCGCCCGGGCAATGGGTTTTGAGGTCTACGCGCCCACCGTCGGCGCGGTCAACTCCATATGGGACCGCGCCTGTGAACTCTGGGCCCAGCTGGTCGGCGGCACCGTCGACTATGGAAAGGTCCACTCGGAGAAGTACGGACATGAACGCTACGGCTACACCTATGACAAGCCGCTCATCCCCGACTGGGGAAAACTGGATGCAGAGGGAAAACGGCAGAAAATCAACCTCATCGGCCATAGTTTCGGCGGTCCGACGACCCGCTGCTTCATTGAGCTGCTGGCAGAAGGCTCGCAGGAAGAACGGGACGGCACGCCCGATGACGAGCTGAACGAACTGTTCCGGGGCGGCAAGGCCTCCTGGGTCCATACCTGCACGGAGCTTGCCTGCTGCAACGGAGTTACGCTCGCGACTGCCGTGGACAACAACCCGAAAGTCCGCAACGCGTTTGTCTATACGCTGGCCATACTCATCGCCCTTGTCGGCGAGACCCCCTTCGTCAAACTGATCGATTTCAAAATGCCCCAGTGGCACATCACCCCGCCGGATTACAAGGGCACGCTGAAGGGCGCAAAAATCTGGCTGGGCGCAGACAAGTGGGAGAAACTCGGCATTTACCCGAAGAACGTCGTCGACAACATCGCATGGGAACTCGGAGTCAAGGTGTGCCGGGAAATCACAAAGGACTACTCCCCCAAGTCGAACATTTACTATCTGTCTTACGCGGCGGATACCACCGAGCCGGTCCCCGGGAGCGATGAACGCCGTTCCATTCCGGGCACGAACCCCTTCATGGGCGCCTGCGGCAACTTTGAAGGACATTTCCTCTGCCCCGAGGACGGCATCGACGACCCGTCCTGGTTCGCGAGCGACGGCATGGTCAACCTGAAAGTTGCCCGCCACCCGGAAGGCGAGCCATTCAAGGAGTATACGGGCGATGCATCCATTGAACCGGGCGTCTGGATGGAAATGCCGATTGAACAGAAACACCACATGTCCTACATGGGTCTCGGCGAACCCGTCGGCGTCTACCACGCCTTCTTCTACGACATCATGAAGCGGGCCTGTAACCTGCCGGCTGTCGAAGAATAAAACAAAACCGGAAGCATCCGCTTCCGGTTCTTTATTTTTTTCGCGCGTTTCGCTTACTGTTCGTTGGCTTCGTAAAGCTCGGAGAGAGCTTTTTTCAGGCGTTCCGCGTGCGGGCGGAGAGTGGCATAGGTCATGCCGGCGGACAGGACGCCGCCAACCACGGGAACAGGCGCCGCAGCACCCTTGGCCAGCGTCAGCTTGCCCATTTTGGTGCTGATCTTGCTTTCCTCCCCATCGGCGCCGAACATCACGGCGATGAGCCGGGTAAGCATGGCAAGGTCATCGCCTGCAATGAGGCCTTCCTCGTCCGCTTTCAGGTTCAGTGCGCGGTACCCATACAGGTACGCAAGTTTCTGGGCGATGCGCACAACAAAGCCAAAGTACTGAACAATGTCCGCCGGGAGCGTGGCCCAGGTGGAACCGGCGGCCACAGACAGGCCGGAGGCCTTGTTCACTTCGCTGCTGATGACCTGGTCCGCAATGGTATCCACCAGTTTGCGGCGGATGCCGGCGATCACGGTATTTTTTTCAATAGCCACGCGGCACGTGTCTTCGGAAACGTACTCCCCGATCGCGTCTTCCAGGAATGCGTCGCGGTCAATGACATTTGCTTCAATGGCCAGCACCTTCTGCAGGGTGGCGGGAACGTCCAGGTTGAAGTCGTTCGGGTCGAAGTTCTTCACCTTTTCGACAGCCGTTTTGCCGGCCTTCTGCACGTCTTCCATGGTCAGGTCCTGTGCCTTGTCGACCAGTTCCCCGGTCTTCATGACAATGTTGTCAATGAAGAGGTCCGCGTCGAAGTTTTCCATTTTTTCTGCGGCCGCTTTGGAGGCCTTCTGCAGAAACTTTTTTGCTTTATCCTGATAACTGCTCATTTGCGTTATGGTTCCTTTCAGGTGTGGTATTCGCTGCCTAACAGTATAACACAAAAAGACCCCGCGAAACGCAGGGTCTTCCGGAATTTGTTTATTCTTCCACGCCGAACTTTTCGCGGATGAAAGCACAGGCCTGTTTGATGGCGGCCTGGGCTTCCGGGAAGAGTTCGTAGATGGGGTACGCGTGCATCATGCCGGGCGGGCAGACGAGCGTTGCTTCGACGCCGGCGTCGTTGAACTTCTTGACCAGGAGTTCTGCTTCGGACTTCAGCACTTCGTCGCCGCCGCAGAAAACAAGGAGCGGCGGGTAAGTGTCGTCGTAGTCGTCGACCAGCGCCGGAGAGACATAGCGGTCATCCCGGGGCGTATCGCCGAGCCACATGAAGAGTTCGGACTTGTAGAGAAGGTCGATGACGTCTTCTCTGGCCGGTGTTTCACCGCGGATGCCGAAGACCGGGTCCACCGGATAGTTGTAAACGTAGGAGTCTCCGCTGGCGGTCATGTCGATCCACGGGGAGTACAGGACGCCGGCGCGGGGCATTTCACGGCCCGCGTCATGAAGACGAAGGAACAGCTGCATCGCCATGTTGCCGCCGGAGCTGTCCCCGACGACGATGGTGTTCTCGGCTTTGTAGCCCTGGTCGAGCATCCAGTCCCAGACTTTCATGCAGTCCTCGATCATGGCGGGGTGGGTGTATTCCGGAGCACAGCGGTAGTCGAAATGGATGACCGTGCCGCCGCCGGACGCCTTGGAATAGCGTTTGTTGAGCAGTCTGTAGTAGAACATCATGCGGGACACGTACGCGCCGCCGTGGCAGACAAAGACCACGTTGTCGCTGGCGTTCTCTTTCGGTTTGAAGATCTCTGTCTTCACGCCGTCGACTTTGATCTTCTTGTACTTGTAGCCGCGCCGTCCGAGGAAGATCGGGAACAGCGGTTCCATGGACCGCAGGTTCTTGACGAGGTTGATGTTCTTCTCCTCCACGAGCTGCGGGTTCACATTACCGGCCGCTCGGGCGATCTCACAGAAGATGGCGCCGAGGATACTGCTTCTTGGCATAATGGTTTGCTCCTTTCATTTCATGGTTTCTCACGTGTTGATATCAGCTAAGTTTTATTATACACAGAAAAAGACCTCAGCGTAAAGCAGAGGCCTTGTTTTTGGCGGGGACAAAATATAGTATAATGATAATATATCATTATCAAACCATTCTTTGGTGGAGGAAACCAACTATGAGTGAACAGGTCAAAATGCTTGATGCAATCGAGATCCTCGGGGCGTCCGAGAACAATTTAAAGCACGTGGACGTCTCCATTCCCAAAGGAAAACTCGTCGTATTCGCGGGGGTGTCCGGGTCGGGCAAAAGTTCCCTGGCGTTCGATACAGTCGCAGTGGAATCCGGCCGGGAATGGCAGCAGAGTTATCCCCTGTTCCTCCGAAACAAGATGCCGCACTATGAGCGGCCGAAGGTCGACGAGATCCGGAACCTGACCCCTTCGATCGTCGTCGATCAGCACGCGATCGGTGCCACCTCCCGCTCCACAGTCGGTACGGCGGTGGATGTCGCACCGCTCCTGCGCCTGCTCTTTTCCCGTGTCGGCACGCCCAGTGCCGGCGGTTCCATGGCCTACTCCTTCAACCACCCCGCCGGCATGTGCCCGGACTGCACCGGCATCGGCCAGCGGCTGGAACTCATCGAAGACTCCATGTTCGACCCGGACAAGAGCCTCTCGGAAGGCGCCATCCTGTTCAGTCAGTTCTCTTCCGGATGGCAGACCCATCTTTACCAGAACAATCCTCTTCTGGACCCGGACAAGAAACTTCGGGATTATACTCCGGAAGAGTGGGACACGCTGAAATACGGCAGCAAAGAGCCCATCAAGGTCGGCATCAAATCCAACAATACCGGCCGCGTGGACATGGTGGACTACGAGGGCGTCTTCCCGCGTTTTGAGCGGGTCTACATGAAACGGGACATCACCAAACTGAAAAAGACCCTGCAGGAAGAGATCCTGTCCCACGTTCGGCAGGGCTTCTGTCCCACCTGCAACGGGTCCGGCCTCAACCCTCAGGCCCTTGCCTCCAAAATCAACGGAAAGAACATCGTCGAGTGCATGGACATGACCGCGGAAGAGCTGCTCGCGTTCATGCAGACCGTCGACAGCCCGCGGGGCGTATCGCTCGCAAGGCAGATCGCCGAATACCTGGAGCGGATGATCGACGTCGGCATCGGGTACCTCTCCCTCTCCCGCAAGACGGAGACCCTCTCCGGCGGCGAGGCCCAGCGCATCAAGATGGTCCGAAACCTCGGCGGATACCTCAACAACATCACCTACATTTTCGACGAACCGACGGCGGGGCTCCACCCGGCGGACGCGGAACGGATCGGCCGGATGCTCTGTGACCTCCGGGACAAACACAACAATGTCCTGGTGGTGGAGCACAGCCGGCAGATGCTGGAACTGGCGGACCACATCATCGAAATGGGTCCGGGCGCCGGCACCCAGGGCGGCAACGTCGTGTTCGCCGGCAGTCTCGAAGAGCTGAAACAGACGGACACGCTGACCGCAAGGGCGATCAACCGAAAGCTCACCCTCAACGGGTCTCCCCTTCCCTGGACCGAAGGCTTTGCGATCAAAGACGCGACGCACCACAATCTGAAGCACGTCAACGTCACCATCCCGAAAGGCGTCCTGACGGCTGTGACCGGTGTCGCCGGCAGCGGCAAGAGTTCGCTCATGCGCTATGCCTTCCCGGAGGCTTACCCGGACACCATCGTCATCGACCAGAAACCCATCGGCACATCCATCCGCTCGACCCCTGCCACTTACACCGGCGTCATGGACGAGATCCGCAAGGTCTTTGCAAAGGAAAACGGCGTGACGGCCAACTGGTTCTCATTCAACTCCAAAGGCGGCTGTCCGGTCTGCAAGGGCACCGGGCAGATCACCTACGACATGGCCTTTGCCGAGCCGGTCGTCGTCCCCTGTGAAGAGTGCGGCGGGCACCGGTATAACCCGACCGCGCTGTCCTATTGCTACAAGGGCATGAACATCGAAGACGTCATGAACCTGACCATTGAGCAGGCGTACGACTTCTTTGAGAACGCGAAGATCCGGAAACTCCTGCAGAGTATGATCGACGTCGGACTGGAATACCTCACGCTCGGCCAGCCGACCAGCACGCTCTCCGGCGGAGAGGTGCAGCGGGTAAAACTGGCGAGCGAGCTCCACAAAGAGGGACAGGTCTACGTCCTGGACGAGCCGAGCACCGGTCTTCACGCGAACGATATCGAAAAACTGCTGGCGCTTCTGCGGAAACTGGTGGCAAACGGCAATACCGTGGTCATGATCGAACACCGCATGGAGCTCATCGCGCAGGCGGACTGGATCATCGATATCGGCCCGGAGGGCGGCTCCGGCGGCGGGCAGGTCGTCTTTGAGGGGCTGCCAAAGGATATCCTGAACTGTGAGAATTCCAAAACCGGCAGGTTCCTGAAGGACCTGCTGCAGGAGAAACGATAAAACATGGAGGACAACAGACTTATGACGAAAGAACAAATGCAGGCCTGGCAGGAAAAGGCAAATTCCGGCGACATTTATGACAGTGTCGATGATGAGCTGATCGAATACCAGCACATGCTGGTGGAGCGCATCAATGAATTCAACAACACGCCGGATACCCCGGAGGGTCTGAAAAGGCGTGACGAGATCCTGCGGGAGGCGATGGGCACCTACGGCGAAGGGCTGTACGTGATCCCGCCGATCTACGCCAATTTCGGACTGACGAACGTCCATGTCGGCAAGAACGTGGTGTTCAATTTCAACACCATGCTGGTCGACGACGGAGAGATCGTCATTGGCGATGATTGTATGATCGGCCCCGGCTGCCACCTCGCGACCTCCGTCCACCCCATTTCGCCCCGCCTGCGCAAGCACAAGCTCCAGTACAACAAACCTATCCACATCGGGAACAACGTCTGGTTCGGCGCGGGCGTCACGGTCCTGCCCGGCATTACCGTCGGGGACAACGCCATCGTCGGCGCGGGCAGTGTGGTCACGAAAGACGTCCCGGCAGGCGCGATCGTTGCCGGCAACCCGGCCCGGCTGATCCGCATGATCACCGAAGAGGACGACTACACCTACGAAAAGGGAAAGCAGATCCCGCAGGAGATCCTGGACCAATATCTGGACTAAATAAGAAAACGCCTCTGAGCCGCAATGGCCCGGAGGCATTTGATTTTACAGAGTTTGGTCAGACGAGCCGGATGAACGCGACGCCGACCAGCATGGTGACGATGCCGACGATCTTCAGGGCATTCACCGGTTTCTTCGGCGACTCAAAGATACCGAACTGGTCCACAATGACGCCGCCGGCGGTAATGCCCGTCAAAATGAGCAGGATGGTCGTGCCCGCGCCGATGCGCTGGGTCAGGTAGACGTTGCACAGAAGGCTGACGCCGCCGAGGAGACCGCCGATGTACATCCACCAGGGTCCGTGGAAGCTCGGTTTCGGCGAGCGGGGCCACTGGATGAGAACGATGAGCAGGAGCAGCACGCTTCCCGTGAAGAAGTTCATAACGGAGGACTGAATGGTGGACCCCAGTTCAATGGCCAGCCGTCCGTTGACCGCCGCCTGGACGGGCCCGACGAGGCCGACTCCGACGCCGGCGAGGCGGTACAGCCAGATGGCAGCGGAACTGCCTTCCGCCTTTTCACTGTGTTCTCTTCCTCCAAGGGCTACGGCGATGGACCCCGCCAGCACCAGCGCGGCGCCGGCCGCGCGCCACGCGGTCAGTGGAATGGGTGTTGAGCGGAACCAGCCGAACGTATCGACGAGAAGCCCCATGAGGATCTGCCCCAGCACCGGGAACACGACGGTCTGCACGCCCCCGAGTTTCGGGAACAGCAGCACGTTGCCGGCAATGAACGTAGCGCCGCAGGCACCGCCGAGGAACATCCACCACGGGAGGCCTTTCATCGCCCCGAAATTCACGTGCCATTCGCCAATGACGAACATGACAATGGTCAGGAACAGCAGCCCGACCAGGAAGTTGCCGAGGGAAGCGCGAAACGGTGTCCCGACGGACTTGCGTAGCCGCGTGTTGATGCTCGTCTGCGCCGGCAGCACGAGCCCGGCGAGGATACCCAGCAGATAGCCCATACGCACTTCGCTCCTTTTCAAAGATTTTGACTTTTGGTATTATAACACAAAAGGAGGTGCTGCGGATGGGCAGTTCGAACGGCCGGCGCAATGTGGTTTACGCGCTGCTCACGGTGTTCCTGTGGGCCACCATGGCGCCTTCGGTCAAACTGATGCAAAGCAGCATCCCGACGACAGAAGTGCTGTTTATCGCCGGCGTGTTTTCCGTCGTGTTCCTGTTTGGGCGGTCTTTGCTCATTGGCAAATGGCCGGTGTGGAAGTCCTTCGGGGCCCGCAACTATAAAGTGGCCCTCGGGCTCGGGTTCCTCGGCTTCTTTGTCTATGAGTTCCTGTACTACTACGGCATCGACCAGCTGACGGCCGGCACCGCCTGCATCCTGAACTACCTGTGGCCCATCATGCTGGTCGTGTTCTCCATCCTCATTCTGAAAGAACCGTTCACGGCCCGCAAGGGCATCGCCATCGCGGCGTCGTTCCTCGGCGTCGTCGTCCTCATGGCCGGCGGGAACGACCAGTTCGGCGAGCACCCGGTCCTGGGCGCGGCCGGCTGCATCATCGCCGCCGTCTGCTACGGCCTGTTCTCCGTCCTCAACAAACGGGAGGACCTCGACCAGGACATCTGCCAGACCATCTTCTGGGGCACCATCACGGTCGGCGGACTGGTGGCGGGCCTCATTTCCGGCGGCTGGACCATGCCGGACCTTGCCACCTGGCTCATCTTAGCCTGGCTCGGCGTCATGGCCAATGCGGTGGGCTACCTCATCTGGGCCATCGCCTTAAACGACGCGGAGAACTCCGCCCGCATGGCGAACTTCGCGTACCTGGTACCGCTCCTGTCCCTGTTCCTCTCGGCCCTGCTCCTCCACGAGCAGCTCCACTGGAACGCTTTCGCCGCCCTCGCCCTCATCCTCGGCGGCATCCTCTGGCAAAGTTACGAAAAAAAGGAAAAATAGACGCATTTCCCGCCAGATCCATGACAGATTCGCGCTTTTTGTTTTTTTCATTTCGCTAAAATTTGTTACAATCATTTTGAAAGTGAACCAAAATAAAGAAAGGATAGTTCCATGAATAAAAAAGCACTCATCGGCTGCGGGGTCGCGGCCGCGGCAGGCCTTGGCGGTTATGTTCTGAAATTGTTCCAGTATCCGGGCGCTCCGAAAGTTGACCCTGCGAAGAAGCACATCGCCTGCATCGGCGACAGCATCACCTACGGCAACGGCGTCTTGTTTAATGGTAACTACAAACAGTCCACCTATGAATATTTCCTGCAGCAGCTCGTGCCGGATGAGTATCAGGTGCTGAACTATGGCCTCAGTGCCCGCACGCTCATGAACGAGGGCGACCAGCCTTACAGTCGGGAAAAATTCTATACAGCCACGCACGAGGTGGCCGCCGACATTTACATCATCATGCTCGGCACGAACGACTCCAAGCCCTTCAACTGGAAAGGCAACGAAGATAAGTACAAACCGGAACTGAAGGCCTTCGTGGAGTCCTATCAGAAAGTTCAGGAGACGCCCTGCATTTATCTCATGCAGCCGCCGCGCGCCTTCGGTCTGCTGAACGACAAGCTGGACTTCGTCGGTTATTCCATTAAACCGGAGCCCATTGAAGGCCCCATCCACGAAGCTGTCGCCGAAGTCGCCGCCGAGACCGGCTGTGGCCTCATCGACCTCTACACGTTGACGAAAGACCACCCCGAATGGTTCCCGGATGGCATCCATCCGAACACCGCCGGCAACGAAGCCATCGCCGCCGAGATTGCCCGCGTCCTTGCCCTGTAAACTTGACACCGGCTCCGGAATCCGCTATTCTGGAGCCGTCAATTGAAACCGGACGCCTGCTGCCACCGGGTAGCAGGAACCCCGTCATCCCCAAACCCGTTAGGTCTTTGAAGGGTTTGAGAGGTGGCGGTTTTTTATTGGAGGTATTGAACATGCATTGGTTCTACTTACTGCTGGCCGCCCTGTTCGAAGTCACCTGGGCCGTGGCGATGAAATACTCGAATGGCTTCACCGTCCTGCTCCCGAGCCTTGTGACGGCGGTCACTTATATTCTGAGCGCCGTCTTTCTCTCCTTCGCGTTAAAGGAGCTGAACCTTGGCACGGCCTACGCCATGTGGACCGGCTTCGGCATCGTCGGCACCTCGGTCCTCGGCATCTTCCTGTTCCAGGAACGCCTGTCCGCCCTGCAGGTGGTCTGCGTCGTCTTGATCGCCGCCGGCATCGTCGGCCTCAAACTCCTCACCCCCTCCACCGACTGACAAACTGGAATTTGTCGGTGAGTTTGCATGGGCGATGGACCGGTCGTGCTATCGCGTGTGCGGCAGCTGTTCGGGCTTGTCAAGGTTCTCCGCCCGCTAAACGCGGCGGACCTTTTGTTGTGGTCATGCTTTCTACCCGCCGACCTTGACAAACCCTTCCGCCCGCCGCGTGTGGTTGACAACA
>R19__coassemble_200_pt1 | contig 33027 bp, 21 predicted proteins | sample R19__metabat2_low_PE_020 | metagenome-assembled genome bin R19 | reverse complement strand
GCTGTATCAGGTGCAAAAGAAGTGGGGCATCGGGGTCCTCGACCTTTGGAACGACGCTTCCATGAATGCGGTCTCTGAGGAAGAGCACAAACTTTACATGGCCAACGACATCCATCCGGCCCGGGCCGGCTACCGGGAATGGTGGCTCCCGAAATTCGAGACGTTCCTTTCGGAGACTCTTCTGGAAGAGAACACCCTGAGCGAAGCGGCATAACACCAAGAAAAAAGGCCTGAGCGGCAAGCTCAGGCCTTTTTGTTTGGTTCGAGGTATTCGAGGTACGGGGCCAGCGCATCGCCCCAGGCGTCGCGGAGGCGGTCGAGGGACCAGGCGGCGTTGGCGGGAGAGGTGGAACGCATGCCGATGGAGGGGATGCCGGTCACCGGATAAATATGTTTTTTGTAAAGTTCCGTCGCCTTGCCGCCGTTCGTGAAAATGGCTTTTATGTCGGCAGCCTTCAGAATGACGGAGAGATTGTTCGGCACGACGTCCTGGATAGAGGAGTCCGAAGAGCCGGTGATGGTGCAACTGCCGATGACGTCCCACATAGCGATATGGTGTTTGTGCATCATGGCGGCCTTCTCTTCAATGGTCTCCGGCAGCGGCTCGCCGAGCAGGTACGGCATGACCTTCCAGTACCGGTTCTGCGGGTGTCCGTAGAAGAACTCCGCCTCCCGGGATTTGATGGAGGGAAAACTGCCGAGGATGAGGACTTTCGACTCCTCGTCGTACAGCGGCGGGATATTGTGGACTTGCGGCAACTGCTCCATGGTCTGTCACCTCGCTTTGTGTTACAATGATCACAGACATTATACCACATGTGAGGAGGTCGTCCGTGAAGTATCAGCATGTCGTGCCGGGGGAGTTCGTCCGGAGAGAGAATCGGTTCATCGCCAAAGTGCTGGTGGACGGGGCCGAAGAGGCGGTCCACGTCAAGAACACGGGGCGGCTGAAGGAACTGCTGGTACCCGGTGCGGAAGTTTATCTGGAGCGGGCGCAAAACCCTGAGCGGAAGACGAAGTATGACCTCATCGCCGTGCGGAAAGCGAACGGCATTCTGTTCAACATCGACAGCCAGGCGTGCAACAAAGTGGCGATGGAATGGCTGCAGAAACAGGACTACGATGTCATAAAGCCGGAGTACAAATTTGGCGGCTCCCGTGTGGACTTTTATATGGAGAAAGCGGGGGAGAAGTTTCTGCTGGAGATCAAAGGCTGCACGCTGGAAGTCGACGGCGTCGGATATTTTCCAGACGCGCCGACGGAGCGAGGCGTGAAGCACCTGCGGGAACTGGCGGGCGCTGCAGCGGAAGGGTACCGCTGCGCAGTGGGCTTCGTCATACAAATGGACGGCGTCTCGGAAGTCCGCCCGAATGTGGAAACACACCCGGAATTCGGCGCCGCACTGGAAGAGGCGAAAGCCGCGGGAGTGGAGGTACTCATGCTCCGCTGCCATGTGGAGCCGGACGAACTGATGATCCTCTGTTCCTAGAAACGGCTACTGCCGATCGATCCATAACAAGACCTGAGCATAAGCTCAGGTCTTCTTTTGTATCAAAAACAAACACAAAACAAAATGGGAAGAAAAAATCGAACGGACATTGTGTAACGGAAGTGGTACGATCCATTTGGGGAAAAGTAACCTCGAAAGGAGATAATGAAAAAGTGAGAAAATTGAATAAGTGGAAACCGGTCAGTATCTTTCTGTGCCTTGTGATAGTGTTTTCCGTTTCGGGGGCAGCATTCGCAAAAAGCGGAGAGGTCATCACCGGTACGTATCATTACTGCACGACGATGGGAGACAGCCTTGAAGACGCAAGTGCGGAGTTCACCTTTTCAGAAGAACCGTTTTTGAAGAGTTCCTACAACTATTCGAAGGAAATGGTCGTCAACTCTCTCGAATTTGAACTCGCTTCGTTCGGCAGTTCCAATGCAAGCCTGAAAAAGCAAAACCGGAATCAGTTCGATTATCTGAAACAAACCGGCTTCCGGGATTATGACTGTAATTCAGTTTTTAAAGAGGAAGCTTCCTATAATTCGATCGCGGTCGGCGCGGCCCGAAAAACGGTTCGGGACGGTTCCGGTACGGCGACGCTCATTGCCTGTGGGATCCGGGGACATAATTACGGTTCCGAATGGGTCGGGAACTGTTATTGCGGAGAGACCGGAAACCATAAAGGATTTGAGCTGGCCAGAGATCAGGTCGTCAAATTCCTGAAATCTTACATCAAAAAGTATCATGTGACCGGTCGCATCAAACTTTGGGTCGTCGGTTACAGCCGGGGTGCAGCCGTTGCCAATCTGGTGGGCGGCTATCTGGACGATCAGAATCCGTTCGACAATGTGACGCTCCGGGCAAAAGATCTTTATGTCTACTGCTTTGAGCCGCCGATGTGCGCGGATTCTTCAAATGTGAACCGCAGTAACTATAAAAATATCCATAATGTTATCAACCCCTGCGATCTTATTGTTCAGATCCCGCTTGCGTCCTGGGGTTTTGGCAGGTATGGCGTTTCACATTACCTTCCCAGTGCATCCATGACGAAAGATTATGCCGCACTGAGAAACAATATGATACTGACGTTCTATAAAGATTATCCGGGCATCATATCGCCGGTCTTTATCGACACGTTCCAGATGCTTTCTTTTGACCCGCACAAGCTTACTCTCACGGAGACCGGAGACCGTGTCACGCCGGTCGAGTTTTACGGGATGCTGGAGAAAGCAATCGTCAGAGATGTCATGCCGACCCGCGCGGATTATCTGAAGTATCAGGGTGACATCATGGAACTGATGATATATCTCAACGCGGTCGATGATTCGCAAAAGGAAGAGGCATTCCGACTCTTTGCAGAGAAGCTTTCCTTCCATGCGGAACGTTTGCTGAGGGAACTGACGGCAGGCGATGTTGCCAAAGCGGGAGACGATATCCTCAATGACCTGACGAAAAGCCTGAATGCGGCAGGGATCACGGATTACGATTCGAAGCAGCTGAAAGGTCTGGTGAGAAATTTTGTTGCTCTGGTTGCGACTTTAGCGGTCAACGATCCGGAGCTCACCGCTACTCTGCTGGTCAATCTCCCCGGCCTTCTGGCAGGCCATCTGCCCGAATGCAGCAGCGCCTGGATCCATTCCCTTCCGGCCGATTATTTCCAATAAAGCATCGATCCCCAATGGATTCGAAGACCTGAGCATAAGCTCAGGTCTTCTTTTGTATCAAAAAACAAACACCGGGTGACGCAAAGGGGGAAAATCGAACAGACTTCGGGAAAGGTCGTTATTACAATAATAAGTGAAAAATCGATAAAAAGGAGGAAGGTATGATGCTGTCTGCCCGTGAACTGGTTGCGGATGTCTCTGCCCGTGTTGTCGGCTGGTATACGACAACGGAAATGCAGCAGATCCCCAAACCGCTGGTCACACTCATGAAAAAAACCAGAACTGCCAAAAAACTCAAAAACCGATATGAGGTGGAAACTTTCACGACCCGGTCCTTCGACGGGGTGGAACTGGCGGGTACCGTGTTCCATGCGGTCGACGGATGCCATTGGGATGGAAAAAAACATGTGGCGCTTCTCATTCACGGTTTCCAGGTCCAGCAGGTCACGGTATGGCCCTGCCTTCCGCTTTTCCTGCCGAACGGATATGACTGTGTCACCATCGATCTTCGCGCGTCCGGTCTGTCCGGAAAGGCAAAATGCACGATGGGTTGGAACGAGGCCGAAGATGTCGCGGCGGCCTGTCGGTGGATCCGCGACCGGTACGGAGAGGACGTTGTCCTCGGAATCTACGGTCAGTCGATGGGTTCGGCATCCATTATGCAATACGCGTGGAAAGACCCGAGCCTCGGGTTCCTCGTGGAGGATTGCGGCTATGCCGATCTGAATGACACGGTGCGGGAACTCGTGACACGGGTGGCTCCGTTCCTTGACGCGGATCTTTTCCTCGAAAAAGTGCAGAAATACGCGACCGTCGACGGGATCACCTATTCCGACGTACGTCCCATCGAAGCTGTTGCAAAACTCTCACCGGACGTGCCGGTCCTGTTCCTGCACGGGATCCCGGACCAGTACATCGTCTGTGAAAATGTCGACCGGCTGTATGAGGCAAGGCAGGGGAAAAAGGAGTTGCACAAATATCCGGACGCCGGTCATGCCGCCTCCATCCTGACGCATCCGGTGCGATATTACAGAGACGTCGAAAACTTTTTACGAAACAATGAATTATTACCACCCAGAACGGAGGAACATGATGGCAATCAATAAGATCAATGACCGCGCTTACCGCCTGCAGTTTACGGAACAGGCAGAAAAACTGGTCGCTCAGATGACGCTGGAAGAAAAAATCAAAATGATCAACGGTTCGGAAGAGATGCAGAGCATGGGAATCGGCGATTACTGCAATGTCCCTCCGGAAGGGTCCGGCTGCGAACGGCTCGGGATCGAGACCTTCAAGTTCATGGACGGCCCCCGGGGCGTCGTCGGCGGGAACTGCACCTGTTTCCCGGTCACAATGGCGCGCGGCGCGACCTTTGACCCCGACCTCGAACGGAAGGTCGGGGAAGCGATCGGGGAAGAGCTCCGTGTGCGCGGCGCGCAGTACTATGGCGGCGTCTGCGTCAATGTTCCTTATCATCCGGGCGGCGGACGCAGTCAGGAATGCTATGGGGAAGATCCGTTCCACCTCGGGACGATGGGTACGGCGCTCTCTCAGGGCATCCAGAATGAGAACGTGATCGCCTGTGTCAAACACTTCGCGTTCAACAGCATGGAAAACGCCCGCTTCTGGGTCGATGTCCGCGCGGACAAACGGACGGAGCGGGAAATCTACCTCAAACAGTTCCAGAAGATTGTGGAAAACGGCGCCGCATCGGTCATGTGTTCCTATAACTCCTATCAGGGGAAACACGCCAGTGAAAATGCGTATCTGCTGCAGGAAGTCCTGCGCGACGAATGGGGCTTCGACGGATTCGTGATGTCGGACTTCCTGATGGCGCTTCGCCATGTCGCGGCTCCCATTTCTGCCGGCATGGACGTTGAAATGCCGACGCAGATCTTCTTCAAAGAGAAATTCATCAAGAACGCTCTGAAAAAAGGCAAGATCACCGAAGAAGAACTGGACCGCAACTGTGTCCGCATCGCGAGAACGCTCCTGGCGTTCCAGGCGGCCCGGGCAGAAGAGAAGAAGAAATATTCCGAGAAAATGATCTGCAGCAAGGAGCACATCGCGCTCGCAAGAGAAGTGGCAGAGAAAGCCATCACTCTGGTCCGGAACGAGGATCGTATGCTCCCGCTGAATGCAAAAAAGACGAAACGCATCGCGCTGGTCGGGGACCTCTGCAAGGTCGAGAATATCGGCGACCACGGCTCTTCGATGGTCCACCCGCCCTATGTCGTGACGCTCTATGATGCGATTTGTAAGAATTACAAGGGTGTAAAAGTGGATTTCATCCCGACCAAAAAAGCGGCTTCTTCCAAAAAGAAACTGAAGAAGGCCGACGCCGTGATCGTCGTAGCCGGCTGCACCCACGATGATGAAGGCGAATTCCTCGGAATCGCCGGCGGCGACCGCAAGGATCTTCATCTGAAAGACGCGGAAGTCAGGATGATCAAGGCGGCCGGAAAAGCCAACAAGAACACTGCCGTTATCCTGATGGGCGGCAACGTGCTCATCACGCACGAATGGAAAGACGATGTTGCGGCGGTTCTCTATGCTTATTATCCGGGGATGGAAGGCGGCAACGCTCTGGCGGACATCCTGTTCGGCAAAGTCAACCCGAGCGGACACCTGCCGTTCGCTGTGGCGCAGAGCCAGAAAGATTATCCGAAAGTGAACTGGTTTGCCCGGAGAGCCAACTATGGCTACTGGCACGGCTACCAGAAGCTGGACCACGACGGAAAGAAACCCGATTATCCTTATGGACTGGGCCTGTCTTACACGACGTTTGACGTCGGCAAAGTAAAACTGACCGGCACGACGGCCGACACGGCGACCTTCTCCGTTGATGTGAAGAACACCGGAAAACGGGACGGCGACACGGTCATTCAGCTGTATGTCGCGTTCCCCGGGAGCAGAGTCGAACGTCCGGAACGTACGCTTGCCGCTTACCGGCGCGTCAGCGTGCCGGCCGGCAAGAGCAGAAATGTGAAACTGACCGTTCATGCTTCCGACATCGCCTGGTTCGATGAGAAAACGAACGCGTTTGTGGAAGAAGACATCAAATACATCGCAAACATCGGTTTTGACGAACAGTCCTGTACGGATCATAAAGTTCCGTTCCGATTCAAATAAGGAGTGAACCCGATTGAAAAAAATCAGTTTTGACCTGGACTGGCTGTTCTGGCAGGACGGTCAGGAAACACAGAAAACGGCGATCTCATTACCCCATGACGCCATGCTTCACAGAGACCGCATCCCAAAACTGAAAAACGGAAGCTACACCGGATACTTCCCAAGCGGAGATTACTGGTATGAAAAGCAGTTTGTTGCCGACAAATCCTGGAAGGACCGATCCGTCATCCTCGAGTTCGAAGGCGTCTATATGGACAGTACGGTCTACCTGAACGGAGAAAAACTGGGCGGGCGTTATTATGGATACAGCAATTTCTTCGTTGACCTGACCGGGCATTTGAAACTCGGAGAAGAAAACGAGCTTCGAGTATTCGCGCATTGCAGTCAGGTCCCGAACGCGCGCTGGTATCCCGGAAACGGGATCTACCGCCCCGTGAACCTTTACATCGGCGATGCGACCCATATCCTTCCCGAGGGCGTCGTGATCGACACCCTGTCGACGGATCCTCCGAAAGTCCGGATCCGGACGGAGACCTCCGGTGAAGCGGAAGTCTCGATCTCGATCTTTGACGGAGAGAGGCAAATCGCGGAAACGACCGGAGCGGATACCGAGGTGGTACTCCACGGAGCGGAGCTTTGGAGCGGGGAACACCCGAAACTGTACCGGGCGGAGATCCGACTGACAAAAAACGGCAAAGAAGTTGATCGTACCGAAGAACGTTTCGGGATCCGGATGCTGAAATGGGATTCCGAAAACGGGTTTCAGGTCAATGGAAAGACCGTGAAAATGCGCGGCGGCTGTGTTCACCACGACAACGGGATCCTCGGCGCCTGCGAATATGAAAAAGCGGCTTTTCGCCGTGTGCGGATCATGAAAGAGGCAGGCTTCAATGCCCTTCGCAGCTCTCATTATCCGCTCAGCAAAGCGATGCTTCGCGCCTGCGATGAACTCGGCATGTATGTCATGGACGAGTCCTTCGACAACTGGCGTGAGAGCGGCGGTCTCTACTGCTATGCGCTCTATTTCGATGACGAATGGCGTAAAGATCTCGAGAGCATGATCCGGAAGGATCGGAACCACCCCTGCGTCATCCTGTATTCCATCGGGAATGAGATCTCGGACACCGCGACGCCGGACGGCATCGCGCTGACGAAAGAAATGACGGACTATTGCCATTCCCTTGACGAGACCCGGCCGGTCACGGTCTGTCCCAATGTCATGATGAACATGCTTGGCGGCATGGGCATCTCCCTCGGAATCTCGGATACGGAACCGAAGCGGGACGATGTGACGGATCCGTTGCTGGAAGACAAGGACTCGAAACTGGGCGGCTCGGCGATGATCAACATCATCGTGGCGGCCGCGCCGGCTCTGATGAAAGTCCTGATGACGCCGAAACGGACGGAAAAGGGTGTCGGCGGCTGCTATGGCAACGTCGATATCGCGGGATACAATTACGGCCATAAAGTGTATGAAGGACACCATGAGATGTGCCCGGATCGGGTGATCGTGGGTTCGGAGACGATGCCCCCGCAGATCGTTCAGAACTGGGCTCTGGTCGAAAAATGCCCTTATGTCATCGGCGACTTCATGTGGACGGCCTGGGATTATCTCGGAGAAGCCGGCGCCGGTCTGATCGAATACGGAAAGAAAAGCGGCTTTACCAAGCCATACCCGGCTGTCACCGGCGCGACCGGAGCGATCGATCTTCTCGGAAAACGTGACACCATCAGTTATCTTGCCGGCGCTGCGTGGAAAACCGACAACAGACCCTATATCGCGGTCCGTCCGGTCGACAAATATCAGGAAAAAGTCCATTATTCCGGTTATCGCCATACTGACGCGGTCGGAAGCTGGACGTGGCCGGGCTGTGATGGAAAGAAAACGGAAGTCCAGGTCATCGGCAACGGACACAAGGCAGAACTCAAGATCAACGGCCGTTCCTGCGGAAAGAAGAAACTGAAGGACTGCGTGGCAAAGTTCGCGGTGACGTATGAACCGGGAACGATCGAGGCGATCCTTTACGATGCGAAAGGCCGCCGTCTTTCGGAAAACCGGTGGAACACGGCAGGGGCCGACACGGTCCTGACAGTGTCCTGCGCGGACGAGGTCCTCAAAGCGAACGGCGAGGATATCGCATTTCTCGATGTCAGCATTACCGATGAAGACGGTATCACGAAAATGCTGTCGGACCGCAAGGTGACCGTCACTGTTGAAGGCCCGGCGGAACTGATCGCGGCAGGCAGTGCGAACCCGACCGCAACAGAATCTTATACCGGGAACTCTTTTACGACGTATCGCGGCTGCATGCAGGCGATCGTTCGCAGTACGACGGAGCCGGGAGAAGTCCTGGTCCGGTTTGCCGCGGATGGTCTGGAAGAGAAAACGGTATCTCTCAAGGTGACGAGGTGACAGTTATGAAGCGATACAAAGTGATTTCTGCCGGACATCTTTGTCTGGATATTACACCGGTATTCCCTGCGGAACTCCGGCCGGAGAACCTCGGCCAGCTGTTTGTTCCCGGGAAACTGATCCATATGGAAGAGGCGAAAGCGAATGTCGGCGGCAGCGTCGCCAATACCGGCGTCGCAATGAAGCTGCTCGGCAGCGATGTCCGGTTCCTTGGAAAGGTCGGCCGCGACCCGTTTGGCGAGATGGTCAAAGCCAGTTTGAGGCCTTATGGCGTCGAAGGTATGATCGAGGACGAGGAGGATTCGACGTCATATACCGTTGTCCTGGCGGTCCCGGGGCACGACCGGGTCTTCCTGCACAACCCCGGAGCCAATGATGGTTTTACCAACGAAGACATCCCGGAAAGCGATCTGGAAGATGCCGCTCTGTTCCATTTCGGCTATCCGCCTCTGATGAGATCGATGTTTGCGGATGGCGGTCAGGAACTGACGAAAATGTTCCGGCGAATGAAAGAGCACGGCATTGCCACGAGCCTGGATTTTGCGGCGATCGATCCGGAATCGGAGGCCGGCAAGGCTGACTGGCGCGCGATCCTGACGTCGGTACTGCCCTATGTGGACTTTTTTGTCCCGTCCTTTGAGGAACTCTGTTTCATGCTGGACCGGGAGCGTTATGACCGGCTGTCCAAAGCCGGAGGAGACATGACCGAAGGTCTCGGGCTGTTGTCGGAAGTCAAACCGCTTGCGGACGAACTGATCGACATGGGCTGCCGGACCGTTCTGATCAAATGCGGTGTCAGCGGGATGTTCTATAAAACCGCCGATGCAAAGGCCCTTTCCGAAATCGGAAGCAGAGTCCCGCTGGACCCGGAGCTTTGGGGTAGCAAGGAAGGGATCCAGCCCTGTTTCCGCGCGGACATCGTCCGTTCCGGCACCGGAGCGGGAGATACCAGTATCGCTGCCTTCCTGTCCGGGATGCTGCAAGGGTATCCACCTGCGGACTGCGCGGCTCTTGCCGCGGCGGAAGGAGCCTGCTGCGTGACGACTTATGATGCGCTGAGCGGGCTCAGATCCCTCGAAGAACTGATGGATCGGATCCGTTCCGGCTGGCCGACGATGTAACAAGGAGAGAGTTTATGGAGCCTGTAAAAAGACTGACGAAACGGAACATCCTGTCCTATGGATGCGGCAATCTCGGCTGGAATTTCGTGAACTTCCTGACCAACTTCGGGATGCTTTTCATGACGGATTACATGGGCATGAACGCCGGGATCATCGCCTCGCTGATCGCCGTCAGCAAAGTGCTTGACGGATTCACCGATGTGCTGGCCGGCACCATCATCGACCGGACGAAGAGCAAACTCGGAAAAGCGAGAGTCTGGGTCCTTCGGATGGCGCCCCTGATGGCAGCCGCCGCGATCCTCTTTTTCGCCAATCCCGCCGGTGCGTCCGACGCCGTCAAATATGTGTGGTTCTTCATTTCGTACACATTGTATAACGACGTGTTCTACACACTTTATTATGTGGCAGACAACACGATGATGCTGACGATGACCGACAACAGCCAGGAGCGAGTCTCCCTGAGCATCGTGCAGCAAATGGGCAATGTGCTTTCGAGTGTGTTCATCTCGGCAAGTTATCTTCTGATGATCAACCATTTTGGCGGAGGCGTTGCGGGCTGGCGTATCGTATCGGGTATTTACGCCGTTATTTTCGTGCTGCTGCAGATCGTTTTCGTGAGCGGAACGAAGGAGATGCCCTCCGCAATGGTCGAAGGAGCATCGGAACAGGGTGTCTGGAAAGACCTGATCGCCAATATCAGCAATCTTTTAAAAAACAAGTATTTTGTGATCCAGTTCGCGATCTTTCTTCTGTACACCGGTTCGACGATCCTCTATGGAACGATCGTGCCGTACTATTGCATGCGCGTACTGGGCGACGCCGACAATTCCCGCGGGACGCAGACACTTCTGACGCTCTGTGCCTCCGGTGTGGTCCTGGGCCTGTTCTTTGCACCGCTCCTGATCAAGAAACTGGGGATCTACAAGAGCAACCTTTATACCCGGATCCTGACCTGTTTCGTCTACCTCGGCGTACTTTACGGAGTCTATTCCGGCCGGTTCACGGTGATCCTGATTTTTGAACTGCTGTTCTTTATCTGTCAGGGTCCGTACCTTGGAGCGCTGGGCGCGCTGATCGGAAAGATCGCGGAGTATTCTCAAATCAAAAACAAAGCTGATATCACAGCGACGATCTCCAGCTGCAATACGATGGGAACGAAAATCGGGGCAGCACTCGGTTCCGCGCTGGTCGGAGCACTGCTGTCGACGGTTTCGTATGACGGAACATTGGCGGTCCAGCCGCCGGAGGTGCTTTCCATGATCACCTCGATCTTCGCGCTGGTGCCGCTGATCGCGCAGATCGTGATCACGATCCTGCTGGCATTTCTGAACGTGGAAAAAGCAATCGAAAAAGAACAACAAAATCAAACTGTCGATTCTTAAGGAGGCAATATTATGAAAAACATTCCGGACGTAAAACTGGGACTGATCGCTGTATCGAGAGACTGTTTCCTGATCGAACTCAGCAACAGCCGCAAACAGAACCTGATCGAGGCTTATCAGGGTGAGATCTATAACTGCCCCGTGACCGTGGAAAATGAGAAGGACATGCTGGAAGCGGTCGAAGACGTCAAGGATGCCGGCTGCAACGCGCTGGTGGTTTTCCTCGGCAACTTCGGACCGGAGACCCCGGAAACGCTGATCGCCAAATATTTTGACGGCCCCTGTATGTACGTCGGTGCCGCCGAAGGGGACGGAGACCTCGTCAACGGCCGCGGCGACGCACTCTGCGGGATGCTCAACTGCTCTTATAACCTCGGGATGCGGCATCTCAACGCGTATCTTCCGTCCTATCCGGTCGGCAGAGCCGATGAGATCGCTCAGATGATCTCAGACTTCGTTCCCGTAGCCCGTGCCATCATCGGTATCCGCAACCTGAAAATCATCACCTTCGGCCCTCGGCCGCAGGATTTTTTTGCCTGCAACGCTCCGATCCAGGGGCTTTACGAACTGGGTGTCGAGATCGAAGAGAACTCGGAGCTGGATCTTCTGGTCAGCTACAAAGAACATGCGGGCGATGAACGGATCCCGGAGGTCTGCGCGGACATGGCAAAAGAGATGGGCGAGGGCAAGTATTACCCCGACCTCCTCGAGCGGATGGCGCAGTTCGAACTGACGCTGCTCGACTGGGCAGAGGAACATAAGGGTGCCAGAAAATACGTCGCGTTCGCGGATAAATGCTGGCCCGCGTTCCCGCAGCAGTTCGGGTTCGAGCCCTGTTATGTCAACTCCCGGCTTGCGAGCCGCGGCATCCCGGTCGGCTGTGAGGTCGACATCTACGGCACGCTGTCCGAGTATATCGGCGCCTGCGTCAGCCAGGACGCGGTGACCATTCTGGACATCAACAATTCGGTCCCGCGCGAAATGTGGGAGAGCCAGATCAAGGGCAGGTACGACTATGAACTGACGGATACATTTATGGGCTTCCACTGCGGCAATACACCGAGCTGTAAGATGTGCGCGGACCGCGCCGTCAAATACCAGTATGTCATGCATCGCCAGTTGGAGCCGGAGGGGAGTGACCCCGATTTCACCCGCGGTACGCTGGAAGGCGACATCGCGCCGGGCGACATCACGTTCTACCGGCTGCAGTGTGACTCCGAAGGACGCCTCTGCTCGTATGTCGCGGAAGGAGAAGTCCTTCCGGTAGCGACGACCAGCTTCGGCGGCATCGGCGTCTTCGCGATCCATGACATGGGACGGTTCTACCGCTATTGTCTGCTGGAACATCATTTCCCGCATCACGGAGCGGTGACCTTTGGTCATCACGGCAAGGCCCTGTTCGAGGTGTTCCGCTTCCTCGGGATACCGTTCATCGGTTATAACCAGCCGAAGTCACTTCCGTATCCGACCGAAAACCCCTTTGATTGAGGAGAACAGCCATGGAGACAAAGACCTTTGTGTTCGGGACGCTGCCCGGCGGGGAAACCGTGACCGCCGGCGTTCTGAAAAACAAAAACGGGATGTCGGTCACGGTCCTGAACTATGGCGCCACGATCCAGTCGCTCTGTGTGCCGGATCGAAACGGTGTCCCGGTCGATGTGGTCCTCGGGTATGACACCGCTGCGGAATACGCGGAGCGGGACGCCTATCTCGGCGCGACCATCGGACGGGTCGGGAACCGGATCGGCGGTGCGGAGTTCTCGCTGAACGGGACGACGCATCGCCTCGCGAAAAACGATGGCGACAATCACCTCCACGGCGGGGTCCGGGGATTCGACAAACACCTCTGGGACCTGACGGTCGTCGGCGACAGCATCCTCTGTGAACGGCTGTCCCCCGACGGAGAAGAGGGTTACCCCGGAAATTTGTCCGTAAAAGTGTTGTATACCCTGACGGACGATGACCGGCTCATCCTGACATATGACGCCTGTTCCGACCGGGATACACTTGTGAACCTGACCAACCACAGTTATTTCAATCTGGCCGGAGAGGGCACGATCCTGGACCACCTGCTGCAGGTCAACGCGGAGCGTTTCTGCGAGGGTGATGAAGGCTGCCTCCCGACCGGGCAGCTGCTGCCGGTAAATGGGACACCCTTTGATTTCAGGACCGCAAAGAAGATCGGAAAAGACATCGAAGCGGATGACGTGCAGTTGAAACGGGCCGGCGGATATGATCACAATTTCTGCCTTTCCGGGAAACGTGCCGCGGTGCTTTCCAGTGAAGCGACCGGGATCGAAATGACCGTTGAGACGGATCTGCCGGGCCTTCAGGTCTATTCCGGCAATTTCCTGAACGAACACCCCGGAAAATCCGGCCGTCCGAACGTATGGCGCGGCGGTCTCTGTCTGGAAACGCAGCTTTATCCGAATGCCATGGAGTGCTACGGGTTCCCGTCTCCTGTCCTTCGGGCGGAGACGCCGTTGCACAGTGAGACCTCGTGGAGCTTCCGGGTCCGATAAATAATAGAAATAAGGAACCATTATGAAATCGAAACGACTGAAAACCGGTGCCGAACGCAGTGAGGCGGTCTCGGCACTGGAACAGAAAAACAGCGATCTCGCCTGCGCGATCGCGCAGGAAAGCATCGTTCTGCTGAAAAACGACGGAGCTCTTCCAATCGCTCCCGGAAGCCGGGTCGCCCTCTACGGAAACGGTGTCATGCATACGCTGAAGGGCGGAACCGGAAGCGGGGAGGTCAACGGGCGCAGCGATGTCAGTCTTTATGAAGGCATGAAACGGGCAGGCTTCCGGGTAACATCGGAATCCTGGCTCCGGGACTATGAAACGGAATTTGAGTCCGGCCTGGCAGGTTTTGCCGATTCGGTCAAAAAAACGTTGTGGAACGGGGTGACCCATCTGGACGTCAACCGTTTCGGAGAAGCGTTCGGCATGAGCTACGAATACCCCTACGGGCGTGCCGTGACGGAGAACGATGTCGCGGAGAGCGCGACGGATATCTGTTTTTATGTGATCTCCCGTCAGTGCGGTGAGAACATGGACCGGAACCCGGATGACTACAGCTACCTTTTGACCGCGAAAGAACGTCAGGACCTGGCATTCTGCGCGGAACACTACGAGAAGACCGTCCTGGTCCTCAATACCGGCGCGGCAATGGACATGAACGGCGTCTGGGACCTTCCGGGTCTGAATGCCGTAGTCTATCTCGGCATGCAGGGGTGCCGCGGGGGCGATGCGTTCGCAGCGGTCGTTTCCGGTTCGGTGACCCCTTCCGGGCGGCTGACCGCGACCTGGCCTGCAAATTACAACGACGTCCCCTTTGGTGATGTGTTCGGAAAAATGAATCCGAATGTGCTCGAACAGGACTACAGGGAAGGGATCTACGTCGGCTACCGGTATTATTCCGGTTTTGATGTCCCGGTGCGCTATCCTTTCGGATACGGACTCAGTTATACCGAATTCGAGCAGGAATGCACAAACGCTGCTTTTGAGGGCACTGCGCTGAAACTGCAGGTGAATGTGACGAACCGGGGAAACACCTACTTCGGAAAAGACGTCGTACAGCTTTATGTTTCGATTCCTTCCACCCGTCTGGACCATCCGGTCCGCCAGCTTGCGGCATTTGCGAAGACCGGGATGTTGAAGCCCGGAGAATGCCAGACCGTTGAGCTTGCGGTCGATTTCCGGGAGCTCGGCAGCTACGCCGAAGACAGCAGAGAAACGATCCTGGAAGCCGGGTCATATGGATTCTTCCTCGGAAAGGATTGCGAGGAGGTCTTTGCCATCGGCCGGGTGGAACTTCCGGAAGAAGTGGTCCTGAGTCGGCATAAAGGGCTGGGCGCAAGACCCTGCTCGTTCCGGGACCTGAAACGGGAAACACCGGACGTGCCGGTCACGGAAGGGTTCACACTCCGATTGGATGCGAACGGGTTCGAGACAGAAGAGTACGATTACGCCCATCCGTTCCCGGTGCTGGATGCGGAGGACCGCGCAGTGCTGGATGCTCTCAGCACACAGGAATGCATCGACCTTGTCGTGGGCGACGGGCTGGACATCATGGGCAAGCCGCATGAGTTCATCTGCCCCGGAGCCGTCGGTTACACGACGTCGGAGCTGGTGAAGAAAGGCGTGCCGCTTTTGATTTTCTCCGACGGTCCGAACGGTTTGCGGATCCAGAAACGGAACGCATTGAAAAAAGACCGCATCAAAGCGGTCGACCCCATGGGAGAAATCTTCAACTATCTGCCGAAATGGCTTTTCCGTCTGATCCATGCGGATGAGAAGAAAAGCGAACTGGCTTATCAGTTCACGACGGCATTCCCGGTCGGCAACATGGCGGCACAGACCTGGAACACGGAACTTCTGGAACGGGAAGGGGAAGCCGTCAGCGCGGAAATGGCGAAATACGGGATCAACTTCTGGCTCGGGCCGGGAGTCAATCTCCACCGGAACCCGCTCAACGGCCGCAATTATGAATATTACAGTGAAGACCCGGTCCTGACGGGGAAACTGGCCGCTGCGGTGACGCGGGGCGTCCAGAAACGCCGCGGCACCTATGTGACACTGAAACACTTCTGCTGCAATAACCAGGAGGAACAGCGCGGGATGATGTCCGCCAACGTCTCGGAACGGACGATGAGAGACGTGTATCTCAAAGGCTTTGAACTGGCTGTGAAAGAAAGCCGCCCGAAAGGTATCATGACGTCCTATAACAAGAGCAACGGGGTCTATAACAGCAATAACCCCGCGTTGCTGAAAGATGTCCTGCGCTCCGAGTGGGGCTTTGACGGTGTCGTGATGACGGACTGGCTGGGTACGACAAGCGGCGCGGCTGACGCGGCAAAAGCCGTTGCTGCCGGCAATGAGCTTCAGATGCCGGGAACAGGCGGAAACAAAAAGACGATCCGCAAAGCCCTGAAAGCCGGGAGCCTTACCGAAACGGAACTTCGCGCAAGCGCGGGGAACGTTCTCCGGCTTGCCAGGCGTTCGGAGCGCCCGCTGGACCTTGACTGAATCGAGAAAGGAGAAAAAATATGCATCCCAGACTTCGTGATTATGAGGCTCCCGCCCGGGAGATCCTGGAAAAAATGAGCATCCGGGAAAAGGCGACTTTCGCGGTGGGGAAAGAGATGTGGATCCTTCACGGCAATGAAAAATACGGTCTGCCGGAACTTTTCGTGACGGACGGTCCGCACGGCCTTCGCAAGACGGCCGACAGCGTGACGGACGTCTCGGGGACGGTTCCTTCGACGGCATTCCCGACCGGTTCCGCCTCGGCCTGTTCCTTTGACCCGGAACTGCTTTATGAGATGGGGCAGGCGATGGGAGAAGAGTGTATCAAAGAAGATACCGCTGTGATCCTTGGCCCCGGTGTCAATCATAAACGCTCCCCGCTGTGCGGAAGAAATTTTGAATACTATTCGGAAGATCCTCTGCTGGCAGGAAAAATCGGCGCCGGTCTGGTCAACGGGATCGAAGACAAAGGGATCGGCACGGCAAGTAAACATTTTGCCTGCAACAATCAGGAACTTGCCCGGATGAACAACGACAGTATCGTCGACGAACGGGCGCTGCATGAGATCTATCTCCGCCAGTTCGAAACGATCGTCAAAGAGGCGGACCCCTCCGGGATCATGACTTCTTACAACCGGATCAACGGCGTCTTCTCGTCGGATTCGAAAGAGATCATGACCGATGCGGCGAGAGAACTGTGGGACTACCGCGGGATCTTTGTGACGGACTGGCTGGCCGTCAACCACCTGCAGGAAGGCTATGTGAACGGCCTGGATCTGGAAATGCCCGGAGTTGCGCAGGACCGCATCAAGGCAGTCACAGACGGGGTGCTCGACGGTACGGTCCCGATCGAGACGGTCGACGCTTCCGCCTTGCGGATGATCGAACTGATCCTTCGAGCGAAAGACGCGTTTGCCGGGAAATTCAATGACGGAAAGACCGGCGCCGCTGCGGCCGACATGGAGGCCCACCTTGCCGTTGCCCGAAAAGTGGCGGAATCTTCCGCTGTCCTTTTGAAAAATGATGACGCGATCCTTCCTTTGAAACCGGATCAGAAAATCGCCGTTTTCGGGAACTTCGCAGAAAAACCGCGCTATCAGGGGGCAGGCTCTTCCCAGCTCATCCCTTACAAACTGGTCACTCCGCTCGAGGCGTTTCGAACGGCCGGGATCCCGGTGCAGTATGCGGAAGGCTATGGCTGTGAGGAGACCAAGCCCGATGAAACAAAACTGGCTGCCGCGGAGCGCCTTGCCAAAGACGCGGATCTTTGCATCGTCTTTGCCGGCCTTCCCGGAAGTTATGAGTCGGAAGGGTTCGACCGGACGAAACTCGACATGCCGGACAGCCATAACCAGCTGATCCGCCGGGTCGCCGCCGTCAATCCGAACACGGTCGTCGTATTGCAGATCGGGAGCCCGGTGCTGATGCCCTGGCTGGACGACGTCAAGGGAGTCCTTTGTGCCTATCTGGCCGGATCCGACAACGGAACGGCCATTGTCGACCTTCTGACCGGGCAGGCGAACCCCTCCGGCCGTCTGGCGGAAACGTTCCCGCTGCGTCTGGAGGACAATCCGTCTTATGGCGAATATTGCAATGACCCGTATTTCACGATCTATAAGGAATCCATCTTTACCGGATACCGCTATTACGATACAGCAGGAAAAGAGGTACTGTTCCCCTTCGGATACGGCCTTTCTTATACGACGTTTTCCTACGATTCTCTCAAAGTGGAAAAAGTGTCGGACGGAGCCGCTCCTCTCGTGAAGGTCAGTGTCGATGTGACCAATACCGGCTCTGTACCCGGAAAAGAAGTGGTGCAGGTCTATGTTGGTCAGAACGATCCGGTCATTTTCAAGGCGAAAAAGGAATTGAAAGCGTTCCAAAAGATCGAACTTCAGCCGAACGAAACGAAAACCGTGATCTTTGAGCTGGACGCGTCCGCCTTCGATTACTGGAACACGTCAATCCACGCTTTTGCAATCGATGCCGGTGACTATACGGTCTCTGTCGCGAAAAATGTGTCTGACGTTGTTCTGAGCGAGACGGTCACATTGTCCGGGACGCCCGATGTGGAGACCCCGGACTACCGGGAGTCCGCTCCGGAATACTACGATCTTTCGACGGGATGGGTCGCCCGCGATATCCCTGCTGCCTCCTTTGAGGCAATCTACGGGAGAAAGCCGGACCTCACGCATGAAGTCAAGCCCTTCAGCCCGAATACGATCCTCTCGGAAGTGGCGGGCGGTAAGATTGTCGATATTTTCCGTTTCTTCATCGACCACATGCCGGAGTCGGAAGAAAATATCGGGATGAAGCTGGGCTATGTCATGATGCCGGATCTGCCCCTGAAATTCATGCGGATCGGCGGGCTCTCCAACCAGGCGATCCAGATCCTTGCCGATCTTCTGGAGCTTAAACCGGTCCGTGCCATCAAACGAATCACAAAAAAATAATTTTGGAGGAATTTTACAGTGCTTGTCAATCTCAAAGAAATCATGAAAATCGCCGAAGAAAAGAACTGTGCCGTCGGTGCCTTCAATACGCCGAACCTGGAGTGCCTGGGCGCGGTCATCGATGCGGCGGAGAAACTGAATGTACCGGTCATCCTCGCGCATGCGCAGCTGCATGAACCGATCGCCCCGATCCGCAGAGTCGGACCTCTGATGGTCCAGGCGGCCAAGGACGCAAAAGTCCCCGTCTGTGTTCATCTCGACCACGGTGAGACGTTTGAATACATCGCCGAAGCGCTGGAGGTCGGGTTCACCGGGATCATGTACGACGGCAGCACGCTGCCTTATGACGTCAACCTGGAAAATACCAAAAAAGCTGTGGCCATGGCGGCACAGTATAACTGCGGCGTGGAAGCGGAACTCGGCGCCATGCCGTCGAGAGAAGACGGCACGTCGGCACCCAGCGGCCCGGTTTATACGGACCCGGAAGAAGCGGTGGCTTTCTGCAGAGAAACCGGGATCGATGCTCTGGCCCCCAGCTTTGGCACGGCGCACGGTATTTATAAGGCTGACCCGGTCCTGGATCTGGAACTTGTCAAAGTGATCTCGGAAAAGACCGGCCTTCCGCTCGTCATGCACGGCGGCAGCGGCGTCAGCCCGGACGACTATCGGACCGGCATCCAAAACGGACTTCGCAAGATCAACTATTACAGCTATATGTCCAAAGCCGGTGCGGTCGCTGTCAAAGACCTTCTGGCCTCCGGCGAAGTGACCTTCTTCCATGAAATGGCAGAGGCTGCGCAGGCCGGTATGCAGGCAGACGTGGAAAAGGCGATGCGTGTGTTTGCCGGACTGTAACGAATCATAACGCGTAAAAACATAAGGTGGAACCATGGCAGAATTAAAATATGTGGAAAACGTTTTGACCAGAGCCTACCTGACCGATGAAGTCTCGGAAATCGAGCGAAAGAACCGTGCCTTCACGCGGCGTATGGCGTCAGAGGGGATCGTCCTGCTGGAAAATGACGGGACGCTGCCTCTGTCGACCGATCAGCCGGTCGCTTTATACGGGGTCGGGGCAACGAATACGATCGTCGGCGGATCCGGCTCCGGAGAAACGAACGTGCGCTATTCCGTCAGCATTTATGACGGGATGAAAGAGGCCGGTTTTTTGCTCGTCACGGAAGAACTGCTTCTGCAATATGCCGAAAAGGAACGAAACGCGTATGCGGCGTTCGTGGACGGCAAAAAGAAAGAGGCCGGCTTTTTCAACTTGAAAGCCGTCTCGATGGATACGATGAAAGACCCTTACATCAAACCGCCGTTCGGGCTGCTCGAAGGCTCTGCGGCGGAAGCGGATGTCTGCGTATATGTGGTCAGCCGGACGTCGGGGGAACAGTATGACCGAACGGAGACCGAAGGGGATTACCTGCTGTCTGAGGAAGAGCAGAAAAACCTTCACTGGTGCGCGGAACATTACAACAAAGTGGTCCTCATCCTCAATGCCGGCGGGGCGATGGACCTTCGGAGTGTCGACGATATCTCGTTCGGCGCCGTCGTCTTTGCGGGCATGCCCGGGGAGGAGGCCGGCAACGCCGTTGCCGATGTGCTTTCCGGAAAAGTGGCTCCCTCCGGTCATCTGGCCGCGTCCTGGCCGTTTTCCTATGAGGATGTTCCCTGCGGCGAGACCTTCGGAGTACGGGACGGAAATGTCCGGGAAGACTTTTACCGGGAAGATGTTTTTGTCGGATACCGGTACTATGAGCGCTTCGGCGTCCCGATACGATATGCCTTCGGACACGGTCTGAGTTATACGGATTTCTCGATGAAACTGCGGAAGGCCTCCGCCTCGGAAGCCGGGGTCCTGGTCGAGGCAGAAGTCGAAAATGTCGGTCCGGTATCCGGAAAAGCGGTCGCGCAGTTCTATGTTTCTCAGCCGGAAGGAAAACTGTACCAGCCGATGGCTGTTTTGGCGGATTATGTGAAGACCGCTGAGCTGGCCGCCGGGGAAAAAGAAACAGTCTCTGTTCAGATTCCATGGGAGTCTTTCGCCGGTTTCGATGAGGAGACCGGGGATTCCATCATGGAAGCCGGACATTATGCCGTCCTGCTGGGGAGTTCCAGCGCGGAGAAAACGCCGATCGTCTCCTTCGAACTGCACGAAACGGTCGTGCTGCAGCATTTTGACCATATCTGCAAAGACAGCAAGCGTTGGGAAAAACTTGTCCCGCCGGCGCCAAAACAGGACTGGGACGTCCCGGCAGAGAGCGCCATTTCGGTCTCGCCGGAGATGATCTGCCCGACTCCCCTTCCGGAGAGGACCCATCCGATGGACCGGTATGAAGCCAGGGCCAGACAACTGGCCGAAACACTGACCGACAAGGAACTGGCGATGCTTCTGGTCGGGATCGGTTCCATGGATATGCTGCGCCCGGGCAGACATGACATCGATGTCCCCGGGATCACCGGTACATCGACCCAGAAGCTGATCGACAAAGGCATCCATACACTGAACTTCTGTGACGGTCCCGCCGGTCTCCGCTTCAACCGGAAGGCCGTTGTCAAAAAAGGAGCTGACCGGACGAAAACGATCGATTATTCCCTGGAGATCCTGCGCTATCTTCCGGGCGCGCTCCGGATGCTGGGCGAAGGAAAGCCGGAGGATGGGACGGTCCTGTACCAATATGCGACCGGATTCCCGACGGGGACGGTCGTCGCCCAGACATGGAGCCGTGAACTCGCAACAGAGATGGGCTCCGCAGCAGCCGACGAGATGAACGATTTCGGCGTCAATGTCTGGCTGGCTCCGGGCGTCAATATTCAGAGAAACCCGCTTTGCGGCAGAAATTATGAATATTTCTCCGAAGACCCGCTGCTGACCGGAAAGACAGCGGCTGCCATGGTGACCGGGATCCAGTCGCATCCCGGCTGCTTTGGGACGATGAAACATTTCCTTGGCAACAACCAGGAAGAAGACCGTCAGCAAATGAATGCCCATATCAGTGAACGGGCCCTCCGGGAAGTTTATCTGAAGGGGTTCGGCATTGCGGTCAAAGAGGCAGATGCCCGCGCGATCATGTCCAGTTATAACCGGGTCAATGACGTGTGGAGCGGTGTGAACAAAGATACGCTGACGAACGTTCTCCGTAAGGAGTGGGGTTTCCGCGGCATCGCCTGCACCGACTGGGATGACTCCCATGAAGGACTCGAAGCAGAGCGGTCGATCGACGCCGGCATCAATTTCCTGATGCCCGGAAGCGGATCGCAGCGCAAGGCGATCGAAAAAGCGCTGAAAGCCGGGACTCTGTCCCGTGAAGTCGCGCGGGAACGGGTCGTAAAAAACCTGCAGGCGATCCTCCTTTGTGAGGCAGAACTGTCAGAAGAACGAAATCGATTATAAAAACAGGGAAGCAAAGCCGGTTTCAGCTTTGCTTCCTTATGCTTTGGATCGGAACGTGATAATAATCCTGAAATGCTTTATAAAGTTGTGATCGGCTGGAAAACCCGGTCCTGGACGCGATCTCGGTAATGGAGAGATCGGTGGTCGAAAGGAGCCGGTGGATCTCCCGCATGTAGACCGATTCGTTATAACTCTTCAAACTTTGCTGCATCTGAGCCTGAAATACTTTGGAAAGATAAGACGCATTGAAATGAAAGATCTCCGCCAGTTCCCGCGCGGGGATCTTTCGCTTTTCGTGGTCCAGGTACTCTTTGACCCGTTCCGCAAGATCCGTTCCCTGGATCTTCTGGACATTCCCGGTCTCGACCCGGAACCGTTCCGGATCTGCCAGCAGGTGGAACAGACGGAGCGTCATCCCATCGAGGATCTGCTCGTATCCCGGTTTCCGCCCGCACATCTCTTCATAAATCGAATTCGAGATGTTCTTGATGGAAGGAGAAATCGAACCGCCGCCGCGGAACAGCAGAAAGTCATTATGTTCCCGACCGGGGGCAAGGGACATGTTTTCCAGAAAGAAGGAGCGGATCAGGGGCGGGAACATCTGGAGGTGCTGGTTTTTCTGATAATAGTCCAGAAGATATCCGGTGGTAAAGCTGAGATTGATGATGATGGACGGGATATCCGGATAAAAGACGGTCTCGCAATCCGGCGCGCTGAGGAAAATATCGCCCGGATAGATTTTGTGGGACTCACCCTGGATGAATTCCGTGATCTCGTTCTCGACCGGGATCAGCAGTTCGAACCCCTCATGCTTTTGCGGAGAGAGGTCTCCCGGGTCGTCATAAGTGGACCATTTTCCGGTGATGATGCCGGATGAGATGTAGTCCGCGTAGGAGACGACGAAATCCGGTCCGTCGGAGTAATTCATCAATTTGATGCTGATACGGTCGATGTTGGTCTCGGGATAAATGCCCTCGGAGGAGTAGCTTTCGATCCGTTTATAGAGGGATGCGGATTCCGTCTGAAGTTCGATATTTCCTTTTTGTGTTTTTCTCATAAAGCAGTACCTCCTGAAAGGGTCGAGCCCATTATATCACGCCGGGCTTCCGCTTCGCAAAAAAACAAACGATTTGGAGGAATATCACTTGAAATCGAACAGACAAAAAACGAGGGAACCCATATAGTTTAATAGGAAAAGTTTATTGTTACGGAATTTTTTTGTTGGAGGGTCGTAAATGCTGAAACTTCAGGAACTGAAATGCAACTATGAGACGGAACCGGTCGGCGTGACCGGAAGTCCGGTGTTTGGCTGGAAGTATCTCTCGGACCAAAACGAAACGGTACAGACCGAGTATGAACTGCGGATCTTCCGCGGCGATGACATCGCATACGACAGCGGTCTCGTTCGCTCCGGGCAGAGTGTCTGCGTCAAAGCGGAAGGCTTTGCGCCGGAACCGGAAACAGAATATATCTGGTCCCTCCGGATCCGGGACAACCATGGGGAAACGGCGGAGGCAGACTCCCGTTTCGAAGGGGCGATCGGGGAATGGTCCGCAAAGTGGATCGAACCGTCCAACGGCGGGGTCGGTTATGAGAAACCGATCAATATTGCCATGTCTACTGTTCTCAAACAGCGTCCGAAAACGACCCCTGAAGAACGTCTGATGCCGGTGACCATGCTGCGGAAGGATTTTTCCGTGAAACCGGGATTGAAGAAAGCAAGGGCTTATGCGACGGCGCATGGCATCTACCAGCTTCAGCTGAACGGGAATGCGGCCGACGAGAGACGGTTCGCGCCGGAATATTCCGCTTATCAGAAAGTGCTGTTCTATCAGATTTACGATGTTACGAACCTTTTACGCGAGGGGGCCAATACCGTCGGCGCACTTCTGGCTGACGGCTGGTGGGGCGGACGTGTCGGGATGAGCGGCGAGTGCTGGCAGTTCGGCAGTACCCGCGCCTTTCTGATGGAACTGCACCTCGACTATGAAGACGGCTCCCGGGAGGTCATCGGGACCGATGGGAGCTTCCGCTGGAGCGATCAGGGAGAAGTCCGGTACGCAGACCTCTTCATCGGTGAGATGATCGATAAACGGCTGAGTGGTAACAGTGACCATTTCAGCGAACCGGATTTCGTCATGGATGACAGCTGGACCGGTGTGACGATCCGAAACTATGGAGTAAAAGAACTGCTTCCGCAAATGGGCGGCAAAGTGCTTCCGTTCCGGGTCCTGAAACCGAAACGGATCAGCAACCCCAAAGGGGAACAGGTCCTCGATTTCGGTCAGAATTTCGCCGGCATCGTCCGTTGCCGGATCTCTGCGCCGGCCGGGACCCGCATCAAACTGGAACATGCCGAGATGCTCAATGAAAAGGGCAACTATTTCAATAATATCTTTGGCGTCAACAAAGACCAGGCGGACATCCTGATCTGCGGCGATGGGGAGACCGAAGTTTTTGAACCAAGGTTCACCTTCCACGGATTCCGCTATGTGCGGGTGACAGGCCTCGGGCAGGTGGACCCGGCAGATTTTGAAGGGATCGCGCTGACGACCGCAATGGATGATCTGGCCGATTTCACCTGCAGTGATCCGGACCTCGATCAGCTCTATTCCAACAGCCGGTGGTCCCAGTACTCCAATATGATCTCTCTGCCGACTGACTGTCCGCAAAGAGAGAAGGCCGGATGGACGGGCGATATCCAGATCTTCGCTCCGACGGCCGCTTATCATCAGGATGTTGACGCTTTCCTGTATCGCTGGATGAAGAGTGTGGAAGCGGAACAGTGGGACGACGGGCTGATCCCGCCGATCATCCCGTACACCGTTTCCTACCAAAAAATCATGGAATCCATTTATCATGCGGACTCATCCGGCGGCTGGTCGGATGCCTGTATCATCGTCCCCTGGGAAATGTACCAGATGCTGGGCGACACCAGGATCCTTGCGGATTATTATCCGGTCATGCAGCGATGGCTCGAATATGTCCGAAAGACCGCGGAAGAAAACGCCCCCAAAGAATTTCGTCGGAAGAGGAAGAAAACCGAACGGGAGATCGACAATCAGAAATATCTGTGGAACACCGGGTTCCATTTCGGAGACTGGCTGGTTCCCGACAAAAAGGAAAAGACGAAGCAGCAGGTCAAGGGCGGGGAGACGCTCTTTGCCACCATGTATTACGCGTTTGATGCTGAATTGATGGCAAAGATCGCCGAACTTCTGGGGAGAGACGATGACGCGAATCGCTATCGAACACTCTATGACCGGATCCGGGAGGCCTTCGCAGAAGAATATGTCTTGTCAGACGGCCTGCTGGCGCGGGATACACAGGGCGCCTACGTGTGCGCACTGTGGTTCGACCTGATCCCGGAGGACCGGAAAGAGAAAGCGGCGAGCCGGCTGAAAGAACTGATCGAAGCGAACGGCGGCAGGCTGAATACCGGTTTCCTGGCGACTCCGAAACTGCTGGAAGTCCTGAGTCAGCATATGGGGACCCGGGCAGCATATGACATGCTCTATCAGCGCGACTACCCGTCCTGGTTCTATGAAATCGACCGGGGAGCTACTACAATCTGGGAGGAATGGAACGCGGTCCGGCCGAACGGAAAGGTCGGTTTCATGTCCTTCAATCATTATGCGTTCGGATGTGTTTGCGAGTTCCTGCATCAGCACATTGCCGGGATCCGAAAACTGGCGCCCGGTTATGAAAAGATCCTGATCCAGCCGGACATGGATCGCCGGATCACATCGGCGAAGGGCAGCTACAACAGCGTTTACGGCCTGATCTCCTGTGACTGGAAAAAAGAAAACGGTAAATTCGCCATGGATGTGACGATCCCATGCGGGACGAGTGCGCAGATCGTTCTGCCGAACAGTGAGACCTTTGATGTGGGAAGCGGTCGTTACCACTATGAAATCGAGTTATAAAGAAAGCGCAGAACAATGAGCAAAACAAACAATGAACTCAAACGGATGACCGGCTGGCAGATGACGTCCTACGGCCTTGGGACGTTCGGCCAGAATTTCGGCCTTCTGCTGGTCAATTTCGGGATGCTGTTCATGACCGACTATGTCGGTATGAACGCAGGCATCACGGCCACCCTGATCGCGGTCAGTAAGATCTTCGATGCGGTGACGGATATCATTGCCGGTACGATCATTGACCGTACCCGGCACAAAATGGGCCGCGCGCGGATCTGGCTTCTCCGAATGGCGCCTCTGATGCTCCTGGTCTCGATCGCGTTTTTCCTGATCCCGACACAGGCGTCCGATGTGGTCAAGTATATCTATTTCTTCATAACATATACCATATTCAGCGATGTGCTCTACACGCTGTTCACCGTATCCCATGTCTCGATGACGCTGTTTGCCACCGATCAGCCGGAGGAGAGGACGCGCATGAGCATCCTGAATTTTGTCGGCACGGTCGCGTCCAGCATCCTGATCACAAGCGTATACCTCAGAGTCGTTGCGTACTTTGGCGGCGGCATCCGGGGCTGGCGGATCCTGGCACTGATCTTCGGCGCGCTTTTCCTTGCGCTGCAGCTGATCTATATCTTCAGTATCCGTGAAATGCCGCATGAGGAGAAGCCGGAGGAGCAGAGGGAAAACTTTTTGGACAACCTCAAGCATAACCTCGGCTATCTTGCGAAGAACCGCTATTTCCTCTGCCAGCTCGGTGTCATGCTGATCTATACGCTTTCCGCAGCGGCTTTCGGACAGGTGATCCAGTATTATTGCATCCGGGTGCTCGGAGACGTCAATAACGCCGCCGGAACACAGACGTTTTTGAGCCTTGCGACCTCCGGGACGATCATCGGTGTGCTCTTCGCGGGAGTGCTGCTGAAAAAACTCGGTCTGTACAGGACCAATCTTTACACACGTATCCTTTGCTGTATCTGTTATATTCCGGTGATCATCGGAGGGCTTAGGAGCGATTTCACCCTCATTATCGTCGGCGAGCTTTTGTTCTATCTCTGCCAGGGCCCTTATCTGGGAACGACCGGTGTCCTGCTGGGAGAAATCTGTACCTATTCCAAACTGAAAAACCATGTCGATCTGGAGGCGACGGTCTCCAGCGCGAATTCCTTTGGGACCAAGGTCGGGAACGCTCTGGGTACGGCCTGTGTCGGCTGGCTGCTGGCTGCGGCCCATTATGACGGCACGCTTGCCGTGCAGCCTGACAGCAGTCTTAACATGATCCGCTTTATCTTTATAGCCGTACCGATCATCTGTCAGATCCTGATCGCGATCCTTCTTTCCATGATGGATGTTCAGAAGGCAAACGAGAAATTAAAAGCAGAAAACGATATGGAATAGAGGAGTCCACATTTATGAAGAATTCGATTCGGAACAACCTGAACGACCACCACGGCAACTATTTGCTGCCGTTTTTCTGGCAGCACGGAGAAGACGAAAGCGTGCTCCGGGAATACATGGGCGTGATCGAGGCGTCCGGGATCAAAGCAGTCTGCGTTGAAAGCCGTCCGCATCCGGATTTCTGCGGCCCGAAATGGTGGCACGACATGGATGTGATCCTGGAGGAAGCCAGGAAGCGCGATATGAAAGTATGGATCCTCGATGATTCACACTTTCCCACCGGTTTTGCGAACGGTGCCATGGAGGGGAAACCCGAGGGGCTGCTCCGCAAGGGGATCTGTTACCAAAGCGTAGCCGTCAAAGGAAACGGAAAAATGCAGACTATATCGGTCGATAGATTCCTGAAAAAAAGCAACCGCAAAGCCAGCGTGATGAATGCACTGGCTGTAGCGTCCAACAAAGGTCAGAAGCATCCGGACGATGTTTTTCTGTCCGCGACAGCATATCCCGCCGACGGCGGGACACAGGATCCGGTTTCTCTGACACAGTATGTGGAAAACGGACAGATCCAATGGAAGGCTCCGGCGGGCAAGTGGCTGGTCTGCATGACAAAGCTCTCCCGGAACTGCGGGGCCCATCCGAACTATATCAATATGACCGTCCCGGAATCCTGCCGGGTGCTGATCGACGCGGTCTATGAACCGCATTGGGAACATTACAAAGAGGACTTTGGCAAGACGATCGCCGGCTTCTTCTCGGATGAACCGGAACTGGGCAACGGTGAGCCGTATGCCCATGACCCGCTCGGAACAAAGCAGGACCTTCCGTGGAGCGATGCGATCGCTTCCGGGCTTCAGGAAAGACTCGGAGAAGATTGGGCGGATCTTCTGCCTTATCTCTGGGAGAACGACCTCGACGCAACGGAAACGGCCCGCGTCCGCTATATCTATATGGATATCGTGACCAGAGCTGTGCAGAAGTCCTTCTCGGAACAGCTCGGAAACTGGTGCCGGGAACACGGGGTGGAATATATCGGCCATCTGGTCGAGGACATGAACGGACATGCCAGGACCGGAAGCGGTCTCGGACATTACTTCCGCGGCCTGTGGGGGCAGGATATGGCCGGGATCGACGATATCGGCGGACAGGTCATGCCCCAGGGGGAAGACGGTCCGAACCGCTATATGCTGATCATGAGCAGAGACGGCGAATTCTCCCATTACACGCTGGGCCGGCTCGCCCCTTCGCTGGCGGCATTCGATGAAAAGAAGCACGGCCGGGCGATGTGTGAGATCTTCGGCAATTACGGGTGGGCGGAAGGTCTCCGCCTGGAGCGCTATCTGGCCGACCACTTCATGGTGAACGGGATCAATTATTTTGTCCCGCACGCCTTCTCTCCGCTGCCTTACCCCGACCCGGACTGCCCGCCGCATTTCTACGCGCACGGGCACAATCCTCAGTACCGGCATTTCCGCTACCTGATGGATTATATGAATCGCGTCTGTGAACTGACGTCAGGCGGTCGGCATATTTCTCCGATCGGTGTCTTATATCACGCGGAAAGCGAGTGGGCGGGGAACGCGATGCTGGATCAGAAGGTGTTGCGTCAGCTGCTCGACAACCAGATCAACGCCGACCTGATCCCCGTCGATGCCTTCGCGGATCGGGAAAGCTATCACACGGATCTTTCCGAAAGTTTCCGAATCAACACACAGGAATACAAAGCGCTGGTGATCCCTTATACGCAGTTCATCGGCAAAGACCTTCTGAAGGCCATTCGGGAACTCCTGACGGCAGAGGTCCCGGTCGTGTTTGTGGATGCGCTTCCGGAAGGGCTGTATGACGGCGACACGAAGTCGCTTCCTGCAGAGCTTCAGGGCTGCGAGGTCATTCCTCTGGGAGAACTCGTATCCCGGCTGACCGAACGGGGTCTGGGGGAGATCACTCTCTCCAAACCGGACGACCGGATCCGTTACCTGCACTATCAGAAGGACTCCGAAGATCTGTATTACTTCATCAATGAGGGGACGGAATGCTACCGCGGCAGGGTCCTGATTCCGGAAAAATCTTTCGTATACGGCTATAACGCCTGGGAGAACCGGCTGGAACAGGTCGCGGCGGAAACAAAGGAAAACGGGACCGAGGTCTCGATCTCCCTCGAGCCGCTCCAGAGCCTTCTGCTCGTATTTGGAGATCTGCCGGACGACGTCAGCGAAACGGAACTGAACATTCCTCTCCAAAACTTCACGGTGCCGGAAAACAAGGTCTGTGCCCTTTCCGATGGCTGGACCAGACGGACCTGCACCAGCATCGAGTATCCGAATTTCCAGGGGGAGAAGATCATTTCTCTTCCGGACGATCTGGCGAAGGAGATGCCGAAATTCTCCGGTTGGGCGCAGTATATGAACCGGGTAAGCCTCGCGGCAGGGAAGAAGACCATCCTGGAGATCACCGATGCTTATGAGGGCGTAGAAGTGCTGGTCAACGGGAAAAGCGCGGGTGTGCAGATCACGCCGGTCTATCGCTTTGATATCAGCGATCTTATCCGCGATGGCATGAACCAAATCGAGATCAGGGTCTCGACCACGCTGGAGCGCGAACGTGCCGCTGCGCACAACAAAGGCGCTGTGGAGATCATGCAGATGAAACGGAAAAAATCTCCGACCGGGATCGTCGGGAATGTAAACATCTATCAGTTTTAAAATGAAAAAAGGCACTTGCTTTTGTGAGTGCCTTTTTGATGCTATAATATCTCTGTAGAATCACGTGAACGGAGAGGAATATTATGGAAAGCAGAGTCAGTGACTGTACGATGCGCCACCACATGGGCTTCAACTGTGCTCAGTCCGTGGCATGTACGTACGCGGACCTCGTCGGCTGTGACGAGGAGACCATGTTCAAAATGACCGAGGGCCTCGGGCTCGGCATGGGCGGCATGCAGGGGACCTGCGGCGCCCTGTCCGGCGCCTGTGTGCTCGCCGGCATGAAGAATTCGGGCGGAGACCTGCAGAACCCCGTGACCAAAGGGCAGACCTATCAGCTGTCCCGCGAAATGGTGAAACGGTTTCAGGAGAAAGCCGGCGCCACCATTTGCAAGGACCTGAAGGGCGTCGAGACCGGCGTCGTTCTGCACTCCTGCCCGGACTGCATCACGGACGCCGCGAAAATCGTCGAAGAAGTATTGTTCCCGGACCTGTTCGGAGCATAAGGAGGTATATCAATGTCGTATCATGAAATCCATTTCCCGTCGGCCAACGGACGGGACACCATCCAGGCTTACTATTACACACCGCTGGACGCCCCGAAGGGCATCATCCAGGTCATCCACGGCTTCGGTGAGCACTGCCGCCGCTATGCCTATGTCATCGACAAATTCGTCGAGGCAGGCTATGTCGTCTTCGGCGACGACCACCTCGGTCACGGCGCCACGGGCCTGAATAACGGCCACATGGGCGATCCGCATTCCGGCGGGTTCGAAACATTCGTCAAGGACGAGAGGACGCTCCATGAGGAAGCCCGGAAACTCTACCCGGACATTCCGTATTTCGTCTTCGGCCACAGCTGGGGCTCCATGATTTCCCGCACCATGGCCGCATTAGCACCGGAGGACATTACCGCCATTACCCTTTGCGGCAATGTTTCGCAGGTCCCCGGATGCATCGCGCTTGCCAAAGATGAGGCGTTCGCGAAAGCGTACGCGGAAGACCCGTATGGCGACGCCGCCGAATGGACGGCAAAAGTCTTTGCCGGTATGACGGACCGCTTCGATCCGGCGGAGGGCCCGAACGCGTGGATCGCCAATGATGTCCGCATCGTTTCCGACCACGCCAACGATATGTACAACACTTTTGCGGTCACGGTCGAGATGGACTATGACTTCGTGAAAATGTATGAGTTTATTGAAGACCCGGCCTGGGCGGGCAAAGTCCCGACGGACATCCCGTTCTACCTTGTCTCCGGTGATCAGGACCCCTGCGGCAACTACGGGGAAGGCGTCTATAACATCGCCAACCGCCTCGTCGAAAGCGGTCACAGTGTCGAGACCAGACTCTGGCCCGGCTACCGCCATGAGATCCACAACGAGCGCGCCATCCGTGACGAGGTCTGCGAGACCGTCATCGCGTTCTTTGACCGCTTCGCCGGCTGATCCTGTATGAAACAAAACCTCTCCGGGTATCCGGAGAGGTTTTTCTTATTTCATCTGATAAATGATTTTATATTCTTCATCATAGGCCGCCTGTAACCAGCGGGTCAGAGTATCCTGCCGTTCTTCGGCAAGCTCCTCCTTCAGTGTGACGATGACCTCATTGTATTTCTCGAGAGTCCCGTCTTTCCCGGCCTGTTCCATCTGACCGACCTGCAGGCTGTCCACTTCGGGGAAGAGGATGCCGACCTCTTCTGTCAGGGACACCGTCGAGACCGTGCTCGGTGTGACGGGGTTCCCGTCTTCTTCGGTGAAGGAGTCGTTTCGCAGATAAACAAAGGTCGTCAGAAGGATGGTGGCTACCAGAACAACAGTGGCATTTCGAATGAGCAGACGCTGCATTCTTCTGCGGAGTTCCGGTGTGGCAGACGCGGATTCCGGGACTTCCAGAATGATCAGGATCGTCACGGCGGCCACCAGAATGAACATGGTGTTGATCGTAAACAGCAGCGCCGCACCGCCGAGCATCCGCCAGTGTCCGTTCGCCAGCGCATAGCCGCAGGTGCAGAGGGGCGGCATGAGTGCCGTGGCGATGGCGACGCCGGGGATGACATTGGAGGTGGCGTCCTTTCGGGTGATCGCGACAATGCCGGCCAGTCCGCCAAACGTGGCAATCAAAATGTCGTATACGCTGGGCGATGTACGCCCGAGCAGTTCGCTGGTCGCGGTCTTCAGGGGCGACAGCCAGAAATAGATCGTCGAAGTCAGAATGGCGGTCAGGACCTGGAACAGGAACCCGACGAACGCGCGGCGTATTTTGACGGAATCGACGGTCGCGATGCCGAGCCCCATCAGCTGGATAGTGCCCATCAAAGGAGAAATCAGCATGGCGCCGATGATGACGGCGGTCGAATTGGTGTTGAGGCCGATGGAAGCGATCAGGATAGCAAAGAACAGGATCGACAGGTTCATGCCGGTCACCCTGCCGCCGTTGTCGAGCCGCTCCGTGATGATGTCGTAATCGGCAGTATCATCTTTTAAAGAAAATGCCTGCCGGATCATCTGGCTCATTTTCACCGTCGGAGGAGCGGTCGATGTTTCCTCGTCTGTATTGGTTTCGTCTGAAGCAGGATTCAGATCTTTGACGATGGAGTCCCAGACCTCGGCTTCCCGCTCTTCGCGTTTTCTTTGTAATCGATTACTCATGTAGAGCCTCCCTGCAGATGTTTCTGCCCGGTCAGTATAACACAAAAACGAAAAGCAAACTATACTCTTGCTGGGGAACTTGTCAAGCTGGAATTTGTAGGTGAGTTTGCGTGGGCGATGGACCGGTCGTGCTATCGCGTGTGCGGCAGCCGTTCGGGCTTGTCAAGGTTCTCCGTCTGCTTCGCAGCGGACTGGTTGTTGTGAGCATCTTTTCGGCCCGCCGACCTTGACAAACCCTTCCGCCCGCCGCGTGTGGTTGACAACAGGCCA
>R19__coassemble_193_pt1 | contig 33416 bp, 30 predicted proteins | sample R19__metabat2_low_PE_020 | metagenome-assembled genome bin R19 | reverse complement strand
GCCAATTACTTTGAGGCAATGGACGCCATCAGCGAACTGAAGGAGACCGGGAATCTGACGGTCGGCACCGTAGACGGCCAGGAAGCCCTGACCATTACCGACAAGGGCACCGCCGCGGTCGAATACGTGGAAGAGGACCTGCCGAAATCCGTGCGGACGACGGCCCTCGACACGACCCGGCATTTCCTGCGCCTGGACCGCCATGCCAAGGAAAACGACGTGGTCATCACGCCGGAAGGGGACGGCTATAACGTCTGCTTCTCGCTGGCCACCGGCGACACCCGGCTCATGGAACTCAACATGTACGTCGTCAGCCGCGATCAGGCGGAGCTTCTGAAGAACAATTATCTCGAAGACCCGACGCACCTGTATTCCAGCATCCTGACCGCACTCATGCTGGACTGAATCAAAAACAGACAAAAAAAGAAAACCTCCCGGTCACGGGAGGTTTTTTGCGGTTTTCAGGGCCAGTTCCATCATTTGGGTGAAGGTCTGTTCCCGGTCTTCGGGCGGAAGGCCCGTGCCCTTCAGCGGGCAGTCGGAAATGGTACAGAGGGCCAGCGCCCGTTTGCCGGCGCGGGCCGCTTCCATGTAAAGCGCCGCCGCCTCCATTTCGGTGGCGAGGACGTTGTGCATCTTCTGCCAGACGACAAGGTCGTGGGTGTCGTCGTAGAAGGTGTCGGAGGAGTAGAGGCAGCCGACCTTCAGGGGAATGCCCAGTTCATCCGCGGCCTCGACCGCGGTGCGGAGCACCGTGAAATCCGCCGTGGGGGCGTAGTGTCCGGGCAGGCTGTACTGGGCCTCAAAGTTCGAATTGGTACAGGCCGACATGCCGGCGACGATATCCCGCAGTTCCAGCTCGTCGGCGATGCCGCCGGCGGAACCGACGCGCAGGATGGTGTCGACGTCGTAGACCGTGAATAACTCGTGGGCGTAGATCGCCATGGAGGGCATGCCCATGCCGCTGGCCATGACCGAGACCCGGGTGCCTTCATAGGTCCCGGTATACCCCTGGATGCCGCGGACGTTGTTGACGAGCACGGCGTCTTCCAGATAGTGTTCGGCGATGTACTTCGCCCGCAGCGGGTCGCCGGGCATGAGGATGGTTTTCGCGAAGTCCCCGGGCGCCGCGGTGTTGTGTGGAGTCGGAGTCAGGGCCATGGTCAGTCTCCCTCTTTGGCGAGTTTCACGACCCGGCTCGTGCCGAGGCGTTCCGCGCCGAGTTTCAGGAATTTCTCCGCGTCCTCGAGGGACTTGATGCCGCCGGCCGCTTTGATCTTCGTGTCACCGGTGATGTTCGCCTTCATGATCTCCATGTCTTCGAACGTGGCGCCGTGGTCGCCGAAACCGGTGGAGGTCTTGATGTATTCCGCGTCCGAACGGTCGACGGCCTTTGTAGCCTCCGCCAGTTCTTCCGGCGTCAGGTTCGCGGTCTCGACGATGACTTTCAGCAGCGGGTCAAAGTTCTCGGCCGCTTCCCGCGCAGCTTTTTTGACCGCGTTGATCTGCGCTTCGAGTTCCTCCCATTTCTCGTCTTTCAGGAGACCCTGATCGATGACCATGTCGAGTTCCCGGGCGCCGTTTTTGACGGCGTCGGCCGCCTCGAAGGCCTTGACGGCGGTCGTATTGTACCCGTGGGAGAACCCGATGACGGTGCAGACCACCGGCCGCTCCTCGTCGGGGATGCCGAGCTGTTCCTTCCGGCGGCGCAGATAGTAGGCCGCCGCCCGGACATAGCTGGGCGGGATGCAGATGGACGCCGTGCGGAACGTCAGCGCGTCGTCGCAGAGGCGCTGGATGTCCTGCCAGCGGGCGGTCGGGGACAGGAAGGTGTGGTCCACGTGGGACATGAGTGCGGAACGTTTCATAAGACCCTCTCCTTAAAACTCGTTTGGTGTCTGCTTTCATTTTAACCCACGGCCCCGGCAAAAACAACTGTTCCCGAAACGCCCGGCAACGCTTGTCATGGTCGGAACAGCTGTGGTAAAATAGCTGAGATTATAAATATAAAAGGGAGGACCACCGATGAAAGGCAAATACTCGGTACCCTTAAGCAAGATCATCCAGTCCGAACAGTTCGAGCCGGTCTACCTGCCGACCGACCCGAAGGACATCCTCATCACGTCCATGGAAGTCAATCGCCCCGGCCTCATCCTTGCCGGTTATGACGACAACTTCCTGCCGGAACGTATCGAACTCGTCGGACATTCCGAATATCTGTTCCTCAAAGATCAGGAAGATGCGGCCCGCGCGGAGAGCATCCGCCGGCTCATGGCCGAACGGCCCGCTGCCCTGGTGTTCTCCATCGATGTTCCGCTGGAATTCATTGAGAATTTCCGGGCGGACGCGGAGACCTTCGAAGTACCGCTTCTCAAAGCGTATCAGGAGACCTCCTTCGTCAGCTCCTCGCTGGTCTCGTACCTCAACGTGGAACTGGCTGAGCGGGAGACCGTCCACGGCGTCCTCGTCGAAGTCTCCGGCGAAGGCGTCCTCATCATGGGCGAGAGCGGTGTCGGTAAGAGCGAGACCGTCGTCGAACTCATCAAGCGGGGCAACCGCCTCGTCGCGGATGACGCGGTCGAGATCCGCAAAGTCTCCCAGAAGACTCTGGTCGGCACTGCTCCGGCCAACATCCGCCACTTTATGGAACTGCGCGGCATCGGCATCATCGACGCCCGCCGGCTCTTTGGCATGGGCGCCGTCAAAATGACCGAGAAGATCAATCTCGTCATCAATCTGGAACCCTGGGACGAAACGAAGGCCTATGAACGCATGGGACTGGCTGACGAGACTATGGATATCCTCGGCGTCAAGATCCCCATGTACACGGTCCCGGTCAACCCCGGACGGAACCTTGCCGTCATCATTGAAGTCGCGGCGATGAACTACCGCCTGAAACAGATGGGCCACAACTCCGCCAGGGACCTGCTGTCCGGCCTCGGGATGGAAGAGGACGCGGAGAACGTCAAAGTGAACGATGTGGACATCTGGCATACCGGAAGTTGAGGAGAAGGATCATGGTAAAACTCGGAATCGATCTCGGCGGCACGAACATCAAAGCCGGTGTCGTCGATGAAAATAAAAACATCATTGGAAAAGCCAGCGTGAAAACGGACCTCCCGCGGCCGGCGGAAGAGATCGCCGATTCCATTCGGGAAGTCGCGCTCCTGGCCCTCGGTGAAGCCCGGAAGACGCTGGACGATGTGTCCTCGGTCGGCATCGGGACGCCCGGCGCCGTCAACGCGGAAGGTGTTGTGGAATTCTCCAGCAATTTAGGGTTCCTGAACACGCCGCTCCGGGAACTTGTGGAAGAACGGATCGGGAAACCGACCTTCATTGAAAACGACGCCAACTGCGCGGCCCTCGGCGAACAGACCGCGGGCAGCGGCAACGGCGTGCCGGACTTCGTGGCGGTCACGCTCGGAACGGGCGTCGGCGGAGGCGTCATTCTCGGCGGGAAACTGCTGAACGGCATCAACGGGGCCGCGGGTGAGATCGGCCATATGGTCCTTGAAATGAACGGCATCCCGTGCCCGTGCGGCCGCAAGGGCTGCTTCGAGCAGTATGCCTCCGCGTCCGCTCTGGTCCGCCAGACGCAGGCCGCCATGGAACAGGACCGCGACAAGACGAGCCTGCTCTGGGAACTCGCCGAAGGCGACCCGGAGAACGTCAACGGCTTCGTGATCTTCAATGCCGCCCGCGCGGGCGATGAACGCGCCCTGCAGGTCGTCGAGCAGTACACGACCTACCTTGCGGAAGGCATCGCGAACCTCGTCAACATCTTCCAGCCGGACATCCTCTGTGTCGGCGGAGGCATCTCCAAAGAGGGCGAGTTCTTAATGGCGCCGGTCCGCCGGAAAGTCGAGGAACTCCGCTATACGAAACATTCCAACAAGCAGACTGCCATCTGCGCCGCGACGCTCGGAAACGACGCCGGCATCATCGGGGCAGCCCTGCTCTCCGAGGTCAAATAAACATGTATGAAACCATTCTCCGTGCCGCCGAGCGGCACGGCTGTGAAACTGTACCGAACGCACCCATGAGCCGCTACACCACGTTCCGCGTGGGCGGACCGGCCGACCTTCTGATCGAGCCGAACGGCACCGAAGCGCTGAAAGACCTGCTGCAGGCCTGCAAAGCGGACGGAGCCGACCCCCTCGTCATCGGAAAGGGAAGCAACCTTCTGGTCCCCGATGAGGGGCTCTCCGGTGTCGTTCTGCATCTGGGAGACGCGTTTGCCGGTCTCTCCCGCAATGAGGACGGCACCTTCCATGCGGAAGCCGGCGCGTCCGTCATCAAACTCTGCCGCTTCGCGCTGGAACAGTCCCTCTCCGGTCTGGAATTCGCGTACGGCATCCCCGGCACCGTCGGCGGCGCCATCTATATGAACGCCGGCGCCTACGGCGGCGAAGTGGGGGACCACGTCGTCCGCGTGTACCATATGGACCGGGACGGGAACGAAGGCATCTGGGAAGCGGAAGAAGCGGGCTTTGCCTACCGGCACAGCAATTATATGGGCACGGACCTCATCGTGACGTCCGTCGACTTTGCGCTGGAACCCGGCGACCCGGAGACCATCCGGGCCGGCATGGAGGACTTCATGCAACGCCGCCGTTCCAAGCAGCCCCTCGAATACGGCAGCGCCGGCAGCACGTTCAAACGGCCGGAAGGCTATTTTGCCGGGGCGCTCATCGAACAGTCCGGCCTGAAGGGCGTCTCCGTCGGGGGCGCGCAGGTCTCGGAAAAGCACGCGGGTTTTGTCATCAATAAAGACCACGCCACCGCGCGGGACATTCTGGACCTGATGACCCTGGTCCGGGAGACCGTACAGAAAAACTTCGGGGTCACTCTGGAACCCGAAGTCCGCATCCTGGGAGGAGCACCATGGAATTCCTGATCCTGACCGGCCTTTCCGGTGCCGGCAAGTCGAAAGCCGTCGAAATGCTCGAGGATATCGACTTTGTCTGCATCGACAACATGCCGCCGAAACTGCTGCCGGCCTTCGGGCAGATCGTCCTGAAGAGCCCGCCGGAGTCGAAGTTCGCCGTCGTCATCGACGTGCGGGCCGGCTCGGAATTCAAGGCCTTCTCCGGTTCCCTCGACGAGCTGGAGGAAATGGGCGTTCCGTTCAAACTGCTGTTCATCGACTGTGAGGACTCGGTCCTCGTCAACCGGTTCAAAGAGACCCGCCGGCGCCATCCGCTGGCGGCGAAATACAACCAGTCCATCGGTGACGCCATCGCGGCGGAGCGGACCATGATCGCCCCGTTCAAACAGCGGGCGGACTTTACCATTGACACGACCTATCTGTCCGCAAAACAGCTGAAGGACCGCATTGCCGGTCTGTTCCTCGGCAGCGGGGAACAGACGCTCCGGGTGCAGTGCATGTCCTTCGGGTTCAAATACGGCCTGCCGGCCGACGCGGACCTCGTCATCGACGTCCGCTGTCTGCCGAACCCGTTTTATATCCCGGAACTCAAGAACCTGACCGGACTGGACGAAGCCGTCCGCTCCTATGTCATGGATTTTGACGACTCGAAGGAATTCCTTCAGAAACTGACGGATCTTCTCGATTTCTCTTTCCCGCTGTACCGGGAAGAAGGGAAGAGCGAACTGGTCATCGCCTTCGGCTGCACCGGCGGCAAACACCGCTCGGTCACCTTCGCCGAAGCCATGGCGGCGCACCTGCGCGAGGAGAACATCCACTGCAATACGACCCATCGCGATATCCAGAAAAAATAACGGCAGGAAAGGAGGGGACGGTCGTGTCCTTTTCGCATGATGTGAAAAGCGAACTGGCAGCGTATTCTGCCGCGGCCCGTGCCGACGGCACCATGAAACCGTGCTGCCGGCTGACGGAGACCTGCGCCCTGTTCCTCTTCTGCCGCAGTTTTGGCGCGAACGAAATGGGGATCAAGACCGAGCACGAAGACATTGCCCGTATGTACGCCGACGCCGTGAAGGACATGACCGGACACCGGGTCAAAACCGAACAGACCGGCGGCGGGAAATACCGCATCCGGGTCGACGACCCCGTCGACCGCCAGGCCATCCTGTCGGAATTCGGCTACAGCGGCAGCGAAGTGACCCGCCGTCTGAATGAGAACATGCTGGAGGACGACGGCTGCCGTGCCGCGCTCTTCCGCGGCGCGTTCCTGACGGCCGGGACCATCACGGACCCGGAAAAAGACTATCATCTGGAATTCGTGCTGCCGACCTATGGTCTCTGCACGGACCTCATGGCGCAGCTGACGGAGACCGGCCTGTCTCCGAAATATGTCCAGCGGGGCGGCGCCCACGTCATTTATTTCAAAGACAGTGAGAGCGTCGAAGACCTGCTGACCCTCATGGGCGCCACGGAATCGTCCCTCGGCCTCATGGGCACCAAAATGTACAAAGACATGCGCAACCGGGTCAACCGGCGCATGAATTTTGAAAACGCCAACTCCACGCGGACCTTTGACGCCGCGTATAAGCAGATCGAAGCCATCCGCTTCATCGAAAAGAAACGGGGCCTCGAAGCCCTGCCGCCGGAACTGCGGGAACTCGCCCGGCTCCGGCTGGAGAATGCCGACTATTCGCTGAAGGAACTGGGGGAGAACCTCTCGGAACCCATCAGCCGCTCCGGCGTCAACCACCGTCTGCAGAAAATCATGGAATACGCGGACGACTTACGTTTGATCGAAAAGAATAAGAATGCGAAATCATGATTTCGCATCTACATTCCCGCAACACAAAGAATCTTTGGGAGGTGAGGACCCGTGGCGTTCACACACTTACATGTCCATAGTGAATACAGTCTGCTGGACGGCGCCTGCCGGGTCCGGGACCTGCCGCGCCGGGCGAAGGAGCTCGGCATGGATACTCTGGCTCTGACCGATCACGGCGTCATGTATGGCGCCGTTGCTTTTTATAAGGCCTGCCGGAAGGAGGGCATCAAGCCCATCCTCGGCTGTGAGGCCTATGTGGCGGCGGGCAGCCGGTTCGACCGGGCGGGACCCATCGCCAACGAGCGCCACCACCTGGTGCTGCTCTGCGAGAACAACGAAGGCTACGCGAACCTGACCAAACTCGTCTCCCTGTCCTTTACGGAAGGGTTTTACCGCAAGCCCCGCATGGACCGGGAGATCTTACGGAAATACTCGAAGGGGCTCATCGCGCTGTCCGGCTGTCTTGCCGGCGACATTCCGGCGGCCCTGCTGAACGGCGACTACGAAAAGGCGAAGGCCTGCGCCCTTGAATACCTCGACATTTTCGGGGAGGGGAACTTCTTCCTCGAACTGCAGGACCATGCCATGCCGGAGGAAGGCTCCATTCGTCCGCAGATCATCCGGCTGTCCCGGGAGACCGGCATCCCGCTGGTCTGCACGAACGACTGCCATTATCTTCGGAAAGAAGACGCCCGGACCCAGAAGATCCTGCTGTGCATCCAGACGAACCATACCCTGAAGGAAGAGACCGGTATGGACCTGCGGACGGAGGAGTTCTATCTGAAGTCCGGAGAGCAGATGCGGGACCTCTTCGGCGATGTGCCGGAAGCGCTCGAGAATACAGAGGCCATTGCCGCCCGCTGCAACGTCGAACTGGAATTCGGCGTGACGAAGCTGCCGCATTTTGCCATCCCCGAAGACAATCCGTACGGCCTCTCGGAAGCCGACCCGCACGCGGACTATCTGCGCGCCATGGCGGAAGCGGGCCTCCTCCGCCGGTACGGCGATGATATCCCGGCCGAATACCGGGAGCGGCTCGACTATGAGCTGTCGGTCGTCGACCGCATGGGGTATACGGACTATTACCTCATCGTTCATGACTTTGTAGCCTATGCCAAAAGCCGGGACATCCCCGTCGGCCCCGGAAGAGGGTCCGGCGCCGGGAGTCTTGCGGCCTACTGCATCGGCATCACCGACATCGACCCGATGAAGTACGACCTGCTGTTCGAGCGGTTCCTGAACCCGGAGCGGGTCTCCATGCCGGACTTCGACATCGACTTCTGCTATGAACGCAGGGGAGAAGTCATCGACTACGTCATCCAAAAATACGGGGCCGACCACGTGGCGCAGATCGTTACCTTCGGCACCCTGGCGGCCCGGCAGGCCGTCCGCGACGTCGGCCGGGTGCTGGAAGTCCCCTTCAGCAAGGTGGACTCGGTCAACCGGCTGATTCCCTGGCGGCTGGCCCACGACCTGCAGAAGGCGGTCGAGGTCACAAGAGAACTGAAGGACCTCTATGAAAAGGACCCGGAGATCAAGGACCTCATCGACAATGCCCTGAAGATCCAGGGCATGCCGCGGCATACCTCGACCCATGCGGCCGGCGTCGTCATTACGGCGGACCCTGTGGACGCCTATGTGCCGCTTGCGGTCAAGGACGGGACTACAGTCACCCAGTATACGATGACCGAACTCGAGGAGCTCGGTCTGCTTAAGATGGACTTCTTAGGGTTACGGACGCTGACCGTCATCCGGGACTGTGAAGAGCTCATCCGGCAGGAGGACCCGGGGTTCTCCGTGACAAAGATTCCGGAAGAGGACCCGGAGACCTTCGCCATGCTCGGGCGGGGAGAGACCGAAGGCGTCTTCCAGTTCGAGTCGTCCGGCCTGAAGTCGGTCATGATCCGCTTCCAGCCGGAAAAGCTGGAGGACCTTATCGCCATCACCTCGCTGTACCGGCCAGGACCGATGGACAGCATCCCGACCTATATCCGCAACCGCCACGACCCTTCGAACGTGTCCTATGTGACGCCGGAGCTCAGGGAGATCCTCGACGTGACCTATGGATGCATGGTCTACCAGGAGCAGGTCATGCAGGTTTGCCGGAAACTGGCGGGGTATACCTACGGGCACGCGGACATCGTGCGGCGCGCCATGTCCAAGAAGAAACAGGACGTCATGGAACAGGAGAGGACCACGTTCGTCGAAGGGTGCCGGGAGAACGGGATCGCGATCGACGCGGCCAACAAGATCTTTGATGAGATGATCTCCTTCGCGTCCTACGCGTTCAACAAATCCCACGCGGCGGCGTATGCCACGCTGGCGTACCAGACCGCTTACCTCAAATGCCATTACCCGGCCCAGTTCCTGGCGTGTCAGATCACGAGCGTCCTCGACTGGACGGACAAAGTGGTGGAGTACATCGCCGAATGCCGACGGCTCGGCATCGAAGTCGTGCCGCCCCACGTCAATACGTCGGTGGCCCGTTTCACCGTACAGGACGGGAAGGTCCTGTTCGGCCTGCTCGCCGTCAAAGGCCTTGGACGCAACATCATTTCGGACCTGGTCGCGGAGCGGGAGCGGAACGGCGCGTACACGTCCTTCTATTCCTTCCTGAAGCGGGTACAGGGACGTTCCTTCAACCGCAAGGCCGTGGAAAGCCTTGTCAAATGCGGCGCCCTGGACGGCCTCGACCTCAACCGCCGGCAGATGATCACGGTCCTGCCGGAGATCTTAGAGAGCCTGGACAGCGACCGGCGCAAAAATGTCGAAGGACAGATCGGCCTGTTCGAGATCATGGACCCGGACGCGGCGCAGGAGGAAGGCGTCACCGTCCCGGACCTTCCGGAATTCGATACACTGGACCTCCTGAACTTTGAAAAGGAGACGGCAGGACTCTACCTGTCCGGCCACCCCATGCAGCGCTACACAGGGCTTTCAGAAGACCTCGGCTGCCAGAAACTCTATGAGCTGCTGGCGGCGACGGAGGACGGCACGTCACAGTACAAGGATGATGATCTCGTCAATGTGCTGGTCATGGTCTCCGAGATCCGCATCCGCCTGACCCGAAATAATACGACCATGGCAACCGTGCTGGCCGAAGACCTGACCGGCGGCATGGAGCTGACCGTGTTCCCGAAAACATACAATGAATACGGCCCGCTGCTGCGGGAGGGCGCCGTCCTTCTGATCCGCGCCCGTCTCGTCGTACGGGACGAGGACCGTCCGAAACTGGTGGCGATGAGCCTGCAGGAGTGTCCCGCGGATGCCTCCGAAGTCAGGCGGTCTGCCGCGCGGGCCCCGGACGCCCCGGTACCGGCCCCGCCGGCCGAACCGAAGCAGCACAAGGTCAACGGACTGTTCCTGCGCTTTACCGGGGAAGAGGACCCGCGGATCCCGGCGGTCGACAACCTCATGGAGATCTTTGCCGGGGGAACGAACCAGGTCTTCTATTTCTTCAAAGACCGGGAGCGCTATGTCAAACAGCAGCGCTTCGGGACCATCCTGGTGTCCGACGGCCTCTTGTCCGAACTGAACCGCGTCCTCGGCGCGGAGAACGTATTTTTCCGTCCGGTCTGACAAGGAATTGACAAGCACCTCTGTAATGAATAAAATATAGAGCATATTTAAAGAATCCATCTGCCAAAGGAGGCAGTTTCTATGAAAACGATCGGTGTTCTCACCAGCGGCGGTGACGCCCCCGGCATGAACGCGGCCATCCGTTCCGTCGTCCGTACCGGTCTCGAGAACGATATGCGTGTCGTCGGCATCTACAACGGCTATGAAGGTCTCATGTCCGGCGATGTCTGTGAAATGAACCTGCGCAGCGTGTCCAACATTGTGCAGCGCGGCGGCACCATCCTGCGTTCCGCCCGCAGCATGGAGTTCATGACGGACCGCGGGCAGGAGAAGGCGGCCGACATGTGCCGCCGCCTCGGCATCGAAGGCGTCGTCGTCATCGGCGGTGACGGTTCCTTCCGCGGCGCGCAGGACCTGTCCCGCAAAGGCATCAAATGTGTCGGCATCCCCGGCACCATCGACAACGACATCAACTGCACGGACCTGACCATCGGGTTCGACACGGCGGTCAACACCGTCATGCACATGGTCGATATGGTGCGCGATACGACCGAGTCCCACAGCCGCTGCTCTGTCATTGAGGTCATGGGGCGCAAGGCGGGGTACATCGCCCTTTATTCCGGCATCGCCGTCGGTGCCACGAGCATCCTGATCCCGGAATTCGAGTACGACTTCGACATCGACGTCGTTGAGCGCATGAAGAAGACCATTTCCACCGGCAAGCAGCACTTCATCATCATTTTCGCGGAAGGCTGCGGCAACGCGACCGAAATGGCGAAACTCATTGAAGCCGAGACCGGCGTCGAGTCCCGGGCCACCATCCTGGGCCATGTCCAGCGCGGCGGTTCCCCGACCGTGAACGACCGGGTCCTGGCCTCCCGCATGGGCAACTATGCGACCCGCCTCCTGCGCGATGACTGCGACAGCCGTGTCGTCGCTATCAAAAACGACACGATCGTGGACTACGACATCGAGGAAGCCCTGCAAATGGAAAAGGCGATCGACATCGACCTTTACCGCATGGCGCACGAGATCTCCATCTGATCAAAGCAACAGGCCCCTCCGGTCCGAATGGGCGGGAGGGGCTTTTTTATACACGGTTGAACGGACAACATTGTGCAAACTGCACAGAAGTTTTCCGAAAAGTTTAAAGAAATGATGCAAAACCGCCTTGACTTCGCGCGCACGCGGGTGTATTATGAAGGCGAAGAGAAGGAGTCACAGCAACTCCGGAACTTCAAAAATAACGGCACGAAGTTTCATGTAGGAAAATGAAACAGAAAAACGTGCGAAAGGAATGAGTCCAATGTACAGTGAAGAGGTAATTCGCCGCTAATCTTCAAAAGCGTACTGACATTCCGCTACCGGGAAAACGATCCAATAAATAGTGAAAAAGGGAAGAGACCCGGTAAAACTGAAAGAATGAATTTCTTAACGTCGCTTTTGAAGAGGAAAGCGAAATCGGTTAAAACAAAATAAAAAAACAGCTGATTTCAAGATCCTCAAAAATCAAAAAAGAAAACGGTATTTTGAAAGAAGCGCCTTTCTGAAAGCGCAGCGAAACAGCAGGCCATCAGAAAGAAGAAGCTCCCGCAAAAAAGCCAAAACAGATCAACTGATATTAAAATCCAACATTCCATCAGAATAATCGTAAAAACGTTCCTGAAGGAAACATACGACCGGCTTTTCCATCACCAGGTGTTTTATGGGCAGGCAGACAAAGGGCCCGATTCATAAGAACGAAGGTAAACTTATGAAATGACTTCTAAGAAGGAAACAGAAACCTGTTTCGGAAGGCCGTTTGAAACGAAACTTCTGCGCTGCGGAAAATTGAAAAGCACATCGTAGTAACATCCGAAAAAAGAACAAGAAACGATCCAAATCATTTCAGAGAAGAAGAATGACTGTCGGAGACAGACATAGTAACTGAAACGAACGGAATGAATCAAAAACAGATCAACTGAAAAAAGGCAACACGGAGAGTTTATAAAACCAAACAGAACCTTGAACGTAGCAAGTGAAATAATTCAGAAACAAAGATGGGGAAACGTAAAAAGACCCCAATAGAAAACAGGTGAGTCCAAAATACAGTTTCGATTGATTTTCTGAAATCACAAAACAAGTTCCAACAAAACGATTGAAATTTTGAGGAAACTCCAATGTTCTAGGTAACCGGAGAGCCGTCTGGCAACAGACGGCTCTCTTTTTTTATTGCAAGCAGTTTTGCGCTGCGGTATAATTTGAAAAGATTTTTTAGGAGAACGCCTGCTATGAATTTTGTTCGTCATACCATTCTGCCGATCGTTGCCGCCTTCATCTGGGGGACGGCTTTTGTCGCGCAGGTCAACGGTTCGGAACGGCTGGACGCGTTCTCCTTCAACATGGCCCGCAGCGTGGTGGCGGCCATTTTCCTGTTCTTCGTCGCCTGGGGCGTCCGGGTCTATCGCCGTCACCGGGCAGAGCAGGCCGGCACGTATGTGCCGCTGACTTCGGAAGAACGGAAAAAAGCCAACCGGGTCCTGCTGGTCAGCGGCCTGATCTGCGGCACCATGCTGAGTGTGGCGGCGAACCTCCAGCAGGCGGGCATCGCGCTGTCCGGCGCCGGGAAATCCGGATTCATAACCGCTTTGTATGTCGTTCTGGTTCCGGTCCTCGGACTGTTTCTGAAAAAACGGGTCCCGGTGCACGTCTGGGTCAGCGTGGTGCTGGCCATTGCCGGCCTGTATCTTCTCTCCATAAAGCCCGGAGAATTCTCCATCTCCTGGGGCGATGTGCTGCTCATCCTCTGCGCGCTGGCCTTCTCCGTTCAGATCATGACCATCGACCATTATTCGAACCTCGTCAACGGCATCGAACTCTCCTGTGTGCAGTTCACGGTCGTTGCCATTGAGTCCGGTCTCCTCATGCTGCTGTTCTCCGATGTGACCATGGCGGACTTTACCGCCGTCATCGGTCCGATCCTGTATGCCGGCATCCTGTCGAGCGGCGTGGCCTATACATTGCAAATCATTTCCCAAAAGGGCGCGAACCCCACACTGGTCTCTCTGCTGATGAGTCTGGAGTCCGTTTTCGCGGTCCTCTCCGGCGCGCTGGTGCTGGGGGAGCGGCTGACCGGCCGGGAATACCTCGGCTGCGCGGTCATGTTCCTGGCCATCATCCTGTCCCAGCTGCCGCTGGATAAGATGTGGAAGAAAGAGAAAACAGAATAAACCCGGATTTGGTATTTTGTGAAAGCAGCAATGTCCGCTCCGGCTCTCCCCGGCCTAACCTTCCCCCTGAAGGGGGCCCCTCGCCCGAGCCGCATCGAACATTGCTGCTTTTTCCTTTGCGTGCTGTTTTTTGCTTTTTTACGACACCTTTTTCTTCGTTTTTGTTTGTGCAAACTGTTCAAAATTTGTCCGAATAATTTGGCACACGGGTGAGCCGTCGCTCCTTGCATGCTTTCCGTCAAAAGGGGTAAAATGTTAAGGTAAGCATTGGCTATCTGCGGACAGCCAAAATGAGATGAAAAGGAGTTGATACACAACATGAAACTTCAGAAGCTGATCGATATGAAGGACCAGATGGCCGACTGGATCATCGGGGACATCACTCATATCATCACCACCTTCGAGAAGCGGAACCCCGGTTCCAAAGGAGAACTGCAGGCCTGCGAATATTACGCAGAACTCTGTGAAGAGTATGGTTGTGACGAAGTCGAAGTCGAAGCGTTCGAAGAGCATCCGAATTCGTTCTTTGGCTGGATCTACTACGCCGTCACTTTCGCCCTTCTCTCCATGGCGTGCTATTGGTTCGCTCCGATTCTCGGCGCTCTCATGTGCAGTGCCGGAGCGATCATAGCCCTGTTGCAATTCGGGATGTATAAGAAATTTATGGATCCATTGTTCAAAAAAGCAACAGGGCATAACATGACCGCCATCAAAAAGCCCACCGGCGAAGTCAAACAGCGCATCTTCTTCAACGGACATGCGGACGCCGTCTGGGAATGGCCCGTCAACTACATGTTTGGCGGTGTCGCATTTGAGGCCCACGCGGTCCTCGGTTTTGCCGGTCTGTTTTACACCCTCGGCATCTCCATCGCCTCCATGGTCAAGAACGGCAGCCTCCTCGGCGGTCCCGCCAACGTGTTCATGACGAAACTCGGCGTCGGCGCTCTGGTCTTCGTCCCGTTCCTCATCGGTCTCTACTTCATGTGGAACGAACGCCACATCGTCGACGGCGCGAACGACAACCTCACCGGTTGCGAAATGGGCATCGCTGTCCTGAAAGCGCTCCATGACGAAGGCATCGAACTCGAACACACCGAAGTCGGCGTCATCATCACCGGTTCCGAAGAAGCCGGTCTTCGCGGCGCGAAAGCCTGGGCCGAAGCTCATAAGGGCGAGTTCGAGGATGTTCCGACCATCATCTATTCGTTCGATACCATGCACGACCCGAAGTGGCTCATGGCAAACTACAGAGACCTCAACGGTACCATCAAGACCGACAAGCAGGCGAATGACATCTTCATGAAGGCTGCCGAGGAACTCGGCATTGCCTGCCGCAAGGGCTGGGTCCCGCCGCTTGGCGGCGCGACCGATACCGCTGCCTTCACGCAGGGCGGCTTCCGCTCCGGCGGCGTCACCGGTCTGAACCACAAACTGGAGAACTACTACCATACCAGAAGAGATACCTACGACAACCTGAACCATCAGGGCATCGGCGACTGCTATGCGATCAGCATGAAGGTCCTCGAAATGTTCGAGAACGGTATTCTTTACGAAGATCAGTAATTCTTTGAAACAAAAAAATTCCCGTAAGGCATTTGCCTTACGGGATTTTTTGATGGGGTTTATTTCTGGTCGGCCTGTTTGGAGTATTTCATCTGATAGACCAGACGCTGGATGGTACGGTCGACCGCGCCGAGGGGGCTCGTGCCGAGGACCAGCTGCGCGTACATGGCCGCGATGGCTTCCTTCTCGAGGACCAGTTTGACGGCTTCCGTATCATACGGGTTCTTGCCGGTGCAGAGGGCACCCTGTCCTTTGATGAGGATGGCGTTGCGTCCGCGGGCGGCTTTGCCGATCTCCGGGGCATCCGTACGGTAGCTCGTCGGGTCCCAGTTGCAGTTGGCAACAGTGGCGCCGGCGATCTGCGTGAAGTCGTCCAGCCAGGCTTTTTCCGGTTCGCCCTGTTTCGAGAGGGCAATGGCTTCCGGAGTCTGGTAATTGCGAATGAGGATGTCGTCAGAATTCTTGTAGATCTCCGAATGGAGTTCCGCGATCCGGGGAGCGATGCGTGCGCCCGGTACCGCTCTGCCGGTCTCGACGGAGCATTCGTACTTTTCACCGCCGTCTTCGCCGTTGACGAAGAGGGTGAAGGTGTCACCGTCGCGGACGGAAGAACCGAGGTCGGTGAGGGCGATGTCGCGGTTTTCGGGAGCCACGACCGAGGCGGTGAAGACCGCAGCCAGGTCATCCGCCGTCAGCTTGTCGTTGTGGCCGACGGACTGTACGGTCTTGCTCATGACGTCGCGGCAGAAGTCTTCCAGCGTGTCGACGACTTTGAAACAGTCATCATAATCGGTGCCGAGACAGACCGTGCCGTGGTGACGCATGAGGAACGCTTTGCTCGTCGGATTCGCAGCGATGGCGGCGTCCACGGCGTCCTTCAGTTTGCCGGTGGAAGGCATACCGTATTCCGCGTTCGGGACGACCGCGCCGAGGACCGCTTTCGCGTCGCCGGTGACCTGGAGGTCTCTTCCGGAAACGCTGACCGCGGAGGCGCAGATCTGGTGGGTATGGATGACGAAGTCGACTTCCGGATGGTGCTTGTAGGCCGCCGCGTGGACGCCCTTCTCGGAAGAGGGCTTGAGGCCCTCTTCGTCGTAAGCGCATTCATCGACCGTGACTTCGACGATGTCGTCCGGCGTCAGTTTCTCGTAGGGAATACCAGACGGAGTGATGACAAATACGTTGTCGGAGATACGGGCCGAGACATTGCCCCAGGTGCGGGCGATGAGGCCTTTCTCCATGAGCTCGAGGCCGGCTTTGACGACCAGTTCCTGAGCTTTGCGTTTTTCAATGGCCATAAGTAGTCACCTTATGCCTTTCTTATTTCACGATGTCAAGCTTTTTGCACTGGGACAGGACCTTGTCGAAGCGGCCGATGACGTCGTCGATCATCTCCGGCGTGTAGGCAGCGGAGGTGTAGAGACGGGAACCGGCAAGGGTGACAATGCCTTCTGCCATGTAGGCAGCGCCCATGTGTTCCATTTCCTTCTGGCGGAGACCCGTCTGATCGAGGATCTTCGGGACTTCCCACAGCTTGCCCCAGTCGATGGCGAACTGCATGGTGGCAACCGTGTGCAGGTGGCAGACGGAACCGATGTTGTAGCAGACGAAGGGCAGGTTGTACTTCGCGATGGACTCGTTGATGCCCTGGACCAGCTGGTCGGCTCTCTGGCCGGCGACCTGGCAGGCGTTTCTCTTTTCGATCTCACAGATGGCGGTGTAGCCGGCGAGGGAAGAGATGGGAGTGGCCGCCATGGTGCCGCCGCACATGGCCTTCTTGACCTTCTTGCCCGAAGAGTCGAGGCCGGCGCCGAGGTGCTTCATGACGTCTTTGTGACCGGCAACGCCGCCCGCGCCCGGATAGCCGCCGGCGATGACCTTACCGAAGATGGTGAGGTCGGGGTCGATGCCGTAGTAGCCCTGCGCACCGGCGGTGCCGATACGGAAGCCGGAAACGACTTCATCGCAGACGAGGAGCGCGCCGTACTTGCGGCAGAGGGTCTCGACGCCCTTGACGAATTCTCTGGAGACCGGACGGGTCGCGGATTCCGGACCGATGGGCTCAATGTAAACAGCAGCAGTGCCGCCGTTGAACTTGTTCAGCCACAGCTTCTTCTCGAGGTCTTCGAGGTCGCCGGGGAAGAATTCCTGAGTGTGTTTGAAAACGAACATCGGGACGCCGTTGGACTGCAGGTTCTTCGTGCCGGGGACACGCATGCCCCAGGACAGCTGATCGGACCAGCCGTGGTAGGCGCCGCCCATTTTGAGGATGTTCTTCTTACCGGTGGCAAGACGGGCGACACGGACCGCGCACATGCAGGCTTCCGTACCCGAGCCGAGCATACGGAACATGTCGACGGACGGGACAAGGTCGGAGATCTTCTTGCCGAGTTTGTATTCGTATTCATGGAACAGACCGGTGGACGGGCCGCAGGTCTTCAGAAGGTCGATGACCGCGTCGCGGACGACCGGGTCGTTGGAACCGAGGACAGTCGGGCCGCCGGCCTGCAGCAGGTCGTAGTACCAGTTGCCGTCGATGTCATAGAGTTTCGCGCCTTCCGCTTTGGTGAAGACCAGCGGATGCGGATAGTTGAACGCAAGGTTGTGCTGGACGCCGCCGGGGATGACGTTCTTGGCTTCGTCGATCATTTCCTTCGACTTGACACATTTCTTTGCATAATATTCGTCTTCGTAAGCTTTCAGTGCTTCCGGAGCAATAGAGTAGATGGGCTTCTTGATGAGTTCGTTGAGCTCTTTGTTCAGCGCATCGGTATCCGGGTACTGAGAGATGGCGAATCTGGTATCCATGTTTCATTCCTCCAAGCTAAAAAATATTGGGTTTGGGCAGCGGTGAGCCGCTACTCACACTTTACGGGATATAGTATACCAAACTTAATAAGGGAAGGGAAGAGAAAAGAGGGAATTTCCTCGTTTTTGTATACTTTTTCCATAGATTCTGTCCGCACCTTGCAAAGTTTTTGGGCGATGTATTATAATTGACATGAGCAACTGCTCACCCCGGTGGGCAGCAGGAGGTTTTTCATGGATCAGAAACATTGCAAACCGGCCTTTGAACGGGCGGACGCCGCCCGGCGGGACAAGGTCCTGCAGACCGGCATCGACGAGTTTTCCGCGAAGGGTTTTGAGAACGCGAACATCAATGTCATCGCGAAAAACGCCGGCATCTCGATCGGTCTAATGTATAAGTATTTTGAGACGAAGGAAGACCTCTTTATTCTGTGTCTGGAGGAGGCTATCAAAGAACTCCACCAGATCATTGAAGATGTCCTCACGTCGGATGACAAGATCCTCGTCCGCGCGGAGAAACTGGTCCGCGCCATTCAGAGAACATCCGGGAAGGAGTCCCGTTACGTCAAACTCTACAACGAGATCACCCAGCTGTCCGATGAGGAAAAAGTGCGCTATTACGCGGAAAAGATCGAAGGGGTCTCCTATGAGGCCTACTCCGGGTTCCTTGCCCGCGCCAAAGCGGAAGGGGATATCCGGGATGACTGCGACGAGCGCATGTTCGCGTTCTTCTTCGACTCGCTTCTCATGACTCTGCAGTTCTCCTATACGGTCGATTACTACCGGGAGCGCTTCAAGGTCTACTGCGGGGAAGACGTGTTCGAAGACGATGAGAAGGTCATCCGGGAACTGCTGAAATTCCTGGAGTCGGCGTTCACCTTCTCCCGTGACGATGTGGCAAAATTAGAGAAATGACGATAGAAAAAGGAGTTTTCAACATGAAAAAATACGTAGTGGCTTATGACATCGGCACCACGGGCGTCAAGACCTGTCTCTTTGAGATCGACCATGTCATCACGCTTCTGGAAGCGGCTTCCATGGGCTACGGCCTCACCGTCCTCGACAACGGCGGCGTCGAGCAGGACGTGGACGAATGGTGGGACGCGATGTGCAAGACCACGAAGCAGATCTTCAAGAAAACGAAGGTCAAACCGGAACAGGTCGACGGCATCTCCTTCTGCAGCCAGATGCAGGGCATCGTCGTCGTCGACGAGGACTGCAATGCCCTCCGTCCGGCCATGTCGTACATGGACCAGCGCGCCAAGAAGGAACTGAAGAAGACCATCGCCTACGGTCCGCAGATCGCCGGCGCCAACATCGGGAAATTCGTGAAATACTTCATCCGCACCCACGCGGTCTCCTCGTCCGTCAAGGACCCGGTCTTCAAGTATCTCTGGATCAAAAACAACGAAAAGGACGTCTACAAAAAAATCTACAAATGGCTGGACGTCAAGGAATATCTCATTGCCCGCTGCACCGGCAAATGCATCATGACGGAGGACTCCGCCTTTGCAGCGCTTCTCTATGATACCCGCAAGGGCCATGAGGGCTGGAGCAAGGACATCTGCAAGATGATGGGTGTCGACATGAAGCACCTGCCCGACATCATCAAGTCCACGGACGAAGTCGGCGGCCTTACCGCGAAGGCGGCGAAGGAACTCGGCCTTGCCGAAGGCACTGCGGTCTTTGGCGGCGGCGGAGACGCGTCGCTCATCCCGGTCGGCGCGGGCTCTGTCATGCCCGGCGACACCCACATCTATTCCGGTACTTCCGGCTGGGTCGGCACCGTGCTCGACAAGCAGAAGGTGGACGTCATGGCCATGATCGCCGCCATCGTCGGCGCGCAGGAGGGCCGCTACAACTACTTCGCCGAAATGGAAACGGCCGCGAAGTGTGTCGAATGGGTCAAGGACCACCTGGCCCTGGACGAAGTGGACATCTATCTCGACAAACACCATGTCGCCGAGAAGAAGGACGGCTACGAAGCCAAATACACCAGCCTCTACGATTACCTGACGGAGATCATGCGGACGGTCCCTGCCGGCTCCGAAGGCGTCATCTTCACGCCCTGGCTGCACGGCAACCGCTGCCCGTTCGAAGACCCGAACGCGGCCGGCATGTTCTTCAACATCAAGATGGAGACCGGCAAGCGCGAGCTGATCCGTTCAGTCGTCGAAGGCGTCTGCTACCACCAGCGCTGGATGCTGGAGCAGGAAGCGAAACACGTCAAGACCTCCGACACCATCCGCTTTGTCGGCGGCGGCGCGCTGTCTCCGGTCACCTGTCAGATCCTGGCGGACGTCACCGGCCGCAAGGTGGAAACGGTCCGCTCGCCGCAGAACGTCGGCGCCGTCGGCGCGGCTGCCATCATGGGTGTCGGCCTCGGCGTCATCGAGTCCATCGACAAGGTCAAGGACTTCATCCCGGCGGACAAGACCTATGTGCCGAACCCGGCCAACAAAAAGGTCTACGACCGAAACTTCGAAGTGTTCAAATCGCTCTATAAAAATAATAAAAAAGCGTTCGCCGCGCTCAACGGCTAAGGTGTTATGTTTTTTTTAGGTTTGTTTTAAGTAAAGAAAGATATTCTGTACTCGTCAACCAGTTGACGAGTACATTTTTTTGTGAAGGAGAGAGTTCTTTATGACATCCAACATCGTTACTGCTGTTCTCGTGGCACTGGTCGTATACCTTGTCGTCACGAACATCCGCATCGTCCCGCAGACGCAGACGTACGTCATCGAGCGGTTCGGTAAATTCCACAAGTGCTGGGAAGCCGGCATCCATATCAAGATCCCGTTCATCGACCGGATCGCGGCCAAAGTTTCCCTGAAAGAACAGGTTTTGGACTTTCCGCCGCAACCCGTTATTACGAAGGACAACGTTACCATGCAGATCGACTCTGTCGTCTTCTGCAAAGTGTTCGACCCGAAGCTCTATGTCTACGGTGTCGAAGACGCGCTGGCCGGTCTGCAGAACCTTTCCGCGACCACGCTTCGTAACATCATCGGTGAAATGGAACTCGACCAGACGCTGACGTCCCGGGACCAGATCAACCAGCGAATGGAAGCCGTCCTGGATGAAGCCACGGACCCGTGGGGCCTCAAGGTCACCCGCGTGGAGTTGAAGAACATCCAGCCGCCGGCCGCCATCGAAGAAGTCATGACCAAACAGATGCGCGCGGAGCGTGAGCGCCGCCAGACGGTCCTCGAAGCCCAGGCCCACAAGGAGGCCGTCGTCTCCCGTGCCGAAGGCGATAAGCAGGCGAAGATCCTCGCCGCGGAGGCGGAGCGCGATGCGCAGATCGCCCTCGCCGAAGGTAAGGCGAAGTCCATCGAGCTCGTCTATCAGGCGCAGGCCAACGGTCTGTCCAAACTCAACGACGTCGGCATCGAGGAACCGGTTCTGAAGCTCAAGGGCATCGAAGCCCTCAAGGACGTCTCCGACGGCCGCGCCACGAAGATCTACATGCCCTCCGACATGGCGAACGTCATCGCAAGCCTCGGTGTGGCAGGGGAGGCCCTCGGCATCGGCGACGCCACCACCGTCGACACCTCGCCGAAGAAGGTCAAAGCCCGCAAAGCCGACGACTGTGTCGATGAAGACACCGGCCCCGGCGGCGTGGACGCCTACCTTACCACCGAAGCTATTGAGCGCGACGTGGAAGAGGCTTACGAAAACTGAATTGATCCACTGAGAAGGGCTCCGCAGAAATGCGGAGCTCTTTTGTCATTTCCGTAACATATTTCTTTACTTTTGTTCAATATTATGAGATAATCAATTGTGAACAAATTTTGAATTCCGAACTTAAAAATATGAATGAAATTGTCACAAATCCTACTTGTGAAACGTCATAGCAAAAGGGATAGATGCTGTGAAAGAAGGTAGATGTCAAATGAAGAAATTCATCATTCTTAGTATTTTGGCTATTGTTTTGGCAATTTGGTTCATCGCCACAGCGGCTCATATCGGGCGACCGGTATCGGCGTTTGCTACCTTTGACTACAACGATAGCCATATCGAACAACCAATGGAAGAAAACGATATGCTGATGGTGTGGCGGGCAGTCAACGGCCATCATAAATCGACCAATACGATCCCATCCTGTGGCTTTTCAGAAGACTGTTCCGTAACACTGGTCGACAAACAGGGGAGAGAGACGACGGTCTGTTTCGCTTGTGATGACTGTGCGAATTACTATCTTCTTCAAGAGGACGCCTATACATCGACTACTCGCCTACGTGGAGACAAAGTGAAAGATATGCTGCGGGGTTACGGGTTTTTGTTTCCGTGTGAATGAGAACAAACGATAAATCGCCCGGGGAGGTGAGGGAGTTGAAATATTATACGAAAGAATGGGTCATGAGCACGGAGGCCGTTGGCGCAAGCGTCGGTTTTACACCAGTCCCTGATCAACCGATCTATTTGGATGAAGATATCGAAAAACTGTATCAAGCACATATCCAACAAGAGTATGAAGATGACCTTCGCGAGTTTGAAGAAGCCGATCGCGATGAAATCGAAAAACTGTTTCAGAAATCGATTGAAATACGGAAAACGTATGAATATGAGGATTTATGGCCTTTTAATTGTGTCGACCGGCGGCTTCTCGACATGGGAATGCTTCCTCAATCGATTTATGACGAACTTGTTCGAATCGATGAAGAAGCTACCCGGCGATATGAAGAAGAAAAAGAAAAGATTTCCGAAACCCTCTCCCATGAAAAGATTCCTGAAAGAATAAAAGATGCTTTGATTCGAGGGTCTCAGGTCTTTAAGGCGGAAATCGTGAAAAATGATCTTATCATGATCGTTCGTTCAATGTGCCGGGATATTACGCATACCTTTTTGTTTAAAAATGTTACGGTACTGGAAAACGAATTAGATGTACGTCCCGGCGAGGCTGCTTTTGAGCAGTTTGTGGAACTGTACAAGAAAGAGGAAGGATACGAAATCCACTTTTTATTTTCAATCGCCGGGACGGTAGAGGAAGAAATAAAATCTCCGTTACAGTATTTGACACTCCATTGTTCCGACGTGATCGATAGCTCAGATGATGGGGAAACGATCCTCTTTGAGGAATTTTACCATGGTGATCGGTGGAAGTTTGGCGTCAGCCTGAACAACGGATACTATATTCCCTGGCTTCAAGAACGCTTAGCAATCGACAAAGAACATATCGTTTACTATGGGAAAGCGATTTATCCACTTATGGAACGATTTGCTTTTTCCAATCAGGAAGAGGCAGAAAGCTCTATCAGATCTCAATTGGAAACACTGACCGGGCGAGATAAAGATCTGTTATTAGCGCTTTGTTGAAAGTTTGAACTCGGTATAGTTGATGAGATCTAGGAGTAGGTTGACGAGGTGACGGTATGTCCAAGAACAAAAAGGATGCAGTCAAGGTTAGCTATGCGAGTTCTGTTGTTTTTCTCGCCATGATGGTTCTCAGCTTAGGGCTGGTAGGATGGGTGATTTGGTATTTTTCAGACGGGTCCTTTCTGTTTTCGGAACCTACACTTTGGATACTCGGAGCGCTTTTATTTTTGGCGGTCGGATTGTTTCTTATCAGGCGGACGACGATAGAGAAGGATCATATTTTTGTTGATCGCGGTTTTTCCAATTTGTGCTATGTCGATTTGAATCAACCGGTCTATTACCAATTTGAGCGGATGAGCTACTGGTACACAACGGAGTTGACACTGTTCGTATCAAACTATGATTTTGAAGACGATTTTTCTTCTGTGAAATCTTGGCAGAGGGTCCGCTTGAAACGCGATAACAAGTACCTGGTTGCTGCAGTCCCATACACGGCCAAAGTTTCCGAAATCATAGATGTGAAAGAATGGAACCTTGTCCCAGGAGGGGACAAGGTTACTCCGGATATGGCACCTGCCAACGATAAGCATGACCGCCGGATATTTCTGGTATTAGGGACTTTTTGGATCGCCTTTATGATTTGGCTCCTCTCTATCGGCGGAAGTCCTTTTTCTGACGTTACCTATTTTGAGCCGGAGGAGGAAACGTCGACTGTCATGATGAAAGGCATCGGCAGGGAGGAATACTCCTACCGAATGGGAGACGATACGCTCGTGTTCGACGAGTTCGATCTCATAGATTATGCTCCCAAGGCTGAGTACATTAAGGCTTGGACAGAAGTCGACCGCTTTGACAAAAGTGTGTATGACAAGGAGCAAATCGCCAACGAGTATGAAATTCGATATCCCGGAATCGGAAAGCGAAAGAACGTGGATATCAAACTGACCGAAAATAGTGCGTATTACTATGTTACGCTAACCATAACACGGCTGGACTATGCTCCGAAAGGCGCCAAAGTCCTGCGAACGGGTTTTCATGATGAACTGAAATATGAAGATGGAGCGATTTATTTAAAAGATGCCGTAAAATCATTGAAAAAAGAGGGCCTCCAAAAAGCTCCGCTTTCTCAAAAAGATGAATTGTTGAAAGAAATCCAATATTATAGTTGAGGTGTATTTCATGAGCCATATTGAAGAGCTGATGCCAATCGTCAATAACACAATGGGCTTGCCGGAACTGGTCAATGCATTCGAGAGTGTTTCGCTTCCGCATACCGGCGATGAAGATTACGATGTGCTGTATGAATACGGTAATTTTGATTTTACCGGGACGGAGAAGTTTTACTTCAGTTTAGCACTTCAATGGCCCAGCGATGATGAGGAATATATACAGCTTCACATGGATGCAATCTATCCTGTCATGAAAATATGTGATGATATGGGCGACAGTCTGTGGGCATCTGAGTTCGATACATATCAAGATTTTTTTGACGCAATCAGAAATCACGAAATTTACAAGCATCTGACCCAGAACGATATCCCTTATCAAAAACTGGAAATATCGGAAGAAGAAACCTGAATCAATTATGAAAACGAAAAATTGGAAATGGCTGCAGGTTGCGTTATTGGCAATAGCAATACTTTTGGTGACGCTATTGGTTGCCGGATGCAGTCTGTCAGACAGGGTTGGCGATAAACTCAATGGCGTGCCTTCCGGTTATGTCAGCGTGGAGGAACACTTTGATCCGGACGGTTTTCAGGATTACACAGATTACGCAAAATACTATTACGAGAATGGGGAAACCACCTTTGCACATCGCCGACATTACCAGATGGTGAAAGAGACGGATATCGTTGAAATCCAGTCTTATTTCAGCAATTTCCGATCCTGGATGAAAGCAGAAGACCGACTTGCAGAATATGACTTCGACCCTGCCTGCATTTCTGCCGGGGATTACTGGTATTTGGAAGACAAAGAGGGCAAACGCATCGGAGACAGCCGTTACAAGAAGTATGAGGATTACACGTTACGGCTTTATGATACTGAAACAGATACTCTTTTCTATATCCACAACAACATCTGAATGAGTCCATAAGGAGAATCGGGATGGTTCAATATTCCAAGGAGTTTCTGGCGGTGTTTTTAGACCAGCAATGGTTGTCGGATTACACGATGGTCAAGGATGCCGGCTATACCGAAACTGAACTCGAAGAATTCTTTCAAAAGGCGGTATCCGGAGAGCTGCTGAAAGACAAAGTTGGAAAGAAGCGGATCCAACTTCCGGCATCCGCTTACCTGAGACTGAGTAAATATGAAACGAAAACGAACGATAAAGTAAGACTTCTTTATGAAAATGCGCCGCCTTTTACACAGTTACAAGAATCACGGTATCAGGAATTGCTGAGCAGCTTGCAATTTCATGATGCATACATTACCGGACTTGAGAAGAAAAGTGGCAACGTCATTCTATCTCTATTGCCAGATGGTGAAGAGAGAAGTCCCTGCACAATTTCTCTTTACAAAGCGCAGGTCCTGGAAAATGAACTGCCCGGAAGAATTACGCCATATCTCGATGAAGACGGCGATGTGTGCTCTGACTACTGGTGGTATAGTGCAGAAGCCATTATCAACAATGACAATAAAAATGAACTGCATCTCGCTGTTTCATCGCCGCAAGGCTATTTGAAACCGGCCACCGAATTTGAGGAGGGATTATGTGTCCGAGAATATGAGTAACAGCTCCGTTCCAACGAAAAAGAAAAAGCGGCAGAAAATCGTTATCATTTCGGTTGTTGTGGCTGTCGCTTTGGTGCCACTGATAGCGATTGCTATTATCTTCTGGTGTTTTTGGGACTTCCATCAGTCGGTCGTTGATGAACAGACGTTTGTGTCAAAATATTTGAACATCGATTGTTCCTCCGGTACGGTCGTTCGCTCTTATGACAATCTTTCCGATAATGGTTTTGATCCCGGTTATGGAAGTGAAGCTCGTCTGGAGCTGTCATTTGATGACGAAAGTGTGTTGCAGGAAATCCAGAAAAGTGAAGACTGGGAAGCACTACCAATGTCTCCGGACATGAAGGGTGCGTTTTATGGTAGTAACCGAGAGGAAAATGATCCCATCGGAAGTCCAAATTTTCCCACACAAGCAAAGCACGGGTATTACTTGTATCAGGAAAAGGATCGTTCTATTCCGGATGACATTGTTACGATTGGAGCGGTTTATGATTCAGACACCGACCATTTATCCTTGATAGTACTGGATGAATATCCGAGATACAGATTCCATGAAACACCGGATGAGTTCGTGTTTGAATATGATGATAAACAGTTTGGGAAAGAGGATAGTAGTGGAGTAATGGCAGATGCTGCCTGGTTGTTACCACCAGAAAGCAAGACAAAAACGGTAGATGCCTATTTTGGAGATCCTAATCAAACAAAAAAATCTCCGAACTCTGAGGCTTGCCTTTATGATGCTCCCGGTCTCAGCATGTTCTTATTTTCAGAATATACATGGATTTCTGGTGAACCGACTTTATATTGTGATTTGAACTATGATTTCCCCAATTATCGCGATCCTTCTTCCATTGAGGCAATCTATATCACTGCTTTTGATGACGCGGATTTCTACGGCTATGATACATACGAAGGTTTTCTGTCGGAGACCTCCAAAACTATTACCAACCAACAAGATATCAAACTGTTTGCCAGCTTGATGGAGCGGGCTGAGACGGCAGCAATGGCATGGCCTGATTCGAAAGAGGAAGCCATTCAAGAAATCAACGTTGATGGAGGCACTTTGGCTGTTGCGTATATTGCTGTGAAATACAAGGGAATTGATGCATTGTACTACTACGGTGGAATCGATAAGGTCAACGGGAAGTACTATTTGTCCGGAGATTACAATGGCTATAGTTTTTCACTTTGGGACCGAGGCTACTATCTTGATACCTCCAAATCCAAAGCGGTCCGGAGTTTCGTAGATCAGTACCTCTCATAGTTGTATAAAAGAACGGAAACACCAAAAACAGAAAGCTTTATATGACGACAAAGGAGAAATAACCAATGGCAGAGAAAAACAAAAGAAATTTAGTCCCGATGTTCCTGCTGGGGTTCGTGACACTGGGGATCTACTGGCTTTACTGGATCTATAAAGTGACGGAACTTGCCAACGGGGTCACGACGCTACCGAAGCGAAGCCCGGTGGGGCAGATGCTGCTCTGTCTGATCCCGTTCTACAACATTTACTGGTACTATCAGACATCCAAAAGAGTCGACGTCATGATGGAGTCGGTCGGCCGTCCGGTCGACAGCGGCGTCCTGTCGCTTTTGCTGATTTTCTTTCCCGGACTTCCCATCGCGGGGCTTGTGATGCAGGATAAGATCAATACGGTCCTGGAGATCCGCACCGGAAGCGGTGTCCAGAAGAACATCAGCGGTGCTCTGTCTCTTGGTATCGTCGTTACTTTCCTTGCGGTCGTCACCGGCTTCTTTATCGGGAATTATGTCGACAGCCTGGTCTCTTCCGAAGCATTCCAGGACGGTTTCAACCATAGCTATGACTATATCATGGAAAAATACGGGACAGAGGACGAGGCACAGTTCCAGAATGAGACCGAGTCTGTGAAAAAGACCGAAGACGGGCGATGGGCTCTGGTGGATGGCGATGAAGTCGAAACGGACTTCACCGGCGTCGCGGAGAACGAGAATGGCCTCTGGTATATCGAAGACGGTTATGTGAATTTTGAGTTCTCCGGAACTGTAGAAGACGAAGATACTTCTTACAAGATCGAAAACGGGAAAGTCATCGAGCAAAATGCTTTAGAGAATTGATGGGAGGAAAGGAAATGTATCCTACCGATTATCTTTATTCCAGTTTTGTGGAAATATCACTGTTTCTCGGGATGATCTATCTCGTCGGCCTCTTCCTGCTGTTTCTTTGTGTCATTTTCAAGAAACTGACCCTGCGCCGTTTTTTCGGCTATGCCGGCTTGATCCTTCTTGCATTTGCATTGATGCTTGGGACCACATGGATCCAATACCATAAAGCCCTCACGCAGGAACCGACCCGCGCTGAAGCCGTTTATGTAGGGGAAGAGCACGAAGGTTCGCTGATCCCATTTACCCATGCATTTGATGATACGTTGCTCTACTTCTATGAAATAGACGATAAGGAAGATTTTGCCGTTGGGCTTCTGGACAAACGGGTCGATCTTGTCGATGGTGCGAATTCTCTGAAAGAGGGACATATCTACCAGCTCTCGTATTATGACGCCCCGGTCCTCGAATTGCTCGAAGCGGTCGACACCGGAAAAACGGTGAACGATGCGGATAGTGCAAACGACATAGCCGTCTATTCTCAGAAATTTGAAGAGGACGGCGGTTATGAAGAATTTGACATCCTCTATTATGGGAATGACTCCAGGCTACTGAAGACCTGGATCGAAGAAGACCGCTATTACAAAAAAGACGGCTGGCAAAAGAGCGATTTTCTGCCGGTCGAAGAGATTTACCCCGGTATCGACCAATATGATTATCTGACGGCGGAATACATTGAACGGGAGGATTACTATATGCTCCGGTTTGTGGCGACGGGCCTTGAAAACGCCAGCCACATGAAAGCGCTTGGGGAAATCGGTTACATCGAACTCGGAGGAGTTGACGGACGGATCAGTTATGCGCAGGACTGGATCGACGACCTGAAAGACCAGGGGTTCACGGCCGTTCCGAAAACCAAATGGAAGGCATTGGAACTCGGATCCCCGGGTCAGGAAGCGAGCGAGGAAAAATCGCAAAACGCTTCCCCGAAAGAGACAGCGACAGACGCCGGTGAAGAGGAAACGACCGGCACGACTCGCTATATCAAACATCGGTTTTCTCAAAAGTGAACATCCAAATGAATCCCGCTCTTCGGAGCGGGACTTTTATTACGCTTTGTGGTATGATGGGGAAAATAACATTCGGAGGAAATGAAATGAAAGTAAACGACATGACGAGTGTCATCATCAGCGCCATCCTGATGATGAGCGGCCTCGTGCTCGGCCGTACGGGCGCAGTCAGTTTGACGGTCAGTCTGGTTTTGATGCTGCTGGCCATCATCCTGCTCTTCTACGCGATCCTGCCGCGCGGTAAAAAGCGGAAGTAGGGACGGGAGGAGAAGGCGATGTATCGTGTATTGTTTGTCTGTTCCTCGAATGTCTGCCGCAGCCCGTACTGTGAATACATGTTCCGCCGCATGGTGGAGGAGGACACCGTGCTGTCCGGCATGGTGGAGGTTCGCTCTTCCGCCGTCCTGAACCAGATGCGCAAAATGGACCCGAAAACCAAAGCGGTCCTGATGGCCGAAGGCTTTTCGGAAGCGGCGTGCGATGCGCACAAACCGGGCGTTTTTTATAAAGACGGTGAAAAGTTCCGCGAGGCGGACGTCATTATCGGCATGCGCAAACTGCAGAAGGCCGGTCTGCCCGGACCCTGGCGGAAAAAGTTCATCACCCTGTCCGAAGCGGCAGGGGAAGAATACAAGCCCATTCCGGACCCGTGGCTCGAAAAAGACATGGACAATTACTTTGCGGCGATGGACGTTCTCAAGGGCTATCTGACGGCTTATTTCGACCGGCTGAAAACGCAGCTGACGGACGAAGCCTGATTGAAAAAACAACACAATAAACGGCTCCTGTTTCCCGCAGGAGCCGCTATTTTGTCGCACAAAAATACTTGTGTGACAGAATTGCGTAAAAACATTGCGCTTGATTTATTTCTCCACTATACTATTACGGTATAAATTTATCTTTACATAAGCAAACAAACATTGGAGGTATATTATGTCTGAGACATTGCTCACCGTGAGAGACCTGAAAGTCAATGCCGGGGAAAAGGAGATCCTGCACGGCATGGACCTTACGATCAAGGCCGGCGAGACCCACGTTTTCATGGGTCCGAACGGCGCCGGCAAATCGACCCTTGGCAACGCGATCATGGGTCACCCCGCCTATGAAGTCACCGAAGGCGAGATCTTCTATCGTGACCTTGACCTGCTCGAGGAAACGCCCGACAAGCGCGCCAAGGCCGGTCTTTACATGACGTTCCAGAACCCGATCGAAGTGCCCGGCATCACGGTCGCGAACTTCATGCGCAATGCCATCGAGATGCGTACGGGAGAACGCGTCAAACTCTGGGACTTCCGCAAGAAAGTCAAGGAAGTCGCCAACATCCTTTCCATTCCGGAAGACTACGCGGACCGCGACCTCAACGTCGGTTTCTCCGGCGGTGAAAAGAAAAAGGCCGAGATCCTCCAGCTGCTCATTCTGGACCCGGAACTCGCCATTCTGGACGAGACCGATTCCGGCCTCGACGTCGACGCCGTCCGTGTCGTCTCCAAGGGCATCCAGGAATTCCAGAAAAAGGAAGGCAAAGCGCTCTTCATCATCACGCATAACGCTGCCATCCTCGAAGCCCTTGATGTGACGCACACCCACATCATCGTGGACGGCCGCATCGTCAAGAGCGGCGGGAAAGAGCTCATCGACGAGATCTTCTCGGAAGGCTTCGAAAAATATGTCGGCGAAGGCGCCGCGGAATAAGGCGAGAGGTTAGCACTATGGCAAAAGAGAAAACGTTCGTAGAGGACGTCCAGCGCGACCTCTATGATTTCCGGGACGAAGAGATCGATTTCTACAAGGTCGACACCGGCCTGTCGGAGGAGATCGTTCGCCAGATCTCCGAGGAGAAGAACGATCCGCAGTGGATGACGGACTTCCGCCTCGAGTGTCTGGATATTTTCAATCATTCCAAGATGCCGCCGTGGGGCCCGCCCATCGACGGACTGGATCTGAACAACATCGTCACGTACGTCAAGCCCAAGACCGGCATGGCCGGCCGCTGGGAGGACGTGCCGGAAGACATCAAGAACACGTTTGAGCGTCTTGGTATTCCGGAGGCGGAGCGGAAGTCGCTTGCCGGCGTCGGCGCCCAGTATGACTCCGAACTCGTCTACCACAACATCCGCGCGGAAGTCGCGGCGCAGGGCGTCATTTACACCGACCTCGAAAGCGCGATGCACGGCAAGTACGGCGACATGATCAAAGAGCATTTCATGAAACTCGTCAAACCGACCGAGCATCCGTTCACAGCGCTGCACGGCGCGGTCTGGTCCGGCGGATCCTTCGTCTATGTCCCGCCGGGAGTGGATGTCGAGATCCCGCTGCAGTCCTATTTCCGTCTGAACGCTCCGGGCGCCGGACAGTTCGAGCACACGCTCATCATCGTTGACGACAACGCGAAGCTCCACTTCATCGAAGGCTGCTCCGCGCCGAAATACAGTGTGGCGAACCTCCACGCCGGCACCGTTGAGATCTTCGTCGGCGACAACGCGAAAATGCGTTACTCGACCATTGAAAACTGGTCAAAGAACATGTACAACCTCAACACCAAGCGTGTCGTGGTCGGCGAGAACAGTGCCATGGAATGGGTCTCCGGCTCCTTCGGGTCCCATACATCCTATCTGTACCCGATGACGGTCCTGAAAGGCGATAACTCCAAGATGGACTACACCGGCATCACGTTCGCCGGCAACGGTCAGGAACTCGACACCGGTATGAAAGTCACGCACCTCGGCAAGAACACGACATCCTCCGTCAACACCCGTTCCATCTGCAAGGACGGCGGCATCTCCAATACGAGAACGTCGGTCGTTATCGCGCCCGAAGCGGACGGTTCCAAGTCCATCGTCGGCTGTACCTCGCTCATGCTGGACAGCATCTCCCGTTCGGATACGGTGCCTGCCATTGACATGCGCAACCATAACTCCGACTGCGGCCATGAGGCCAAGATCGGTAAGATCTCCGACGAAGCGGTCTTCTATCTCATGTCCCGCGGCATCTCCGAAGAGGATGCCCGCGCCATGATCGTCTCCGGTTTCGCCGAGTCCGTCTCGAAAGAGCTTCCGCTGGAATACGCGGTCGAAATGAACAACCTCATCCGGCTCGAAATGGTCGGAGCCATCGGTTAAGTGCGGGAAAGGAGACAGAACAATGGCTGAAGTAAAAAGCATTACCCTGAACCGCATGAAGATGATCACCTGGCGCTGGCTCAAAATGAACGAGCGCACGGTGGACTTCGCGGCCGAAGGCACGGCGGGCGACCCGTCCGTCGTCATGCCCGTCGGGGTGACCGACACGAAGAACACGGAAGCGGCAGCTGTCCTGTGCGGCAGCGGCCCGCAGGTCGATGCACTGCTGGCAGACGCAAACGTTCGTTATTTCAATGTCGCGGATGACACGGAAGTCGAAGAACCCGTCCGCATCCGCTATGACCTCAGCGACGGCGACAGCACGTTCGAAACTTATCAGATCGTCGTTGGAGACAACGCAAAGCTGACGGTCCTTATGGACGTCGCGTCTGCGGAAGACGCGTCCGGCTATGCCGCCTTCCAGACGAGAGTCAAAGTCGGCAAGGGCTCGGAAGTGAACCTGGTTCAGGTCCACCGCTGTGCCACCGGCTACCATATCATTGACGACTTCGGCGCGGAAGTTGCCGAAGACGGCGCGTTCCACGCCATCCAGATCGCCTTTACCGGAAAAGAAAATGACCTCGGCGGTCATGTCGAACTCGTGGGGGACCACGCGGAAACGACCATCCACTCCGGCTATCTGACGGCGGACGACCACGTCATGGATATCAACTATTATGCCAACCACGTCGGAAAGGAATGCGAGACCGACATTTATACCTCCGGCGTCCTGCGTGACCACTGCCACAAAGTGTTCCGCACGACGATCGACTTCCAGCCCGGCGCCGTGAAGTCCTCCGGCGAGGAGAACGAGAACGTTCTGCTCATGAACAACGGCTGTATCAACAAGACGGTCCCGACCATCCTCTGCGGTGAGGAGGACGTCTCTGGGGAGCACGGCTGCACCGTCGGACGTCTCGCGGACGATCTCATCTTCTATCTGGAATCCCGCGGAATCCCGAACGAAGTCATCTATGAGATGATGGCGAAAGCCCGTCTGGAAGCCACGATCCGGCAGATCCCCGATGAGAAACTCTGCGAGGAACTGGTCGACTTCAACAACAGCCTCTAAAATCGCAACAGAAAAGAGCAACGCATATTATGTTTGATGTAAACGAAATCCGAAAGGACTTCCCGTTCTTTGCGGCAACGGACCTTGCGTACCTCGACAACTCGGCAACGAGCCAGAACCCGAAGTGAGTTATGGACGCCGAATGGCAG
>R19__coassemble_183_pt1 | contig 34661 bp, 32 predicted proteins | sample R19__metabat2_low_PE_020 | metagenome-assembled genome bin R19 | reverse complement strand
CGGTGGCGGAGCAATCGGTCAAAGCGCTGCAGGAAGTGCCGGCCGCGCAGCGGGGCGAAGCCCCCTTTACTTGCCTGGAGCACTGTGGCACACATGCGATAGCACGACCAGCCAATCGCCCACGCAAGCCACGACAAATTCAAATTTGCAAACAAAAGCCGAGGGGCGGGACCTTTGTAAAGGTCCCGCCCCTGGCTTAAGGAATAGGAAACATGTAAGAAAGGAGATATACAACTATGAAAGCAAGACGTATTTTAAGTTAGTTGTTGTCGGTTTCGACCGGTTTGTTGCTCTTGATCTTGTTCTCCAGGAGCAGGCCGAGGACGGCGACCAGCATATCGTCCGCCGGTCCCGGGATCATATCCGGAGCAATGACATAGAGTGCCACGAAGCCGATGATAAGAGCTTTCACAAGGTTCGGGTTGTCGATTTTCTTGAGCACTTCGTTGATGAGAGCGTTGACGTTAAACATGGTCAGCATCCTTTCTGCTTTTGTCATTTATCTTTGGTTCGTTGGTTACTGTTTTGAAGTCCACCCGGAGTCCGAGGCTCTTTGCCAGCTCCGGGTCCTTTCGGACTTTTTCGTAGAGACGGATCGCCGTCAACCTGGCGGTGGTTGTTACCGTTGCCATTGGTGTTCCCCCTCTCTTCGCCCTAAGTATATCGCCCCCGCGGGCAAGAAAAAATAACTGCCTCCGCAAATTAGAGGCAGTTATTTTTATGCTTTCCGCAAAATGTACTCTTAAATCCAGTTCGGAGCCAGCGGTTCATCATGGAAGTCCACTGCTTCCGCCTTTTTCTCCGGATAGACGTACCCGGTGATAGGAGGAGCCGTGTTATAGATCTTGTCGATTTCCACATATCCCGTATTCATCGGCGCATCATGATAGAAACCTTTTAATAGGGTCGCTTCCATATCCAGGCTAAACCCATAAATAGCGCAGCGCGCACCGTCTTTCAGGTCCGAGAGCATTTCAGAATACGGTGCTTTTGTAAAGAAGATACGGCTTGAAGATGCGGACTGAGCCTGAATGATTGGGACGATTTTCGGGAACCCGTCCTCGCCCATATAGGCGATGTATTCCAACGTGATGAGACCATTCATAAACTTTTGTGTCCAGGGCCGCATGACCTTTTTGGAGCGGTCACCTGCAAAGAAGGGCTTCATCGCCATAACACGGATGGCATTGGAAATAACGCCTGGCATATTAAGTGCCGCCATAGGGGTAATGGAGTTTAAATCTGCATAATGGACCTCACAGACACCAAAATACGTATTGAACCGGAACAGTGGGTATTTATTCATGTAGACATAATCTTCTCCCTCTGTCACGGAATGGGTAAATGTCATATTCCCGGTCCAAAAATGTTTGTCCGAAGACATAATCAGGAAACCCGTCTTTGGGTTCTGGTAAATATACTTTTTGCTCTTACCGCGAATAAATTCGCCGAACATCATTTCATCGTCGCCCTTATTCATGAGGGTGGATGCGTTAAACATGTGCATATCGCCTTCGTCATCCACAACCGCAATAATGGCGATTTTATATGCATTATCGAAATACTTTAATTCTTCATCAGTATATCTGCTCATAGTTTCCTCCTTCAATACTGGTTTACGCTTCGAGGGCTGTGGCTCCGCTCCACTCGGCGACAGGCGAACCGCTTTTCCGAGCGATGTCCGTCAGTTCTTCCATGCGGGCTTTCTGCATAAGACCTACGCCCTTGAAATCCCACTCTTTGCCAAGACGGTCATATTTGTCAAGGCAAAGGTTGTTGAACGCGCAGAGTTCCCACTTTTCGACCCGGTCCCGGACGATGCCGGCAAGGCCGCGGATGTTCCCATCTGTGTCCGTGGCGCCCGGAATAATGGGTGTCCGTACCCAGATACGCGCGCCGGCGTCAACGAGGTAGTCGAAGTTCTCGAAGATGATCCTGTTGGATTGCTCCGTGTACTTCACATGCTCCTCATCGTCAAACAGTTTCAGGTCGTACAGGAAAATATCCGTGTACGGCAGCAGCTGTTCGTAGACGTCGCGGCGGTTGAACCCGCAGGTGTCGAGAGCCGTGTGGATACCGTCTGCTTTGCACTTTTTGAACAGTGCCAGAACATCTTCCCACTGCAGGGTCGCTTCCCCGCCGGAGACGGTAAGGCCGCCGTTTTCTCCCCAGAAGGCGCGGTCCTTGATGACCGTTTTATACAGGTCATCTACCGAGTAGTTCACGCCTTTGAGTTCCAGAGCCTGTGTCGGGCACTCCCTGGTGCAGGTGCCGCAAGCATTACAGAAGTCCGCCGTGTGGACCCCGTCGGCACCATAGGTGATACCTTGCTGGGGACAGACCTTTCCGCAAATGCCGCAGCCAATGCACAGAATGCCCTTCCACTCCACGTGAGAACGCGGGTCAATGCTCTCAGGGTTGTGACACCAGGTGCACGCCAGTGGACAGCCCTTCAAAAACACGGTGGTCCGAAGACCCGGGCCGTCTTCTGTCGACATGCGCTGAATGTCCAATACTTTCATGTTAGTACCCCATGTGGCTTTCTCTGGCAATGATTTCATCCTGCAGTTCGCGGCCGATAGACACGAAGTACGCGTTGTAGCCGGTGATGCGGACGAGCAGATGTCTGTAATCCTGCGGGTGGGCCTGCGCTTCTCTCAGGACATCCGGGTCAAGGATGTTGATCTGCAGCGCGGTGCCGCCGTTCTCGATGTAACCGAGAATGAAGGATTTGAATTTCTCTTTATGAGTAGGATCGCGGATGAGCGATGTATTGAAGGTGATGGTGTGCGATGCGCCGTTCGGCAGGTAGTTGACATATTCGGTCCAGTCTCCGCGTCCGGGGATTTTGCCGCCAAGGGCCTTGCCGACGGAGTTGACATTGGAAGTCGGGCCGTTGATGTCCGCACCATTGGACGGGCAGATCGCGTTCGACAGGAACTGCGGGTTCGCACGGCCGTTGGCAGAAGCCTTCATGACGTAGGAGGAGCCGACCCAGTAGTTCCAGGACAGCATGCCCGGACGGAACCGTCTGTGGGTGGACTTCGTCTCATACTTCCAGGCTTCATCCGACCAGAATTCCATGACCTCGCGGGCCAGTTCGTCCGCTTCGTCATCGTCGCGGCCGTACTTCGGCGCGCGGTTCTTGGCCTTCGCCTGCAGGATCTCGTGGCCTTCCCAGTTGTCATAAAGGGCCTGGACGAGTTCCTGAAGCGTGCATTCTTTCTTGTCATACACGAGGTATTTCACGGCAAGAAGGCTGTCGACAGTGGAGGCGAAGGTGACGCCTTCCATGGTGACGAAGCCGATTTCGGCGCCGCCCTGTGTAACGTCTAAGCCCTTCTCGGCACATCCACCGACGAGGCAGGACAGATAGGGGGTCGGGTTGTAGTCAGCTCTAATGGATTCCGAAATCTCATAGTTGTCGACGAATTTCTTGATGAGATATTCAGTCTGCTTTTTATAGGCGTTGAAGAACTTCTCCCAGGTGTCGAGTTCTTCGAGTGTTCCGGTCTGCGGACCGTCCTGCGTGAGTTTTGTGGGTTTACCACCCATGATATCCGGATAGGGCTCCATGTCCTTGCCGTTGGCATAGACGAGTTCGAGTGCCTTCAGAAGATTGATGTTGTTGTCCACGGTACCGGAGCGGTCGTTGCCGACCATCGTATTCTCGAGACAACCTACAGGGGCGTACTCGCAGACATTGTCTTCATTGATCAGATCGCCATAATATTTGGACTCTCTCATCATGCCCGCCATGGAGCGCTCATCGAAGTTCAGAAGGAACGGTGCGCCCTGGGACTTGGAGATCATGTCTACCACTTTGTCGAGTAGTTTCTCCGGAGAACCTTTGTGCAGGCGGACATTCGGTTTCGGCTCCAGAATGGGGCTCCAGTCATCGATGACGTCGAGGAACAGATAGGTCAAATCATTCGTCATGTCCTTGCCGTCTTTGCCCATACCGGACAGCGTCAGAAGTTGCCCGTATCCTGCTGTAATACCCTGATTGCCTCCGACTTTGATAAAACCGTCATAGGCGGTGTTACAGTGGAACCATAAGCAGCCGAGGATTTCTTTCATAAAGTCTTCTGACATGCCTTCCTCAATGGACTTTTTGTAGTAGGGATACAGGTACTGGTCGATGCGCCCGAAGGAGACGCCGGGACCCGGATAGTTCTCGTCGGACATGACCAGCATGTGAGTCAGCCACAGGGACTGGACGGCTTCCCAGAAGTTGGTGGCGCCGTTCCACGGAACTCTCGCACAATTCTCCGCCATTTTGAGGAGTTCTTCCTTACGGACCGGGTCATCGACTTTGTCAGCACACTGCTTGCAGTATACGGAGAACTTTTCCGCCAGTTCTTTCGGCATCGTGCAGGCCGTCATCATGGCACGCAGCTGAGCTCCATGCTGGCCGTTCTTTTTTTCTTCCGGAAGGTCGTTGTACATCGCTTCCAGACGTTCGTACTCCGCCTTGAATCCCTTATCGACGATTTTTTTGTAGTCCGGGATGAGGTGACCGGAAGTGGCACCGGAATTACCATAACCATGTTTAAAGAGGAATGACATGCTCTTGTTGGCTTCTTTGACCCGTTTGTCACGGTCTTTCTGCTGCTCTTTGGTCAAGCACATCGATGTGTGAATATTGAACCGGCAGCCGCAGAGCAAGTCACTCGGAATGATTTCCATTGGGACCTGGTTTACTACAACCTCTTTCAAAAAGTCTGCCTTACGTTCAACCAGAGTTTTATCCCAGAAACTCTCAGGCATTGGAACCACCTGCGACAGTTGCTTGAAAGACTGCGTAAACGTCTTCAGGAACGTATGGTTCTCTGGAACGATATAGAAAGTCATCTCATCGAACTGACAGTCCCATGGCGTGCCGGTGGTGTAACCGGTATATTCGTTGTTCCATTTGCGATTGATACCCTCAAAGTAGTAATCCCTGAGCCATTTCGAACGCGGACTCAGGTCGCCGGGCAGTTTAATCGCATTCTCGTACTTCGCTGCCATCAGATTTCCTCCTTTTCATAAAACAGTTTTCGAATAATAGTTTCCCCGTGTTCTAATAAAAGCCGCATTTCTTCTTCGGCTTTAGTTTCCTTGTTTTCTTCTATTGCAGAAAGGATGTTTTGGTGTTTCTCCTGCACGAATTCATAGACGTCCGAGTCTGAATAGAATTGTTCGATTAACGGTAATGCACTGGCTTCAAATGCTTTCATGACATATCCATACACCATGTTCCCGCTCATCTTGCAAATCATGTTGTGAAATTGAAGATCATGCTGACTTCGCACCTTCGGGTCGGTCTCCGTTTCCTCCTCAATGAGAAGCGCTTTCAGTCTCGCCTTCGCACGGGGCGTCGCATTCTGACACGCTTTTCGAGCGCACTCCAGCTCCAGAAACTTACGCGCTTCGAGCAGATCCTCCATCTGCTTTGCGTCCAGCAGACCAAACGCGACGAGGTCCGCCAGGATGGAGAAGTTGCCTTCATTCTTCCAGTCCGCGACTTCGATCCATTTCGTCGGGACGATCTTGATGTAGCCGTTCGTCTCGAGGTCCACGACCACTGCGTTGATGACCGAGCGGCTCACCTCAAAAATGTCAGCAAGTTCACGCAATGTGGGCATCTTCTCCCCCGGCTCATATTCGCCGGAAAGAATCTGATATTTCAGCTGTTCAATGACCTGTTCGGTCAGACTTTTTTTCATGGGACACCTGCCGTAGTAAAGATTGGTGGTATTACTACCGTGGTATTACCACCAATTTCATTATATATCGCATTGTACGCAAGAAAAATATGTAAAGCTGACAAAAAAAGGAACCACGCTTTGTGGTTCCTGCTGAATGTTTTGTCATTTGTCTTACGATTTGCGTTTCTTCACGTTCGGTGTTGTATCCACCTCGGGACGGACGAAGCGGATCTTGCAGATGTCGTCGCCGTCGGCGATGGTCGTCTGCAGGTCCAGTTCGCCGCCGAACTGGGAGATGATGCCGCGGTCGCCGCACATGGCGTAGGAGCAGAGTTTGGAGATCTGCTCATCCGTAGCGCCCATTTTCTGCCAGCCCTTGACCAGCGGGCAGTAGTGGAAGTCGATGTCCAGGTGGTCGTCGTCTACACGGCGGATCTTCATCTCGAAGACCATTTGCGCGAAGACGGAGAACAGCGCTTTCTTCAGGCCTTTGAAGGAATTTCCCTTCCCGCCGCGCTCTTTGAAAATGGCGCCCTGGTACACACCGACGCGGCGAATGGCGTCCGCCGCATACTCGTCCGGGTCCAGACCGTGTTTTTCCGCTTCGGTGACGAGCACATACATCCAGATGGCGCGGTGTTCCAGCTGTTCGCGGATGGCAACGATGATCGGGTTCTTCAGTCTTGCCTCGTTCTTCACGATAGAGACCGTCTCTTTTTTCTTATTCTTTTTCCTTCCCATAGTTTTCTCCTTTTATTGTTTCGCTTTCAGCGCTTCATATGCCTCTTTGTCAATGCGGCCGGAGGAGAGCATTTCCTCGGACCACAGTTGCAGGGTATCCACCGTCATGGACATGCGCTGCAGGTTTTCCTGGATGCGCAGGAAGTCTTCGAGTTCATCGCTGCCGATCTCCCCGTCGGCGGAAATGTCGATGAGCCGCTCCTGGTCCCGTTTCAGGGAGTTCATGGCCGCCAGCATTTCGAGGACGATCTGCGACAGGTCCTTCATGTCGAGCTCCGGCACATACTTCTGCCCGATGGGGCATTCGTTGCTGCAGTACCAGTTGTTGAGAGCGGGCGATTTATACCCTTCCGCCATGATGAGCACGTCTTCCGGGTGTACCTGAGTCTTGCCATTTTCGATCTTCTCGATGCGTTCCGGCGAAAGGCCCGGCAAAATATCCGACGCCTTTTCCCGCGTCAGACCGAGTTCTTCCCGTTTGAGCTGATAGACACTTTTATTTTCTTTCGTGGATGCTCTTCCCATGGCGCATTCCTCCCTTGCCTTTATTATAGCAGAAGTGGTATCCTGTGAAAGCAACGTTTTTAAGAAAGAGTTTTATGATATGACAGTCGACCGCAAACAGGACATCCGGGACGGGTTCCGGGACTCCGTCGCCATTGCCCTCGGGTACTTCGCTGTGGCTTTAGCCCTCGGCATTACCGCGAAGCAGGCAGGGTTAACGCCGTTCCAGGGGTTCCTGTCTTCCTTCCTGAACCGTACGTCCACCGGGGAGTTCGCCGGATACCGGCTCGTGCTGGAGCAGGCGCCGTACGCCGCCATGTTCCTCATGACGCTCATTGTCAACGCGCGGTACATTTTGATGAGCGCTTCCCTGTCGCAGCGCATTCCGGAGGGCACACCCATCTGGCAGCGGTGCATCATGGCGTTCGGCATTACCGACGAGATTTTCGGCGCCACCATTCTTCGGAACAAACCGGTGTCCTGGGTGTACAGTCTGTGCATCGCCACACCCGCCGCGCTTGGCTGGGCTGCCGGAGACGCCACGGGCATTTTAATGGGTAGTGTGCTGCCGGATCGGGTCATTCTGGCCCTCGGCGTCGCGCTCTACGGCATGTTCCTTGCCGTCTTCATTCCGCCCGCGCGGAAGAACAAAGTCGTGCTCGGTCTGGTCGCCGTCTCCTTCGTCTTCAGTTTCATTTTCACGAAGGTGGCGCCCCTGTCCCACTTGTCCTCCGGCAACCGGATCATTCTTCTGACCGTGCTCATCGCCGGTGTGGCGGCAGCGGTCTTCCCGGTGGAAGACGAGGACGCGGACCCCGCGGAAAGCGAGGTGGCGCAGGATGCATAACAACTATATATACATCCTCATTATGTTCGCGGTCACGTACGCCATTCGCGTGCTACCCATGACCCTCATTCGCAAACCCATTCAGAACAAGTTCTTCAAGTCGTTCCTGTTCTACGTCCCCTACGTCACGCTTGCCGTCATGACCTTCCCTGCCATCGTCGACGCCTCCGGCTCCGTAGCCGCCGGTGTCCTTGCCCTCGTTGCCGGCATGGTCGCCGCCTGGTTCGGCGCGGGCCTCTTTCCCGTCGCCGCCATCTGCTGCGGCATCGTGTTCGTCTGCTCCTTCTTCTTCTAAACACAAGCCCCCCGATGGAACTCATCGAGGGGCTTTCTGTACGACAAATTTGAATGTGTCGTTTTGTTTGTCTTTGAGCGCTGACGCGCCAAAAAGTGTGGTATACTTTTGAGAGAAATGACAGAAAGGCGGACGAAGAATGGGCAGACCTCGTAACGAAGAATTATACAGCACCCTTAAGAGAAACGCATATCAGCAGTTCATGAGGAACGGATATGCTGAGACAACATACCAGTCTGTCGCCGACGCTTCTGACAGTTACCGGACGATCGTACAAAACTATTTTCCGAGCAAAAAAGATTTGCTGATGACATTCTTTGAAGATATGATGGCTTCTGTCCACAAAGCGGTCCGGGACGAAGGATTTCATCAGGAAAACGATTTCGACTTGTTTTACTGTATTGGCGTGAGCAGTTTCGCATTTCTTCTGAAAGATGCTTCCGCAAAACATTTTCTGCAGGAGTTCATCGCCAGTCGGGATCTCAGCGAGGAGACTCTGGATTTTGAGGTCCAGTGGGGTATGCGCCTTCTGGAACCGCCGCGTTCCGTTGCGGAAACTCAGTTGGAAGAAGATATCATGGTCGCGATGGGCGGTTTTTATACCCTTTTGTACAAATATTTGAAACAGGGACGTCCGTTCGACCTTGGCACCCATTTTGGCAAGATCATCTGTGTCACCATGCAGGATTACGGATACTCGTACGAAGAGGCGCAAACATTCGTGAAAACGCACTGCATGACCGATGACGAAATCAAATTGATCGTCGACAAAGTTTCCGAAGATCTGGGGTTATGATCCATTAAATAAAAGCCGCCTTCCTCGCGATGAGGAAGGCGGGTCTTTTTTATTTTGTGGAAACGGTGCCGCCGTGGTTGGTCGTGATGTCCACGCCGGGAGCCAGGTGGTCTGAGAGCCACAGGACGCGTTTCTGACAGTATTCGCGCAGGTTATAGATGTAGTCGTCCCAGGTCAGCGTCACTTTGTAGTTCAGCTTGTATTTCCCGGTGCCGATTGCCGCCATGGTATTCGGCGCCACGACGTACTCCGCACTCAGGGAGTTCGTGCCAAACAGGTCGTTGTTCATGTAAGCGGACTGCCGCAGGATCTTCTCCTGTTTGACGACGTTGGCATCAAGATCTTCAAATGCCCACTTGTACTTGTTATACACCTTTGCCACATGCCGCATGAAGCTGGGGTGTTTGCCCAGTTCCTGCAGGATGCTGACCGGTTCATCGCCTGTGACCCGGTAGCCGATGCTGTCGTTGTACCAGCCCTCGGCGTTCAGCTGGGTAGCCTCGTCGACGCCGACCAGGAATTTGTGGAGCGTCCGCCCGAAAGCGATGTCATAGTCCCACGCCGGTCCGGCGATGAGTTTGTCGCTCTTCGTCATGCCGTCCCTGTGCATAAGGATGTTGCCCGAATAGCAGTCATAGGTCTTGGAGACTTCGAACATCAGGTACATTTTGGCCCAGGAATCGAGGTCGAAGTACTGCTGATAGGCTTCGGACTCGTGGTCGAGGACCGTGTCCCAGGCCTTGGTGAACCACTTCTCGATGGCTTTCGTGTCCACACCCGCGGCCTTGGCATTGTCGCCGATCTCGTCGACGATGAGATAGTTATGTTTACCGGGCATCGTATGCATGTTCGGGAATTCGAAGGTATCCTCTTCCCCGTCCGGCAGCTGGTGGTCGTTCTCAATGATGAACCCGTCATCGGAGCAGCCGTAATCCTTCTTCGGAGTCAGCAGATAATTGCCGAGGTACGTGCCGTTCATCCACAGGTCCACGAATTTCGTCTGCAGCCCGATGCCCATATCGCTCGCCAGGTCCTGCGCGATCTTGTTGCGCATGAGCGCGTTGTCAAAGTAGTTGGCGAGCAGAGACCACTTCTTCACCTTCACGCCGTCAATGAGTTCGGTCTTGTCTTTCGTTGTGTAGGTCTCATCGTCATAGATGGTCATGTTGTAAGGCTTTTTCGGCATCAGCCAGGTGGAGCTGCCGCGGCCCTTGAGGGAAATGTATTTCTTCTTATGGTCCCCCATCTTCATGGCACCGTAGCAATAGGTCTCATGGTCGGAGTCCAGCTGCATGGACAGGATGCTGCCCTTCGACTCGTCGAGTTCCAGGAACATGGGGTCGACCTCTGCCGAACCCTGAACGGTCTTCACCGTCAGAGTAGCAGACAGGCTGCCTTTGGAGACCTTGTACTGGATGCTCTTTCCCGCTTTGGCGATGGGCGCTTTCCCACTTTTGTAAGTCTTTTCGCCCTTCGAAAGCGTGACGCCTTCGGCGTCCCAGGAGAAGCGCAGTTTGCTTGTGTCCGCCGAACCCGGCAGATACAGGGTAGCGTTCCCCGGAAGGTCGACCAGAGAAACGTTTACATCGCCGCGAAGGCCGGCATCTTTGTCCTGCTCCACGGTGAGTGTATCGCCCAGCAGCTTTTCCAGGGTGATCTCGTTTTTACTTTTCCCGCTGTCCTCGTCCGCCGCGAAAGCGGAAACGCTCAGCACACTAACGACCAGCGCCAGGCACAGGCAAAAGGCCAGGAGAACTTTACTCCGTTTTCTCATAAAAACACTTCCCCCTATAATTTGTTAACATATATTAATCATAGAAGAGAAATCTGAAAGAAGTCTTAAAAAAACGAACGTCTCGGAAATATTCCTACAGAATGTGAGGTTTTACATTCCGAAAAACGCTTTTTCTGGCAATTGGAGGATTGTGAAAACTGTTGGAAAATGGTATCAAGCCAAAGACTACGAAACGTTTGGATAAGGAGGTACCAATATGCTGACAACAAAATCCAAAGTCAGTGAACTGTTTGCCAACGAGCAGGCGGTCGCTATTCTGGAAAAACACATCCCGAACTTCAATCCGTCCAATGAAAAGCTGGAACCGGTCACGCACGTTTCTCTCGCAATGCTGGCCAAACTGTCCGGTGGTATGATTCCGAAAGAAGCCCTCAAAGCCGTGGAAGAAGAACTGCAGGCGGCAAAACTCGACTGACGATTTGGATACATGTGAAAAGACCCCGGTCCGAAAGGATCGGGGTCTTTTCTGTAAGGGAGCTGTATCGTGTTTAGAATCCCGCGCCGGAGAACAGCGCTTCGTGTTTGATCTCCTCGTTCTCGATTTTGGAGAGCAGCAGCCAGTCGCCGCTGAGCAGGTTGTGTTCGTTCGGGGCACCGGAGATATGGGCCTGGGGGCCGCCGCACGCGGTCGGGATCCAGCGCAGACGTTCGAGTCCGGTCTTCATGCCTTCCGGTGTGAACGCCGGCGCGTTGAAGAGGCCTTCCGCCACAGCGACCGCCGTATCATAGGCCAGCAGCGGAATGGCGTTCGGCCACAGGATGGGTTCGTCGTCGTACTCCGCGTCGTATTTGTCAAGGAATTCCTGCACCCGCGGGTTCTCCGGGCAGTACTGATCGACACCGACCCAGCCTTCCAGCAGGTTGAAGCCCATCAGGTAGAACATGAACGCCGTCGTGGTAATGCGCAGCGGGTCCCAATCGAGTTCTTTGAACGCGATATTGAACATATCGCGAATGAAGAACATGCCGTAGCCCATGTAGACGAGCGCTTCCGCCCCGGCCTCCTTCATGCGGCCGAGGACTTCTGTGAATTTCTCCTGGGAAACGTTCTGAGTCATGGTCTCCACAGACACCATCGTAATATCCAGACGGCGGCAGTGGCGGCGGAAATAGTCAAAATATTCATCGCCGTTCGGGCAGACTTCACAGACGACGCCGACTTTGCTGAGGCCCTTGCTCTTGACCCACTGGGCGATGAGCGCCGGGTCTCCCCCGCAGTCGCCGTTGCCCATGCGGAAGCAGTACGGGCCGTTGAAACGTTCGGTGCCGGCCCAGCCGATGACCGGGACGTGCAGTTCATCCGCGACAGGACCGAGCACAATGAGATTGTCCGAGCTGGCAGGCGCCATGACACAGATACACCCTTCGTCCACGAATTCGCGGAACCCGTTTTCATCCTTCTTGGCCGTTCCGAAGGGCAGGCCGTCTTCCTTTTTGATGACCAGTTCGACCGGGCGATTGATCAGCCCTTTCTCATAGTATTCTTTGAATACCATCTGATAGACATCCGTATAGCAGTTGGGCATATCCGGGTCAGTCAGATAGAGTCCGATTTTGATCGGATCCGCTGCTTTTCCCCAATAGGTGCCGGCGATCGTCTCATTAGCCATAAATAAACCTCCTGTCAAAAACATAATGAATACAAATTCATTATGCGTTTGGCAGGAGGTCTCTCCAATTTACATTTAACGTTTTTTTCTTACCATTTTTGAACATGTTTGGAGGTCATGTCAATTCGGTCGAGAAAATGGAATACATGAGGCGGAAGCGGACCTTCGGGTCATCGAGGTCCATGTCGAGGATCTCCTCCACCCGCTCCATACGCGAAATAAAGGAGTTTCTGGAAATATACAGGGACTCCGCCGCTTTCTTGGAATTCATATTGTTGAAGAGGTACGCCTTCAGGGTCTCCACATAGCTGACCCGGTCGGTCTCCCGGTCGTGTTCATACAGTTTCGCGAGGCCGGGCGGTGTCATGACGAGCGGGCGGTCCGAACCGGTCGTCGCGTGGACCAGATAGTTCAGCCAGCAGTCCTCGAAGCGCAGGATGACCTGTTCCCGTTTTCGGGTCTGGAGGATGGCAGCCGCCTGATAAGCCTGCTCCGCATAAAACTGCAGCATCACGATGTCATGGAAAGGTTCGCTGATACCGGCCCGAAGACCCCAACTCTCCAGACGTTCCTTCAGCACCGACATGGGCGATTTATGTTTCCGTTTTGCCCAGGTCTCATCGAGGACCGCGTAAGTCGCATTGCGGCTGCCCTGGACCAGGACAAGAGGCAGGTCCTCCCCGAGCAGGTCAATGCAATAGGCGTTGTATTCTTCGGTCTGGTGTCTGACATTCAGAATGGCGATGCACCGGAATTCATCTTCCCACCGGATCCCGGCCACATCGAACGCCTCCGCAATCGTTTCGGACGGGAAGGTCCCGCCATCGATCAGAGAGCTCAGCATCATCCCGAGGCGGTTCGCACTGACTTTTTCGTCGTTGTGGACAAGAAACGCTTTCCGGACACTGTTGGCAAAGTGTTCCAGCAGATACGCGTCCATCTCCCGCAGCGGGTTTGTCTCCCGGACGATGCAGACGACGCCAAGATAGAACGAGCCGTCATACAGGTTCATCGTATAGACCGGGTTCACGACACCGTCTTTGCTGTCACGCAAATGGACCCCGGTACGCTTTTTGGTCTCCGGGAACTCCTCCCGGGTCCGCTCCATGAAATGTTCCGCCACCCTGAAACCCTGGTTCTCCGCCGTCGTTTCCGGAAGCAGACCGTGCAAGGAGACGATGTCAAAGACGGAGTTGATGACCGCGATCGCGTTCTGAAAAATCGGGACGCTGATACGGACCAGTTCATCAATGCTGGAGGTATCCCGCAAAATATCCCGGAGGCTCTCGTCCCATCGGTTATATTTCGAAAAAACGCGGGAAGTCTCATTGAGCACTGTGATGGGGTCGGCTTTTTTGGACATCACGAAATAATCGTAGGGCAAAATGCCGGCCGGTCTGACGGCATCAGGGTCTGTGATCAGAGCCAGCGCGTTACAGACATTTCCCATCGGAACCGGCGGGAATCGTTCCCCCACATAGACGACCGGATCAATAAGCGGCGCTCCGTCCTGCCAGAAGGCGATTCCGTCATATTCGTGCACAGCATTCCCGGACCCGGTCAGCTTACAGTCGAAGATCTGCTCCAGTTCTGTTTTGATGATGGCGCCGATCAGCTTCATTGTGACCCCTCCCATACGCCCTACTTTTTTACAGGTCAATTACACCAAAATTATCCAGAAAAGTCAATTTTTTTAGGGAGGTCTGCCATCTACAATAAAGCTGTAATCAGGCATCGGCCAATCGGCCACGCCAAACATTTGAAATGATGGAGGTACTATTATGATCACAGTCGACACCAAAATGAAAGACATCGTTGCCAATCCCGCAGCCGCAAAGATCGTCAATGACGCGATGAGAGAGATCGCTCTCAAAGAGTCCGGCGGAACGCAGGAAAATTATACGGAAGACCCGCGTCTTTCCCTTGCTTTCAATATGACGCTTCGTGCGCTTGCCGGTTTCCCGCAGTCTTTTATCACGCCGGAGGTCTTCGAGCAGATGGAAGAGGCGTTTGAAGCGGCGGAGATTGAGGATGACGATGACGACGACGATTAATCACCAGTAAACCCCTTTTTGGGGCGCATGCGGTCCCTTCCCAAGGGACCGCTATTTTTGTAGTAAATTTATGATGCATATAGAAGGAGGCATTCTCAATGGAAGAAAAAGTATTGCGCGCAGGAGTCATCGGACTCGGCATGATCGGCGGCGGCGTCGCCGAAAGTCTTCGGAACACCAAACACACGGCCACGGCTGTTTATGACGCGTTCCCGGAGCAGTACAAGAAACATAAAGGCTGTAAGAACCAGGTCGCCTCTCCGGCAGAAGTCGCGGAGAACGCGGACGTCATCATGATTGCCGTCTTCGACGCGAAGCAGGCGAAAGACGTCCTCGCCGGCGAAAACGGGCTGCTCAGCAAAGCCCATGAGGACATGGCAGTCGTCCTGCTGTCCACCGTCTCGGTCGACGACTGTAAGGAAATGGAATCCATGTGTGAAGAAAAAGGCGTCGGTTTCCTGGATGCCGGTGTCACCCCCGGCATGCTCGCAGATGACAACGGCCTCGTCGCCCTCTGCGGTGGCAAGCAGGAGACCTACGACTTCTGCAAACCCGTCCTCGACTGGTGGGGCGCCGGTTCCGTCCTGCTCGGCCCGGTCGGCAGCGGCATGACCGCGAAAATCGCCCGCAACATGATCACCTACGGCACCTGGGCCATCGTCAGCGACGCGGTCAAACTCGTCAACAAATACGGCATGGACGTCTACAAATTCCAGGACGCGCTCCAGCTCTGCGACAAGCAGGAGCCGACGACCTATAAGATTGCTCAGATCCGTGCTTTTGGCGGTCGCGAAGACATGTCCCTCGACAAAGGAATGAGCGATATGCTTCTCGGTTACTTCACCAAGGACCTCGGCGCGTCCATCGCCCTCTCGGAACAGCTCGGCATCGAGCTTCCGGTTCGTGATTTCGTCTACAACAATAAAGAGAAGATCCTTGACGCAGAATAAAGCATCACGGAAGGAGAACGATTTATGTATAAAGATTCTGTTGAAAACATGAAGCTCTTCGAGCCCATGGACGTAAAGTCGATGCACGTGCGCAACCGCATCGGCATCGGCCCCTACGGCAGCCACCCGGCAGCCCCGGACGGGACTCCGAACGAGCAGACGGTCGCTTACTACGATGAGATTGCCAACGAAGACGTCGGTTTCATCATGGTCGGCATCGTCAACCCCATCCCCAAAGACAACCCTTACGGCTACAAAGCCAGCATCGATATCAAGATCGACAGCGACGATGACATCGAGCCCTGGAAAAAGGTCGTCGACGTCATGCACAAGAAGGGCGTCAAATGCGGCGTCCAGCTCGGCCTCTTCGCCCTCATGGCAGGCCAGCAGATGAGTAAGATGAAAAAGGATATGGCGAAGTATGCCTATTCCGACATGGGCGACAGCGAGCCGAAGACCGAACTCCCGGACGGCCACATCGTCACCACGGAAGAGATCCAGGACATCATCCGCCTGACCGGTCTCGCCGCCGGCCGCGCGAAAGCGGCGGGCTTTGACTGCGTCTGCGTCCACAATGCCCACAGTGACATCATGTTCGGCGCCTGCACCCTGGACCCCATGTTCAATAACCGCGACGACGGCTACGGCACGGACCTCGAAGGCCGCCTGCGCTTCAGCCTGGAACTCATCCAGGAGATCCGCAAGAACGTCGGCGACGACTACCCCGTCGGGATGCGCCTCAACGGCGACGACCTGAAGGGTGAGCTCGGCAACACGAGCGAAGACTACTGCAAGTACATCATTCCGCGGCTTGAGGAAGCCGGTCTCGACTACATCGACGTTTCCCAGGGCGGTTCCATGTACGCGGGCCACGGCAACCTGCCGGTCCTCTACTATCCGCGTGCCTGCTGGGTCCACCTGGCAGCCGCCATCAAGAAAGTCGTCAGCATCCCGGTCATCGGCGTCGGCCGTGTCACCAGCATCGAGATGGCGGAAAAAATCGTCCGCGAAGGCAACATGGACATGATCTATCTGGCCCGTCAGCAGTATGTTGACAATGAGATCATCGCCAAATTCAAGAAGGGCAAGAACAGCCCCTGTGACGTTCGTCAGTGCCTCGGCTGCGATACCCGTTGTTTCCCCTGCTCCATGAACTATGAGGCGCAGGGCATGCTGAACCCCGCCATGCGCAAACCGTTCGCGGAATTCACCGAGAAGAAGAAGGTCCTCGTCATTGGCGGCGGCGTCGCCGGCATGGAAGCGGCCCGGGTCGCCTCGCAGCGCGGTCATGAAGTCGCCCTTTGGGAAGCGAAAGGCTTCCTCGGCGGCAACGTTGCCCTCCTTGCCAAGACTCCGCATCTGTCCGAGTTCCAGAACGCGGTCGACTATCTCTCCGGTCAGATGATCGAAGAAAACGTCGACGTCCGTGTCTGCTATGCCGGTACCATCGAACGCATCAAAGCCTTTGAGCCGGACGTTGTCATTCTGGCGACCGGCACCACGGAAGTTCTTCCGGAACAGTACCAGAACCAGCCCATGGTCATGGGCCTCATGGAAGCCTTCGAGCGGCAGAGAGAATTCCGCAGCTTTGGCGACTGGCATAAGAAGATCTGGTTCAGCAGCTTCACCGGCTGTGAACTGGCCCTCGACCTCTGCGAACAGGGCGCCGACGTCACCATGGTCGGCAAGAGCGACAAAGCCGTTGCCGGCGAACGATGGTTCACGCGTGACCGTCAGGTCTATCTGCGCAAGAAGCTGACCGACGCCAACTATATCCGCAGAGAAAAGAGCACCGAACGAGCACCCGTCAAGATGCTGTTCCGCTCCAAGATCGAGTCCGTTGACGCGGAAGGTGTCCATTATTACCACAACGGCATCCACAAGGTCGGAGACTATGACGCCGTTATCATCACAACAAAACGTGTCAAGAATGACCAGATGTTTGAGGAACTCAAAGAGATCGTCCCCGAAGTCTACAAGATCGGCGACTGCAAATCCATCGGTATCATCCAGGATGCCATCCGGACTGCCAACGAAGTCGCCCGTTCCATCTGAGGAGGCGAACCGTTATGGCATATGAGACGTTATTATCCCCCATCACCATCCGCGGCCTGACCCTGCGCAACCGCACGGTCTACCCCGGCATGGCCACCAAAATGCTGAAAGACGGCACCTATGTCGACCAGACGCTCATCGATTATCATGCCGCTCGCGCCGCGGGCGGTGTGGGTCTGAACATCGTAGAAGCGGCGGCGGTCCATCCGCCGACCGCTCCCGCGGGCTTCCTGTCCATCGCCGATGACGATCATATCCCCGGCCTGAAGGCGTTGACGAAAGCGGTCCATGACGCCGGCGGTAAGATTTCCATCCAGCTGTGGCAGGGCGGTCTCATCCCGCCGACCTTCGACCCCTCGACCTACGCGGTCTTCCCGGACCCCATGTACACCGGGGTCGAGACGCCGGTCGAGACCATCAAAGAGATCGAAAAATGCTTTGGCGAAGCGGCGAAACGCGCCGTGGAGTGCGGGTTCGACTCCGTCGAGTTCCACTGCGGCCACATGTATTCTCCCCACGCTTTCCTGTCCCCCGGCATCAACAAACGGACGGATGAATACGGCGGCACGCCGGAGAATTTCATGCGGTACCCGCTGAACATCATCCGTGAGATCCGCGCCAACATTCCGGACGACATGCCGCTCTTCATGCGTGTCACGTCCTTCGACGATTGCCTGCCCGGCGGCTATGACCTCGACTATATGGTCGAATTCGTCAAGAAAGCCAAGGAACTCGGCGTGGACGTCGCAGACTGCTCCCGCGGCAACTTCATGACGGAAGCAGTCGACTACGAAGTCCCCTCCATCAACCTGGAACGCGGCTTCAACGTCATCTCCGCAGACACCATCAAACACGGCGCAGACATCCCGACCGTCGCGGTCGGCCGTATCAACGACCCGGATCAGATGGAAGAAATTTTAAGTACCGGCAAGGCGGACTTTGTCGCCACCGGGCGCGCGTTCATCGCCGACCCGAATTTCATCAACAAAGTGGCCGCAGGCCGTATCTGCGACCTCACCCGCTGTGTCGCCTGCAACCAGGGCTGTTATGACGCCATCATGGACCCGACCAAGACCCACATCAGCTGCCTGCAGAACCCGGCCGTCGGCCGTGAAGCAGAATTCGCAGCAGCGCTCGCGAAGAAGGCCCCGAATGAGGACCCGGTCCTCGTCATCGGCGGCGGCGTCGGCGGCATGGAAGCAGCCGAACTGCTGAAACAGCGCGGGTTCAAGCCCGTCCTCGTGGAGAAGAGAGACTCCCTCGGCGGTCAGTTCTATCTGGCCGGCGTCGCACCCCGCAAGGGCGAGATGTCCGTTGCCACCATGGACCGCGCGGCCCAGATGGTCGACCACGGCATCGACGTCCGCCTGAACACGGTCGTCACCGAAGAGCTGCTCGACGAAGTCAAACCGGTGGCCGCCATCATCGCGACCGGCGGTGTGCCGATCGTTCTTCGGATGCCGGGTGCGGACGGAGACAACGTCTTTGACGTCAACGACGTCCTGCGCGGCACCATCAAGCCCGAGGGCAATGTCGCCATCATCGGCGGCGGTCTCGTCGGTCTGGAATGTGCGGAACTCCTTGCGGAGCGCCCCGAAGTCACGAACCTCACCGTCCTCGAGATGAAAGCCGAATGCGGCGAAGACCTCGGCACCTCCCGCCGGAACGGCGTGTTCAACAACCTCGATGAGCACGACGTCAAGCTCCGGACGAGAGCCACCTGCCAGGAAATCAAGCCCGGCGAAGTCCTCTTCACCAACAAGAAGGGCGAAGAGAAATCCGTCGCATGCGATCAGGTCGTCATGGCCGTCGGCACGAAGCCCGGCGACATCTCGGACCTCAAAGAACTCCTTGAAAAGAAAGGTATTTCCTACACGGTCATCGGAGACGCTCTTCAGGCGCCCCGCCGTGCGATCGACGCCATTCGCGAAGGCGCGGAAGCTGCTCTCGCGATCTGACGATAGATCAGCCTTCATCTTAACAACAGAACCCCCGGTCGTGGGATCCACGACCGGGGGTTCTGTTTGTAAAAATGAAACGGAAGGAATTGCACCTTAAAGGTCAATGCCGAGTTTTGCGCCTTCATAAACAGCGTGCAGCGCGTCTCTTCTGGGACCGACTGCATCGCCAATGACGTAGGGGTTGAAACCGGCTTCCTTCAGCGGTTCCTCCAGCGGATTGTAAGGCTTGACGCCGGAAGCGAAGACAATGTTGTCGAAGCGGCCCATCTTGACCTCTTCATCATCGATTTCCACAATGGCGTAACGTTTCTGGAGTTCCATGAGCGTTGCCTCCACATGGACTTCGATGCCCCACTGCTTGAAGCGTTCGAACATCCAGTGTTTGATGGCGTCCTGCTCGCCCATGGCGATCTCATCCGTCATTTCGATGAGCGTAACGTGGTGGAGCTGTTCACCAAGGTAGTCCGCAGTCTCCACACCGACCAGACCGCCGCCGACCACGAGGACTTCGTCGCCGACCTTGACTTTGCCGGCCAGAACGTCATGGGCATAGACCCATTTCGCGGTATCGATGCCTTCGATGGGCGGATGGAACGGCTTTGCGCCGGTGGCAAGGATGATCTCGTCCGGTTCCTCGGCCGCGATGTTTTCGACTGTAGCTTCGGTGTTGTAACGGATCTCAACACCGTATTTCTTACACATGACGAGCCAGTGGTTGATGGCTCTGGTATAGTTCTGCTTGGTCGGCGGGACCGCGGCAATGCGGAACTGACCGCCGGGCTGGGAGTCTTTCTCAAAGACCACGACCTGGTGTCCGCGGGAGGCGAGCCGCCAGGCAGCTTCCAGACCGCCGGGGCCTGCGCCGACGATAACGACTTTCTTCGCGTTTTCCGCCGGTCTGATAATGAGTTCCGTCTCCCGGCCGGTGAACGGGTTCAGCGTACAGGAGGCGACCCACATCTTGCTGGCGTCATAGGATTTGCCCTGACAGCCCTGCATACAGAGGATACAGGGGCTGATCTCATCGATTCGGCCCTCCATGACCTTGTTCGGGAATTCGGGGTCTGCCAGCGAACCGCGGCCCATCGGGATGACGTCCACATCGCCGCTGCGCAGCATGCCTTCCGCCAGGTACGGGTCGGCAAGACGCCCGACGGCGAACAGGGGTTTATTGGTGACTTTCCGAATCTCCTCGCAGTTCATGACGTTGTATCCGGGGACAACAGCGCCGACAGCGTGCGAATAATCGTGGGCAACATAGTTGCCGTTGGAGATATCAAAGTAATCATAGCCTGCTTCTTCAAGAATCGGAATGATGCACTTGGTCTCCTGAATGTTCAGGCTGCCCTGATAATGCTCCGATGCGGAGAGACGGATGCCGACGACAAAGTCCTTGCCGCATTTTTTCGCGATGTTCTCACGGATGAGGACCGCGAAACGGCAGCGGTTATAAAGGTCGCCGCCAAACTCGTCGAACCGGCGGTTCGAGAACGGAGACATGAACTGGCAGATGAGGTAGCCGTGGGCGCCGTGGAGTTCGACGCAGTCGAAGCCTGCTTTCTTTGCGCGCAGAGCCGCATCGCCGAACATCTCAATGATTTCATAGACCTCTTCGGTCGTCAGCTCGTGGGGTATCTCACCGCTGGTGGGTTCCGGGATCGGCGATGGCCCGAGCAGTACTCCGTCGGTCAGCGCAGTATTGGTCCCGCGGCCGGCATGGTGCAGTTCCAGGGCGCACTTGCAGTCATATTTATGGAACATGTCCGCAAGTTTGGTAAGCCCCGGAATGTATTTATCGTCATCTGCGCGGAGCTGATGCGGGATCGCCAACCCTCTTGGGTCGACCGCCGTGAACTCCGTGACGCAGAGTGCCCATCCGCCTTTGGCGCGGGCTTCCCAGTACGCGATGAAATCGTCGGTAACAGAGCCGTCTTCGCCGGCATGCTCGCTTCCCATGGGAGCCACGGTCATACGGTTTTTCAATGTCATGTTCCCGATCGTGATCGGGGTCAGCAGTCGTTCAAAAGCCATACAGATGCTCCTTCCCTGTTTATTCTTCCGCGTCCGGGTAGAACACTTTGACGCCCCAGGAGACAGAGCCTTCGCTCTTGTCGCGGATGTGTCTCGGCGGCGTGTAATCTTCGGGTTCTTCCAGGCAGTCGATCTTCGTGGACAGCGGGATGACCTGATGGCTCAGGTGACGGCCGCCGGCCGCCCACGGTCATACGGTTTTTCAATGTCATGTTCCCGATCGTGATCGGGGTCAGCAGTCGTTCAAAAGCCATACAGATGCTCCTTCCCTGTTTATTCTTCCGCGTCCGGGTAGAACACTTTGACGCCCCAGGAGACAGAGCCTTCGCTCTTGTCGCGGATGTGTCTCGGCGGCGTGTAATCTTCGGGTTCTTCCAGGCAGTCGATCTTCGTGGACAGCGGGATGACCTGATGGCTCAGGTGACGGCCGCCGGCCGCCTTGATGGTCTCGCCATAGGCCCAGTTGCAAAGGTCCGTGCAGAGTGCAAAGACCATGAGGGCCGGAGCGTCCGGAGATGCATAAGGCATACCGCCCGCGCCGGTCTGAGCGGAAAGCACTTCCGCGAAACCGTCGATATCGAAGTAGTCTTCCATACCGAAGGACGGATATTCATTGCCGTAGGTATCCATGGAGCCGGGGGCCACGCAGTTGACGTTGATGCCGTACTGTTTCAGCTCCTTTGCCATACCCATGGTCAGGCTGACGACAGCGCCCTTGGATGCTTCATACGTGGTCATGAGGCCGAGGTTCGCAAGGTCGTTGGCGATGTACGAGGACGACGCGATATTGACGATCTTGCCGACTCTCTGGTTTTCAATCATGGAACGGGCCGCGAACTGACCCATGAAATAGACGCCGCGGACGTTCAGGTTGAACGTCTCGTCAAACTGCCACTGTTCCGTATCGACATAAGCGCTGAAGATCCAGCGGGCCGCGTTGTTGACGAGGATGTCGACCGGGCCGTATTTCTCTTCGGTGAACTTAACGACTTTTTCGCATTCCTCGACTTCCGTCAGGTCGGCCTGGCAGTACGTAACTTCCATACCGCGGGCACGGAATTCGGACTCGGCGTTCTCGCCTTTGACCGCGCTGCGGCCGACGATGACGACGCTGGCGCCGGCTTCGGCCAGGCGGTTGGCGACGGCGTAACCCATACCGGTCGTGCCGCCGGTGACGATGGCGTTCTTGCCGCTCAGGTCAAAGATCTCAGCGAGTGTTTTCTCATTATGTGTAGCGTGATCGTTCCCCATCTTGAGGAGGTTTTCTTTTACATCGACATTATAGTTCGGCATATCGAGTGCTCCTTTCCTTATTTCACTTTATACTGGTAATATTCGTAACCGAGGTCGGACTTGTCTCTGGCATACTGGCCGTATTTGCCCTGGGCAAACGGCGGTTCGATTGCATAGGCAAGGTCGCTGACGACCGTACGGCTGACGATCATCCAGTCACCGTCTCTCTTCTCCCAGCGGTCCATATAGCGGGAAAGAGAAACATTGCCGAAGACCTCATCCTCTTCTTCATCGTTGATGACGACGCCGACGTGGTAGCATTCGCTGGACGCCTTGTCGCCGTCGAGCTGGATATACATGTTCGTCATCTGGTGGGAGGTCGCGGTAAAGCCGCTGTGCGACCCGTTCATCCAGTCGATCATCTCCCAGCCGGAACCGTGGAAGTTCGAACCGTAATCGCAGACAGAATCTTCGGCGAAGATTGCTCGGCCCATTTCCACATCCATCCGGTCGCACATCCGGCCGTACAGCTGCAGCTTTTCGCGGATGGCTTCCTTATCTTCCATTTCCTGAAGTTTCTTTTCGAGAACTTCCATGCGGGTTTCCATATCCATATTGACAGACTCCTTCCGTATAATTTCGATTCCACCCTTATTGTAGGGTTCGGAACGGACCCTCTCAATGTGAAAAACACACAGAGTCCCGAAACAGGTCCCTGTGTGTTTTGCACACTCTGTTTTCACTTGTCACGCGTGTTCGTTGATCTCCCTTTGGTATTCGTCCAGCAGGCAGGAGAAATAAAAATCATAGAGAAAATCGGCGTCATCGATGTCGTTTCCGAAATAGTCCCGGAGCTTGTCAATCCGCTGGGCCAGCGTGTTCCGGTGGATGAAAAGTTCCTGCGAGACCGTCTTCCGGTTGAAGTGGTTGGCGATGCACGTCTGCAGCGTCTTGCAATACTCCGAGCCCTTCTCCTCATCGATCTCCTTCAGCATTTTATAAGCGGGGCTGAGGTAACGTTCCAGCGGCACATCCTTCGGGAGGCGGTCCAGAAGCGCCTTGAATTTCACTTCCTGGAAGGGGTACAGCGTCGTTGCGTCGGACCACCGCCGCCCGGTGTCAAGAGCTTCCAGCGCCTGCAGATAGTGCTCCCTGCCGGCATTGATATCCGAAAAATTCGTACTCATCCCGGCAACCGCCTCATACTTCTCGCAGAGGTCCCGGACCGCCACTTCATACTGGGCGAGTTCCTCTTCGTCTTTCGGGTTGATGATCGCCACCGCGCGGTTCCCGATCTGCGTTACGATATTGTAATAAAACGCATAATTCAGGTCCTTTTTGATGGCATTGAACGTCTGGGAACTGTGGCTCTTCGGACGCAGCGTCAGGATATGATAATTCTGGTACCGGTCGCCGTTGATGACCGAGACCCACTGATTATGCTTCCCTCTGCGCTGTCCGTTCAGAAGGTCGATCAGTTTCTGCTCTGCCGCCACCTGCGGGTCTGTGTTCTGAAGGCCGTGTTTGTTCAGTTTGTTGGACAAAATCCGGCTCAGGACGTCGAGGTACAGGACCGTCTGATCATCAAAAGCCTGACAGTCTTCATAGACAATGACGGCGCCGGAGTAACTGCTGTGTTCCGAAACGTTCAGCGCGCTGGCGATCCGCCTCTTTCCCGGAAAATTGGATCCGTCTTCAAAGAGGACCGGACGTTCAAAGGTCTGCATTTTGTCAAAATCCTGATTATGCTGTTTCATGAGCTCCAGGATCGAATCTTTTTTACTCCCGCTGAAGACATACTGGGTCGCATAAAGTTCATCCATCACGTCTTCCGAGGATGACACGATGACGTTTTGCGCTTTCATGGACCCCACATAAAGGACCAGCGTATTGTGGAACAGATTATAACTGAGATCCATCGTCTCTTTGACCGATTTTCCCCGGAACAGATCGTTCAGAAGCGTTTCGATCGCATAGCTGGCAGCTGTCAGCGTATCGACAGTCTCCAGAACTCTCTGATACATCGCCAAAAGGTCCGTGCCCGGTTTCAGAAGGATATACTCCAGCGCGCAGTCGGAAAGGTCCCTGTCATTATCCTGCAAACAGACAAGACCTATATCGTGCTCCGGCAGGATATCCGGCAGGTCTGATGTCCTGGCAAAGATGACTGTCCCCACCGGGAGCTCTTCTTTCTTCTTTTTCAACAGTTGGACATCATTGTAATACCGAAACTGTTTTCCGCGTGTTTCTACCTTTTCGATGTGGTTCCCGATCAGCACCTTGATCTGCCATAATCCGATCAGCATAAGGACACCCTCTTTCCCTTGTTCACCTTCATCATAGCAGACCGGAGACCCCGCCGGAATGCACATTCGCGACCAAAAAGGAAGGGCATTTTGCACATTGTTGTAGGTCACTCCGAACCGTATACTGAAGGCGAGAACAGGGGCGAACCCAAATTCGATTCCAGAACCCTGTTGTTCTCATGGAATCATAATACCCTCACCATCATGGAGGAAAGGAGCAACTAATATGCTGACCGTCAAAAGTAAACTGAAAGACCTTCTCGCCAACGATGAAGCCGTCGAAATCATCCAGAAGTATGTTCCGGAGTTTTCCAGAGAAGACCCCCGTCTGACCGCAGGTCTGAACTATTCTCTGAAAGCGATTTCCAAGTTCCCGCAGGCAGGCATGTCTCAGGAGCAGCTTCAGCAGATCGCTGACGCGCTGGAAGAAGCCGATCTCGACTAATTCAATATTGCAGTAAGAAAGACCCTCTGCGTTATTCGCAGAGGGTCTTTTATTACTGCTGACTCCCTTTATATTTGTCCAAACAGTTCCGCGGCCGCTTTCAGTTCGTCCACGATGTGGATGTTCTGCGGGCAGACACGCATGCACTGGCCGCAATGGATACATGCGGCGGCAGGTTCTTTCCCGTGGCCGGCGACCAGGAAGCCTTCCTGATTTTTCGCAAACTCCAGATTGCCGTAAAGCGTGTAGATGTTCTTCGCCGTAAAGGTGCCGGAAATGCCGACGCCAATGGGGCAGACCTTCGCGCAGTAGTCGCAGGTCGTGCAGGGAATGAGCGGGATCTTCGCAAGTTCCTCCCGGGCACGGACCATGGCCGCGCGCTGTTCGCCGGTCAGGCCGGTAAAGTCCTTCATGAAGGAGAGGTTGTCCTCCATCTGTTCCAGCGTACTCATGCCGGACAGGACCACCAGGACGCCTTCGAGGTCCGCCGCGAAACGGATGCCCCAGGAAGCAACGGACGCGTCCGGGTCTGCTTCTTTCAAAACGTTCGCCACGGACTCCGGCGGATTCGCGAGGTTACCGCCCTTCAGCGGTTCCATGACCACGATGGGTTTGTTGTATTTCCGCGCGACTTCATAGATGCCGCGGGACTGGATGGCAGGGTTCTCCCAGTCCGCGTAGTTGATCTGCAGCTGGACGAATTCCGCTTCCGGGTGGGCGATGAGGATCTCCTCAAGGGCCTCCGGTGTGGAGTGGAAGGAGAAGCCGATGTGTTTGATCTTCCCTTCCGCTTTCTTTTCTTTGACGAAGGTCCACATGTCGTAGTCGTCGAAGACTTTGGTCCGGTGAGCGCCGAGATTGTGCAGCAGGTACATGTCAAAGTAACCGGCGCCGGTCCGCTCCAGAGAGACTTCGAACTGTTCGATCGCCTCTTCGCGGTTCTTCGCCTGGATCCACGCGGCGTTCTTCGTCGCCAGCTGGAAGCTCTCCCGCGGATAACGCTCCACAAGCGCTTCCCGGATCGCCTCTTCGGAACCTGTATAAGCCCAGGCCGTATCGAAGTACGAACAGCCCGCTTCCATAAACTTGTCCACCATCGCTTTGATCTGGTCCATGTCGAACTTGTCGCCGTTTTTCGGCAGACGCATCAGACCAAAGCCGAGTTTTTTGATGTCTTTGTCGAAGAATGCCATGGGTTTCTTCCTTTCATCGTAATATACCTGTTCCTATTTTAACATAAACGTCAATCGCCAAAAACATTGTCAACTTAATAGACTTCCCTTATAATAAACTTGTCGAATATAGTTTTGACGAATAACAGGAGGTAACTTATGAAGAAACATGTATTCTCGGCCCTGCTGAGCCTTTGCATGGTCCTGGCGCTGTCGCTCTCGGTCATGGCGTCTGCGAAGTCCGATATCAAATACTGCACCTCGTCCGCCGATGTGGCCGAAGTCGTTTACGAAGGCTATAATCAGGACAAACAGGGTCCTGTACAGATCGCGGAAGGCAAGTACACGAGCAATGCCGGCAACACCTTTGACGTCTATGTCGTCTTCGTCTCCGGCACGGAGAATGAAGTCCTCTGGGCGTCCAACAACGGCTTCTCGCTCGACATGGCTGCTATCAATCTGAAGAACAGCCCGTACTATTATCACATCAAGTCCATTATCCGTAACAACATCCCGAAGGGCTCCCGCATCATCCTCGTCGGCCACTCGCTCGGCGGCATGATGACCCAGCAGCTGGCAACGGACGACACGCTGAAGGACGAGTACATCATCAAATACGACCTCTGCTACGGCGCTCCGCTCACCCAGATGAATGACGAGCGTGAAGGCGGTCTGCAGCGTCTGGGCGACTGGTTCGACCCCATCCCCTTCGAGACGGCCAACATCCTGACCAACACGAAGGAAGCGGTCACCTACAGCCGCGAGAACGGCGGTTACTACATCGACGTATACAACGCGCACATGAGTTCTTATGACGACGCCGACACCTGGGGCGATTATGATGTCACCGGCAAGAAAGGCGGCAAAGCGACCCTTGCCCTCGACATGTCCACCCGCACGTTCTACAAGTCCGACTACACGCTCATCATCGACGAGCTCATCGCGGACCTTTCCTAAAGCACAACAAAAAGAGCCACCGAAACGGTGGCTCCTTTTTATTTCAGATGTCCCAGGTCGTGGTGTTTTTTTATGATCTGATCAATGACTTCGTCAAACAGGTACTGTGAGCCGTCGATGCTCTTGCGCTGTCTGCCGTAAACCGTCTCGGCGGAGACGCCGTGGGCGATCCAGTCTCCCCCGTCGTTCGAGTCATTCAGGACCAGGGGCTGCAGGTTGTCCATGGTGTGGGCGAAGCGGGACTCCGGCGTTTCGTTCGCTTCGAACTCATCGAAGAGGGCAATGAGCTCCTGTTTCTGGTCCTCCGGCAGCAGGCCGAAGATGCGTTCCTTCGCGGCGTCCTCCCGGGCTTTCTGGGTCTTTAATCCTTCGGTGTCATACGCGTAGGTGTCTCCCGCGTCGATTTCCACAACGTCGTGGATGAGACACATGAGCATGACATGTCCAATGTCCACGGGCTCGTTCGCGTATTCTTTCAGAAGGTATGCCATAATGGCCATGTGCCAGGCGTGTTCCGCGTCATTCTCCGCGCGGCCGCCACCGGACAGATGAGTCTGTCGGAAAATGTTCTTTTCCTTGTCCAGCTCCAGGCTGAAGTCCAGTTGCTGTTTTAAGCGTTCGTCCATGGGAAGCCCCCCTTTCACTAAGAATATTATAAAGCCCTCCCGCGGAAGGCGGAAGGGCTTTTTGTGTTTTTGTAAATCGCTTAAATGCCGTGGAAGCGGAGCATGAGATATCCGCAGGCAATGGCGACAGACACAAGCATCATCGGGAAACCGACCTTCGTAAAGCTGATGAAGGTGATGGGGTGGCCTTCGCGGGTCGAAATGCTGGACAGAACGACGTTCGCGGAAGCACCGATGAGGGTACCGTTGCCGCCGAGGCAGGCGCCGAGGGACAGAGCCCACCAGAGGGGTTCGACATCCAGTCCGGACTGCGACATGGTCAGGATAACGGGGATCATGGCAGCGACGAACGGGATGTTGTCGAGGATGGACGAAACGACGGCGGAGACCCAGACGACCAGGATCATGGTCAGGAACATGTTGCCGCCGGTCGCGGTCATAAGCCATTCGGCAATGGCCGTGATGACGCCGACCTTTTCGAGGCCGCCGACGATAACGAACAGACCAACGAAGAAGAGGATGGTCGGCCATTCGACGCCGGTAATGACGTGTTCGACATTCTGCTTCCCAATGATGAGCATAATGGCAGCCGCGGTCAGAGCGATGACCGAGGACTCCACGCCAAGAGAGCCGTGGAAGAAGAATCCGAGGACGATGAAGCCGATCATAACGAGGGACTTCACGAAGAGAGCGTGGTCTTTGATCTCATCTTTTTCATTGAGCTTCATGACCTCTTCCATCTTTTCGGGAGAGGTGAGGATCTTCTTGCCGTAAATGAACTTGAAGATGAGGATAAAGACCGCAAGAATGACGATAACGGGCGGAGTATCATAAAGAATGAAGTCCGCGAAGGACAGGCCTGCCTTGGAACCGATCATGATGTTGGGCGGGTCACCGATGAGGGTGGCCGTACCGCCGACATTCGACGCTAAGATCTGCGTCATGAAGAACGGGATCGGGTTGATGCCGAGGATGGCACAAATGGTCATGGTCATGGGACCGATGAGCAGGACGGTGGTAACGTTATCCAGCAGTGCGGAAAGGACCGCCGTGATGATGATGAACAGGATCATGATCTTCCACGGATCGCCCTTCGCGATACGGGCCGACTTGACGGCCAGATACTGGAACAGACCGGACTCTTTGACAACGCCAACGAACGTCATCATACCGACCAGAACACCGATGGTGTTGAAGTCGATATATTCGAGGCCTTCATCAAACGTGATAACACCGGTCAGGAGCAGGATGACCGCACCGGCAATGGCGACCGCCGCACGGTGGACCTTCTCTGAGATGATGACCGCCATGGCGAGTACGAATACCGCAATGGCAATGACAGTATTACTCATGATATCCTCCCTATTGAAAAATTCTCCGTAACTATTATAAAGGATTCCCTTATTTCTTCAAGAGAGAAACCTGCCGTTTTTCCGTCAAATTAATAACACAAAAAGAGCCCTGCATGCCGCAGGGCTCCTGTCATTTGGCGATTTATTCCGGCAGAGAAGCGCAAAGAGCTGCCACTTCGCCGAAGTAGCTGTGGTAGGCATCCTTTTTCATGCCCATGCCCATGAAGCCGGTGTGGTCAATGGCCACGGGCTCAAAGACATACCAGAGGCCCTTCTGCAGGGTCTTCGGGTCGGCAGACGGGTCGAAGTCTGCCGAGGGTTCGCTGTACGGTGCGCGGGCCGCCTCCGTGTTGACGAAGCCGTCGATGGGCGCCCAGGTCTTCGCGTCAAAGCCATACTTCGGGTCACCGTATTTGAGGCCCATGGTCGTCAGCTTGCCGGCCGCTTTCGCGAGCAGGGACGCGTCCTTGTTCATGACCCATTTGCCGTTTTCTTCATGAGAGGTCAGGCCCGGACGGGCAAAGTAGTAGACCTGCGGCAGGCAGCGGAGTTCCTGGTTGAGCTCCCAGATGTACTTGCCCTGCATGTCAAACACGATGCCGCCGCGGCGGTTCTGGTTGTAATGATGGATCTCTTCCTTTTTGCTGAACGGAGAGTGAAGGTAAATGCTCTTCTTGGTCTCCGGGTTTGCCATGACGCCCCACTGTTCGAGGTGGAAGTCGATGAGCTGGGAATTGAAGGGCGATTCACCGAGCATGGCGACCAGTCCGAGATAACCGGCCTGGAACGCCTTGGAGCCGCCTTCCCGCATGAAGTCCGCGAGCGTAGTACCGTTGTTGACGCCGGCAAGGGTCGTGATACTGGCAATGGCATCGCCTTTGCCGCCCTTGAAGAAATCGGAAAGTTCTTCCGCGGGAGTCGCGTCGATTTCTTCCTTGCAGCCGTCCGTCAGGATGTTCGCGAAGAGACGGCTGGTCGGGCCGCCGAAAGAGTGGCCGACCAGGTGGACTTTGGCATGTTTGCCGGGAGTTCCGAGGTCTTTCAGGATGCCGGGGTAGGTGCGGCCGTAACGCGCGTGACCATAGAGTTCGCTGTGGTACTTGCCGTAGTCGACTTTGCCGCCGTAGATGCGGGCGTACAGTTCGCAGGCGCGGTCCCAGACGTTGTTGATGGGGCCGACGGCGGGCGCATAACATTCATACCCCTGCTGATTGAGATAACGGACCGCGTTTTTTCCGGGTCCGAAGCCCCAGCCGGAGAGGAAACGGCTGACGCCGTCTTCATCGCCGTAACCCATGAAGCCGTGGACCAGAACGATCGGATAATGGTTGTTGCGTTCCATTGCAGATACACTCCTTTTTCAGTTTCATTCATTCCGTTTACGTACAGACATTCGCTGCCTCCATTATAGAAAAAATGACCTCCGCCGTAAAGACGGAGGTCTTGTTTATTCTTCGGGCAGGTCCATGGCGGAACGGATCTCACTGTACCGGTAGCCGAGCCGCAGCAGGGCATTCACGGTGCGGGTCTTTTGCTTCTCGTCCGTAAGGTCCCGATTTTTGAATTTAGTGGACAGCAGTTCCCGGATCTGTTCGACCGGGTCCGCATCCACGTCTTCCAGGACGAGATCAATGGTGTCCCGCGCCACACCCTTTTGAATGAGAGCAGTCCGAAGGCCGTTCCGGCTCAGATGCTTGCGACGCAGCAGTTCTTCCGTGTAGGACCGGGCGAACCGTTCCTCGTTCAGGAGCCCGAGTTCTTCGAGACGGTCACAGATGTCGGACGCCTGCTGCTTCAACGCGTTCAGGTCCATGTCCTTCTGTTCCCGTTTCTCCCATGCCTTGGTGACCAGTTTGTCGGAGAGTTCTTTGCGGGAATAGTCCCGCATGGAGAGCAGGTCCAGCGCCTTGTTCATCATTTTGCGGCGGGCGGACTCTGCCAGCAGCGCTTCCAGCTGTTCGGGCGTAATGTCCGAGTCGTTCTTCAGGCCGCAGGTGAACCAGTAGTCCGCGTTGACCGTGGCGATGTACTCCCCGTCCACCGAAAGGTGGATCTTCTCCCCCTTACCGGGTTTGGCGGTCAGTTTCATTATTCGTCGTCATCGACGGTGATGTCGAGCATGGCTTTGGCAGCCGCCGACGTGGTCGGTTTCCGCTCCGGCGCCGGTTCCTCGGCGACGGGTTCGTCATGCATCTGACCGCCTTTGTATGCCGCTTTGGCTTTGGCTGCCAGCTGCGCGTTGTGTTCGCGGACCTGGGTCTCGATTTCTTCCATGAAGTCCGGATTGTCCAGCAGGTACTGCTTGACGTTGTCCCGGCCCTGTCCGAGGCGTTCCTCTTTGTACGAATACCAGGCGCCGCTCTTCTGGATGATGTCGAGGGCTACCGCAGCGTCCAGCACTTCGCCTTCCTTCGCGATGCCGCGGCCGAACATGATGTCAAACTCGGCCTGGCGGAACGGAGGCGCCACTTTGTTCTTGACGATCTTGGCGCGGGTGCGGGCGCCGATGAATTCGTTCTTGGAGTTCTTCAGCTGCTCCGCGCGGCGGACGTCGATGCGCATGGACGCGTAGAACTTCAGCGCGCGGCCGCCGGTGGTGACTTCGGGGTTGCCATACATGACGCCGACCTTTTCACGCAGCTGGTTGATGAAGATGATGATACAGTTGGACTTGGACACGGCGCCGGCCAGTTTCCGCAGGGCCTGCGACATAAGACGCGCGTGCAGACCGACGTGGGAGTCGCCCATTTCCCCTTCGATCTCGGCGCGCGGGACGAGGGCCGCGACGGAGTCCACGACCAGAATGTCGATGGCGCCCGAACGGACGAGCTGCTCGGCGATTTCCAGCGCCTGTTCGCCGTTGTCCGGCTGGGCGACGAGCAGCGAGTCGACATCTACCCCGAGGTTCTGCGCGTAGACCGGGTCCAGCGCGTGCTCCGCGTCGATGAACGCAGCTTCCCCGCCGACCTTCTGCGCTTCCGCGATGGCGTGGAGCGCCAGGGTGGTTTTACCGGAAGACTCCGGTCCGTAGATTTCAATGATTCGGCCGCGCGGCAGGCCGCCGATGCCCGTGGCGGCGTCCAGAGTCAGAGAACCGGTGGAAATGGCTTCCACATTGAGGTTCTGGTTGTCGCCGAGACGCATGATAGCGCCTTTGCCGTAAGCGCGTTCGATTTGTGCGATTGCTGTGTCTAATGCTTTCTTTTTGTTGTCTGCCAAGGTTGATTCCTCCATGTCAGCGTACATTTGTTCGGTTACGCGTTCTATTATAGAGGACGCGTTTGAAAATTGCAACCCCATTCTTGGGACAGGTCTTTTGAAAAAAACACTTGCAATCTATAACTATTAATGATAATATATCTCTGCGTTATTTGAGACGGGGGTCGCCCGTCAGTAAAAAAGGAGGTGCCGAAACATGGCAAAATGTTATTGCTGCGGAAAAGAAGTCAAGTTTGGTAACCAGATTTCCCACTCCCACAGACGTTCCAACAGAGCTTGGAAGCCGAACCTCAAGAGAGTTAAAATCGTTGAGAACGGTACTCCGAAAAGAGTCTATGTCTGCTCCCGCTGCCTGCGTTCCGGAAAGGTCCAGCGCGCGGTCTGATCAGACTCCACTTACAATCAAATACGCATGACAAACATAGCGGAATTGTGTAACGGTAGCACGACAGACTCTGACTCTGTTTGTTGGGGTTCGAATCCCTATTCCGCTGCCATGCAGAAAACCGTCGTCCCAAACGGGACGGCGGTTCTTTTTATGTGCGATTTATTTTCCCTGATCCAGCAGTCCGTATGCTTTCTTCAGTTCCAGAATGCGCATGACGGATTCATTGATCCGTTCTTCGGAGATTTTTCCCTGATGGACGGCTTCTAGAATGGCTTCGTAGTGTTCGATGGGCGTTCCGGTGCACAGCAGGTCGTTTCCGGCCTGGACCGCCTTGACGGCCACTTTCGCGGCATTCGGCTCAAACTTGGTGACGCCGCTCATTTCAAGACCGTCGGTTACGATGACGCCCTCAAAGCCCAGTTCGTCCCGCAGTGCGGCATGGACGGACTTCGACAGAGTCGCCGGGTTCTTGCTGTCATAGGCATCGACGATGTTATGGGTGATCATGATCATGGGCGTTCCGGCCGCGATGCCGGCCTGGAACGGAATGGAGTCCCGCTCGTTGAAGACCTGCAGTTCTCTCGTGTCCTCAATGACGGTCAGGTGTGAGTTGCCGTTATTGCCGAAGCCGGGGTAATGCTTGAGGCAGGAGACCACGTCGGCTTCCTTGTATTCGTTGGTCACATATTCCACGTAGTCCGCGACCTCTTCGGCGTTGGTCGAGAAAGCGCGGTTATACATATAGTTCTTTTTATCGTAAGGAACGTCGGCGACCGGTGCCAGGTTCGTGTTGAGTCCGAGGATCTTCAGGAACGCGGCTTTTTCCTTCGTGTCAGCTATGATGCCGTCAAACTTCGCGCCGTAGTAGACTTCCTGGGGGCTGGCGAACGGCTCATCGCGGTACTGTCGGTATTTTGAGATGCGATTGATGGTACCGCCTTCCTCATCAACGGCCAGCAGCATGGGGATCTTGGACCGGTCCTGGTAAGCAGCCATGTCGGCCACGACCTGTTCCGGCGTATTGTTCTTGAAGTACTTCGCGAAGAACACGTAGCCGCCGAACTGGTATTTCTTCTGCGTCACGACCGGGTCTTCCTCCGGCTGATACGCGAGGATCATCTGCGCCACTTTTTCTTCGAGGCTCATCTTGTCGAGTTTGGCTTCAAGGGACGCGGCATATTCTTTATGCTCCTGAATTTTCGTCCGGGTGGTGTTCACCAGCTTGATGATGCCGGCAACAATGCCCCACACGATGGCAACCACCAGCAGGAGCGCAATGCACACGGAGACGATCCGCCTGGTCCGCATAGACCTTTTGTATTGTTTCATTTCACACACACCTCAAAGCACAGTATACCACGAGGAGTGTTTTCCCGCCAAATTTGAATTTGTCGGGATTTGCTGTGGCGATTGACTTGTTGTGCTATCGCGTGGCTGCCACAGTGCTCCGGGCAAGTAAAGGGTGTTTCGGAAGGCGTCGCCTTCCTCACCCCGCTGCGCGGCTGGCATTTTTGTTGACCTTTCGACCGTTCGACCCGCCGCCGACCCTTGACATGCCTCCGCTCTGTGGCAATGAGTTGACAACAGGACAATGGCGCAGAGCGCATTGCCCTGCAGAGAGAATTGTTGCG